>Ga0115013_10000046_pt1 | contig 80711 bp, 69 predicted proteins | sample SouAtlMetagenome_2_FD_88686 | JGI IMG/M metagenome (GOLD analysis project Ga0115013, IMG submission 88686) | Marine eukaryotic phytoplankton communities from Atlantic Ocean - South Atlantic ANT15 Metagenome | ecosystem: Environmental > Aquatic > Marine > Oceanic | place: South Atlantic Ocean...
CCAGAGCCTGAGCCTGAGCCTGAGCCTGAGCCTGAGCCTGAGCCTGAGCCTGAGCCAGAGCCTGAGCCTGAGCCAGAACCTGAGCCTGAGCCTGAGCCAGAACCTGAGCCAGAACCAAAAGGATTTTTGAAATCTATTTTTTCCAAGAAAAAGAAAGAAAAACTAAACAAAGGCTTAAAAAAATCAAACCAATCATTTTTTTCCAAGCTGAATAAATTAGTTGTTGGAAAATCTAAAATAGACGGATCAGTATTAGATAATTTAGAAGAGGTTCTTATTTCAAGTGATGTTGGGGTTAGTACCACATTAAAAATTATCCAAAAAATAGAGTCCAGAGTAGCTGAAGAAAAGTACTCAAATCTTAAGGAGTTAAAAATTTTACTTAAAGCGGAAATAGCTTCATTACTTATTGAAGATGAAGAAGAGTTGATTAAAAATGAAAATATATTCTTCAAGCACTCGCCGCATGTTGTAATGGTTGTTGGTGTCAATGGAGTTGGTAAAACAACCACAATAGGTAAACTTGCAAACAAGTATAAAAGTTTGGGTCTTAAAGTTGTTATTGGAGCAGCAGATACATTTAGGGCAGCCGCTATTGATCAATTAGAAACCTGGGCCAATAGGGTCGATGTTCCTATAATTAAACAGCAGATGGGAAGTGACCCAGCATCAGTTGCATTTGATACTCTAAACTATGCAAAAACTAATAACGCCGATATAGTCCTGATTGATACCGCTGGAAGATTACATAATAAAGTAAATTTGATGAATGAACTTTCTAAAATAAAAAGAGTTATGGATAATGTTATCGCAGAAGCACCACATGATGTTATGCTAGTATTAGACGGTTCTACAGGGCAAAATGCATTTATTCAAGCTAAAGAATTCACTAATGCAACTGAGGTTACCTCATTGGCAATTACAAAACTTGATGGTACTGCAAAAGGGGGAGTGGTAATAGGAATTAGCGATGAATTTAAAATACCGGTAAAATTCATTGGAGTGGGTGAAGCTCTTGAAGACCTACAAGATTTTGATAAACTAGAATTTGTTGATTCCTTTTTTGACTAGAATTTTAATAAGAAAGATAAATTTTTGCTATTATTCAACAAAGAAAATAGAGTTTACCAATAATAATTTTCCATTTTCCCAAAAGCTTCTAAATAATGGATTATCAATCATATATATAAAACTACCTCTTCCGTAGTTCTGATGTCCAAAAACTAAAGAATTACTAATTTTAGCCAAAGCATCTTTTCCAGCAAAACCTGATGTAGGCTTAGGGTTTTGCTTTAAATAACCAATATTGAATCCGTTTTCAAGTAAGCTATATGAACTATTTCCAATTTTTAAAGAATGGTAATAATTATCATTATAACCATAAGTCATGGGGTGAGTATTGTCTAAATGAACTTTAAAAATCGCACCAGAAATTGATTGATTGATTCTGCTTCTGTTTCTTTCATTGTATTTTACCAGATTGTGATTATTGTTGGACTCTTGGTTACTTCTAGAGCTAAAATCTGATACAAATGAAATATTATTTTCTTTATCAATTATATTTTTATTTAATCCAATATCTAGTCTTGCTAAGCTATTTAATGCTCTATCAATCGCAATTAATTTGCCGCCACCTGAAACCCAATTCTTAATTTTAGCATCATATTTAGAATTATTATTGTAAAACCCACTTGGAAGGATAAGGACATCTACAGATGAAAGATCAACTTGATTAAATGCATCATAGTTTAAGTGAGTTAATGGATACTTTAATACTTCTTCGAAAAAATGCCAAATTGCACCATAGTTTAGTGACGATATACCATCACCAGCTAAAGTAGCAACTTTTTTATTTGTTAGTAATTTTACATCTGATGAGCCTAAATCAGGTCCATTTTCAGAAATCCCAGAAATAATGGGATGAGTTTTTCTTTCGTATAAATTACTAATTTCAATTACTGAGGAGTGAAAATTATTTTTATTTTGATCCCTTTCAAGTAATATTATTGACCCAGGACTAAATTTTTTCCCATTGGTAGTTATTTCTTTTACATTATATCTAACTTTAAAATCATTGCTTAGTAAACCTGAAAGAAATTCTGCATCTTTTAAAGAGGACCATCTAAAAATATAACCTATAGAATTTAAACTTATTTCATTTAATTCAAAATCTGAAATTTCATTAATGGTTTCAACTTTTACATCAATCACTGATGCATTCAAACCATAAGCGTAGGGAAGGCTCCAAGCTGTAATATCATAGGTCAATGGGTCTGATAATTTTGTTTTTTGTTCTAAGAGAATTTCAATTAACTTTCCTTTAGGTTGGTTAGCACTGATAATTAAATCGTTTTTATCTATATCAATTTTAATTTCTTTATTAGCTAAATAGTTGAAGCCATTAACCCTATTATTATTTTTAGCATAACCATAAATTATTTCATGTTGATCTAATAAGTTTGTTAAACTTTTGATTTTATCATTATTTCCCTTTAAAACATAACTAATTTTACTGTTATTATTTGATTTAAAAAAATCTTTAAATTCAATATTCAGTCTTTTAGCATTTAATGAAGATATCTCCACTGTGGACAGCCCTGTTGTTGTATGGTGGTTTATTCGATCTATTAATGATAAAACCTCATTCTCTGAGTTTAATACACCTAATCCAGCATCACCACCTCCAGCTTGTTCATAGGTCATTCCAATCGCACCTAAAAAAGTAGGGTATGTGTCACCATAACTTGGGTATAATAAATCAAAAGTTTCTTTTGTGAAATAAAGCCATCCATTTTTATCAAAATATTTTGCATGATTATTTCCAATTTCCTTCTGAAATTCCCTTTGCCAATCGGTAATTTGTTCGTGCAAAGGTTCAGCAGCTGGCGCAAAATAGTATGGTTCATCAATTCCTTGTTCATGAAAATCTACATGAATATGTGGAAGCCATTTATTGTATATTTTTAATCTATTTCTGGACTCCTTTTGAGTTAGCCATGCCCAATCACGATTTAAATCAAACAAATAGTGATTTGCTCTACCCCCTGGCCACGGTTCGTTATGCTCTCTTGCATCTAAATCAGTATTTAATGGATAGGTTACATTTTGATTGTACCAATTTGTATATCGATCTCTTCCATCTGGATTAATGCATGGATCTAAAATTACAAGTGTATTTTCTAGCCAATTACTATTTTCCGTGACTAACTTGTACAATGTTTTCATTGCAGCCTCAGTACTAGAAGATTCGTTACCATGAACATTATAACTTAGCCATACGATAGCAGTACTATCATATTCATCATATTTAATTCCATCAATACCAGCATTATTTAGATTATTATTTCTAATTTTTTCTAAATTTTTAATATTATTTTCAGATGAAATATAAGTTACATAAAGAGGCCTTCTCTCATAAGTTTCTCCGTATTTTTCAAGAACTACTTTAGATGATAGTTCGGAACTTACATATTTAAAATATTCTATTACTTGATTATGTCTTGAAAACTGAGAACCAATTTCATAACCTAAAAATTCAGAAGGAGATTTTAGATTTTGACTGTTAATATTTGTAAAGACAATTAAAAAAAGAAAAAGATTAAATAGTGATTTCATATAAATTTAATTTTATGGAATTAACAAATATAAAAAGAAAACAATTTAAACTATTAGTATTTCTGCAGTTCAGTATATTTGCTAAATATGATTTATAAAGAAATTAAATATGATAAGTTAAATTCTTTCAGTAAACTGTTAACAGATTATAGTTTAAATAAGTCTCATTTTTCTGACTTGATAACAAATTATCCTTCAATAGGTAACTTTAAAAATCAAATTTCATTAAAGTCTAAAAATTATAATAATAGATTCAGAAAAGTTTTAGTTAATGAAATTAAGAGTCAATATTTAGGTATAGAACTTAACCCTAAACAGAACTTAAATATCGACAAAATTTTAGACACAAATACATTCACTGTTACAACCGGTCACCAGCTTAATTTACTTACCGGTCCTTTATATTTTATTTATAAAATTATTTCAGTGATAAATCTTACAGAAGTTTTAGAAAAAAATTATTCTAATAATAGTTTTGTTCCTCTCTATTGGATGGCCTCTGAAGATCATGATTTTGAGGAAATAAATAATTTTTATTTTGAAGGTAAAAAGTTTATTTGGAATTCAAATCAATCGGGTGCTGTTGGGAACTTTAAATTAAATTCTACTGAAAAATTTTTTAAAGAATTTGAAGAATACATAACAAAATCAAAACACGGTCTTGAAATTTATTCTATTTTTAAAAACTGCTTTTTGAAATCAGATAATTTATCTCAGGCTACAAGACGTTTTGTAAATAAAATATTTTCAAGCTTTGGATTGATAATAATTGATGCAAACAATAAGAATTTCAAATCATTATTTAGCAAATTTTTAAAAAAAGAACTAAGCGATAAATTAATTTATAAACATTCAGTAGAGTCATTAGACAAACTAGAAAAGTTAAATTATAGAATCCAAGCTTCTCCCAGAAAAATAAACCTGTTTTACATGAAAGATGAGTTGAGGGAGAGGATTTATTCTAAAGACGGAGATTTTTATGTAAAAAATTCATCAATTAAATGGAATTTATCAGAAATCAAAAATGAGATAGATAAATTTCCAGAAAGATTTTCTCCAAATGTTTTATTTAGACCGCTATTTCAGGAATACATATTACCAAATATTTGTTATGTTGGTGGTCCTGCGGAACTTGCCTACTGGTTAGAATTAAAATCGGTATTTGAATATGAAAAATTGACCTTCCCTGTGATCTTAAACAGAAATTCTGCTATGCTTATTGACAAAAAAACTTTAAAGAAGTTAAAGAAGCTTGATATCAGTTTGGAAGAACTATTTTTAAGTGAGGAACTTTTAGAGGGGTTAATTGTGAGGAGGTATTCTAAATTAAAATTAGATTTCAATAAATTAAAATTAAAATTAAAAGAACAGTTTTCAGAATTAAAAAGTATAGCTAAAAATACCGATAAGTCATTCATCGGTGCATTGAATGCCCAGCAAAAGAAACAAATAAATGGTTTAAAAATGTTAGAAAAAAGGCTTAACAAGGCTGAAAAAAAAATTCATCGAGATAAAATTAATAAGGCTCTGGAAATTAAGAAATCTTTGTTCCCTAACGGAAATTTACAAGAACGGATCATTAATTTTTCACAATTTTACAAAGCAGAAGGTTCTGAATTAATAGAAAAAATTAAAAATAATTTAGACCCTTTAAATCAAAAATTTACAATTATAGAAATTTAGTAATTATATATTTCTATTTAAAAAATCAATTTCTATTTTTACACATGCTAAATAATGTTCTAATTCTCGACTTCGGGTCACAGTATACTCAGTTAATTGCTCGAAGAGTCAGAGAATTAAATGTTTACTGTGAAATACACCCTTACAACAAGATTCCTGAAAATTTTGATTCTTTCGGTGCTTTGATTCTCTCAGGAAGTCCATTTTCGGTTAGAGAAAATAATTCACCGAGAGTTAATCTAAGTTTTTTATTAGGTAAAATCCCTGTTTTAGCGGTTTGCTATGGTGCTCAGCTAATTGCACAGGAAATGGGAGGTGTAGTTTCATCATCTAGTATCAGAGAATATGGTCGAGCTAATCTTCAGTTAAAAACTCATAATAATATATTATTTGAAGGAGTTAAAAATATCACTCAGGTCTGGATGAGTCACAGTGATACAATTAAAGAGCTTCCAGAAAACTCTTTGTTGTTAGCAAGTAGTGATGATGTTCAAAATGTTGCTTTTTGTTATGAAAAAAATACATATTGTTTACAATTCCATCCTGAGGTGTATCATACAACTGAGGGTAAAAGAATTTTAGAGAATTTTTTGGTAAAAATTTGTTGTTTAAAACAAACATGGACCCCGGATTCTTTCATTGATTCAACGATAAACAGTTTACAAGATAAAATAGGTAACGATAAAGTAATTTTGGGACTTTCTGGAGGAGTTGACTCGTCAGTGGCGGCAATTCTTTTGCACAAAGCAATCGGAAAAAATCTACACTGTATTTTTGTTAACAATGGTCTATTAAGAAAAAATGAGTTTCAAGATGTTCTTGACCAATATAAAGAGATGGAATTAAATATAATTGGAGTTGATTATTCTAGCGATTTTTACAATGAACTTGAGGGTATTTCTGATCCGGAGAAAAAAAGAAAAATTATCGGTAGAGTTTTTATAGAATCTTTTGAAAAGGAATCAAATAAAATTGAAAATGTTAAGTGGTTAGCACAAGGAACTATTTATCCTGATGTTATTGAAAGTATTTCTGCTACTGGTGGTCCATCTGCTACCATTAAAAGTCATCACAATGTAGGCGGACTTCCTAAGTTCATGAAACTGAGTGTAATTGAGCCATTGAAATTGTTGTTTAAAGACGAAGTTAGAAGGGTTGGCCGTTCCCTTGGTATTGATAAAAATATTTTAGGACGACATCCTTTTCCTGGACCGGGTCTAGCGATTAGAATTTTAGGAAGTGTTAATAAAGAAAATGTAAAGATTTTACAAGAGGTAGATTATATATTCATAGAGGCACTTAAAGAAGCTAATTTATATGATAAAATATGGCAAGCAGGAGCCATGTTACTTCCTGTGAAAAGTGTTGGAGTAATGGGTGACGAGCGAACCTATGAAAAGTGTGTTGCTTTAAGAGCAGTTGAAAGTACAGATGGAATGACAGCAGACTGGGTTGATTTGCCTCATAAGTTTCTGCAAAATATTTCAAATAAAATAATTAACAGGGTAAAAGGGGTAAATAGAGTCGTTTATGATATAAGTTCAAAACCTCCTGCAACAATTGAATGGGAATAATTTATGTTTAGATCGCTTTTCATCTTATTAAATTTTTTATTTTTTTTAAATATTAATTCTCAAAATGTAAAGATTGTAAAACTAGATTCTGATATTTTGATTTCAGATTTCTTAAATAAATATGAAATTTCAACAAGTGATTTTTTTATTCTTAATCCAAAGTATTCAAATACAAGATTTAATCATACAGTTTCAGATTTAAACAAGGTGCTTATTGGTGGTACTAGCATAAAAATTTTAGAAAATATCCAGACCGAAAAAGATAATTCAATAAGCTTTATTACACATAAGATTAAAAAAAAACAAGGACTTTTTGAGATCGCAAAAATATATGATATTAGCGATGAATTAATTTTAAAGTACAATAAAAAAGTTGAGATCAAAAAGAATAATTTTCTTAAAATTCCGATAAATAATCAAAAAAACTATAAATCTCAGGATTATCTAAAAATTTATGAGGTAAGACCAAAAGAAGGAAAATGGAGAATAGCTTACAGATATGGAATTTCGATAAAATTTTTGGAAGATATTAACCCAGAAATGGGTATTGTTTTAAAAATTGCTCAAAAAATTGTTGTTCCAAACAAACAAGAAATTGAACTTAATAATCTTGAAGATGATAAAGAATATTTTGAGATGCAAAGAAATATTCCAATTGCTGTATTAGAAAAAAATCTTGGTTTAAAAACTAATTCTATTGCAGATCTTAACCCAGGAATTTTAGATAACGATAGTAAAAAAGGAATAATCATCAAAGTTCCCTCGTCCACAACGGTAAATGAGGATGTTATTAATATTTCAAAAAGATCACTGGATCAAAATATGGTTGATTTTAATGCCAGAAAGTTCGCAATAATATTACCCTTCAGACTAGAAAATTTTGATTATGATTCAATCAATAAATCGATCCCTGTCTTAAAGAATGACAAGCTATTGAATATCTCACTTGATTTTTTATTTGGTGCAGAGATGGCTGTAAATTCATATTCTGAACTTGGGATTGATGTTGAAATGGATGTTTTTGACAGTGCTTTGAACAAAGACGCAATTGATAATATTTTATCTCGAAATAGTTTTGATCAATATGATTTTGTTATTGGTCCTTTGACCAATAATTTATTTGACTATTTAGTCAGTAAAACAGAGGGAAACAATACTAAAATTGTAAGAGCTTTTTCAAAAAAACAAAATAATAATAAAAGGATAATTAATACTATTCCAAATGACTCTATCCTATTTAATAAAATTATTTCACACGTAAAAAAGGATTCGATACCTTCGTCAAAGTATATAATTTCTGACTCTAAAAGTATCGATATAAGTGACAAAATCAGGCAAATATTTCCTGATTCAAAACAATTCTTTTCAATAATTGATGATTCTGGGAATGACACAAAAACTCTTGTTTACGATGATTTAGATTCCACTTTTGTCAAGGGAAAAAACGTAGTTTTTTTAGAAACAAAGGAGCAAGGATTCGTTTCTAATATAACCAGTATATTAAATTCTTTCGTAAATGATACAATTGAAATTACACTAGTTTCCACCAATAAAAATAATGCATTTGAAGGTGTTAATGTTTCAAATAATTTTCTCTCAAATTTAAAGTTCCAATATGTATCAACAAACAGAAAAATTGATGAAACCAAAGATGATAAATTTATTAATAAATTTATCAATACTTACAAATATTTCCCTAATAAATATGCCATAAGAGCCTACGATTTAGTCTACGATTTATTATTGAGATTAAGTAACGGAAACTTTGATAATCCAAATGTATACGAAACTGAAGCTCAACATCTTGAAAATAAATTTAAATATTTCAAAAGTTCATCAGGATCTCTTGATAATGCAGGGGTTTTTATTATGAAGTATGAAGATTTAAAAATTCAGCCGTTAGTCACTAATTGAAAAATGAACTATAATTTATTCCTTCATTGTATATTATTTCATTAAATTTGTTTGCGTTTATAACGCATGATGTCTTCACAAACTAAATACATTTTTGTTACCGGTGGTGTAAGTTCATCCCTAGGAAAGGGGATAATTGCTGCTTCACTTGCAAAATTACTGCAAGCTCAGGGTTATCAAACAACAATTCAAAAGTTAGATCCCTATATTAATGTTGATCCTGGAACTCTCAACCCATATGAGCATGGGGAGTGTTATGTTACAAATGACGGAGCTGAAACAGATCTTGATCTAGGTCATTATGAAAGATTTTTAAATGTCCCCACATCTCAAGCAAATAATATCACTACCGGAAGAATTTATCAAAGTGTTATTGGTAAAGAGAGACAAGGTAAATACTTAGGAAAGACAGTACAGGTAATTCCCCATATTACGGATGAGATTAAGGAAAATATTAAATTTTTGGGTAATGAAAATAAGTATGATATTATAATTACAGAAATTGGAGGAACAGTAGGGGATATTGAGTCATTACCATATATTGAGGCTCTCAGACAACTGAGATGGGAGATGGGAGAAGAAAATTTAATTGTTATACATCTTACACTAATTCCTTATTTATCAGCAGCAAAAGAATTAAAGACAAAACCCACACAGCATAGTGTTAAAACTTTGATGGAAAGTGGAGTACAGGCGGATATATTGGTTTGCAGAACTGAGCATGAGTTAAATAATGATATCAAGGAAAAGCTGGCGCGCTTTTGTAATGTAAATTCTGACTGTGTTATACAATCAGTTGACGTTAATACCATATACGATGTTCCTAACTACATGTACAGAGAGTGCTTGGATAAAGTTGCTCTTAAAAAGTTAAAGTTAAATTATAATGAGCCTGATTTGAAATCTTGGAATATTTTCCTAGATAGATATAAAAACCCAAAGGGTGTTGTAAAAATTGCTTTGATTGGGAAATATGTTGAGCTTCAAGACTCATATAAATCAATTTTGGAATCATTTATTCACGCTGGAGCTGTAAATGAGGTTCAGGTAGAGATTGACCCAATTCATTCAGAATTTTTAGACTCAAATAATATTCATGAAAAGCTTAATTCTTTTAACGGAGTCTTAGTTGCGCCCGGATTTGGAGAAAGGGGAGTAGAGGGTAAGATAGAGGCAATAAAATATGTAAGAACTAATAAAATTCCTTTTTTTGGGATTTGTTATGGTATGCAAATGGCAGTGATAGAATTTGCAAGAAATGTTTTGAATATCGAAGATGCTAATTCTACTGAAGTTAACCCAAAAACTAAAAATCCTGTTATCGACTTAATGGAGAATCAAAAAAATATCACGAAAATGGGAGGCACTATGCGTCTAGGATCTTGGCAATGCTCTTTACCTAAAAACTCTTTATGTTACTCTATTTACAATAGCTTAAATATAGATGAACGTCACAGGCATAGGTATGAACTCAATAATGAATATTTAAAAGATTTAGAAGAAAGTGGTTTAACTGCGTCTGGAAAAAATGATGATACTGGTTTAGTTGAGGTAATTGAGATTAAGAACCATCCTTGGTTTTTAGGTGTTCAATTTCACCCAGAATATAAAAGTACAGTTTCATCACCTCATCCTTTATTTGTATCTTTTATAAACGCGGCAAAAAACAATAAAAAATAAATGATGGAAGAAAATAAAATGGACATTAATTCAATGATTGGTCTTTTCTTAATTGGACTGATTTTTATCGGATGGCTATATTTAAATCCACCACCAACAATTGAAACTACTGAACAAGTTGAGGTTGGTGTAAATGATGGGGTTTCAGAAAATAATAATAAATCATCACAAAAGCTGTCTGATGTACTTATCGACTCTAAAATTGAAGAACAAGAAGAAAGGGTTTTAAGTTTTCAAACTTCAACAGATGATGAAAAAATAGTTTCTGTTGATGCCGGTAAGTTTGTGGCAGAATTTTCACCAAAAGGAGGTCAAATCCACTCAATTAGGTTAAAAGAGCATTTTAACTATCTTGGTAAGAATGTTAATTTAATAGAATCTGAAAATTCTACTTTTGATATTGACTTTACAACAAAAAACGGAAAGACTTTTAATACAAAAGATCAATTATTTACTTCAACTGTAACCGACTCGGATAAAAGAAAAACAGTTTCAATGAAATTGATCGTCAAAGATGATATTTTCATAGAATATTTATATACAATTAATCTGGATGACTTTATAATTGATTTAAAAATTAATTCAAGTGGCTTTAAAAATCTATTAGATACTTCAAAAACATATAGTGTTAATTGGGAGCTAAACGCTTTTAGAAATTCCAAGAGTATCTCGTACGAAAATAGATATACGTACTTAACTTATTACCACGATGAAGATAAAATAGATTATCTGTCGATTAGCGGAGAAGATGATGAAGAGGAGGAAGATGTTAATTGGATATCGTATAAACAACATTTTTTTAGTTCTGTCCTTATCTCAGACCAGGTTCCTTTCAAAAAGGTTTTTTTCGAATCTAAGGACTTGGCCCAAGATTACAATACTGATACCACTTACACCAAAAAGTTCGTTTCTAAAATACCGTTTGAGTACGTGAATAAAGAATTTGATAATTCCTTGAAGTTTTATTTTGGTCCAAATGATTTTTCGAGATTGAAATCATATGATATTGGGTTAGAGGAGAGCGTTGATTTTGGATGGGGTATTTTTGGTTTTATCAATAAAAATATATTTGTTCCGCTCTATAGGTTTTTAAGCGGTCTTTTCCCTTATGGAATAGCGATAATATTTATGACAATTATAGTTAGGATAGTTTTAGCACCAGTTTTATATAAGTCTTATTTGTCTCAAGCAAAAATGAAAATTTTAAGACCTGAACTGGATGAAATAAATAAGAAGTTCAAAGACAATGCAATGAAGAAGCAACAGGAAATGATGTCATTGTATAAAAAAGCAGGTGCAAGCCCGCTAAGTGGCTGTTTACCTGGCTTACTTCAGCTTCCAGTTTTTTATGCCCTATTTATGTTTTTCCCATCTGCTTTTGATCTAAGACAGAAGAGTTTTTTGTGGGCTGAGGACTTATCAGCCTATGATAGTATTTTAGATTTTGGCTTTTATATTCCTTTATATGGTGATCATATAAGTCTATTCCCGATTTTAGCATCCATATCAATTTTCTTTTATATGAAGATGACCACAGGACAGCAAATGGCCTCACAGCCAGAACCGCAGGAGGGAATGCCGGATATGAGGAACATGATGAAATATATGATATACTTTGCTCCTGTAATGATGATGGTATTCTTTAATAATTACTCGAGTGGTTTGAGTTTATATTATTTTATTTCAAACTTATTGTCAATTGGAATTATGTTTACCATTAAGAATTTCATTTTAGATGAGCAAAAGATTAGACAACAAATCCAGTTTAACAAATCTCAGCCTGTGAAACCTCCTGGCAGATTCCAAAGGAGAATGCAGGCAATTATGGAGGAAGCAGAAAAACAAAAAAAAAAATAAATTGTAGTCACATAACTTTCTATCACTGTTGCTAGTACTTATTTTACACTGGCACAAACTTTGATTAAAACAATTTAAAGAATCATTTGAAGAAAATTGTTGTAATAGGCGCCAGTAGTTCATCCACATCCATAAATAGGGTTTTTGCTAATTATGCTGCAAGTTCTTTGTCTTATGACTATAAAGTTATTGATCTGCCACTGGTGGACTATGAGATGGCTATTTACAGTGAAGACAGACAAAAAAAGAATGGTATTCCTGAAAAGGCTTTAAAATTTAAGCAGGAAATCACAAATTGTGATGGTTTGATAATTTCATTTGCAGAGCATAACGGCTCATATACATCTGCTTTTAAAAACATCTATGATTGGATTTCAGTAATTGAAAATGACGTGTGGTGTAGTAAGCCAATGTTATTATTATCAACGTCAACAGGAGGAAGAGGTGGTATCACCGTTCTAAAAGCTGCCTATGAAAGATTTTCTTTGGACTACAAGCATAAAATACCTTATTTCGCATTACCAAGTTTTAAACAAAATTTTGATTTAAATGAGGGTATAATAAATGTAAGGCTAAATCAAGATTTTCAAACTATTTTACTTGATTTTGAAAATATATTGAATGGCGATTGATTACTACCCTATTGAAAAACAGGCTGTTGGGAATTTTAATAATGGTGAAATACTTGAAAAAAAGCCAGTTGGTTTTCCACAGGATAAAGGTATTTTAAAACCTTATTCAAATATTTTTTATTGGGCACACGCTTGGACAACCGGAAAAAGAAGTACAATAGGTCTTCACCCTCACCAAGGTTTTGAAATTTGCACTTTTGTTTTAAAAGGTAGTATTAATCATTACGATACTTTTTTAAAAAGATGGATTAGATTAAATGAAGGCGATGTACAGATAATAAAATCTGGAAGTGGAATTTCTCATTCTGAAGAAATTCTAGAAAATTCTGAGATATTTCAAATTTGGTTTGACCCGAATTTGTCTAAGTCTTTAAAAAAAGTTGCATCTTACAGTGATTTTAAAAAAAATGATTTCGACATTAGTAATCATGGAAATTTTTCAGTTAGATTAATTCATCACCCGGCTTCAAAAATTTATTTAGACTCTGAAAATATTATTATTAAGGAGTATATTTTCAAACCTTTGTATATAGCTAACCTTTTTGTTGAAAATGGCAAAATTCATTCATTTTTTGTAGTTGATGGGCAGGTTTCTATTGATGGAGTAAATTTATCAAAAGGGGATTTTTTCACCGTTAAAAAAATCAGAAATATTAAAATAGAAACAATTAATGATACAAAATTATTTGAGATATCTTCACCTATTAACCCTTCTTACAGAACTTATTTTGGTTAACTTCTTTATTGTTAACTTTGCATTGTGGAAAAAGTAATAGTTGGTCTTTCTGGTGGGGTTGATTCTAGTGTAGCCGCTCTAATACTGAAGCAACAGGGATATGACGTCATCGGATTATTTATGAAAAATTGGCACGATGAAAGTGTCACAATTTCTGACGATTGCCCCTGGTTAGACGACAGTAATGATGCTATGATAATAGCAGAGAAATTAAATATACCATTTCAGACGATTGACCTAAGTAAAGAGTATCATTCAAGAATTATTGATTACATGTTTGGTGAATATGAAAATGGTAGAACACCGAACCCAGATGTATTATGTAATAGAGAGATTAAATTTGATGTATTTTTAGAGATTGCTTTAAATCTCGGAGCAGATTACATTGCAACTGGCCATTATTGCCGAGTTGATAAAACAATAAGTAACAACAAAGAAGTTTATCGTCTATTAGCAGGTTTAGACAAAGAAAAAGATCAGTCATATTTTTTATGCCAACTTAATCAAAAACAGCTTTCTAGATCTATTTTTCCTATTGGTCATTTGACAAAGAAAGAGGTCAGAGATTTAGCAAAAAAAAATAATTTAATAACAGCTGATAAAAAAGATTCACAAGGTTTATGTTTTGTTGGTAAAGTTAAATTACCGGATTTTTTGAAACAGAGATTAGCACCAAAAAAGGGGTCTGTAATCAAAATCAAAAATGATTTTGAAGGTTTTTCTAGAAATGTAACAATTACAAAATCTAGGGAGCAGGAACTTAAGTTACTTAGTGCACCTTTTTCATTCGGAATTGATGACGGTGATATCATTGGTGAGCATGACGGAGCATATTATTTTACAATAGGTCAAAGAAAAGGTTTAAATATCGGAGGTTTTAGTGAACCACTATTTGTTCTGGAAACAGATGTTTTTAATAATATTATTTATGTAGGAATGGGGGATTTGCATCCTGCATTATTCAAAAAAGCACTTTTTATCGAAGCAAATGAAGTTCATTGGGTAAGGGAAGATTTAAAAATCCAAAAAAATAAATCTTTAAAAGTTGATTTTAGGATTAGATATCGGCAGTCACTTCAATCAGGTATATTATATACTTTTGAAAGTGGTTTATATATACTATTTGATAAACCAATTTCATCAGTTACAAGTGGCCAATTTGTTAGCTGGTACTTGAATGATGAACTTATTGGGTCAGGAGTTATAAATTAAATATTCCATATTTTCCATGATTCATTTGCCTGAATTTCCAACATTTCTAGTCCGTTTTTTGTTTTGCATCCAATTTGATCTCCCTTTTTTAGAAAAAGTGTTTTGATTGGATTATATACTAAATCATATAAAATATGCTCCTTACTTAAATATTCATAAGGAATTTTTGGGCAATTTTTGATTTCCGGAAATGTGCCAACAGGGCTACAATTAATTATAATTTTATTTTTTTTAATCAACGTTTCGTCGATATCTTCGTAAGTGTAATCGGATTTTCCAGATTCTCTTGAGACAGTGCTATGATTAATATTTAATTTTTTTAATACATATTTAATTGCTTTAGATGCTCCACCACTTCCTAAGATTAAAGCATTTTTAGGTTTTTTGTCAACAATCAAAGAACTTATAGACCTTTCAAACCCAATGTGATCAGTATTATATCCAATTTTTTTATCACCTATTATCTTAATAGTATTCACAGCCCCAATACTAGCTGCTTCTTCGTCAATTTTATCTAATATCCCCATAATCTCCACTTTATAAGGAATGGTAACATTCAGACCCGAAATATTATATTTATTAAAAATTGAATCAAGAACGGAAATATCATCAATATCAAAATTTGAATAATGACAATTTATTTTTTCATTCATAAATTTTTTTGAAAAATATTCTTTTGAAAAACTATAATCGATATTTCTACCAATCAATCCGAATACTTTATTTTTTTGCATAGCTACTTAAAATTAGTACAAATGCCATCCCGATTAATATGATAAGGATTGCATATGATGTTTCGATATTATTCTCAGGGATATATCTTATTATTTTGTACTCATTTTCATAATCTAAAGCAGATTTCCATGGCCATATAACACCTAATGAACCAATAATAAATCCAAATATGATGGAATTACATAATTGATTGAATTTATTTAAAAGATAACCAAGTAACTTAGACAGTGTGATAAGGCCAGTTACAGACCCAAGAGTGAATACCGATAATACCTTTAGGTAATTTATTCGATCATTATTTGAAAAGTTTGAATAATCACCAATTATTATGTCGTTGATACTGTCATACAAAGCATTAACTGAATCAACTAGCAATAGCACATAGTTGCCCAAAAGCATTAGTAAAAATGAACCTGAAAGCCCAGGTAATATCATACCACTTACACTAATAATTCCGCACAAAAAAACAAAATATAGGTTATCGTTTTCATGAGACGGGTCCGAAAAACTCAGAATAATTCCGATTAATGTTCCAAGAATGATAAAAAAAATATTCTTAAATTTCTTTATATCAATAATAGTTCTTAGATGAAAGATTGTTCCTAACACTAAGCCAAAGAATAAGCTCCAGACGTAGATTTCGTATTTATTCAAAAAGAAGTCTAAAATTTTTGAAGTTGAAAAATAGCTAATAACAATTCCTGTAAAAATTAAGATTAGGAATTTACCGTTAATATATTTGATGAATTCTTTGAATTTAAATTTTAAAAGATACTGTAAGGCTTTTTTATCAAATCTTTTTAGACTCAATATAAGCTCACTATAAAAACCAATAGCAATAGCTACTATTCCGCCTGAAACACCTGGAATCTTATTAGCAGTACCCATTAATATTCCGTTAAGTAAAATTTTAAAATAACTTAAGCTAGGTTTATTATTTGCCATTTGATTTTTTAAATTTTTCAAGAATGAATACTATCAAAAATCCAATAAATACTAAAAGTATCGAGATAAAAAGATCAAAATTTGAAATTTCCATAGCAAACTCTTTATTCCAGGGCCATGCTTTCTCAATTGAGCCAATTACTAATCCTAACATGAGTGTGTAGGTAATATCTCTGTGGTTTTTAAATAAATATTTTAGTACATTACTAAAAGAGACTAACCCAATTATGGCCCCTGCTGCGAATGTAATAATGATGTTTATTTCTAAATTGTTAAGAGAATTAACAAGAAACGCATAAACTCCCAACATAACTAAAATTAAAGAACCTGAAACTCCAGGTAAAATCATGGCTGATGAAGCAATTATTCCAGAAAGTAAAATATAAATAAGGCTTATATCATTTGAATTATATCCTGTGAAGGCAGTAATAAATATTGAAAATATTATGGATAGAATCAAAAAAATGAAATTTAGGTTTTTCCATTTTTGAATAAGTTTAAAAATTACATGAATTGTTGCAAATATTAACCCTAAAAAAAATGACCAGACAAATAAAGGGTAGCTATAAAGTAAAGTTGCTGAAACCTTTACAAATGATATTAGACTAAGCCCGATACCAGAGGCTAATACTAAAAAGAAATTTCCGTTTAATTTTTTCCAAAAAGTCCTAAATCCATTTTTTTTTATTTCATTAAAAAGACTAAAATTTAATCCACCAATGCTTTCAATTAACTCTTCATAAATTCCAACTAATAATGCAATTGTTCCACCTGATATTCCTGGCATCGCATCTGCAATACCCATTAGGGCTCCTTTGAAGAATAACTTAATGTAATCTGTTTTATTTCTGACCCTCATATTAAATTTCTAGTGTTAAACTAGTAATTTTTTGTTGAAGTTTTAGAAAGACAGTTTAAATATATTTTCCAGTATTTGGATTTTTCCTGATTTAGTTTAATGGCTTTTTCTATAAAATCAATTGCTTTTTTAAAATCTTTTAATCTGTAAAAGTACATCGATAGTCTAAAGAATGCTTTGTCCATATTAGGGTCTTCGTTGATACATTTATAGTAATACTTCAAAGAATTGTTGTAATCATGATTTTTTTCGAAACAAAATGCAATTCTGAAAAGTGCGTAAGATGAATTTGGATTTATCGAAATAATTTCCTTATAATTTTCAATGGCATGATTATATCTTGTCATTTTTTCTAGCAATTTGCCTTTATCGATGTAGGGACTTGTAAAGCTATCATCAGAAAAAATTGCATAGTCAAATGAAGCAAGTGCTTCATCATACATTTTATTTTTTACATAATTTTTACCTAAATTATGCCATCCAATTTCACTGTAAGGGTTTTTGGACAAATAATCTTTTAAGAAAGTTATAAGGCCTTCCCTGTTTTTAAGCATTTCATAGCAGTAAAGTATATTGTATAAGGCGCTGTGGTCTAAATAATCAAAGTTTAGACTTTTTTTAAAATAATAGCTTGATTTAGAATAGTTTTCAACGAATAGGTATTCTATTCCTATCTGGTAAGATAATTCTGTTTTATTTCCATAATCATTAAAAATACTTTTTAACAAATTAATGGATTTTATATGTTTCTTTTGTTTAGATAATATACTTGATTTTAAAATAATTGCCTCAAAATTATTAGTTTCTATCATTAGAATTGAATTTATTAATTCTAGTGCATAGTTAAGTTTTTCCTCTTGAATAAAAATCTCAACCTGAAATAAACTAAGATTTGTATTTGACGGGTGTTGACTTAGTGAAAGTGTTAAGGCTTTTTTTGCATATGCAACTTTGCCTGTATCTAAGTAATAAGATATTATATTTTCAAATTCGACTGAATCAAAGAAAAAAACCTTATTTTCTTTAACCATCTTTTCAAATCTGCTTATTGAAACATTTATATCGTTTAAATTATCCATATAAAAACATATATGTTTTAAAAATAAATACGATTTGTGTAGAAATGAATTTCTAAGTTTAAACTTCTTAACAAACTAATTAACACTCATTCAATATTATCAAGTATATCCAAAATTATATCAAAACCCTCTCTAAGCTCTTTTTCTGAAATTGTTAGTGGTGGAGTTATTCTAACTGCCCTTTTTTCAATTAACAACCAGAATAGTATTAAACCTTTTTCTTTAGCTCTAAGAACTAAATTATTAGCAACCTCTTCGTTTATCATTATTAAGCACATCATTAAGCCTAAACCCCTTATCTCTTTAATTAATCTATGTTTTAGTTTTTCTCTGATAATTTTCTCATGAGACAAAACATTGACCATTATTTTAGAGTTTAAAACAATTTTTAATGTTTGTAATGCAGCTGCAGTAATCATAGGATTTCCACCAAAAGTTGTTATGTGACCAAGAATCGGATTATTATGAAGTGTATCCATTAATTTTTTTGATGCCGTAAAAGCTCCAATTGGCATACCGCCACCTAAGCCCTTTCCGTAAACTATTACATCAGGTTGGCATTCAAAATGTTCAAAACCGAAAAGTTTTCCCGTTCTTCCGATTCCGGTTTGAATTTCATCAAGAATTAGGAGCGCACCTACCTCTTCACATCTCTTTTTTATTTTTTTCAAATAATTTTTTTTAGGTAAAATAAACCCTGCGCTTCCCTGGATAGACTCTAAAATAACACATGATGTATTTTTATCAATTTTTGAAATGTCAACTAAAGAATTGTAGTCGATAAATTCAACTTCTGGAATTAATGGTTCAAATGGTTTTTTTCTTTCTTCTAATCCCATTAATGTAAGTGCACCCATAGTGCTACCGTGATAAGCATTTTTAGCAGCGATAATTTTTTTTCTCCCTGTATATCTTCTTGCAAGCTTCATAGAGCCCTCCAAAGCTTCTGTACCTGAATTTGTAAAATAAGTACAATTTAAATTATCAGGTAGGTTTTTGGCTAACAGCTTTGCTAGTTCTAAAGAGGGTTTTGTGATGAACTCTCCGTAAACCATTACGTGCATATATTTTTTTGATTGGGTCTCTATAGCCTTGATTACTTCGTCATTGCAGTGCCCGAGGCTACAGGCTGATACCCCCGCAACAAAATCTAAGTATTTCTTGTTGTTTGTGTCAAAAATATAGCTTCCTTTTGCCCTTGAAACCTCTATGGACATAGGGAAAGGTGTTGTTTGAGCTTGATATTTTTTAAAATCAGAAATAATCAATTTAATTTTTTTCTAAATTTTTTATAACTGTTAATTTGTATTTGGAATCTTCAGCGAAAAGATCATCAATATTTTTGATTATTTCGTCTTCTCTAAAATAAAATCCTTTTAATAACTTATCATTAATATTGAAATCATCTTCGGGGAATACTTTACCGTCAATCTGGTTTATTTTTGTAAAGTTATCAATTTCTTGACCGTTGATAAATATTTTAATTTTAGCTGACTTGGATTTATCTATTCCGATCAGTTCATTTTCTGAATTTCTCAAATAATATATTGACTCAGCGTTTTTTATTATATCAACTTCTTTTAGTTTACCGTTTATAAAATTCCCGTTTAGTCTTTTTCCTGAAATCTGATTAAATCCCTTATCTAAAGTATCCTTTTCTATAATAAATGCATTTTCAAAAACAAAAAGTGAATCAATAATATTTTTCTCAGTATTAAATTTTATATGTATGGAGTCACCTGTTATTTGACTTTTATTATTCCATAAAATAGGTTTTTTTATTTTTCTGGATTCTGTTTCTGTATTGTTTTTTATGTTGATCAATTGTGCGATTCCTGTAATTTGACTAAAGTGAATAGAGTCACATTTCCCGCTAAGGTTGCTTCTTAAAATTTTACCATTATTGAAAGCTCTGATAATTTGATTATTATCTTTTCCTGTTATTATAATTGATTCACCGTGTATGTGGGTGGTATCTTTTTCTCTAAATGATGATATTAAAGCTCTTTTGTTAATGTGCATCGAGTCTATATCTCTAAAAATCTCGGCATAATGCCCTGTGGTTAGGGTTTTATTAATAGTATCTAATATTTTAACATTATTTGTCGCTGATGCATAATTAATTGACTTATCAAAGTAAATACTATCCCCCTTAATATTATATTCGTCAAAATCAATATTAGAATTCTTGATAAAATAACCATTATCGTTTGTTGTGTCGTAATATCCAACCTCACAATAAATTTTTGAATCGTCGGTAATTATATCTGTAGGTCCGTAAAAAAAAGATTTTCCGGTCTCTGTATAATAGTTTAGAATTTCAGTATAAATATTATATTTTGGCGTTCTCAAGTCTACGTCTTTCTCAAATCGGTACTTTTTTTCTTTAGTGTAAAAAGTCCCCATTTGACTATAAATAGTATCAGTAATATTTCTTATGAGTTTACCTTTTTTTGTATAATATGCCTGCTGTATATTTCTGTCAAATAATAATGACTCTGTATATAATTTTGATTCTGGTTCATTTAATATAACATCTCCTTTGGCAAAAATAAGTTTACTATTTCCATCATATTCTAAATAGTTAGCTTTTAAATCCAAAGTATCACCTTGATTTAAAACTACATCGCCGTATGCTTCTATAAAATTTTTTTCCTCGAAGAAATATGCCTGATTACAACTCATCAGTACACCATCATGTGAAATTAAAACTTTTTGATTTTTATCACGTGTTAAAACAGATGCATCAGGAAATTTGATTTTGTCTTTCTCAAAAAAACCTGCCTTTTCAATTTTTATTTTAGTCATTTCCTGAGCTGTAACGAATATTGAAACAGAAAACATCAGTTGGAAATTAATAATAAATAAGACGAATTTTTTCACAAATTTATCTAAATAAAGTTTCTTTCCTGTCTGGTCCAACGGACACGATTACAATAGGAATATTTAATTCTTTTTCTAAAAAATTAATGTATTTATTTAAGTTTGCAGGAAATTGATCACTACTGTCTAGTTCTCTAAGGTCCTCAGTCCAACCAGAAAATTCTTCGTAAATCGGTTCTAACGTATCGTCTGACAAATTATAGGGCAGATTTTTTATTTCTTCACCCCTATATTTATATTTTGTACAAATCAAAACTTTATCAAAACCACTTAGTACATCAGTTTTCATCATCATTAGTTTTGTTACACCGTTGACTTTACAGGCATATTTTAATGCTACTAAATCTAACCATCCACATCTTCTAGGTCTGCCCGTTGTAGCTCCAAATTCTTTACCAACTTTGCCCATGGCTTCACCATACTTATCAAATAATTCAGTAGGAAATGGCCCTGAACCAACTCTAGTGGTGTAAGCTTTGAATATACCAAAAACATCATTTATAGAGTTTGGTGGTATTCCTAGGCCTGTACATGCTCCTGCAGCAGTTGTATTCGACGAGGTAACATAAGGATAGGTTCCAAAATCAATATCAAGTAATGACCCCTGAGCACCCTCGGCCAAAATAGACTTATTTTCGTCAATAGATTTAAATAATAAATTCTCTGAGTCAACAAATGATATCTGCCTGAGTTTTTCAATGGCTTGAAAGAATTCTGCTTCTAACTCTTCTAATGAAAAATCTAACTCAACATTATAAAATTTTATTAATTGTTGATGTTTTTTTGAAAGTTCATAATACTTTAATTTCCAATTTTTATCCTCTAAATCTCCAACTCTGAAACCATTTCTACCAGTTTTGTCCATATATGTAGGCCCGATACCCTTTAGCGTTGATCCGATTTTGTTTTTTCCTTTTGATTTTTCACTGGCTGCGTCTAGTAGTCTGTGAGTAGGAAGTATAAGGTGAGCCTTTCTAGAGATAAATAAGGTCTTACTAATATTTACATTCTCCTCTTTAATATTTTCTATTTCTTTATCGAGTATTACCGGATCAATAACTACCCCGTTTCCTATTAGATTGATTTTATTACTATGAAAAATTCCAGAGGGAATAGTATGTAATACATACTTTTTGTTATTAAATACCAAAGTGTGGCCTGCATTAGGGCCACCTTGAAACCTTGCTATTATATCGTATTTTGATGTTAGTACATCAACAATTTTTCCTTTACCTTCATCACCCCATTGAAGCCCTAATAATAAGTCTATTGCCATTTATTTGTTTTTATTTTTATTTCCGTAAAAGTAAAGCGAATGACTTTCTATGGTCACATCAAAAACATCCTCGATTGTTTTTTTAATCGTATCGATTCTTGGGTCGCAAAATTCAATCACCTCACCGGTTTCGCTTAAAATTAAATGATCATGTTGATTGTTGAAAAAACACTTTTCGTATGACGCTTGATGATCACTTGAAAATTGGTGTTTTCTAACCAAAGAGCATTCAAGTAAAAGTTCAATTGTATTATACAAAGTAGCTCTAGAAACTCTATATCTTTTATTTTTCATTTTAACGTAAAGTGATTCAATATCAAAGTGAAACTTAGTTTCATAAACTTCTTTTAATATTGCATATCTCTCAGGAGTTTTTCTGAATCCTTTTTTTTCCAAAAACTCTGTAAATACATCTTTTACTTTATTATGATCATTGCTGTTTGTCATAATTATTTTTATTTATGTTCTCTTAATTTTATCAATCCCCTTTAAAACTTTTAATTTCTTAATGAGGTTATTCACCTCAAAATTTGATTTGACAGAAATAATGATGTTTCCAACAAATGTGTTACCTGCAGTTTCAAAATTAAGCCTTTTCATATTAATATTCATATTTTCAGAAATGACTTTAGTTATATTATTTAATAGGCCTACTTTATCTATACCGGTTATATTTACCTGAACTGTGAACTTTTCCTGTGAAGAATCAATCCATTTAGCTTTTATTATTCTGTAATCATAATTCGATTGAAGGCTTACAGAGTTGGGGCAATTTTTTTTATGAATTTTAATTCCTTCATTAATTGTTATAAATCCAAATACTTTATCTCCAGGAATTGGATTGCAACAAGAAGCATTTTTATAGTCTAGTTTTTCTTCATCATTTCCAAAAACCAGTAAGTCATATTTGGACGTTATTTCTTCCTGGTTATTTTCGTCAATTCTTACTTCGTTACTTCTAGAAATCTTTTTTCTTATGTAACTAATAAATTTATTACTTCTCGAAGAAATAAACTTTTTTAACTTTTCATTATCAATAGTGTTGATTCCTACCCTATAGTAAAGGTCTTGACTAGTATTGAGTTTAAAGTATTTCTGAAGTTCGGTCACAATACTATCGTTAAAATTAATTTTAAGATGCTTTAATTTTCTTTTTAATATTTGTTTACCTTCATCAGATAACTGTTTCTTTTCTTCGTTTAAAGTTGCTTTAATTTTAGATTTAGCTCTGGCAGTCGTTGCATAATCCAGCCAATTAGAATTCGGTTTAATTTTTTCTGATGTTAAAATTTCAACCCTATCACCACTAGACAGCTCTCTGTTTAGTGGTACCAATTTTCCATTTACCTTAGCACCTCTTGTTTTTAATCCTACTTCAGTGTGTATGGCAAAAGCAAAATCCAATGGCGTGGCCCCTTTTGGTAAAGACTTTAAATCACCCGTTGGAGTGAATACAAAAATTTCTTTGGCGTATAAATTGAGTTTAAATTGTTCTACAAAATCAACTGCATTAGTTTCTGAGTTTTCTAATGCCTCTTGTAATTTGTTGATCCAAGTATCTAAATTGTCATTTTGATCATTTTTCTGTTTGTATTTGTAATGAGCTGCATAACCTTTTTCAGCGATTTCATCCATTCTATCGCTTCTAATTTGGACTTCAACCCATCTACTCTTTGGCCCAACAACTGTAATGTGTAGCGCCTCATATCCTGTTGATTTTGGAGCTGATATCCAATCTCGAAGTCTAGTAGGATTGGGAGTGAAATTATCCGTTATGATCGAATATATCTTCCAGGCAATAAATTTTTCTTTTTCGGGTTTTGATTTGTAAATAATCCTAACAGCAAATTTATCATAAACTTCGTCAAAAGAAATACCTTGTCTGATCATTTTGTTATTAATAGAAAAAATTGATTTAGTTCTTCCCCGGATCTTATATTTAAGTTTCTCTTTAGTTAAAGTTGAACAAATGATGGAATTAAATTTTTTAATATATTGTTCCTGATCTTTTTTGCTTTCGATAAGTTTTTTTGATATTTCATTATAACTTTCAGGTTCAGTGTACTTTAGTCCTAAATCTTCCAATTCTGTTTTAATATTATATAAGCCTATTCTATGAGCTAGTGGTGCGTAAATGTAAAGAGTCTCAGATGCTTTTTGGATTTGCTTTTCATATGGCATGCTTGAAAGTGTCTGCATATTATGAAGTCTATCGGCAATTTTTATAATTATCACACGCACATCTTCGTTTAGAGTAAGAAGCATTTTTCGATAATTCTCTGCCTGTATTGAAACATCAGAATAGCCTTTTGTATTAAGTTTTCCGATTTTGGTAAGTCCATCGACAATCTTTGAAATTTTTGCACCAAACTCTTTTTTTATTTTTTCAAGTGAATGGTCGCTATTATCCTCAACCACATCATGAATCAGTGCTGATGCAATTGAAACAGCATCTAGACCAATCTCAGAGGCAACAATTTTTGCAACTGCAATTGGATGAAATATATAGGCTTCACCGGACAACCTTCTTTGATGTTGATGCGCGTCAACAGCGTAATCAAATGCTTTTCTAATTAACTTTTTGTCATCTTTATTTAACGACTGGTAGCTAATTTTTAAAAGCTCTTTATATTCTTTGGCTAAGGCCTTCTTTTCTAATTCTAAATCCTGAATGGGCATATACTAAATTTAGTATAAAGATGATTAATAGGCAATTTCTTTACACAATATTTAAGAACTCAGCGGTTAAATTTATTTTGCCTATTTACCTCAAAAAGTGTAAGTGCTGCAGAAACCGAAACGTTTAATGAGTCTATTGAACCTAGCATCGGTATTTTAATCAAATTATCTGAATTTTTTTGCCAAAATAAAGAAATTCCTAAATTTTCAGAACCGACAACAATTGCCGTTGATTGATCATAACTAACAGAATCATAATTTTTTGTTGCCTTTAGTGATGTGGCAAAAATTGAAAAATGATGTTTTTTTAGAAGATTGAGTGCATCATTTGTTTTTAACTGAATAATATTTTGGGTAAAAACAGTTCCCAAGCTAGATCTGATAACATTAGGATTATACAGGTCACATTTTTGGTTAGTCAAAATAATTAAGTCAACATTTGCAGCATCACAACTTCTAAAAATTGCTCCCAAATTTCCAGGCTTTTCAACCCCATCTAACACCAATACTAAATTTTTATTTCCTGTGTTTAAGTTGCTAATATTTTTTTTCTCTTTTACAATAGCAACTATCCCTTCAGTGGTATTTCTTAAACTAATTTTTGAATAGACATCATTATTAACTTCGATTAAGTCAGATCCAAATTCATCTATTACTCTATTTCTTTCAATAATATTTGGATTAAAATAAATTTTTTCTAGTTGAAATCCATTATCAAACGCCAATTTTATCTCTCTTTTTCCTTCCACGATAAAAGATCTTGATTCTCTTCTTAATTTAGACTTGTTATAAAGTTTGATAACATGTTTAACTTCTCTATTTTCTAAACTTGTTATTTTTTTAATCATTTATTAATTTATTGTAATTTAAAATTAGTGAAATACTTTCATTATAATTTTTAATACCTGATTTGATGTTATTTTGCTTTAAGTAAATATCGTAGGTCTTCTTTGAAATATTTTCAATTTTTCCCTCGAACTTTTCCCAAAATTTGTTTATTTCAATATAATCCTTAATAATGCCTTTATTAACTCTTTTAATTAATATTTTGTAATTGTTGTGATCAATTTTAGAAATTTCATTTAGGCAAAGTCTCAAAGCATAAGACATGGCACAGAAATTATGGTATTTATCTTTACTGTTAATTAGCATAATATAGGAAATGAAATTTGCATCTTTTTCACTCGCAATTCCTAGTTGATGCGCAATTTCATGATTGATTACAAAGGTTAAACTTGTTGGGGGAATTTTATAATTTATGTTTGCTTCATTTGTAAATGGATTTATATAGCCGCTAAATCCCATGAAAGTTAAAGGGAAGCTGAATAAAGATTTTTTTACTGATTTTCGTTTATAGTTATATATTCCAATATCATCTTTGAATATTGTTTTTAGCTTTTCTGCATTTTCATGCGATTTTATGATATTTTCATCAAAAGAATACGGATTTTCAGGTTTGATTGAGTCAGCTAAAAACAAACTGATATGATTTTTATTGATTTTATCTATAAGCTCTTCAGTAAATTTAAGTAGTTCCTTTTTCTCAAATCTGTTTTCTACCCCTAAATGATTTTTTATAGTAATGCGTTTATAATTTAATCCCCAAAAAATGTAAAAAATAAATATTAAAATAAATAGTAAAGGTCCCAGATTTAAAACTTTTACTTTCACGCTTTTGCCTCTAAAGATTATCAGGTAAAATACTACAATAACTAATACTAAATAAAACACATCACCTAATGGAATATTAATATGTCCTGTCAGAAATCTTAATTTTTCTGAAATAAAAGGATAAAATTGATTTGAATAATACTTTTCAATAAAGAGATTTTCGGGAGTGATATAATTGATCAGAATATAAAGCGGAATTAAACCAACAGTCAATAAAAATTTTAATTTTTTCATAATTAAAATATTCTAACTAAAATATAAATTTATTATTCTTTAATTTTGTTAAAAATTATTTTAATTATGAGTACTGAAGTCTCAAATGTTCAGCCAAAAGAAATTTGGAGAAATTTTAGCTTACTAAACGCTATCCCAAGGCCGTCAAAAAAAGAGGATAGAGTGGTAAAATTTTTAATTTCCTTTGCGGAAAAAAACAATCTTACTTACAAGCAAGATAAAATAGGAAACTTAGTTATTTTTAAAGATGCAACCGATGGTATGACGAACCGTGAAACCGTTGTTCTTCAATCACATGTGGATATGGTACATGAAAAAAATAATGACGTTGAATTTGATTTCAGCAACTCTGGGATAAAAATGCATGTTGATGGTGATTGGGTAAAAGCCAAAGGAACCACTCTTGGTGCAGATAACGGCTTAGGAGTAGCTGCTATTATGGCTGTTCTAGAAAGTACAGATATATCACATCCTAATATTGAAGCTTTGTTTACAATTGATGAAGAGACAGGCATGACAGGTGCTTTAAACCTTTCTGAAAAAATCCTTTCTGGAAATATACTTTTGAATCTTGATACTGAGGAGGATGACGAAATCTGTATTGGATGTGCGGGGGGAGTAGACATTACAATGAATAGATCATATGGTCTTAATGAAATTAATAGTGACGAGGTTTGTGTCAGTATTTTAACGAATGGCTTGACAGGTGGTCACTCTGGTGCTGAAATTCATAAAGGGTTAGGTAATTCAAATAAAATTTTATTTGAAGTCTTAAACCAATTAAATAATCTTTTTGAAATTAAAATATGCCAGATAGAAGGGGGAGGACTGAGAAATGCTATCCCCAGAGAAAGTAGTTCGATAATATGTTTATCAAAAAGTAACCTGGTTCAATTAGAAAATTGCATCAAAAAAATTTTAATAGACTACAATAATAAATTTAAAAAAACCGATCCAAATTTTGATTTGATTTTTAAATTATTAGATCAAAGAAATTCATCGTTAAGTCATTATGATTCCAAAGAATTAATTAACGCAGTTAATCTATGTCCAAACGGTGTTTTTGAAATGAGTGAAAGCATTGAAGGGCTTGTTGAAACTTCAAATAATTTAGCTAATATAAAATTAATGAACGGAGATTTAAGGGTTCAATGCTTAACCAGATCCTCCTCTGAATTTTCCAAAGGTAAATTGGCTGATATCATTTCAGAAATTTTTAACAATATTAAATGTAAGTGTATGTTTTCTGGGGGCTATCCTGGATGGGAGCCAAATGTGGATTCATTGGTTTTAAAAGAAGCGAAAGAATCTTATATAAAACTTTTTTCATCAGAACCCAAAGTAAATGTGATCCATGCTGGCCTTGAATGCGGTATAATCGGATCTCATTATCCCAAAATGGATATGATAAGTTTTGGCCCCACAATTTTAGGAGCACATTCACCAGACGAAAAAGCATCTATTTCATCGACTGAGAAATTTTGGATTTTTTTCAAAGAGATTCTAAGAAATATTCCAAAAATTAGTTAGAAACATCAACCAGTTCAATAATAAACTCTAAATCAGAATTAGCAGGAATTGTACTTCCCATAGCCCGATCTTTGTATCCCATCCTCGAAGGTATGAAACAGTATATTTTATCTCCAACATTCATCATCATTAAAACCTCCCTGAATCCCTCTATTAGTTGCATATCTGCTGAGTAAGTGACTTTAGATGGGTCATACCATCCCTTATTTTCATCGTCTTTTGAATATTTATCATAATTTATCATAATATCTTTTCGGTTTGTTCCAAAAAGAGCTCCATTTAAAGCTAAATATCCCTCATAATAAAAGAAAATTTCATCTCCTTCCACTGGTTTTATTCCCTTTCCTTTACTTATATAATAAACTTCAACACCTGATTCTAATTTTTTTGATTTTTTTCTATAATTATTATTTCTTTCTTTTTCAATTTTTGCTAAAGACTCTAACTTTGCAATTGCAGCTTTTTTCTTTTCTTCTTGAACAATAAAAAGTTTAGGCTCCATTTCATTCCAGGTTTTTACAGCATCAAAAGCTTTTGCTTTGGGCCCTTTTCTGATAATTTTTAATTCGTTAATCACAACATCTTTAACGGGTCTGTCAGCAATTGCGGTCTCAACATCTGAAATGGCATCTCGAACTTCAAGTCCCTTAACTAAATGTCCAAAAACAGTATGTTTTCCGTCCAAATGTTGAGTTGGGACTTCTGTTATAAAAAACTGACTCCCGTTAGTGCCTGGTCCAGAATTTGCCATGGAAAGAACACCTGGTTTGTCATGTTTTAAGCTTTGATCAATTTCATCTAAAAATCTGTATCCAGGTCCGCCTGTTCCATCTCCTCTTGGATCACCACTTTGAATCATAAAATTATCAATTACCCTATGAAAAATAATACCATCATAAAATTTAACTCCTTTAAAGTCATTATCTACTTTGGGATGATTACCCTCGGCTAAAGCTACAAAGTTCGCAACGGTCACTGGGGTTTTTTCATAAGTCAACTTTACCAGCATTATTCCCATACTTGTATTAAATTCTGCGTAAAGACCATTTTCTAATTCTTCATAATTTTTATTACAGGCAAATATCATAGAAAATGCCATGAAAAATATTGTAAACTTTGTTTTCATATTGTTATTTGATTAATTGTTCTTTGTATTTATTTAGTGATTTTAAAAAGTAGTTTATTGTTTTTTCAAGTGTTTTTTTACTTATTGCTCCTGCGGCATTTTTATGACCACCTCCCCCAAATATAGATTTAGAAAATTCGTTCACGTCAAAAGTACCTCTTGACCTTAATGAAATTCTAATAACATTTTCTTTAGAATTTTCCATAAAAATAACAGCAAAAATAATATTTTTTATTGATAGCCCGTAATTTACAATTCCCTCCGTATCCCCTTTTTCAAAATTGAATTTATCAAGTTCTTTTTGTGAGAGTGAAATGTAACAAGTATTTAGATTCTTCACAATGGTAATTTTTCCTAACGCATAACTTAACAACTTTAATCTGTCAAATTTATTTTCGTCATAAATTTTATTATGTATTTCCGAATGAGAAATGCCTGTTTTCAATAAATTCGAAACTACTTTGTGAGTTGTAAAAGTTGTAGATGGAAATTTAAATGAACCTGTATCTGTCATAATTCCAGCATAGAGTGACTTCGAAATATCTTTATCTATTTTATCCTTATCCCCGAGCATATCAATAAAATGATATATCATTTCACATGTAGAGCTCATTTCTGGTTTTGAGTATAAAAAATCAGCATAGTCAGACGGATTTTCATGATGATCAATCATAATTATTGTCGCATTAGATTTTTCAACACAACTTTTCATATTTGAAATGCGTACTAGGTTATTAAAATCAAGAGTGAAGATAATATCGGCACTTAAAACTATTTCTATATTATTTAAATCATCATCAAATATTTTAATAATATTTTTGGGATCCATCCAATTCAAGAAATTAGGAAATCTGTTCGGACTAATTATTTCAACACTATGACCAATTTTGTCTAAATAGTATTTTAATCCTGTACTTGAGCCAATCGCATCCCCGTCAGGATTCTTGTGTGGTATTATTACTATTTTCTTTTTAACAGAAAGAATACTTTTAATTTTATTTAATTGTGTATTATCCATGTTCAGCGAAGATAATCATTAAAACTAAAACACATAAATTAATAAAAAGTGTTATTTTTGCACACTAAAAATAAATAAATGAATAATACTACTTTCACAATGTTGAAACCTGATTCGGTAAAAAATGGAAATATTGGTGTAATAATTGATAAAATAATTAATGCGGGCTTTGATATTAAGGCTATGAAATTGACCAAAATGTCACCTAAAAAAGCTGGTGAATTTTACGCAATTCATAAAGACCGTCCATTTTTTAATGATCTTATTAAATACATGACAAGCGGTCCAATAGTTGCCGCAATTTTAGAAAAAGAAAATGCTGTTAATGATTTCAGAAATTTAATTGGCTCCACTAACCCAGAAGAAGCTAAGGATGGTACAATCAGAAAAATGTTTGCGAAATCAATTAGTGAAAATGCTATACACGGAAGCGATAGTGATGAAAATGCAAAAATTGAATGTGAATTTCATTTTTCAATGGATGAAATTTTTAGTTAAGGATAATTCTTTTGACAATAGGTTTTTCAAATCTTTGATTTATAAGTCTTATTAGTTTTTCCTTTGCATAACTTAATTCCTGTTTTAATGCTGGAGATTTTAACTTTATGTACAACGTGTCATTTTTGAGATTTACATCAATAGTATAGTTAGCTATTCCGTTATCCATCATTTCGAACCAAATTTTTTTTACCTCTAGGTCGAGAAGTCCTTTTTCAAGTTTATTTTCTTTAAGGAAAATATTTACTAAATCTTTGATTTGTGCGTTATTCATCAAGAAAGTTTTTTGGATAAAATCTTTTGTATTTGTACTTATAACCTTCAGAATTTTTAAGATGTAAATTCAACGAATCAATTTTTGTAATAGATTCAATAAAATTCTCACCTTCACCATAAACCAAATATATGTCATTTTTATTTCTTTCTATTTTGAATTTTATTTGATGAAATGTAACATCGAAGTTACCATCAAATCTTGGCTTTACTTTTTTTCTAAATCCATTATCATCATCCGTAAGTATAAAATAATCTATAGTACTACTAAAAGGAAAATTTTTTAATTCTTTTTCATTTAAATGTACAGAAACAATCTCCCAATATCCGGAAAGATATTTAGGATTGTCTGAATAATTACATGAAATTAGGATTATTACGACAATAATAATTGTGAGAAAATTTAATCTTTTCAAATTTCAAAAATTTTGTAGGATTTATTTACCATTTTTATTATTCTCTCTGATCTGCTTTTATTAGTATCAGAAATAAAAATTTGTTTGAATTTATCCTCATTCACTAAATCAACTATTTGTTTTACTCTATTGTCATCAAGTTTATCAAAAATATCATCAAGTAACAGTATCGGATTAGACTTAAAGTTAGATAGGTAATCAAATTGAGCCAATTTTAAGGAAATCAAAAATGTTTTTTGTTGACCTTGACTTCCAAACTTCTTTACAGAGAAGTTATCTATGTTAAAAATAAGATCATCTTTATGAATCCCCTTTGTAGTGTACTGAAATCTAATATCTCTATCTAGGTTATTTTTAAGTAGGTTATACAAGCTTTTAGCTTCATATATATCACTTTTGTGTGTTATCTCTACATTTTCTTTGTCGTTACTTAATTGTTTATATCTATTTCTAAATATGGGAATAAAATCATTTAAAAATCTAATTCTTTTGTCGAATATCATTTCAGCCGTCGTTGACAAGTGTTTATCGTAAATATCAATTGTTTTTTTTATGTTTTCGGTATTATCATGAAACATCTTGAGTAAAGCATTTCTTTGCTTTAAAGTTTTATTATAATCGATCAAACTATTTAAATATTCTTTATCTATTTGGGAAATTATACCATCAATAAATTTTCTTCTTGTTTCACTCCCCTCGGTGATTAGATTTCTATCATCTGGAGATATAATAACTAGTGGTATAAATCCAATGTGGTCACTAAATTTTTTATAAATTTTATTATTTCTTTTAATTGTTTTTTTATCACCCCTTTTTAGGGATACTAAAATATTTTCTTCTTTGTCCTCTATTCTGTATGATCCAGAAATAAAAAAAAAGGATTCTCCGTGTTTGATATTTTGTGATGGTATTGGATTAAAGTAACTTTTTGTATGGGAAAGATGATAAATTGAATCTAAAATATTAGTTTTCCCAACTCCATTTAGACCAACAAAACACACAATTTTTGTGTCAAAATTAAATTTAACATTTTCAAAATTTTTATAGTTTGTTAACGATAACTCTTTTAAAAACATATTGGGCAATTAATAATTAGGTAATAGGTAAGTAGTCCTTAAGATCAAAAATAACAAATAAATTATCCAATTATTAATAATAAAAATTTTATTTTTACGCCCTAAATTATTACCATGGCAACATATAAGAAAAGAGGTTTTAAAAATAAAGCCACGTCGAGTAAAGCTGAAGGATTAGAAAACAAGTCAACAACCGCTAATGTTTTCAATACTTTGGACGAGGGCTCGTCAAAGACACAGAAATGGGTTGAGAAAAATCAAAATAAAATCCTTGGTGTTGTTGCTGTGATTGCAGTGATAGTTATTGGAGTATTTTCATACTCAAAATTGATTTTAGAGCCAAAAGAAGCTAATGCTTTTAATATGATGTACAATGCCCAGAAAAAATTTGACGAAGCTATATTAATAAATAACGACTCTCTTTATAATATTGCACTTGAAGGGGATGAGTCAAATGTAGGAATGTTAGATATTATTGATCAATTTGGAGGAACAAATGCTGCAAATTTAGCATACTACTATTCAGGCATGGTGTACCTGAAAATGAATGATTACCAAAATGCTATAAAATATCTTTCAAAATATAGCTCAGATGACTTAATTTTAAGTTCGTTAGCAACAGGTTCTATCGGAGATGCATTTGCTGAATTAAATCAATTTAACGATGCATATGATTATTACGTTAAAGCTGCAAAATCTGAAAATAATTTCACTTCACCAACTTTCTTATTTAAGGCTGGTATTTTAGCTATGAAGCTTGATAAATTTAAAAAAGCAGAGGAGTATTTTAACATGATTAAGTTAGATTTTCCTAAAAGCTCTGAAGCAAAAAATATTGATGCTTTTATTTCTAAAGCTATTGCATCTAATCAATAAATGAAGCCAGAGAATCTACATTTTTTTGACTTCGATCCAAATGATTTTAAGGAACTTCCTGATTGTAAAATTGGTATTGTAGTTTCTGAGTGGAATCACGATATAACAAGCAACCTATTAAACGGTGCTCAAAGTAAATTAATTGAGCTTGGATTAGACAAAAATAATATAGATATATTATGGGTTCCAGGAAGCTTTGAGTTGGTGTTTGCATGTAAAAAAATGACAAATAATAATTATGATGCTGTGATTGCTATAGGATGTGTAATTAAAGGAGAAACAGATCATTATGATTACATATGTAGTTCAGTGTCTAACGGAATAGCCCAATTAAATATTAACTCCTCAGTTCCTGTAATTTTTTGTGTTTTGACAGATCATAATAAACAACAATCAATCGAAAGATCAGGAGGAAAATACGGAAATAAGGGGTCTGAATCTGCCATTGCTGCTGTCAAGATGGCTTATCTAAAATAAGATATTTATTCACTATATTTGGTAATATTCATAACTCAAAGAATGGGTCTATTTAAATTAAAAAAAAATAAAAGATATAGTTATTCAGGAAGATTTTCAGAAGAAGTAAACTATTTAGGTAAACATTCAGTTTCAAAAAAAATTAAGTCAAAATTCGATGAATTTAGAACAACTGTTGGAGACGACAATAGTTTTAGAAAAAAATTTAGAGATGCTATTGATGATTATAAAAAAGGGTCTGAAAAATCAATCAGAAACAGAATTTTTTTTATTTTTTTAACACTGGCCACTTTTTTCTTACTATTTTTTTTGATTTAATTTACTGTTAATTAGTGAAAGATATAATTAATATACTTGCTGATAACGTAGCAAATCAGATTGCTGCTGGTGAAGTGGTTCAAAGACCTGCTTCTGTAGTCAAAGAGCTTCTTGAAAACTCGATAGATGCTGGAGCAGATCAGATAAAAATTCACATTAAATCATCCGGTAAAGCATTAATTCAGGTAATCGATAATGGTAAAGGAATGTCAAAAAAAGATGCCTCAATTTGTTTTGATAGACACACTACATCAAAAATTGTAAAAGCCAGCGATTTGTTTAATATAAAGTCAAAAGGATTTAGAGGTGAAGCTTTAGCAAGTATTTCAGCAGTTTCACACGTAAATTTAATTACAAAACAACCAGGTGTTGAATTAGCTACTGAAATAGAAATTCATGGTAGTGATATAAAAAGTAATAAATCTACAGTAAGTGAATCTGGAACCAAAATTTCGGTTAAAAATCTTTTTTTTAATATCCCAGCCAGAAGAAATTTTTTGAAATCAAATAATGTTGAATACAGACATATAATAAACGAATTTATCAGGGTCTCCTTAGCTCACCCAGAGATAAAATTTATTTTTATGAACGAAAATTCAGAAATTTACAACCTTCCAAATTCAAATTTTAAAAAAAGAATTGTAAATCTATTTGGGCTGAAAACATCGGAAAAACTTGTTCCTGTTAATGAAAGCACCGAAATATTAAAAATTGATGGTTTTGTATTCAAACCAAAATATTCCAAAAAAACGAGAGGCGAACAATTTTTTTTCGTAAATAACAGATTTATCAAAAGTCCATATTTAAATCATGCAATGAATTCGGCGTTTGAGGGACTGATTGATTCAAAGTATAATCCGTCATACTTTTTGAATTTAGAGGTAGATCCGTCAACAATTGACATAAATATTCATCCGACAAAAACCGAAATAAAATTTGAGGATGAACATTCGATTTATGCTATTTTAAGATCATCTGTTAAACACAGTCTTGGTCAATACAATATTAGTCCTGTACTTGACTTTAGCAGAGATAAGTCTTTGGATGTGCCATATAATTATAATGTTAATGATAAATTAGCATCTGTGGGAATTGATATTAATACTAATTATAACCCATTTGAAAATAATTTTTCTAAAGAAAGTCAGGTAAACACAGATTCGTTTAAAACGCATGTTGAATCTTTGGAATTTAAGTCTGAGAGTAACAAGCTAGAGGAGTTCGATTTTAATGATTTGGACAAAGAAATTTCTTTAAATCATACAATACAATTAAACAGGAAATACATAGTGAATAAAACAAAATCTGGTTTAATTATTGTCAATCAAGAGAGAGCTCATCAAAGAATACTATATGAAAATTTTTTAAAGTCTATAACATCAAATGGGTTAGGTTCACAAAAATTACTTCATCCTTTAGAATTTGAATTTAATAAACAGGAGATAGAAATTCTTTCTTCAAATAAGGATCTTTTATTCCAATTTGGCTTAGAGTTTGATTCCTATGAAAATAAAGTGTTGATAAACTCAATTCCCTCATTTTTGGATATAGAAAAATTAAAAAACTCATTTGAAGATTTAATTTATAATATTCAAATTGAAACACCTGAAAGTAGTTTTAGCGAATCTGATTTAATTTCTAAAATTATGTCGAAAACTATGTCAATTAAAAGTGGAACATCATTAGACATGAAAGAACAGCAATATATGATTAATTCATTATTTGCTTGTAAGGAAACATTATTGTGTCCCTTTAACAAGAAGACCTTTATTCAAATTGATTTTTCTGAAATCGAAAATATGTTTAAATAAAATGAACAGAGTTTCACCAACAGTTAAACAGTTATTAGTAATCAATATAATTTTTTATTTTGGTTCAATTTTTTCTTTAAATACTGATTTTATTTATTCTTTATTCAGCTTGCATTTTCCTGAAAATTCTGAGTTTAAGTTTTGGCAATTAGTTACGCATATGTTTATGCATGGTGGAATATTACATTTGGCATTTAATATGTTTGCCTTGTGGATGTTTGGATCTTCAATTGAATCAATTTTTGGAAGTAGACGTTTTTTATTTTTTTATTTAACGTGTGGATTAGGGGCAGCTATAGCTCAAATTGCTTTCCTTTATTACTCATTCTATTCTAATTTAGATTTGTTAGTAAATTCTGGTTATGATCAAAGTTTGATTTTAAGTTTGTTAAGTGAAGGAAAATATAATACTAGTTGGGAGAATATTTTAGGTACTGAAGGGCTTATGAGTTTAAACACTTCATTTTTATCAACAATGGTTGGGGCGTCCGGTGCTATTATGGGTGTCCTTGTAGCTTTTGGTATGTTTTTTCCTGAAAGTAAACTGATGTTAGTTTTCTTTCCGGTGCCAATCAAAGCAAAATATTTTATTCCAGGAATAATTTTACTTGATCTGTTTTCAGCCGTCACGGGTCAAGCTATTTTTAGCCCTAGTAATACCGCATATATTGCTCATATTGGAGGTGCAATTACAGGATTTTTGATAATGTATTATTGGAAGAAAAATCAGTTTAATAGAAATAGGTGGTACTAATGAGTTTTTTTGAAAAGTTTAATATAGATTTCAATAAACTTGATTTTTTTCAAAAAATCATTGGGGTAAACATCATCGTATTTATTTTTTACAGGCTTTTATTTTTATTTAATTATCAAAATAAATTTATATCATTATTTTCCCTTGAATCTGATTTGTTATCAAAACCTTGGTCAATAATAACGTATGCCTTTATCCATCAGGGATTGTTTGAGTTAATTTTTATGATAATATTGTTAAATTTTACAACAAATTCGATCAGAAACCTTTTAGGTCAAAAAATCACGATTAATATATTTTTTTCTGGTATCATCATTGGAGCAATTTTTTATCTTTTCACAAGCTCCTCTGCACCGCTAATTGGTGCTTCTGCGGGCATATCATCTTTATTGATGTTTTTACTTTTACTATCTCCAAACATGCAGCTAAGACTTTTCAGATTTTCAATTGCTTACAAATATATAATGGCTTTTATCTTGTTCTCTGATTTTATAAAACTTATTTCACCTGGTCAGTACGGAGTTTATTCTCATTTGGGTGGTTATTTAGTTGGAATTTATTTTTACTATTCTATCTATGGTTTCCCCAAAGTTAAGAACGAAAGAAAATCTAAAACGAAAGACAGAAAGTCGTTTAACAAACAGACCAAAGTTGATATAATTTTAGATAAGATTAGTAAAAGTGGGTATGAAAGCTTGAATGATGATGAAAAAGAATTTCTTTTCAAACAGGGTAAGAATAAATGAAAAAACTTAGCCTTTTTGAAAATTTTCTTTTTCTAATAAATTCTGTTTTAGCCTTCTTATTCCTATTATCATTAGTTATTCCATATGTTAAACCTACTTTTCTTTCTTATTTTTCCATATTGGGTTTATTTTCGCCTATAATTATCACTGTAAATATTTTATTTTTATTTTTTTGGATTGCTAAGCTTAAGAGGCATTTTTTATTATCTCTTTTTGTCTTATTAATCGGAAATGATTCGGTTAGAAACTTTATTAATTTCTCAAACAATTCCAGGTTTGCTGATGAAAATAAAATTTCATTAATCAGCTATAATGTCAGGTTATTCAATTTATACGATTGGATTAAAGTAGACAATGTTAATTTAAAAATTCAAAATTTTTTAATCGAAAAAAATTTTGATATAATATGTCTTCAAGAATATCAAAATTCTGATTTTTTTCTTGATCCTTATCCTTATAAATATGAAAATTTAAGGGGAGATAAACTTAAATATGGACAAGCCATTTTTTCAAAATATCCAATAATAAGTAAAGGCTCACTAAACTTTGAAAGTCGATCTAATAATGCCATATTTTCTGATATAAAAATAAATAATGATACCATAAGAGTTTATAATGTTCATCTTGAGTCATTTTCGTTAGATAATCAAATAGAGCTTACCGATATGTCAAATGGAAATGATAAGATTTTCAAAAATCTCTCAAGTACATTTATTGAACAAGAAAAACAGTTATCAATTTTAACAAAAAGCATTTCTAAAAGTCCTCATAAAGTTATTGTTTCAGGAGATTTTAATAATACAGCCTTTTCATATGTTTATAAGAGCCTAATAAATAATTTAAAGGATTGTTTTAAAGAAAAAGGAAATGGATTTGGAATTACCTTTAATTATAATTTTATACCCTTAAGAATAGATTTTATTTTGATTGATTTTGGGCTCAAGGTCAATAGGTTTAAAACCTATAAAATTGATTATTCAGATCATGAGCCAATATATTCCGAGATTATTTTTTAGAAACTTTAAGTAAGTCTAAACTGTTGATCCCGTAATTGAAAATAAGATCAATAATACTCAAGTTAGAAATAAATCCGTGATTTGTTTCAAAAACCTGACTGTAGGGATCTATTATATTTTCTTTGACAGCTCTTCTTTTCAAAATTAGTTCTCTGTTATCAATAGATAATTCGTAATTTTTTTTGTAAGCTGTTGTTAATTTGTAGTTAAAATCTATTTCTAATATCTCGTATATAATTTCAATAGATTTTAAACAAATATCAGTAAGGAATTTTTCTTTTTTTTCAAATACTTCAAAAAAATAGTCTTCAAAAAATTCAAAATATGGTGAATTTCGATAGGAAATTTGAATTGATTTCAGATGAATTTTTTGCCAATTTGAATTATAACAAATCTTTATATCTTTAAATTTCTCTTTTTTTGTATTTGAAAATTTTACAGGGATAGTTAGTTGTAATCTTCCATTTGCACCATATATGAAGCATCTATTTCTTAGTGTTTGTTTTTGATAATTATCATTTACTTCAAAAACAACATTTTCATATTTAATCAGATTTGAAAAAATCTCGATATTTGGAAAATATGTTGGATGAATAATAGATTTCATCTTATTTTTTACTTCTGAAGTAAGAAACTATATTCCATAAAAGAATTATCGCTATAAAATGTAAAAAATATGATTTTGGCTCTCCCTCGCCATGAACTGTTGTAAACATCCTATCCCATCTGATTTTGTTAAATCCTTTTGCATTGTAATCAACACTTAACCACTTGAATACAGGTTTACCAACTACATGATCAAATGGAACAAAACCCCAAGATCTAGAATCTTGAGAGTTACTTCTATTGTCTCCCATTAACCAAAAATAATCCTGCTTAAAAGTATAGCTATTTTGTTCTATTCCGTTAATAAACACTTTGTTTTCAATGAAATCAATTTTATTCTTTTCATAAACTTCAATTATTCGTTTATATATTGGATAATTATCCTTGGTTATTTTAATAGAACTATTCTTTTTAGGGATGTATATCGGTCCAAAAAAATCATTATTCCAATTATATCGTTCATCCTGAGGGAAAACAGATCTATCACGAACTCCTTTAGATAAAGTATCTTTCTTTATCCATTTTACATTTGTATGATTTTTAAGTTTTAAAAGTGATTTTTCACTTATACCCATAAATTTATAAGTATAGTTACTGTTTATAGGCCCAAATCTGTCAGTGATATCATAATTATTTATCATTACCTTTGGATTGAACTTATTTTTTTTAGGTTGGACTAAATATGAAAATTGTAGTTTTGCTCTATCTGGTAATTTATTTTTTTCCCCATTAATAAATACATATCCATTAATAACTTCCAAAGTATCCCCAGCAATCCCAACAGCTCTTTTGACATAATTGGTCTTCTTGTCAATTGGTTTATAATAATATTTATCAGTGTAAAACATGTTCTTAAGCGTATCAATAGGCCAATTGAAGCAAACAATATCATTTCTTTTTATTTTTTGTAACCCAGGGAGTCGGAGGTAAGGCAATTCAGCAACTATTGGTAATTGATCTTTGTTTAGGTAAGATTTTCTTTTAATTATGGGTATGGTGTCGTGTACCATTGGTGCTGCAATCGTAGTCATGGGTACTCTTGCTCCATAATGAAACTTGCTTACAAATAAAAAATCACCTACTAACAGAGATTTTTCCAAAGATGATGTGGGTATTGTATAGGGCTGCATAAAGTAGGTGTGGACAAATGTTGCAGCAATAACTGCAAATATTATAGAACTAGTCCATTCTCCATTTGAACTTTTAGGATTTGTATCTCTATTTTCAACATATTCTGGTTTCGTGAAATAATTTATATAATAGATGTAAAAACCTGCAGAAATAATTGACAAAAATGTATCTGTGTATGAATTTTTTTTAAAACTTCTTGAGATCTCTACCCAAATAACAGGGATTATAATAATATTAATTACGGGCATTAAGATCATAAATATCCACCACCATGGTCTATTTATAATTTTTAGTAATATTAAAATATTATAAAAAGGAATAAATGACTGCCAAGCTTTATTACCAGAAACAAGGTATAATTTCCAGGTACCAATCCCGTGAATAAAATTTATAATTAATAAAATAAACAGTAATTCATTCATAATTTAATGTTAAGTGAAATCCCCATATTAGATTGATTATTTACTCTGTTAATTTCAATATTTGGTTTAATAGATAAATTATCATCAAGATTGTATTGAAGTAAATGCGCATCAACATTCGCATCAATAATATTTAATATATATAGCCCAACGGTAACCAAAATAGAAAGTTCTTTATTTCTTTTCAAAGTATTCTGAGCTCTTATCAATCCATCGTTGGAAATTGACGGACTTAGACCATTTCCAAAAAATTCGTCATCAGTAAAACCGGCTAGTCTTCTTTTGTAAGCATTTCGATATCTGTTATAATCTTTATCATTTTGCTTATAGAAATATATTCCACTAGCAAGAGCTCCATAAACTACAGGTATTTTCCAATACTTCTTATTATATGCTTGCCCTAGTCCTGGTAAAATTGCCGAGTAATATGTAGCTTTTGATGGTCTAAGTGACATTTCAAATTCCTTTTCATATTTTTTATTTTGACAATAATTGAAATTGGAAATAAGAAAAACAATTATGTATGTGATAAATTTATTCATTAAGTTTCTTTAATAACCTTAAAAAATCATCTTTTGATTTGAACTTTAAATTGATTTTACCGCTATTATCATTATTAAATATAAAATCAATATTTGTTTTAAATTTTGTTTCAAGTTTTATTTTTTCCTTTGAAAATTTTTGCTTTTCTTTTGAAATAATCTTAAAACTACTTTTGTTTGGTTTTCTAAAAGATTGAATGAGCTTTTCAGTATCCCTGACGGATAAGTTTTTCGAAATTATTTTTTCATAGATTATCAATTGTTGTCTTTCATTTTCGATATTAATCATAGCCCTTCCGTGCCCCATTGTTATAAAACCATCTTTTATTCCAGATTGGATTATAGGATTTAGTTTTAATAATCTTAAATAATTGCTAATCGTTGATCTGTTCTTTCCAATTTTACTACTAAGCTCATCTTGTGTAAGCTTAATTTCCTCTATTAATCTTTTGTATGAAATTGCAATTTCTATTGAATCAAGGTCTTGTCTATGAATATTTTCAACAAGTGCCATTTCAAGTGATTGATGATCATCAGCTTTTCTAATATATGCTGGAATTTTATTTATTTTCAATTCCTGAAAGGCCCTTAGTCTTCTTTCCCCAGAAATTAATTGATATGTATTTTTTGAAACCTTTTTGACTGTTATGGGTTGAATTAAGCCAATGTTTCTCACAGAAATAATCAATTCGTTTAGTTTTTCTCTGTCAAATTTTGTTCGAGGCTGAAAAGGATTAACAGAAATTCTTGAAATTTCTACATCTGAAATATATTTTTCTGAAATTTTTGATATCGAACTTCGTTTATTTTTATTGTCTTTTAAAATAGATTTTAGTCCTCTACCTAAAACTTGTTTCTTAGTTGCTTTAGCCATGATTAATTTTTCGAGATTAGTTCTTTAGCTAGATTCAGGTAATTATCCGCGCCTTTGCTGCTAACGTCATAGGTAATTATACTTTTACCAAAACTGGTAGCCTCTCCTAATTTTACATTTCTGTGAATAACAGTTTTAAAAACCATTTCATTGAAATGTAATTTTACTTCTTTTTTGACTTGGTTGGATAGGTTTAGTCTTGTATCAAACATTGTCAATAGTAGTCCTTCAATTATTAGCTCTTTGTTATGTATTTTTTGAATACTTTTTATTGTATTTAATAGTTTTCCAAGACCTTCTAATGCCAGATATTCACATTGAATTGGAATTAATACTGTATTTGCAGCAGACAAGGCATTAATTGTTAGTAGTCCCAGTGAGGGAGGACAATCAATGATGATATAGTCATATTTACTATCTATTTCGGATATTGAATTTTTGAGTAGATACTCCCTGTCAATCATATTTATAGACTCAATCTCTATTCCTACCAGATCAATGTGAGAAGGAATAACGTCCAGAAAGTCAAGTTTCGTTTTGTAAATACAATCACTAACGGAACATTTATTTTCCAGTAAATCATAAATTGTTTTACTTCCGATATTTACATCTATTCCAATTGAAGAACTTGTATTGGCTTGTGGATCAAAATCAATGAGTAATACTTTTTTTTCAAGTGCACCTAAAGCAGCTGATAAGTTAACTGATGTAGTAGTTTTTCCAACTCCTCCCTTTTGATTTGAAATAGCAATTATCTTGCCCATTATAATAATGATTGTGAAAATAAATTTACAATTAATTAAGTTTAATAAGGACTATTATTTGTTAAAGAAATTTAAAAATGTTAACATAAGTTAGTCGCATTTTTTGATAAGTAAATTAAGAATACTTACAGCTGCTTTACCAATATTTGAACCTGGTCCAAAAATTTCAGATACCCCCATACTAAATAAAAAATTATAGTCCTTCTTTGGAATAACACCACCTACAACTATCATAATATCTTGACGTTGATATTTTTTTAATTCATTGATTAGGGACGGCACTAAAGTTTTATGACCTCCAGCTAAAGAAGATATTCCAATAATATGAACATCATTTTCTACAGCCTGTCTAGCAACTTCTTCTGGAGTTTGAAATAGTGGTCCTATATCTACATCAAATCCAATATCTGCAAAACTGGTAGCTATAACTTTTGCACCTCTATCATGTCCATCTTGACCAATCTTAGCTATTAAAATTCTTGGTCTTCTTCCTTCCATTTCCGCAAATTTATCAGAGAGATTAACCGCAATTTTGTATGAGCTATTATCTTTCATATTTGATTTATAAACACCTGAAAAACTTTTTATTTCAGATTGGTATCTGCCAAATTCATTTTCCAGTGCACCACTGATTTCACCTAATGTAGCTCTTGCTTTGGCAGCCTTTACGGCTAAAGCTAATAAATTTTTATTTTCTTCTCTAGCTGCTTTGCTAATTTGATATAATAAATTTTTAACTTCTTTATTATTTCTTTTTTGTTTGATTGATTCTAATTTACTTATCTGATCAGTTCGTACTTTATCATTATTAATTTCAAGAAAATCTATTTCTTCTTCTTCGTCTAAGGTAAATTTATTAACTCCTACAATAATAAATTCTTTATTATCAATTTTTGCCTGTTTTCTGGTTGCAGCCTGTTCAATTCTCATTTTTGGAATTCCTTTTTCAATGGCTTTAGTCATCCCGCCAGCTTCGTTGATTTCATTGATATGTGACATCGCTCTTTCGATTAGCTGCTCTGTGAGTTTTTCCACGTAAAAACTTCCTCCCCATGGGTCTACAACATTACAAATCCCAATCTCTTCTTGTATTATTAGTTGTGTATCTCTAGCTATTTTTGAAGAAAACTTAGTTGGTAATCCGATAGCTTCATCTAAAGAATTAGTATGTAGACTTTGTGTCCCACCAAAAACTGCTGAGAGAGCCTCAATTGTTGTTCTTGTAATGTTGTTAAAAGGCTCCTGCTGGGTAAGGCTCCATCCGCTTGTTTGACAATGAGCTCTGAGACGAAATGTCTTTTCTTTTTTTGGATTGAACTGTTTCATTAATTTACTCCAGAGAAAACGAGCAGCTCTCATTTTAGATATTTCCATAAAATGATTCATTCCTATACCCCAAAAAAACGAAAATCTGTCTGCAAATTCATCAACTTTTAACCCTGCTTCAAGTCCTATTTTTACATATTCAATCCCGTTTGCCAGTGTATATGCTAGCTCAAGATCTGCACTTGCACCAGCTTCTTGCATATGATACCCAGAAATACTAATACTGTTAAATTTAGGCATGAATTTACTTGTGTATTTAAATATGTCTGAAATTATTTTCATGGATTCTTTTGGTGGGTATATATATGTGTTTCTAACCATGTATTCTTTCAAAATATCATTTTGTATAGTCCCTGAAAGCTTTTCTATTCCCACACCTTGCTCTATAGCAGTCACTATATAAAAAGCCATAATTGGTAAAACAGCCCCATTCATAGTCATTGATACTGTCATTTTATCAAGGGGGATACCTTCAAACAAATCTTTCATATCTTCAACAGTGTCAATAGCAACACCAGCTTTTCCAATGTCACCAACAACTCTTGGATTATCAGAATCATATCCTCTGTGAGTAGGTAGATCAAAGGCGACAGAAAGTCCTTTTTGACCCGCTTTGAGATTTTCTTTGTAAAATTTATTACTCTCCTTTGCAGTTGAAAACCCTGCATATTGTCTAATAGTCCATGCTTTATTTGTATACATTGATGAATATGGTCCTCTAGTGAAGGGAGGTAAACCAGCAATTGAATTCATGTGTTTAGATTCAAAAATATCATCTGAGATATATTTTTTTTTTATTTCGATATCCTCTTCGGTATCATGTATATTGGTTTCGTTTTTGGAAATGGTTTTTAGAGGTTTAAAATCACCGATATTGATATTATTTAGATCTTTTCTATTCATCAGCAAATTTATTTTGGCCCACTAATATTTTTTCTTTAGAAATATATTGTTGTTTCACTTTTTCTGCATTCAGTGATATTTCGTTAAATATTCCGTTTTTTAGATTATTTATATAACCACCTTCATTTTCAATTCTTTTCAACAGCTCAGTAGATTTTTCTGCTAATTTTTCTATCAAAAACATAATGTAATAGCTGCCGCAAATTGAATTGCTAACTTTATTAATTGAGGTCTCATTTTTTAAAATTAAAAGTTGATTATTCAATATTCTTTGTGAGAATAAATTCCTTTCTTTAAATTTTATATCGTATGCAATAGATTTCACATAATTACAACCACCTAGAATTCCAGACATACACTCTGATGTAGATCTTACAATATTATTATTGAAATTTTTGATGGTTTTATTTTTTACACAGGGTTTAGTAATTATTGAACAGTTGTCTTTTTGATTTCCAAACTCTTTTGTCACTAAGCTCCAAACAATTCTAAAAGCTTGAATTTTTGCGATTTCTAAAAAGTAATTACTTCCTTGAAATAATTCAAAAGAAATATTTTTAATCACATCTTTGCCAAATTCGTTTACATAGTCAATAGCTGCTGAAATAGTAAAGGCTATTTCCTGAACGATATTAGAGCCAGAATTTTTTATGAATTCTGACGAAATATTTAAGTCAAACTTATCTCCTTCATAATTGTCAATTCTTAGAATATTTTGCTCATTTAGGTTAGGCTCTAAAATGATATTTAATTTTGAATTTTTGTGTTGATTTGCAGACCTGATATCACTCGAATTAAAATAAATTGATAGCTCTTTAAATTTATCAATATCAAGATCTTTTTGACGATAGTTTTTTAAAACTACATCATAAATTTCATTCTTTATTAGATTTTCAAGTTCACTATCTAATTCTAATGATTCTTTATAATCAATTTCAGAAAGTATTTTCCAATTTTTAGGAAAGTATAATTTTTTCGGGTCAATTAATAAATTTTCAGAATGAGTGTAGAATGGAGAAATTTCAACACCATCATCAGTTTTAGAAAATAATTCATTATAATTTTTTGAGCCAAGATCACTTATTAGTTTTTTTTCCCAATCATTTTCTAAATTTTTATTTTCTCTGATTTTATTCATTAATAGTATCGTATTGAATTAAAAATATATCCTCATTGTCTTTTTTCATAAAAAGTTTTTCTCTTGCATATTTCTCAAGTCCCGAGTCAGATTGTATCATATTTAATTCTTTATTATCTTTTTTGATTTCATTTTTGTAATAAACCTTTTGTTCTTTAAGTTTATCAATGTCTTTGTCTAATTCGTTATGGACGATAAATGAATTACTATCAAAAAAAATCATCCAGAATAAGAACAAAATGATGATTATACCATAAGTACTTTTTAAAAAATTAAAAATCTTTTTTTTCATAGTATTTTTTCTTTAATAACTCTGGTTAATTCAGAAAGATTGGTTTTATCAGTGGTGTCTAATATTATATTACAATATTTTTTTACCGGTTCAACATATGTTTCATGCATTTGATCAAGTCTATTTTTAAAAAGGTTGATAACATCAGATAATTCTCTATTTCTTTCTTTTACATCTCTTTCAAGCCTTCTTTTAAATCTCAGATCACGAGAACAATCTAAAAAGACGCTGTAATCTATTTTATTACGTAATTCATCATTTGTCATTATTAAAATCCCCTCAAGAATTAATATCTTTTTAGGACTCATAATTTTTGTTTTTTTAAGTCTTAAGTGAGTACTAAAACAATAATCTGGGACATTAATATTCATTCCTTCTTTTAAAATTGAGACATGGCTATTTAGAAGATCAAAATCTATTGCCTCAGGAATGTCATAATTCAATTGATTTCTTTTCTTAAAATCTAAATTAGAGTTGTCTTTGTAATAAGAATCAGATGATAAAAAACAAATTTGTTTAAAACCAAAATCCTTTTCAATCCTTTTGATTGTTGTTGTTTTTCCACTACCCGTACCACCGGTCACTCCTATAATAAACATATTATTGAATGAGTTTTATAATTCCCAAATTTTCGATTCCGACATATATGTTTTTTTCACGGTCTAATTCAACAGACCTAACTCTACCTATTTCCTCTAGAAGTCTATTTTCTTTTACAATTCGTCCTTCTTCAATGATACACTGGTGAAGATATTGAAACTTTAAAGAGCCGATTAGTAAGCTGCCATTTAAATCAGGAAAGTTTGAATTTTTCACTAAAACCATTCCACTTGGAGCAATAGATGGAATCCAGAAATGTATCGGATCAATCATTCCACTAATTGAAGTCTTATCTGTAAATTTTGTTCCAATATAATTTATTCCTTGGCTGGCAAGTGGCCATCCATAATTTTTTCCAGCTTTGATAATATTTATTTCATCTCCCCCTCTTGGGCCATGTTCGTGTACCCAAACTTCATTTTTATCTTCATCATAAATCATTCCCTGGGGATTTCTGTGTCCAAAAGAAAATATTGCTTTCTTAGCATTTCTTTCATTAACAAACGGATTATCAATTGGAATTCTACCATCATCGTGCAGTCTATATATCTTGCCACCGTCTCTATTGATATTTTGAGGATTTAAATCTCTATTTCCTCTGTCTCCAATACTAAAAAATAGAAAATTTTCTTTATCAAAAACCATTCTGCTGCCAAAATGTAAGGTTCTTTTGCTGTTGGGTAAAGCCTTGTAAATTACCTGTTGATCAACAGCTGTATAATCCTCAATCTTGAATCTTAAGATAGTTGTATTCATTCCTGGTTTATCATCGTTTGAAGATGAATAAGAAATATAAATCCAATTATTTTTTTCGAAGTTTGGGTGAAGTTCTATATCTAGAAGTCCTCCTTGATTTTTTGAAACTATTTCAGGTAAATTTTTGATTTTGGTTCTTACTCCGTTTTTGAAATGAATTAAATCACCTTTTCTTTCAGTAATTAAAATTGAATTATCAGGTAAAAAAACAAAAGACCAGGGAACTTCTAAATCATCAACAATTATTTCGTACTTTATTTCTTCTGCAAAAGATATACTAAGGGTAAATAGAATGACTAACGAAACAATAAATTTTCTCATATAATTTTTCATTTAATTAAAATACAAAAAACTACTTATTTAATGATTAAATGTTTGGTTCAAATAAACAATAATTATATATTTTTGTTTAATAAACACATAGATGATGAGTGAAAAAGTAAATTGTTTAATCATTGGATCCGGCCCAGCTGGTTACACCGCAGCTATATATGCTGCCAGAGCTAATATGAAGCCTGTTTTATATCAAGGAATCCAGCCAGGAGGTCAATTAACTACAACTACTGATGTTGAAAATTTTCCAGGTTACCCTGACGGTATTTCCGGTCCTGAGATGATGGTTGAGCTGCAAAAGCAAGCTGAAAGATTTGGGACTGACATTAGAAATGGTTGGATAACCAAGGTTGATTTTACTAATGAACTAAAACTATGGGTAAACGATGATCATCAAATTGAATGCAATACTGTAATAATTTCCACAGGTGCTTCTGCAAAATATCTTGGATTGGAATCTGAAAAAAAATATTTAGAGTCGGGTGGGGGAGTTTCCGCCTGTGCTGTCTGTGATGGATTCTTTTACAAGAATCAAGAGGTTGTAATCGTTGGTGGAGGAGATTCAGCATGTGAAGAAGCTCATTATCTGTCAAAATTGTGTAGTAAAGTTACAATGCTTGTTCGAAAAGCTGAATTTAGAGCTTCGAAAATTATGCAGGAAAGAGTAATGAAAACCGAAAATATTGAGATTCTTTTCAATACATCAACATTAGAAGTTAAAGGTGACGGTCAACTGGTATCATCTATATTGACAAAGAATAATTTAACGAATGAACTCAGGGAAATCCCAGCAACTGGCTTCTTTGTTGCCATAGGACATAAGCCAAATACAGATATTTTCAAACCTTATTTAAAAATGGATTCAACAGGATACATAATTAATAATCCTGGTTCTTCAAGGACAAATATTGAAGGTGTATTTGTTTCTGGTGATGCTGCTGATCATACTTACAGACAGGCTATTACAGCTGCTGGAACTGGCTGTATGGCTGCACTAGACGCTGAAAAATACCTGGCTTCAAAATAAAAACCATTGGATAATATCTTCACTTTAAATTTGTAAATAAATCTAATTATGTTTTTTTTTAAAAGAAACCCCTTTGGACACATACTTTACATAAAAAAATGGCTTATTAGAATTTTAGGCGCATATACTCACAGAAGATACCGTGGTTTTAACGAACTCAAAATTGAGGGATCAGAAATCATTAGGGAACTCAAGGGTACCAACGTTTTATTTATTTCAAATCATCAGACCTATTTTGCAGATGTAGTGGCAATGTTTCATGTTTTTAATGCAAGTTTAAATGGTCGTTTAGATACTATAAAAAATATTGGTTATTTGTGGGATCCTAAACTGAATATTTATTTTATCGCTGCCAAGGAGACAATGAATGACGGATTAATTCCAAAAGTATTAGCCTACGCCGGCTCTGTAAGTATCGAGAGAACTTGGCGGAGTAAAGGAAAAGATGTAAACAGAAAAGTTAAGTTTAGTGATATTTCTAATATAGGGAAAGCATTAAATGATGGTTGGGTTATTACTTTCCCACAAGGTACAACGACTCCTTTCAAGCCTGTTAGAAAAGGTACAGCATTTTTGATAAAACAATATAAACCAATAGTAGTTCCAATAGTGATAGACGGCTTTAGAAGATCATTTGATAAAAAAGGCCTGAGGGTTAAGAAAAAAAATATTCTTCAAACAATGACTATAAAAAAACCATTAGATATTGATTTTGAAAATGATTCTACTGATGATATTATAGAAAAAATCGCTTTTTCAATTGAGCAACATGAAAGTTTTTTAAAGGTAATTCCACAGGAAGAACTCAACAAGCAATATGAGTTAGATAAAAAAAGGGAATTTTAAAATTACTTTTTTATGATTCTGTGATTTTCAATCTTTTCGTCTGAAAATAACTTAAATAAATAAATACCAGATTCTATATTTGGCAATTGTATAGTTTTTATGTTTTCATAAGATTTAATAAAAATCTTTTCGCCAAGAATATTAAATAGTTCAACTTTATTAATTACTTGATTAGATTTTATACTGATAAAACTTTCAAACGGATTAGGATATATTTTAGAATTAATCTCTTCAGGTACTGTGGTATTAAGATTTCCGGATAGACCTTTAATTTTAAAATTATCAAAGTAAAATCCATCTCTTCGGACTCCACCGTCTGAATAAAGCTTAAATCTTATAGAAATCTCTTGCCCAATATACTCTGTAATTATAATGGTTTCATTAACCCAGTAAGACTGGCTACCATCATAAAGTGGCTCATCAAGAGCATAATCATGTGTTTCAATCCCTGTTTTAGTGTATTTACCACATTGAGGTACCCATGTACTTCCACCGTCATTAGAGACCTCTAGTTGTACATAGTCATAGCCGGATTCAATGCTCCATTTTGCGTCAAAATTTATTTGAGCATAGGAAAATCCTGAAAGATCAATAGGACTTAATAATTCTATAATTTCTTGAGAATTGTTACTGTAATTTGAATAAGGCGAGTCTGTGATACTACTTTGTGGCGATACATAATCCTCGTAGGTAATTGACCAGTCAGAGTTGTTTGACCAGTAATCATAATAAGTCTCACTTTCATCTTCAAATAATATTTCGGGCTCACCATAAATTTTATTTACAATAATTTCTTCGTCGTATAAGCCATTATTTATAACATATTTAAAAATTATTTCATCCCCTTGGCTAACTGATTGGTCCAAAGACATAATAAAATTATCGTATGCAGTTTCACCAATTTCAAGGGCATTGAAACTTATTTGAGATGAGACGGACTCAATATTAGATGAAACAGGAAATAGCGAAACCGAAAACGGTCCATTATCAATACCCAGTCTTTGCAAACTAAAATCTACTTCAAAGTCTAAAGATGACACAAAATTATTTGTGTAATCTTTCAAAGAAGCATAGTTACCAATCATTTTTGCCGCAGTAAGGTTCAAATGCAACATACCTTTACATATATCTTCAATACTTGAGGAATTTGGCCAAAATGAACTGCCAATTTCAGGTGTCATTGCAAAAATCTTATTTCTTGTTTGATTATCCAAAGTGGTTAACATACCGTACATAAAATCATCGCTGTCCCCTGCAGCAGGATAAAGATCTGCACTAATAATATTATTGTAACCATTTTCACTAACTAATTCAGACGAAACAAATTCAAAAATATCGTTATCTTCTGTAGGTTGATTGTAATCGTAACCATATGGATAAAGTAAAAGATTTCCGTAAGTATGATTATTTAATGCTATTTTGAAGTCTTTAGATTCAACTAAAAACCTTATTGCTCTATTTTCTGCCTCTGAAAATGGTTCATCCCCCGCGTAAGTACTGCCGTTAGAATTGTTTGAAGTTCCAGTAGTATTCCAAACCTCATTTCCGTTACTATCAATGAATGAATAGTTTCTATTATTATCTACCCCGTGATTATCTCTTCTGTTTTTTCTCCACATTCCACCTCCGGTAGGCTCAGTTGTTTCATTGTATATAAAGCCATCAGGATTAACACATGGGACAAAATATAATTCTGATGAGTCAACAATTTGTTTTATATTGTCATCTGAGCTATAGTTCTCTAGTAAAAACCACATGAAATAAATCAACTGCTGCATCGAGGCAGGTTCACGTGCATGATGAAGAGCCGAATACAAAATTTGAGGTTCATCCTCTTCAGAGTCAGGATTGTCGGAAATTTTAACGACTTGTAAGAATCTTTCTTCGTAAGTCTGATGAATATGGGGGCTTTGTGTGTAGTTTTCATCTTTGATATCAACTCTTGATGATATCAGATTTGGGTAAAGATTGTGCATATCATCTAGTTCGTTTAACATTTCATCATATGTGTAGAATCCACCAAAATCATTTCCGTTTTTAATGTCGTAATTTACGGGGGTGGTGTAATCATTATTATCTGAATCACAAAACTCATTTGAAATGTGGTTCTTTGATGATTTATTTCTATTCTGGTAGAAGCTAGTAACATCAGAAATCAAAATTTCATAATTAAAGTTTAAGGACTTAATTATATTTAATTCATGTTCTGAAAAGTCTGAAATAAAAAAATGATTTTTTTTGTAAATACCATGATCAATGTTAACACCACTTTCGGAAAGAACTTTTAATTCTAGTTGATCAGAATAGTTGATCTTAATTTTATAAAATATTTGGGAGTTTTGTGAAAAATTTTTAAACGAGACTAAAAAACAAAAAAATAAAAAAGCACTTTTTTTCATTGTAATTTTTCTATATATAGTCAAAAATTATTCCGAAATGGAAGAATTTGTTAGAATCCATTTTTTTGCATTTTGAAATGCCTGTATCCATGGACTTACTTTATCACTTCTGTTGTCAGGATAATATGCCCAATTCCACTTAAAAATTGATCTCTCAATGTGAGGCATCGTTACTAAATGTCTTCCGTCATTGCTACAAAGCATAGCCGTATTAAAATCTGATCCATTTGGATTTGAAGGATATTCTTTATAACCATATTTAGCAACAATGTTATATTTTTTTTCAATGAAAGGTAACTTAAATTTCCCCTCCCCGTGGCTAATCCATACTCCTAAAGTTGTACCACTTAGTGATTTCATCATCACTGAGTTGTTACTATTAATCTTAACAGACGTAAAACTACTTTCGTGTTTTTTCGAGTCATTAAAAGTCATCTTTCCGTGCTTTGTGTGTTCCGGATTTATTAAATCTAGTTCCATAAATAATTGACAACCATTGCATATTCCGATCGAAAGTGTATCATCTCTTTTAAAAAAGTCATTTAAAGATTTTCTGGCTCTATCGTTGTATTTAAAAGATCCTGCCCATCCTTTTGCAGATCCAAGCACATCTGAGTTGGAAAATCCGCCAACCGCTCCCAAAAAATGGACATCTCTTAATGTTTCTTTTCCGCTTATTAAATCAGTCATATGTACGTCTTTTACTTCAAATCCTGAAAGAAACAAAGCATTGGCCAGTTCCCTTTCACTATTACTGCCCTTTTCTCTAATGATAGCTGCTTTAGGTCTAGGTTCATATGATTGATCTGGATATTCTCCTTTAAATTTATTTGGAAAAATAAAATTTAATGGTTGCTTTTTAAAATTTTTATATCTGATCTCGGATAAATTATTTGAGGTTTGTTTCTTGTCAAGTAAAGTGGACGTTCTAAACCAATGATCCCTAAACTTATCAATTTCAAAAACAAATCTAGCCTCAAAATTATTTATCATAAGCTTATTTCCACTGAAAACCTTTCCAATTTTATGGGCATTAATTTTTTTATCCAGTAAAAGTTTGTCTATTTCATCGTTTTTGCTCTGAAATATAATACCACAATTTTCAGAAAATAGAATTTTTGCTGTATCCCTTTCATTTAAACCGGATAAGTCTATTTCAGCACCTATATTTGGGGTTGAAAAACACATTTCCATTAAACTGGTGATAAATCCACCTGATCCAATATCATGACCTGCAACTATTAAATTATCCTTGATTAGACTTTGAATAAACTCAAAAACCTTAATAAAATATTTATCCTTCTTAACTGTCGGTGTCTCGTTCCCTAAACTTCCTATAATTTGAGAAAACGCAGAACCTCCAAGTTTAAATTCATCTGATGAAAGGTTGATATAATAGATTGAACCTGAGTTAATTTTAAAAACCGGTTCGATTATATTATATATATCATTACAGTGAGCTGTAGCAGAAATAATCACTGTTCCTGGTGATTTAACTTCAATATCATTATATTTTTGGTTCATAGAAAGAGAATCTTTTCCGGTTGGAATATTTATACCCAAACTAATAGCAAAATCTGACACAGCTTCTACTGCATTATAAAGTCTTGCATCCTCACCATTATTTTTACAAGGCCACATCCAGTTTGCTGAAAGAGATATCCCTTTAAGTCCATTATCTAAGGGAGCCCAAATTATGTTGGTCAGTGCCTCAGCAATACTATTTCTACTTCCAGCTATTGGATCAATTAAGGCTGAAATGGGTGAGTGTCCTATCGAAGTTGCAATACCATTTTTTGTATTGTAGTCTAGTGCCATTACCCCACAGTTATTTAGCGGTAATTGTAACTGACCAACACATTGTTGTTTAGCTACTTTACCCCCCACACATCTGTCAACTTTATTTGTAAGCCAGTCCTTACACCCAACGGACTCTAAACTAAATATATCTTCTAGGTACTGATATATTAATTTTTTATTGTAGGAGATTTTCTCATAAGTTTTTTTAACCGTTTTATCCACTAGAATAGACTCAGGTGAACTTCCAAAAAAATTACTTAGACGCAGATCAACACAACTAAGCTTAGTTTTTTCTGAATAGATTGTAAATTTTTTATCATTAGTAACTTTTCCTACAATATAAACCGGTGCCTTTTCTCTTTCACAAATTTTTATAAATTCATCAATATTCTCTTTTTTTACAATCAACCCCATTCTTTCCTGAGACTCATTTCCGATTATTTCTCTGTTTGAAAGTGTTGGGTCTCCAACAGGAAGTTTGTCCAATTCTATGAAGCCTCCAGTATCTTCAACCAGTTCGGTTAAACAATTTAAATGTCCTCCAGCACCATGGTCGTGTATGGAAACAATACAATTATTGTCATTTTCAACCGTTCCTCTTATTGCGTTTGCGACTCTTTTTTGCATTTCTGGATTTGATCTTTGAATAGCATTAAGTTCAATACCTGTAGAAAATTCACCAGTGTCAGATGATGAAACAGCTGCTCCACCCATACCGATTCTATAATTGTCGCCACCCATAATAACTATAAGGTCACCTTCATGAGGAACTTCTTTAATCGAGTGTTTCTTGTTTGCAAAACCAATTCCTCCGGCTAACATGATTACTTTGTCATATGATTGAATCTCACCCATATTTTCATTTTCAAATGTGAAAACTGAACCAGAAATGAGTGGTTGGCCAAATTTATTTCCAAAATCTGAAGCACCATTTGAAGCTTTTATCAGAATATCAACTGGTGTTTGATAAAGCCATTCTCTTTTATTTATTTTATTCTCCCATTTCTTATTATTTATTCTTGAATAAGGAGTCATGTAAACAGCTGTTCCTGCTAGAGGGATGGAACCTTTACCGCCTGCTAATCTGTCTCTGATTTCACCACCCGAACCGGTTGCAGCTCCATTAAACGGCTCAACAGTTGTTGGGAAGTTATGAGTTTCTGCTTTCAAGGAAATGACAGTTTCTATTTGCTTTGATCTGTAAAAATCAGACTTATGTGAGTTTACAGGTGCAAATTGATAAATTTTGGGGCCTTTGATAAAAGCTACATTATCTTTGTATGCAGATACTAAATTATCAGGATTTGCCTTAGAAGTTTTTTTAATTAAATCAAAGAGAGATTTATTTTTTTCTTTACCGTCAATTATAAATTTTCCATTGAAAATTTTATGTCTGCAGTGTTCAGAGTTTACTTGAGAAAAACCAAAAATTTCTGAGTCGGTAAGATTTCTATTAATATTTTTTGAAATACTTTTTAAATATTCAATTTCTGAAGAACTTAAAGATAAACCTTCATCCTCATTAAATTGACTAATATTTTCAATATGTTGGATATCGTTAGGCTTGGCATTAACCAAAAAAATATCTTGATTTAAATTTTTAAACCTTTCATTTAGCATTGGATCAAAATCGGTCATTAATTCTGACTCAGGCATGTATTTCTCAATTCTTTTTACGGAATGTACTCCCATATTTTGACATATTTCAACGGCATTCGTACTCCAAGGAGAAATCATTGCTGCTCTAAGACCAACTAAATTTTTATTAATAATTTTTTTTGAAGTGTAAGTTGAGTTGCCAAATAGCCATTCAAGTTTACTAATATCATTATCAGATAAAGATTTATCTGTTTGTACTGCAAAAAATATTTGGTTTTGGGATTCAAAAAAAGATAACATTTTATCAAATAAATATGAATGCTAAATTTAACTGAAATTAATTAATTTAATCAAAGAATAGATTGGCTAAAATAAATAGTTATTCACCTCTTTTAAACAGTTGAGCAATTAAATAGATTGCATTTTAACCAGGTTGCTATAAACACCGTCTTTCCGCATTAGATCCTTATGAATACCTGACTCTATAATTCTACCTTTTTCTAAAACAATTATTTTATCTGCCTTTTGAATGGTAGATAACCTGTGTGCTATTACAATAGATGTTTTATTTTTCATTAAATTTTCTAAAGCTATTTGAACAAGTTTTTCGCTTTCGCTATCTAATGATGAAGTAGCTTCATCCAATACTAAAATTGGGGGGTTTTTTAAAACCGCTCTGGCAATACTAATTCTTTGTTGTTGTCCTCCAGAAAGTTTACCTCCAGAATCACCAATATTAGTGTCAATACCCTTTGGCAATCTTTTAACAAACTCCCAAGCATTAGCAATTTTTAAAGACTCTAATAATTCTTCACGAGATGCATTAGGTTTAGCAATTAATAAATTATTTTTCACGGTATCATTGAATAATATAGAATCTTGTGTAACTAATCCAATTAAATTGCGCAGGGACTGTTTTTTTATTTTTTTCAGGTTATGTCCGTCTATTTTAATAGAACCAGATTTAATATCGTAAAATCTACATATGAGGTTAGCAATAGTGGATTTTCCGCTACCTGATTGGCCAACAAGTGCTATACTTTTACCTTTGGGTATAGTTAAATTTAGATTATTGATAACCTTTTCTTTCTCATAAGAAAAAATCATATCCGTAATTTCAATTTTTTCATCAAAAGATTTTAAATCAACGGCACTTAGATCATCATTAATCATTGCTTCATTATCGACAACGTGAAAAATTCTTTGAGCTGCTGCACTGGCTTTTTTAACCTTGTATGTGGCTCTACTGAGAGATTTTGCTGGGGTTAGAATATTGTATGCTAAGCCTAGGTATACAATAAAAGCACTTGCGTCTAGAGAATTATCATTTAGCACCATGATTCCTCCAAACCAAAGTACTCCAGCAATTGATGTGATTCCTAAAAACTCACTCAAGGGACTAGCGAGGTTCTTTCTATTTAATACACTATTAGAAAATTTATAAAATCTTTGAGTCGAATTTGTAAATTTTTCAAAAAATTTATTTTCGGCATTAAATATTTTTAAAATTTTCATTCCAGAAAGTGTCTCGTCAACTAAAGAAATAAACTGCCCCTGTTCTTTTTGAACTTTTAATGATTTTCTTCTTAATGACTTTCCAACAATAGAGATTACAAAACCACATATAGGTATGAAAAACAATACAAACATGCTTAATTTTGGACTAATCAAAAACATTGAAATAAGAGTAAAAATAATCATTAGTGGATCCTTTACAATTAGCTCAAAAATTGATAAAAATGAGTTATCTAACTCTTGTACATCAGAAGATATTCTAGCTACCATGTCACCTCTTTTTTTCTCTGAGTAAAATGAAAGAGAAAGTTTCAACATCGTATTGTAAATATCATTCCTTACATTTTTAACTACACCATTTCTCAGATAAGTTATAAAGAACATTGATAAGTAATTAAATATGTTTTTCAAGAGAAAAGTAATTATTATCACACCAACCATAAAAATTAATACATCGTCACTTCCTTCAGCTTTTTTAATGGTCACAAAATAGTTGAGATAATTTTCAACATAGTCAACAATATTTGAAAATCCATCCCACGCGGGTGGATATTTTAATTGTTTTGTTTGATTGAAAAGTACTTTTAGCATCGGAAACAATGAAATCATTGAAAGTGTTCCAAAAAGAGCATAAAAAATATTTGAAACAATATTTAGTATGAAGTATTTCTTAAATACCCATGCGTATCCGAATATTCTTTTGAAGTAGTTTTCTCTCATAAATTCACCATATTTACAATTTCATCCAATTTAGTGTCTAATTTTAAATCCACATCACTAAATTTATCAATACTATCAAGTTTGGCATTAACACTGATATACATCTTAATTTTTGGTTCGGTGCCGCTTGGTCTTAATATTAACTTGTATTCGTCAACTGTTTCAAATTCAATTACATTTGACTTCGGCAATTTAATTTCATTTTCAGAATTTTCGATTAAATTTTTTCTTATTGACTCTAGGTAATCACTAAAGTATTTGACTTTTGAACCAGCTATTTTAGTCAGAGGCTTTTGTCTAAACTTTTGAATGATGCTATTTATTTCTTCTACTCCTTTATGTCCTTCTTTTACAATTGATACAAGTTTCTCCTTATAAAATCCGTGTTTACAATAAAGTTTTATTAATTCTTTGAAAATCGAGGAATTATTTTGTTTGTAGAGTGACATCATTTCATAAGCTGCTAAACTGGCGGTAATTGCATCTTTGTCCCTAACATCATCTCCAATCATGAGTCCAAAGCTTTCTTCGCCACCAATAATAAATTTTTGATTGGGAAAATCTTCAATCATTTTGGCAATCCACTTGAAACCCGTTAAACTTAATTTACAATCAACATTGTAAAAATCAGCAATTTTTTTTACCATTGGAGTTGAAACAATGGTAGAAGCAATAAAGAATTTTTTATCTAGTGGAACAGACATACTCTTTTGTTTTAAATAATAATCAAACATTAATATCATCAATTGATTTCCGTTAATTAATTTTAGACTATTATTCATATCCCTAACAGCAATTCCAAGTCTGTCAGCGTCGGGATCTGTCCCGATCAGCATTTCTGCTTTTTCTTTATTAGCTAATTTGAGTCCCAAATCTAAAGATTCAATTTCTTCAGGATTCGGAGAAATTACAGTGCTAAAGTTTCCATCGGATATCATTTGTGATTCAACATATTTAACATTAGTATAGCCTGCTTTTTTGAGAAGACTAGGAATTATTGTTAAAGCAGTACCGTGTAATGCGGTAAACACAATCTTATTTCCATCTCTGTTTTCAATCTCGCTGTTAATTCCATTTTTTAGACATAAATCAATAAACTGATCATCAATTTTTTTATCAATAAGTTCTATAAGTTCTTCCTTTTTATTAAAATTTATATCTTTAAAATTAATTTTTTCAATTTCGAAAATTAATTTTTTATCAGTAGGAGGAACTATTTGGCCTCCGTCCCTCCAATAAACTTTAAAGCCATTATATTTTGGAGGGTTGTGAGATGCTGTTAAGACAATTCCGCAAATACAATTTAATTTTCTTACAGCAAAAGATAACTCGGGTGTTGGTCTTAAACTTGAAAATAAAAACACTTTAATATTATTTGCAGAAAATACATCAGCAACTATTTGAGCTAAAGAGTCACTATTATGTCTGCAATCAAAGGCTATAACAACATTTTGAGGCTCATTAAAATTTTCATTTATGTAATTTGAAATACCTTGAGTATTTTTTCCGATCGTATACTTATTAATTCGATTGGTTCCAACACCCATTAATCCTCTCATTCCACCTGTTCCAAATTCTAAATCTTTGTAAAAAGCATCTTTTAATTTTGATTTATTTTTTTTTAATAATAATAGTTGGCTTTGTGTTAATTCACAAAAAGGGGGTTTGGACCATTCTTCTATTTTTTTATCGACGGTGTTTTTCATGTTAATTTATGTTTGTAAACTTAATACTAAACAGTTAACCTGATATTTAGTTTGCTGTTAAATAATTCACAAATTTATCTTGTCTTGGATTATATATTGGGGCTTTTTATTGTGATTTTTCAGCATTAATTCTCCGATAAATCCCATTGAAAAGAATTGGCTACCGATAATCATTGTAGTTAAGCTAATAAAAAACTCTGGCCTCTCTGTGATGAGCCTACCGTCAGGATTTAGAAATACTTTATCGTATCCTAGATAAGCTGCAAAAAGTAAGCCTGTGATTATTAACATAGAACCAAGAGATCCAAACAGATGCATTGGCCTCTTTCCAAAGCTTGAGATAAACCATATGGTCAATAAATCTAAAAACCCATGTAAAAACCTGCTGGGACCAAATTTTGTTTTACCGTATTTTCTAGGTCTATGATTAACAGTTTTTTCTGTGATTCTTTTAAATCCCTCGTTTTTGGCTAGTACAGGAATATATCTATGCATCTCACCATAAACATTAATTGTTTTAACAACTTCTTTCTTGTAAGCTTTTAATCCGCAATTAAAGTCATTTAGTTTGATTCCGGAAGTTATCCGCGCTGCAAAATTAAAAATCTTTGAAGGTATATTTTTAAATATGATTGAATCGAATCTTTTTTTCTTCCAACCTGAAACAATATCAAAATTTTCACTAACAATCATATCATACATGGCTGGTATTTCTTTTGGATCGTCTTGTAGATCAGCATCCATAGTAAACACCACCTTACCCTCAGATTTAAGAAATCCAGCATGAAGTGCTTGAGATTTTCCATAATTTCTATGGAATTTAATTCCCTTTACAGCAAGATTATCTGATGATAATTTCTGAATTGTTTGCCATGAACCGTCATTACTTCCATCATCGATGAAAATTATCTCATAAGAAAAATTATATGCCTTCACAACCTCTTTAATTGAGTCAGTAAGCTCAATTATGGAATCATTCTCGTTTAAAAGTGGAATTATTATTGAAATGTCCATTTACTTTAAGATTTTTTGAGTGTAACAGCCACTAATAATCCAAAAATCGCATTTCTTAAAAGAACGTTAGCATAATTTTGAAAAATTGCAGAGTAGGAAAAAGAATGGTTCTTTTCCATCTCATTCATTGCCTCATTTATTATTTCTGATGGTGTTCCAAAATTTTCCAGCATTTCTTTAGTCGAAATCATAATTTCTTCGTGGATTAAATCAGCAGCTGCTGGATCGATAAATTTAAAAATTATGATAGAACCGATGGTTGATATTAAATATCCAATAGCAATACAAAGAAAATAGGCTGTAAATGCCTCTTTAAAGCTAATTATTTGATTCTGTAACTTTCTGGCACTTAATACAGAGTATATACTTACAGAAATTGAGGGGATCATGTATGCTAACATTGTAGAAAAGTTTGTAAATAATTTCCCGTCAATTATGTAAATTACTGCAGTTACTATAAATAAAAAAGTACCAAGTTTTATTCCAAGATCAATCGAGTTTGATTTCAAGTTAGTTTCCATAAAAATAAATTTCATTCAAATATACGAAAAGGATATTCCAAAAAAATTAAATTATTTAACATCAAATATTGTTTAATATTAAAAAATGAATAAATTTGCACCTCTAAATTAGTATGATGAAAAAAGGTATACACCCTGAAAATTATAGACTCGTAGCTTTTAAAGATATGTCTAATAATGATATATTTTTGGCCAAGTCAACAGCTCAAACGAGCGAGACCGTTTCAGTAGATGGAGTCGATTACCCTCTAGTGAAATTAGAGATTTCAAGAACTTCACATCCTTACTACACCGGAAAAGCGAAACTGGTTGATACAGCTGGAAGAATTGACAAATTCAAGACTAAGTACGCGAAATTTAATAAAAAATAGTTTTGATTACATAATATAAAAAGCCTCTCAACGACATTGAGAGGTTTTTTTTTATAAATTTATTAAATTCAGTATTTTTAAATATGTCAAATGTAGTTTTCAGGAAAATACAAAAAAAAGACCTTGATCAGGTTTTTTTGCTCCTTAACCAGTTGAAGGAAACGGATATTTCCAAGATTGATATGAATGAATCTTGGAAAAATTTTACAGAAAATTCCAGTTCTAACTCAGTTGTTGGTTTATATAATAATAAAATTGTTGCATACGGCAGTTTAGTGGTTGAAAATAAAGTCAGGGGTGAGGTAGCAGGACATATTGAAGATATAGTGGTTGATTCAAGTGTTAGAGGAAAAATGATTGGTGTTTTATTGATTAAAGAATTAATCAATATTGGAAAGATTAAAGGTTGCTACAGGATCACTTTATTTTGTAAAGAATCTCTTGTGAAATTTTATGCAAGAAATGGCTTTGAGGTAAATAATGTCGTTATGAAAAAATACCTTTAATCACTGACTTTTTTTACTTTTCGAAGGTCCAAAAGATTTGTTGCGTTGATATTCATTCCTTCTACTTTTTTAGAAACAAACCTTACAACTTCATCATAGAATAAGGGAACAATAATGGATCTTGATACGATTGTTGAGTCCATTTTTGAATAAAAATTTTTTGATTTTTCTTTGTCGGTAATTTCTAACGATTTTTCATATAATAAGTCATATGATTTATCACTAAAATGTGTATAGTTTGGACCATTAGGAGCGAAATTTTTGCTGTAAAAAAGTGATAGGTAGTTTTCTGCATCAGGGTAATCTGCAATCCAACTGGCTCTAAAAAAATCTAATTTACCATTTGCCTTAGCCTGTTTTAACGCTGAGCCAGGAATGACATCGATATTAATTTCAATTCCTATTTTTTCTAGTTCTTTTTGAATATACTCACAAAAAATTAGATAATTACTCGATGTAGTTAGTTTAATTGTAGGAGAATTACCATGGATTTCTTTAAATTCATTGACGTATGACTTGGCTAATTCAGGGTTATAATTATTCAAATCTCTGTTCATATGACCTGGCAAACCGATTGGGATAAACCCTCTATTGGCTGGACTTCCAACTCCATTCCTTAAGAATCTTATCATCTTTCTTTTATCAAACCCTATGTTTATGGCTTTCCTTATTAGATATGATTTGATTTCCTTTTTTTCTGATCCCATAAAAAATGCTAAATATTCTGTATTTAAAAACGGTCCACGCAGCATATTAATATTTTCGACGTAGCTATTCTGCAAATTACCATCCATATCAAGTATTTCATCTTTGTACGAGTTGTCAAGTCCAGAAATAAAATCAATTTTACCCCGGATTAGTTGAAGAAATTCACTTTGTTTCTCTGGTAAAAAGGTAATCGAAATAGCCTCAAGATATGGGAGTTTTTGACCTTTATCGTCTTTTTGAAAATAGTCATTATTCCGTCTAAAAACCAATTTTATATTTTCTTCCCATCTTTTGAAAATAAAAGGACCAGTACCGATAGGATTTGACCTGAAATCTTCCTTGTAGTATTCTGCTACTGCTTCAGGGACAACAGAGCAATACTTCATCGTTAATATTCCTAAAAACGCGTTAAATGGTTTTTTTAATCTAATCTCAAATATCGAATCGTTTAGTGCCTTGAAATTTTCAACCTTTTCAAACACCCATCTTCCGGGTGACGCATTATTTGGGTTTAGTACTCTATTGAAGCTATATTCAAAATCGTATGCACTCACATTTCGCTTAAGTAGTTTTGGATGTGGATGGAAAAGTATTGTTGTATCAATGGTGAATGTATAAATCTTTCCATCGTCTGAAATTTTCCATTTTTTGGCAATAGAGGGTGACACATTCATTTCGTCATCCATTTCGACAAGACCGTTAAATAATTGGTTCACTGCCCATATATTTGCAATATCCTTTGCGTAGATAGGATCCAATGAATTAATATTCTTATGCTCGTTATACCTAAAGACAGTATTTAAGTCTATAACATTTCTTTCATTACATGCGCAAAAGATAGTTAGTGTTATTAAACAATTTAAAATTTTATTTCTTTTAAAAATCAAAGTTTAGTTTTTGAAATACATAATTAGTAGTAAATTTACAATCCTTTTAGAATAAATTTATGTCTGGAAATAAAAAAGTAGCATTTCACACGCTTGGCTGTAAGTTGAATTTTACTGAAACATCAACTATTTCGAGATCATTTTTAAAAAATGGTTATCAATTAACTGATTTTTCTGAAGCAGCCGATTTTTATGTCATAAATACCTGTTCGGTTACCGAAAACGCCGATAAAAAGTTTAAAAACATATTAAATAGAGCTAAAAAACAAAACCCTAATGCATTCAATATTGTTGTGGGTTGTTATGCTCAGTTAAAACCAGATTCTGTTTCTAAAATCCAAGGTGTTGATCTGGTTTTGGGTGCAAATGAAAAATTTAATGTTGTTGAATATTTAGATTCATTAGACAAAAATGATTCACAGGTTTATTCATGTGATATTAAAGAGGTTAATAAGTATGAAAGCAGTTACTCTGTTGACGACAGAACAAGATCATTTTTGAAAGTTCAAGATGGATGTGATTATAAATGTACATATTGTACAATTCCTCAGGCAAGAGGGATATCAAGGAGTGATACAATTGAAAATATAAAAAGAAATGTTACTAAAATTTCATCAAAAAACATAAAGGAAATTATATTGACTGGTGTTAATATTGGTGATTATGGAAAGGGTGAGTTTGGTAATAAAAAACATAAAAATACTTTTTTTGAATTAGTCAAAGAATTGGACTTGAGCAATGATATTGAAAGATTTAGGATTTCCTCAATTGAGCCTAATCTTTTAAAAGATGAAATAGTTGATTTTATTTCACAAAGTAATCTTTTCGTTCCTCATTTTCACATTCCTCTACAGAGTGGCTCAAACAAGATTTTAGGACTAATGAAAAGAAGATATAGAAAGGAACTTTATATCGAAAGAATAAAACATATTCACTCAAAAATTCAGGACGCATGCATTGGAGTTGATGTTATTGTAGGTTTTCCAGGTGAATCTGATGAAGATTTTCGTGAAACTTATGATTTTCTACTGAATTTAGACATTTCTTATCTTCATGTATTCACGTATTCTGAACGGGATAATACTGAAGCCTCAACAATGGAAAATCCAGTCCCAAAAAATATAAGGCATTATAGAAGTAAAATGTTGAGGTCGCTCTCAGAAAAAAAGAAGAGAATTTTTTATAACTCGCAGCTTGAAAAAATAAGACCTGTTTTATTTGAATCAGAAAATAAGTATGGTTATATAAATGGGTACACAGATAATTATGTAAAAGTTAGAACGCCCTGGAATCCAGAGTTAGCAAACAAAATAGTTGACGTAAAACTTTCTGAAATTGATGATGAAGGTTATGTGAGGATTAATGATATTGAAAATGTTCCAACTCCAAATTTTGAGTTGTCATATTCTAATTCCAACTGGTAATAAAGATTTGTACTTTCTATTTTTTCTTATAAACTTAGTTATTATTGCAGCAGTAGGAACTACGCTGATATTTCTGTCTCTGATGATTTCCATAACCTCAGACATAAATAATTCTGTAAATTCTTCCTTCGATTTCATGTCAGGAACAAAAATTTTTGTGAGGAAAATTTTTCTGTCTTGAACAGAATATTCTATAATCGCTAATCCTCCGTTAATTTTAGTTTCAAATTGTCTTAAGAAATTATTGTCCACTATCTCCATAATAATATAAATTTGATAAAAAAGTAAAGCAAAAGTAATAAATTTATACTTAATCAATATTTTTCATTTTTGTGACAAATAAAAAAAAACATATTTATATGATGCCAGGTTTGGCAGCAAGTTCAAGGGTTTTTGAAAATATTAATCTTAATAATCCAAATTATGAACTGCATAGATTAGATTGGATTCAGCCCAAAAGAGATGAAAAAATAAGAGATTATTGTTTGCGATTATCAAAAAAAATTAAGCACGAGAAACCAATTTTACTCGGTGTTTCTTTTGGAGGCATTATAGTTCAAGAATTGGACAAGTTATTTGAAACACAAAGACTCATTATTGTTTCTAGTGTTAAAAGTGATAATGAATACCCATTAGTTTTCAAGTTAGCAAGAGATTACCAATTAAATAAAGCATTACCTTTTGGAATGTTTGATAATTTTATAAAATTTTCGCTAAAACTTAACATAAATAAACTCTACAAAAGAATTGACTTGGCAGAAAGATATTTAACCGAAAGAGATGAGGATTATTTGGAGTGGGCTGTTAAGAGCCTACTAAACTGGAAACAAAACAGTTTCAGAACAGATTTAATACATATTCATGGAACAAAAGATAAAGTTTTCCCTATCGAAAACATTTCAAATTGTATAAAAATAAAAGGGGGTAGGCATGAAATGATTATTTTAAGAGCCAAATGGTTTAATGAAAATTTGATTTCGTTAATTGAAGACCAATAAATTATCTCCTTCTCATATTGCCTCCATAATGCTGATTTGGAATATTGGTTTTTTTCATTTGATTTTTTATCATTTTAATTTGATCGGTCAGCATATTATTTTTATCTAAATCTTGAGCCTCTTTAAGTAGTTTTTGAGCTTCTATTTTTCTTCTTTTGGTATAAAGAATGCCAGCTAAGTTAAGTTTAGCCATTGCCATGTCATGATCCATATTTAAACCTAGAGTTATTGCTGTTCTGAAATATTTTTCAGCTTGGTTCATATTTTCTTGAGAAACGATTAATCCCTTGAGATAATTGTAATAGCCTAATTGTTTAGTCGTTAGTGCTGATTCTGGATTTCTAATTCTTTTTAACCACTTATTTGCTCCATCTAGATTTTGTTTTCTAAGCTGAAAAAAAGCCAAAATTAAAAATTCATTTCTATAAAATAGCAGAACAAAAATTAATGAAAGAAAAATTAACATAATTCCATTTCCGGTAGTACCAATAGAACCATCCAAAAACTGCTGGATTGATAATCCAAAAACCAGTAAAGACAATACTAATTTAATGTATTTATTAAACATATATGTTTTGATTAATAGTTCGCCTAAAATTAATAAAAAACAAATTGATAATTATTAAATAAATTGATTTGTTTAACTAAAAACTCTTTGTATATTTGCCCGCAGTTTTAGTTTTTAAAACAAAAAAAATCAAAGATGAGTAAAAGAACTTTCCAGCCCTCAAAACGTAAGAGAAAAAATAAGCACGGTTTCAGAGAAAGAATGTCTTCTGCAGCCGGAAGAAAAGTGCTTTCAAGGAGAAGGGCAAAAGGCAGGAAAAAGCTTTCAGTGTCATCTGAAAATAGCCCAAAGTAAAATGATTAACAATTGTTAATATATTATAGGTGTTACTGAAAGTAACACCTTTTTTTTTATTTTTTTGATTAGTACATTTAAAAAACTTTAAATAAATGCCAAAAGATTCTAACCTCAAATCTCTGCTAATAATAGGTTCTGGACCAATTGTAATTGGTCAAGCATGTGAATTTGACTATTCAGGTTCACAAGCCCTAAGATCTTTGAGAGAAGACGGAATTGAAACAGTCTTGATCAATTCAAACCCAGCAACTATAATGACAGATCCTGTAATGGCAGATCATATATACTTACTTCCTCTAAATACATCATCAATTACACAAATACTAAAAGAACATCCTCAAATTGATGCAGTATTACCAACAATGGGAGGGCAAACAGCATTAAATCTGTGTATTGAAGCTGATGAGAAAGGGATTTGGGATGAATTTAATGTTAAAATAATAGGTGTTGATATAAATGCTATTAATATAACAGAGGACAGAGAAAAGTTTAGAAATCTGATGTTAGATATCGGAATTCCTATGGCTCCTCAGGCAACAGCCACATCTTACCTTAAAGGTAAAGAGATAGCACAAAAATTTGGTTTTCCCTTGGTCATAAGAGCATCATTTACTTTAGGTGGAACAGGTGCTTCTTTTGTTTATGAAGAAAAAGATTTTGATGAGTTACTAACAAGAGGTTTAGAGACATCACCCATTCACGAAGTAATGATCGATAAAGCTCTAATAGGTTGGAAAGAATACGAACTTGAATTATTACGTGATGCAAACGATAATGTTGTAATTATATGCTCTATTGAAAATATGGATCCAATGGGAATTCATACAGGTGATTCAATCACTGTTGCACCCGCTATGACACTCAGTGATACATGCTATCAAAAAATGAGAGATATGGCTATAAAAATGATGAGAAGTATTGGAGATTTTGCAGGTGGTTGTAATGTTCAGTTTGCTGTAAGTCCAGACGAGAAAGAGGATATAATTGCAATCGAAATTAATCCTAGAGTTTCAAGATCTTCGGCACTAGCTAGTAAGGCAACAGGCTATCCGATAGCTAAAATAGCAGCAAAGCTAGCAATGGGTTATAATCTAGACGAATTACAAAATCAAATTACCAAATCTACATCTGCTTTATTTGAACCTACTCTAGATTATGTGATAGTGAAAATACCAAGATGGAATTTTGATAAATTTGAAGGAAGCGACAGAAGGTTAGGCTTACAAATGAAGGCTGTAGGAGAGGTTATGGGGATCGGAAGATCTTTTCAGGAAGCTCTTCATAAGGCTACTCAGTCATTAGAAATTAAAAGAAATGGATTGGGTGCAGATGGTAAAGGAGTTTCAGATTATGAAACTATAATATCCAAATTATCAATTGCATCATGGGACAGAGTATTTGTTATATATGATGCTATTCAAATGGGTATTCCATTGAGTCGTATTTATGAGCTTACTAAAATTGACATGTGGTTTTTAAAGCAATATGAAGAGCTTCATATTTTAAGAAATGAAATATCTAACTTTTCAATTGATACTATTCCAAGAGACCTCTTACTAGAAGCCAAACAAAAAGGTTACGGAGACCGACAGATTGCACATATATTAAGTTGCTTGGAAAGTCAGGTATATTCGAAAAGAGAAGAAATGAATATTAATCGCGTGTATAAACTTGTTGACACATGCGCAGCTGAGTTTAAGGCATTTACTCCTTACTATTATTCAACATTTGAAAACGAAATAGAATCAAATGATGGTACAAAATATTCTGAAAATGAAAGCATTGTTTCTGATAAAAAGAAAATTATAGTTCTTGGATCAGGCCCAAACCGAATAGGTCAAGGAATCGAATTTGATTATTGCTGTGTTCATGGAATACTAGCAAGTTCTGAGTGTGGATATGAAACGATTATGATTAACTGTAACCCTGAAACCGTTTCAACGGATTTTGATATAGCAGATAAATTATATTTTGAGCCTGTTTTCTGGGAACATATTTATGATATAATAAGGCATGAAAAACCTGAAGGTGTAATTGTTCAATTAGGAGGTCAAACGGCGTTAAAATTAGCCGAAAAACTAGAAAGATATGGTATAAAAATAATTGGTACAAACTTTAAATCTTTAGATTTAGCTGAAGATCGTGGTTCTTTTTCAACATTACTTAAATCAAACAATATTCCATATCCAAAGTTTGATACTGCTTCAACAGCAGATGAGGCACTTGCAGTTGCAGAAAAACTTGATTTTCCTATTCTTGTAAGACCCTCTTATGTTTTAGGAGGTCAGGGGATGAAAATTGTAATTAATAAAGAGGAATTAGAAGAACATGTTGTAAATCTTCTAAGAAGAATTCCTGACAATAAACTTTTACTAGATCATTACCTTGACGGCGCAATTGAAGCTGAAGCTGATGCTATATGCGACGGAAAAGACGTTTATATTATTGGTATAATGGAGCATATTGAGCCCTGTGGAATACATTCTGGAGATAGCAACGCATGTTTACCTCCTTTTAATTTGGGTGATCTGGTTATTCAACAGATTGAAGATCACACAAAAAAAATAGCTAAAGCTCTAAATACAGTTGGGTTAATTAACGTCCAGTTTGCAATAGTTAACGATAAAGTTTATATTATTGAGGCTAATCCCCGTGCATCAAGAACAGTTCCCTTTATTTCAAAAGCTTTTAAAGAACCTTATGTAAATTATGCAACAAAAGTTATGTTAGGAGCTAATAAGGTTAAAGACTTTGACTTTAAGCCAACATATAAGGGTTATGCGATCAAGGAACCTGTATTTTCATTCAGTAAGTTTCCAAATGTGAATAAAAAGCTAGGACCAGAAATGAAGAGTACAGGGGAGAGCATTTTATTTATCGACAGCTTGCAAGATGATAAATTTTATGAATTATACTCCAGACGTAAAATGTACTTAAGTAAATAGACTTATTAGCTCATTTTTATTAAAAAATTAAATTGTAAATTGTTTTACATGGATTATTTAATTCTCATTTTATTATTATTAGTATTCGTTGTATTGATTTACCTAATTATCAAATCAAACTCAAAAAACTCATCTATTGAAGCCAACGACTTGATGAATTTCTCAAGTAGTCTAAATTCCCAAATTCAGGATATAAGAAAAGAAATTAGTAGTAACTCCAAGGAGAGTCGAAGCGAGATCGAGACAAAATTAAATATCATTAACAAACAGATTAATGATTTTCATAAATCTTCAACTGATTCAATTACCGAACAATTTAAGGAATCAAATAAAGTAATAAAGGACGTAACAAGTGAATTGGAAAAAATAAAGGGAACTAATCAGCAGGTTTTGAGTTTTGCAAATCAAATGAAGACTTTAGAGAAAATACTTGGCAATCAAAAACAAAGAGGAGTTCTTGGTGAGATTCAACTTGAAAACCTACTTGCAAATGTTTTACCTCCCGAGCTTTTTCAGATGCAATACAGTTTTTCTAACAAAGAGATTGTAGATGCAATAGTAAGAGTAGGAGAGTATATTATCCCCATTGACGCAAAGTTTTCATTGGACAATTATAATAAAATGATAGAGTCGGAAAATAAAGACGAATTGGTTGAATTGGAAAAAAAATTCAAAGCCGATATTAAGAATCGAATTGATGAGACATCAAAGTATATCAGGCCTAATGAAAAAACAACTGATTACGCATACATGTTCATTCCTGCAGACGGATTATACCAAGATTTATTGAATAGTAGAGTAGGTTCATTAAAAATAAATCAGCGTGATCTTGTGAATTATGCATATGAAAAAAAAGTAATGATTGTATCCCCGATGAGTCTATTTCCTATGCTACAAATTACAGTCAAGGCATTACACAATATGAAGGTTGAGGATTCTATTAATGATATTATTAAAAATGTTGAAAAGTTATCCAAACATTTGAATGCCTATAAAACTTATCATGACAAACTTGGCAACACTTTGGGTACTGCAGTAAATCATTTCAACGACAGTACAAAGGAATTTAAAAAAATCAACAAGGATATTATAAAAATTTCTGGTGACTCAAAATTAGATGTGGATACCGGTTTAATTGAAAAACCAATTTCAGAGGATTAATCAGAAACTTTTGGAAAAAAAGAAGAAAATTTCTGAAAAGAATATTTGAATAAAAATCCAAAAAATAAGTCTCCAGCAATAGAGTATCCAAAAAACGGAATTGCCAAAGTATAGCACAAAATAAAGCCGTCAAATGTTTTCGGATATCCGATCAACCATACTCCAAAATTAGATAATACAAAGAAGATAAAACTACTTATAATGATGTTATTAAATTTTATTGACTTTATTTTTGTTCCGAAAAAAACTATGGATAAGAAGCTAACGTAAACAAATAAATTAATTAATGATAAGCCTATTATTAAATCAGAAATAATTAGTATAGATATAGGAATTAAAAATGCAATTTTTTTGTTTTTAAAATTAAGACCACTAAATAAGGCAATCGCAGCGATAGGTGAAAAGTTTGGGGGGTGAGGAATAAGCCTAGAAATTATTCCAAAAATTATCAAAATTAAAACCAACTTTTGCGAATTATCAAAATCTATTCTCATCAGTTATTATTATTTTTCCCTTGTTAATATACATTTCTTTATTCAAAAATTCAAAATTGAAATTATCTCCAATAAGACCAATTCTTTCAGGTATCTCATTAGTTTGTATCCTAGAATCAATTAAATTTAATGTATAATTTAACATTGGTTCATTTAAATCACCAATTTCCCCTAGGTTGTAAGCTCTTTCTTCAAATTCATAATCTGGATTTATGCCATTAAAGTAGTCTGTATCTCCGTTTACATTAAGAGTTTTAAGAACTAGTGGTTGAAGGGCATAATTATGAGATGGGTTAACATTTTGATTTGTAAAATTTTCAGAGTCATAAAGTGTTACTGATGCTTGATACTTTCCGTATGTTGTTGTTCCAACATGAATCACATCAATGTATGGGTTGAGACAATTAATTACCAATTCACTAGCAGATGCTGAAGATCGTGTAGTTAAAATAAAAACCCTATTCATATTTAAATTATTTTCTAAATCCATAAATCTATTAATCAAATATTCAGGATCATTATTGAGCCAGTAGTTTTGAATTTCAATATTCCACTGTTCAGTATTAAAAATTTCATTTTCAAATTGACCGGTAATAAGGCTTGATAATAAAACCGCAGAATTTATACTCCCACCAGGGTTATATCGAAGATCTAATATAATTTCATCAATATTATTAGATTTAAACTCTGAAAAAATAGATTTTAAATAGTCATCGTAGTTCGATACAAATTGATTGTACATTAGGTAACCAATTTTTTTATTAGAAAATTCGATTATGTCGTAATGATATACAGGGTTCTTAATCAGTGGAGTCTTATTTAACTCAATGGAAATATTTGACGGTGTTATAATATCATCATAAATTTCATCAGTGCCATTGTTATCATAATCGGCAAAATTTATTAAATATGTTTCTTGAGATAAGAGGTTATTATAATTATCGATTGTTAAATAAGTATCATTTATTGCTCTAAATATGTCACCCCTCTTAATATTGTTAATATCAGCATGAGAATTAGGAATTACATATCTGACAAACCCAAAAACCTCGTATGTAGAATTTGGTAAAAAACTTAACCCGTATACCATCCCATTAGAAATTGAATTACCACTTAAGTATTGTTCTAACTCTATGTAGTCATCCACGATTAGACTAAATTTATCTACATTTTCCCTTTCATAAACCAGTGATTCAAATAATAACTCAGGTGATTCATAACTATTTAGATAACTTGCATACTGATCAGAACTATCAAATCTGTTGTTTCCTAAATCAAATATTTCCTGCTTATACAAATATGCAGCATTCATTCCCTTCCAGACAAAATCATTGATTTCACTGGCATAGGCGCCATTGTCGTCGTTATCTTCGAAACAACCAAAAGTTATTAAGCAAATTGATGTTAGAAATAAAAAAGTCCTTTTAAGATTCATCTTCAAAATTAATTCCAGTAAAATTATAAGGGCTAATCTTTTTTAACTCATTTTTAATTTGCTTATCAATATTTAGATTATCAATGAATTTATGGATTAATGTTTTATCAATCTTTTGGTTTGTTCTGGTCAAATCTTTGAGTGCTTCATAAGGTTTTGGATAATTTATCTTTCTTAGAGTTGTTTGAATTGCTTCAGAAACAACCACCCAATTATTTTCCAAATCCTCGTTTATTTTAGACTCATTTACTATTAGTTTATCAATTCCTTTAAGAGTAGATTTAAATGCGATAATTGTGTGGGCTAAAGGTACCCCAATATTCCTAAGTACTGTACTATCAGTTAAATCTCTTTGCAGTCTAGAAATAGGTAATTTATTTGAAAGGTGTCCAAATATGGCGTTTGCAAAACCCAAATTACCTTCACTATTTTCAAAATCAATTGGATTTACCTTGTGCGGCATTGCTGAACTACCAATTTCACCCTTATTAATTTTTTGCTTGAAATAATCCATTGAAATATATTGCCAAATATCCCTATTGAAGTCAATTAATATTGTATTGATTCTTTTAAGAGCGTCAAACTTGGCAGCTAAATGATCATAGTGCTCAATTTGTGTAGTCGGAAATGAATGTTTAAGTCCTAGTTTTTCTTCTATAAATTTTTTGGAAAACTTAATCCAGTCATGAGTTGGATATGCTACATGATGGGCATTGAAATTTCCTGTTGCACCACCAAATTTTGCCGCGATCGGAATATTTGTGAATAAATTCAATTGTTCTTTAATTCTTGTTGTGAAAACTTTAATTTCCTTTCCAAGTTTGGTTGGAGAAGCTGGTTGACCATGAGTTCTTGCTAAAATAGATATATCATTCCATTTTTTTGAAGCCTTTTCAATTGAATCAATTAAAATATTAAGTTGCTTGAAGTAAACCTGACCTAACATCTCCTTTATGCTGAGAGGTATGGCAGTATTATTAATGTCTTGCGAAGTTAGGCCAAAATGAATAAATTCAGAGTAATTTTCTAGACTTAGATCAGAAAATTTATTTTTTAAAAAGTATTCAACAGCCTTTACATCATGATTAGTTGTATTTTCGATTTCTTTAACTTTTGCTGCGTCATTTTCAGAAAAATTCGTGTATATATTTCTGAGTAATTTAAAGTTATTTGGATCAAAAGTATTTAATTCTGGAATCCCGGATTCACATAGACTAATGAAATATTCAATCTCTACAATGAGCCTGTATTTGATTAGTGCTTTTTCAGAAAAAAACCTCTTTAACTCTGATGTTTTTGATGAATATCTTCCATCAACAGGTGAAATCGCATTTAAACTAAAATCATTCATAAAATAAATGTTAAAGATTTGCAAAGTTAATCAATTTATTACATTTTATGGTTTATTTTGCCCCCTTCTAACAATAGAATATTATTTTAAATGCTTACTATTGGGGAATTATTTTCAAAAACATTTTCTGCTCTAAAAGGCAACTGGATTCAAGCTATATGTGTTTTTTTTGTGTATAACTTGGTTTTAGGTTTGGTACAGGCAATTCCTGGGATCGGCGGGTTTTTGAGCTTAATAATAAGTGGTCCAATAACAGTAGGGGTAAGTTTATATTGCTTAAAAATTATTAACGATAATTTTCCTAAGTCAGAAAATATATTATTTGGATTCAAATATAATTTGGGAAATGGAATTTTAGCTTATTTCATACTAATTCCCATTATGTTAATAGTTGGTTTCTTATTACTTTTCATTTTTCTGGTTATTAATTTTTTATTTTACCTACTCATTTTGTCTGTTTATTACACCCAAGCATTTGATTCTTTTATGAATATCAATGACATGGAGGCTCTTTTAACCCCCTTTCGGGTATTGAGTTTTGAATATGGTATACTTGAACCCATATTATTAATTTTTTTCCTTGTTTTAAGTTTTTGCTTTTCCGTTATTTTGCCATGGATAATAGCCTATATTCCTTTTGCTATGACCTTTTTTATCATGGCTGAGGACACATCCATTGATGCATGGGATGCAATCCAAAAGAGTTGGAAAATGATGAAAGGATACAAGCTAAATTATTTTATGCTTAACGTTGTTTTGTTATTGATCCTTGTACCCGTAATTATTTTTACAGCTTTTATAGGCCTATTGTGGTATATTCCCTTTTCATATGTAGTTTCTGGAGTTTTTTATGAGCACATAAAAAAAGTTGAATCCAATCGTCTAAATGTTAACTAATCTTTGATAGTTTTATTCAAAACTTTGTATTCTTCATAACACTCACTGATAGCATCTAAAACTTGTAAGTCGTTAGCTTTAGAAATAAACTCATCAGAGTAATTGCATTGAGTAATTAAAAAATCTAAATCAATTTTGTCAATATCCAGAAGCTCAATAAGCATTTCTCTATCAAATCTATTGGAAAGAGCATTTCTGATTTGATCATCACTTTTCATCCTTTTAAGTTTTCTTAGTTGATTTGGTTCTCTACCGAAAATTTGGTATAAGAAGTCTATGGGATTAAAAATGGCGTTTAAAGCTTTGGTAACTGCACTAGTTGGCCTAATACTTGATTCATATCCAACGTTTGGAAGCCCTGAAATACTGTATCTGAAATTGTTGTTTATTGGCACCTGTTTTATGTCTAATTCTAGATAGCCAGTCAGCTTCATTTCATAAACAACGACCTCTTCCAGAGCTAATGCTAACTCTGTAAGTTCAATGACTGTATTAGTTCCGTATTTTATCCAATCATTTGTAACCCTAACCTTGATAGATTTATAACCTAAATATGAAAAATGCAGCGTGTCATCTACATAAGCGTTTATTTCAAATTTCCCTTCATTGTTAGTGGCGGTTCCAATAACTTTATTGAGATTTACAATATTTACATTTTCAAGAGGAAGACTGTTCTTAGAATTTATGATAGAACCACTAACACTATTATTTTCTTGAGAAATTAATATGTAAGAAAAAAAATAAATCAATAAAAAAATTATTTTTTTCATACTATAAATATAAACACTAATCAGGCCAATTTTAATATTTTACTGATAAAGATTTGTTAAATACTGTATCAATTTTCTTATAGCCTTACCTCTGTGTGCAATTTTATTTTTATCTCTCATACTCATTTGGCCAAATGAAAATTTACTGTTCTCCGGAATAAATATAGGATCATAACCAAACCCAGATTTACCCATTTTTTTAAGTGCAATATCTCCTTTACAAATTCCTTCGAAAGTTTTGATTTCTCCATTTAGGTGTAATGAAATAATCGTTTTAAATTGAGCAGATCTATTTTCTTCACAATTCATTAGATATAAAAGTTTCTCAATATTATCCTCTGAACTGGCGTTTGGTCCTGCGAATCTTTTTGAAAATACCCCTGGTTTTCCATTAAGTGCATTAACTTCAAGTCCTGTATCATCTGCAAAACAATCAAATCCCGTTTTTCTTTTAACGAATTTTACTTTTTCTATTGAATTTTCTGTGATTGTTTTTTTGTCTTCGATAATCTCTTCGCTAAAACCTATTTCACTCAGGCCTAAAACTTCATATTTTTTAATAAGAAGATCTTTTACTTCTTTTAATTTATTTTTATTATGTGTTGCAAAAACAATTTTTTTCATTCGTTATGGTAGGGTATTTTATTAATTATGGTGAGTGATCTATATAGTTGTTCAGTAAAAAATAATCGGGCCATATCGTGTGAAAATGTCATTTTTGAAATTGAAATTTTAAAACTAAATAAATCTTTAATTTTTTTAGAAAAACCATATGAACCTCCAATAACGAATGTTAAATTTTTTATTCTATTCATTATATTTTTAGAAATAAAATCAGAAAATTCACTAGATGAAAATTGGGTTCCTTTTTCATCTAGTAAAATTATCGTTTCATCTCTGTTTAAATTTTTTAAGAGTATTTCTGTTTCAGATTTTAGAATAATAGTTTTTTCTGTAGATTGAATTTTATTTTTTAAGCAGACAATCTTAAATTTAATAAAATGGTTGATTTTATTTTCATAATCACTTACAAGTGATTCTATGTTATTACTTTTATTTTTGCCAATATAAATAAGTTTGATATTCATTAATCAATTAATAAGTAAATTTATTGTTTGATCAAATATTCAAAAAAATTATTTTATAATTAAATATTTTAATGGGATATTATGTAGATGTTATATTACCGATACCTTTAAATCAAAAATTTACCTATTTGATTTCAGAAGAGGAATACAATTTCATCAAGCCTGGAATGAGAATAATAGTCCCTTTTGGTAAATCAAAACTATACACATCGATTTGTTTTCAAACTCACGATTTTTATCACGGTAATTACGAGTTGAAACAAATTATTCAAATACTCGATAGTTACCCTATTGTTAATGCTCAACAACTTAAATTCTGGGATTGGATTTCTAGATATTATTTTGCTTTTTTAGGTGATGTAATGAGAGCATCCGTTCCCAGCAATTTGATATTACAAAGTGAGACAATAATCACACTTAATGCAGAAAAAGATATTAAGTTGGAAAATCTTAATGAAATTGAATATTTAATAGTAGATGCGCTTAACATCAGCGGAAGCTTAACAATTAATGATGTTTCTCAAATTATAGGTAAAAAAAATATTTTTTCAATTATTGATTCCATGTCTATAAATGAGTTAATAAGGGTAGACGAAAAGATTTTCTCTAAATATCATCCCAAAGTGGTGAGATGTGTTAGGACTCATAAAAACTTTCATGAAAATTTAATCAACTCAATTCCAAAAAATGCTAAAAATCAAATTAGTTTCTATAATTATTATAAAAAACTTAAAACAGATTCTGCTATTGATGTAAAGGCCTCAGATTTTAAAGTTATTTCCGTTGGTTACTCAGCGGTGTTAAACAGAATGGTAGAAAAACAAATATTTGAATATTATGAAATTACAATAAAAAGAAATTTGATTTTTGACAAAGTTAGAACAAAAGATTTCACTCTAAGCGAAAAGCAAAATATTGCATTAAATGAAATAAAAGAAAGTCTGAATTCAAACAAGAATGTTTTACTTAAAGGTGTAACATCCTCTGGAAAAACTGAAATTTATATTAGCTTAATCGCAGAATACTTAAAATCTAATAATCAGGTTTTATATCTAGTTCCAGAAATTGCATTAACAACTCAACTAGTTGAAAGATTAAAATTATATTTTTCAGAAAATCTTATTGTCTATCATTCTGGATTAAACATAAATCAGCGAGCTGAGCTTTGGGTAGATATTCTTAAAAATAAAAAGCCGCAGGTAATTATAGGGGCTAGATCAGCAATTTTCTTACCATATAGTAAGTTAAAATTAATTGTTGTTGATGAAGAGCATGAACATTCCTACAAACAATTTGAACCTTCACCAAGATATCACGCCAGAGATTCATCTTTAGTTTTAGCTAATATTCATAAAGCAAAGGTTGTACTGGGTTCTGCTACACCATCTGTTGAGAGCTATTATAATTGTAAATTTTTTAATAAGTTTTCATTAGTTGAGTTAAATAATAGGTACGGAAATACCCCATTACCAAAAATAAATTTGATCAATTTAGGTGAAAAGGTAAAAAGCGGTAAAATGCATGGGTTATTTTCTGACTCACTACTTGAAAAAATAAGGGAAGTAACTGAAAACAAAAAGCAGGTTATTCTTTTTCAAAATAGACGTGGATATTCTCCTGTTTTAGAGTGCAATTCATGTGGTCATACCCCGAGATGTGTCAATTGTGATGTCTCGTTAACATATCATCTTTCAAAAAAATCCGTAAGATGCCATTATTGTGGTTACAGTGAAAAATTAACGGATAAATGTTTCAAATGCAGCAGTCTCGACATACTTTCGAGAGGATTTGGTACCGAGCAGGTAGAAACCGAGTTAAAGGATATTTTTCCAAAACTAAGGCTGATTAGACTCGATTATGACACTACAAGAGGTAAGTCTAATTTTAAAAACATAATTAATTCCTTTGAGAAAAAAAAATATGATGTTTTGATTGGAACACAAATGGTTACTAAGGGGTTGGATTTTAAAAACGTACAACTTGTAGGTATTATGAGCTTGGACAGCTCGTTGAATTTTCCTGACTTCAGATCACATGAAAGATGTTTTCAGTTAGTTCAGCAGGTGGCTGGTAGATCAGGAAGATCTAAGGATCGGGGAGAGGTTTTAGTTCAAACATATAACTCTGAAAGTGATATTATAAATCGAATTATTGAAGGAAATTATAATAAATTTTTTGCAGAGCAAATTAAAGATAGAAAAAAATTTAACTATCCCCCGTTTGTTAAACTGATAAAAATTACATTAAAGCATAAAAATTTAAATAGGGTAAATAATTCTTCAAATTGGTTTTTTAAAAGACTACTTCCATATTTTAAAGCAAATTTGTTGGGTCCAGAATTTCCTTATATTTCAAGAATTAGGAATAAGTATCAAAAAAACATCTTGATTAAATTACCTAAAGACCACTCATTATCTGGAGTTAAAAAAATTCTTAAAAAATCCTTGTTGTCTTTTCAATCAGTCTCTGATTATAGGTCAGTACAAGTAATTATTGATGTAGATCCCTATTAAAAACTTTAAATAGTTTTCTTATTTAACCTGTTTTAACCCAAAAATTGGATTTTAAATTATTAAATGTTAAATATTTGAGGGTAAAAATTATCAAAACATTATAAAATTATCTATTTTTGCACGCATTAAATTAAAAAATATCAAAATGAATCATTACGAAACTGTTTTCATTCTTAATCCCGTTTTGTCTGAAGAACAGACAAAGGAAACAGTCCTTAAATATGAGAAGTTTTTAACATCGAAAGGTGCAAAAATGGTATCTAAA
>Ga0115013_10000047_pt1 | contig 80538 bp, 65 predicted proteins | sample SouAtlMetagenome_2_FD_88686 | JGI IMG/M metagenome (GOLD analysis project Ga0115013, IMG submission 88686) | Marine eukaryotic phytoplankton communities from Atlantic Ocean - South Atlantic ANT15 Metagenome | ecosystem: Environmental > Aquatic > Marine > Oceanic | place: South Atlantic Ocean...
CCATTTCCCAAAGCGAATCCATTTCCCAAAGCGAATCCATTTCCCAAAGCGAATCCATTTCCCAAAGCGAATCCATTTCCCAAAGCGAATCCATTTCCCAAAGCGAATCCATTTCCCAAAGCGGATCCATTTCCCAAAGCCAGTCGGAATCCGTAAGCGGATCTATTTCAATTTCTCATAGCGAGTCGGAATCTATGAGCGGATCTATTTCTCAAAGCGAATCCATTTCCCAAAGCGAATCCATTTCGCAAAGCGAATCCATTTCGCAAAGCGAATCCATTTCCCAAAGCGAATCCATTTCCCAAAGCGGGTCCGTTTCTCAAAGCGGATCCATTTCTCAAAGCGGATCCATTTCGCAAAGCGAGTCGGAATCCATCAGCCAGTCGGAATCGCTCAGCCAGTCGATTTCGATCAGCCAGTCGGGATCGGTAAGTGATAGCCATTGCGAATCGCAAGCATGCTTGTACGAGGTCGAGATAGACATTGGATTTGATGATTTTCCGCCCCTCATGCATTACCACGGAAGATCGTGGTTTTACAAAGAATTAGATGATCTGGCAGAAGCTATTTGGGAGTGGCAACCTTGGGGCGAACTTGACGACGACGAACAACGTGAACGTGATTTATTAAAAGATGATTTCAAAAAATATTCTGCAGAAGAACAGTATGATTGGTATCAAGAACACGTTCAGCTGAAGAATGCGCAAATCCAAATCGTCAAACATTTTCGCGAAATATTTATAGAAATTCCTTCACCGTCGTATTCCGATCCTGAGTCATGGGATGTATTTGATTTTGAAAAACTTTGGAGATGCCGATATCAGTGGCCAGAGAAAAATAATAACGGATATCCCTACATTGAAATCAGTTTGCAGTCAAGCGCATCGTTAGATCGTTTTTATTCACCAGACTTTGACGTGTACTTCAAACTAGAAGATTATAATAATTTGTATTTTATTGGAATTGGAACAGCCGTAATCAAGATTTTTGGTATTTTAAGTCCAGACCATAAACAAGATCACGATGAAGACCAATTTCAAAATAATCAACTCACCGATCTTATAAATACGAATGAAAGCGTGTATTTGGACTTTGGAAGCGTGACGATACAGGGGCGTGTTGTAGAGGGTTACCGCCCGGGCTGCATGATAGGAAAAGAGTCAAATCTAGGCGATCGAAAAATACACAGCAACCCACGAGATCGAGATTTGACGTTTGATTGTCTTGTACACGGTGAGACAATTTGCGCACGTGACAACCGGCAATTATCGACACCCGACACCTGCTCATCGATCAACGATTCTTTTAACCATACGGTCGGCGATGAAACATATTGTTGCAAAATGCAAGATACTGTTCGCATAGACAAGTCGACTCTCGTAAATGTTGCCGACGGCTTGATCGCGTCGATCACAGACCCTGGCACTAGTGTCCAGCGCTACTTGTATTGTAAGACGGAAAGTCTCATAAATTTGAAAAGAAATTCGAATCCTACCGCAGCATACTGTTCTGAGTCAGGCGCTAGACTTGACGAAGATTTTGACGTATGGAAAGCTTTTAGTTCTGATCACTACTGGTTAGTGAATTGGCAATATGGAAATTATATCGAATTTGATTATGGCCAAGAGACGCGCCTGTCAGAAGTTCAATTTACTTTTGAAAGAATTTACAGACATGATCCGGACGATCTCGAGGACGAATTATCTGCGTACAGCCTTGAAACCCACGATTTTCAGGTACAATATGAACTGTCTTCAGGAAATTTTCAACAGCTTCATATAAAAGATCCCGTTCATACTTCGTTAGTAGGTAGACAGACAACAAAATTTAAAGTACGTACCTCCGATTCCGATGAGCTGCTGCCAAACGTAAGTAAATATAGATTTAAAATTCAAAACGCCCCATATTACAAAGACTACAGATACTTTATGAATGTTCAGCTTTTTTCTCTGCGCCCAGTTTTGACAGTAAATCAAGATGAACATTACGAAACAGTTTTTGACGAGCCTCGTCGTATTTGTCGCATAGAATTAAGTGAACTAAGTGAAGGCGGTACCATACCTCAAATCACTTCTATTGTATTAACAAAGTCTGATGATGATGACACACCAACTACGTGGAATCAAGACGACGGCAAATACGAGCAAAACGATGATGATAATATTAAAACGATCACAATCAAAAACCCCGACTTTTTCAAAAGTTATAAACTGGAGTATATTGACGAAGCAGCCGAAACGGCTAGCCAATACTTTGATATAAAACTTTACGAGAATGCCGAATGCCAAGGTCAAACATGGCTAAAAGTTGAGGCTGACGATCATCAAGATACAAAATTTGAGTACGGGCGTCCAGAGAACTATGAAACTGTGACAATCGGAGCTACGGATACTCTTGAAGTTAGTAAAGAAAACGTGGTTTACGTAAAATGCGAGTATGAGATAAATAATGCTCAAACGCGAATAAACGTTCACGAGGATCTCTACAACCACATATCGTATATTGGGCCCCAACTTCACGATTGGGTGATTACCGATCAATACATTGGCTTAGTCAAAAATGCGGATACAGCGCAACAGGATCCTGATGATCCTGATGATGCATATCAATACTTAGAAATTTATAAAATCTACATCTTCAGCAGCGAATTTGATATTGGCGAAGACGTGTACTATTCTTCAGATTTACAAGAACTAAAAAATTATAGAGACTCGGGCGATTCTTCTGATATGCCTCGATTCAAATGTAATTTTGCAGACCAGGATATAGAAAATTTGGATATTTTATGGCCTCTTGGAAATCATCCGAAAATGCCTTCGCAGCCGTTGACCCCCATGCCACATTTACGGTCGGTCCTAGATAGTACCACTGACATCACAGGCAATCCAACATTCGTGTATGATCCTTCATCTTACAATAATATGGGAACCCTTCTTGTAACAAAATACAGGTACGAACATTCCAAACTAGAACTTGGTTTTCATGTAGCCCATGATTCTGAACATACAATATATAAGTTTTATGAATCAAGCGATTTGACCGAAATCCCAGTTGGTCCGGGAGATTTCGAGAGTGGTCCAAATATGGCATACCACGCGTTTTTAGATGTTTCAAGAACAGACGTTTCTTCTATAGAGAATAACGGTTGGAAGAGTCGACCGAAAATTGACGGAAGTATTACAAGCTCAAGTCCAGAATGGATTGCGATTGAATATCCATACAAAGAAAAAATTACGTATTTTGAAATACATGTGCCGTTTTTTAAGACAAATGGTGATTCAAATACTTATGCGCCGCGGGAATTTTACATAAAGGGCTCAAACGATGCAAGCAGTTGGGATTACATACAAATTTCGAACGGCATGGGATCTTTTAATAATCCAATAGTTGAATCAGGCTTTGCAAAGAAAACACTGCCTGGTTATAATTATGATGATGATGACCAAATAGACATTAAGCTATTTTCAAAAAATTATTGGAAAGACTACGTCATAAAGCATCCAAGATTTTATAAATATTATAAGTTAGAAATCATAAAAGTTGAAGATGACTCAAATAATCTACTTAATCAAGTAGCAATTAGACGGTGGAGATTATTTACGCAAGATTACAATACTGATTTAGAAGAAATCCACTCTGGTGTCGCGACGGTGTCGCAAACTGTAAATTCCGAAAACAACACCTACGTTGTATCATCTCAAAAAATATCTACTTTTAGAGATTCGTCATGTTTGTATGGTGCTAGCATACCCTTGGGCCCGAAATGGCTTAAAGAATGGACAGAGACCGATTTCCTTAGTGATTTTCAATTTGTAGACGGAAGAAAAACCGCGATTAAAATTCCGTTTCCAATTCCGCGTGTTGTAGACGATCAAGCTCTTGGCGAATCATGGCTTTGTCCCAATTTTTGCAGCAGTGACGAAGTTTACGTAAACCGGACCGAGCCATACGAGCTAAAATCCGGATATTTTCAAAGTTCCAACAGCAACTTAGAATATGCTTCGGCCGAAGAAACGAAAAAAGCATTTAGTAGCATTTCAGAAGAATCTGGTGGAGTATGGACAAGTATAAATGTGGAAAATAACATTGATGAAACTAATTTTCACTTTTTGCAAATAGATTACGTACGCGAACAATCTGTAATTTCTTTTGAAATAACATCCCGACAATTTTGCCCGAAGCATTTTTTCTTTCAATACTTGAATCATAATGAAATCTGGGAAAGCCTGGAAATAATCTCTCACCTCCACGATATACAGGTTGATGGTAATAATCAAGTAACAGTCGACGACTGGCATATTGGGGAAATCGACACGTTAAGATATCCAAACGGACAAACAAAAGAGTTTTTCGTCGACGCGCCCGTGACAGCAACATCTTACAGGCTGAAAATTGTAGGTGTGGAAATAGTTGTTGACGGTCTTGACGGTGAACCATTGCAAATTACTAACATGGTTAATACGGTGGAAATAAGCAACTTCACGTTGTTTGTGTCAAAATGTCAGACTAGCGCGTCGCAAGAATTCATGTGCAAAACTTTGAGGACCCACAGTAATTACGAAGACTTACGCGCCAGCATTGTGTACGACCAATTAGCGAAAGGCGGGGCGTCCACCGAACCGCCGTACGCTGCCCCCGTGGTCGACGTTGCGTCCGCTTGGACGGGCGATCCGAATGTTAGTAACTACTGCTTGGATATTGATTTTGACAAGAGTTTTGCGTGCGAAATCACTCATCGTTACTCATCCCAACTTGGTGCTATGAATGAAAAACCCATCTTTCACGCGTCCGGACCATCCTCATTAGCACCGTACATGAAAATCTTTATAATTGATTCTGAGGACGCAGCTAATCTCCCGGAATATAGGGTCGAGTTCTTCGATGACGGTAATGTACTGCAATTAGATTCGGGTTGGTTAAAAGTTAAAAATGATGGGTCAGAAAATACGTTTCGCTTCGTCTACAATCCTGTCTACGAAAGCTCCGAAAAAAAATTCAAATATACCTTTATCGTTAATGGGGATGATAGAAATGGATACATCAGTTTGGTAGACAAGAACAAATTTAGTCCGCTGCAAGCAACTCGATTCGGGCTTAATCGCGCAATAAACATCAACGGCGGTCCCATCGGGGAGATATATTTATTTAAATGGTGGAACACGATCGCCATCAGTGTTAATAATAGGCAGGCTGACACAGATATAACCCAGTATTACGACGACCCCCCGTCGTGTCAGACCTTTGCTGGCAGTCAAGCCATCCCATACCCAGAGTTATTATTTACCACAAAGACCGACAGCGACCCAAAATGGGAATGTGTCTTAAATAGTGGGGAAGTGGCGCAGGTTGCGATAAAATATGACACGGCAAAAACTCTAGTTAAATTTAAATTGATTATAGCTGAATTCCAAGGAACTGGGGAAATTCAATTCAAAATTCAAGCGAAAAATGACGAGACAAGGGCTGCGTTCCAACTTAATGAGGAATTGCTTGACGCCCAAGATTGTGCTTGTTACAATTCTATAGATGGGGATTGGATTGATGTCACGGGATATTACAAATTTAATGATATACTTGCGGCAAGTGAGGAATTTAGTGTCAAACATTATTACGATGGAAAGGTTAACATGTTTGACACATACCGAATAGTCATGCCAAACGTGTCTGATTCGCCCATGACCATAAGTATAAATTCAATAGAATTTACCTTCATGGGTGATACTAAAAATATTCATCAAAGATCCTGCAACAGTTTATACACCGAAAACGAAGAAGGAGGCTTAACCACATACAATACATACATAGCAGACGTAAATGGAACGTGTGTTCAGAATAAGATCCTGAGAGGAGTCAGAGTCGGAATCGCGCGCCACTTCGACCATCTTGAGACAGTGAGCGCATACAACCTTTTTGTTGAAAAAAAGTTTGGAACAGGCAATTTGGAGAATCTTGGCACATTTGACGACGAATACGACGTAACAAGAATACCGACACATTGGGCATATTTTGATGGTGATGTAATTATCATGCACGAAATAATATCAGGACCGGATCAATATATTCGCTCTTTAAAAATTAAACTTACAGGGGATAATATAGACGCGTCTACGGGTATGTATTATTATAGTGGAACTTCTCATTTAACCCTTGCAAGTCAAGCAGACGTAATCAATGCTTACAATAATGTGAATAATATTCCGATAAGTTCCATCCGATACCAGCCGCAGGAAATATGGGATTACAGTTTTACTAAAGGTGTCCTATTTGACCTCGCCGCGAATGTAGGGACAGGCGATGCGGTGTGTCAGCCAACGGGAAATCTGCTATACTTTAGGCCATGGTTGTCCAAAGAAAAACAGCGTGAACCACCAGGATTTTACGAATTAAATAACAAACCCGAGCAGTTCAGTAATGGTGGTGTATGGTTTGATGAGCGCGATGGTACATATCTAGAAATTAGTGGCGACGGGGAAGACGCAGGCGAAACATTTTTAAAAATGCAAGATTGGCCGGGCGGTGGCTGTTATTCAAAAGTGAAAACAAATGCTGGAAGGCTATTTGACTACGACGACGACGACACCATCGATAATAAATGTTTAGATTTTATTACTTCTGAAGATTGTGCAAAAATTGGTGAATTAAGTCCAAGCGGACGTTTTTGCCTGCCTCATAGTTCGGCAGTCGACCGAGTTGAGTGGACTTACAATCCTGATTTTCAGGATAAATATTTACAAGGTAATTTTAACGACGGTGATAAGTGGCATAAAGCCAAGGGTTTTTATCTAGAGTTCGAGCTAAACTGTGCCAATCACATTCCATCAATAGACAGTGAATCACACTCAGGCAGCGAATCATTATCAGGGTCGATATCCCAGTCGGAATCAATATCACAGTCTGGTTCAATCTCGGAATCAGAGTCGGAATCGGCATCTCAAAGCCTTGAGCCAAATATTTGCGCAGAAGAAAACACGACGAGGGGCGGTGACGAGGGCTCTGGGTTGACTGTGACCGAAGAAGCAATTCCATTCTCGATAGCTGACATTCCAAAAATCAACGACTACTTGACTTGGTTTGACACTGGTGAAAATAAATTGTACGTTTTTGATCAAAAGAAATATAGAAAAGGCATCCATGAAATACATATTTGGTACGACGACGACGCCTCGTTGACAAATTTTCCAGAGTATGTTGATTATTCTCAGACTATATTTCTAGAAGATAATTTTACAGGGGTGAAAGATACCTATGACGAAAACAAAATTTCGTCTGATTCTTCTGATTTTGTATGCGCTCCTAGCGTAGGCGGCGGATATATCAATGGAGTCAATCTAAAAGTGGGCACGACTTCCGATTTTTATTACGAACACGGCGCCGATTGGGATGGGTGGGCTCTTGTTGACGGTACAAATGACTATCAAAAAAGACCAGAATTTATTCATGGAGATAGCGAGACGCCTGGCTTTTGTGCATTTTCACCAAAGTCGGAAGACGCTTTGGGACAAAATTGGAAAACGCCAGATTTCTACAATCCGGAGACTGGTCTTTACAATTTTGACCACGGAGAATTTGAAACGGATCTGAATGAAATTCAGGGGGAGTACGTAGATATAATCATTCCGCAAGGAACGGGACCGAATCCTGGACAAAGATTAGAAGCAATCACAATATACCTAGAAGAGCCGGATGGTACAATTTATTTCTACGAACGAGCCCCTAAACATTTTAAAGTCTATGGAATATCATATGGAACATTGTCAGAGGGTTGTCAAGATCTTGACGATATAAAGTTAAATCTTTTATTAGAAGAAACCGAGGCTCTTGAGCCACCGAACGAATTCGGCGCGATTAATGGCCAGTTCTACACTGAAACATCTACTCCTTCCCTTAATGATTTATATAGCATAGTGGGTGAAAAGAAGTACTACATTCCGAATACTCATAGAAGCGGGACAAACGCGAATGAATATTATGAAGGATTCAGGTTTGAGATTCTATCAATCGTTGGAAGAAAAGGAGGAGAAAATAAATACTGTTCAATTAAATTAGCATATCACTACGCATCGCTACCAGACCAAATATTATATCCATCAACTGATTTAGGTTGCGACTATGACGACGAATATGATCAGAGTGATCATATTTTGGGTAACGTCATAGGGGATGGTCATAGGCTTCCGGAAGATAAATGCGGTGTGGACGAATCTATTTGTTCTGGGAAACTGCGACTTCATGTTCTATATTGTACACATAAATATTGCGAAGATGTCATGATTTACAATTATACCTTAGAGAGCGAGGCAAAAAACGTTGAAGAAACGGTGTATTTAAATCAGTACGAATGGGCGCCAGGCGCATGGTATGAACCTTGCAAATTTTTCACACCAGAAGGATTTGGTTGCAATGTTATAAGCGCGTCGAGCCATCTGGGTTTACAGGGCGGGAGAGAGTGCAGCGACTATTTTGAAACAGATGAAACAGGTGCATACCTGTGTCGTTCCGTATTAAACGTAGGGTGTCAAAGAGAAAACGAATTGTTTGACGACATAACATGTGATCCAGTAGACGATTTCAATAAATCACATACGAACACCCAACAATATTTGCAGCTTGATATGAAACAATTTATTAACGGAGATCTAGAGGACACTGATTCAAGTAACCTTGAAATAGCCGTAAAAATCGATGGCGCGTACATAAATCTTAACGAACCGGATCATTACTATTTAAATGCATACTCTGATTATTTGGAAATCACACGAAGTGGCTTTTATGTATATGTCACACCAAAATCAAATTTTACCGTGCGTAGATACAACGAAGAACCTATAAGGCAATCGAATATAGACGCGGAAGAAGATGATCTGGTGTATTTTAAATCTGACACGGGGCTCGATCACGTGTTTAAACTCATCAAAAAACCTGTGGCAACGATGACTGAAAACCCATCGAATACTGGCAACAGATATAATTGGCCGCTCGTCATCACCGATGACGGTTATTGGTGGTTGTATCAATATCCGCGTATCGAGGAATCGGCTTTTTACTGGAAATTAAATGGTTTACGCTGGAATAAAATAGAAGTTGTCCCAATTAGCAAGAGCGATGACGGCGATGCGATAGAAGCTTGCACCGACCTAGTAGATGATGTTAAAGCCACCAGTGACCCACCCGATTGGATTTTAAACGATTATCTTATGTGTGCAAAATCATACGAGATTCTAGACGTACATGAGAATCAACTAGATACCGTTTGTCCTAATATTTGTGGATCTATTAATCATAAAAGCGAAAAGGAAGACACATCATATGTTGTGAATAGGTTGCATTTTACGAAACCGATAACAGGTTTGTCGTATCAGGCCACGTCTATTCAAATTAAGCTGCTAAAGGGAACTTTATTAAAACCATATGACGATGACGATGGTTACGTCGGATTTGATTGTCCTAGTTTTTCAAAAACTCGAAAAGCAATAAACAATTATGAAGCGGAAGAGTTACAAAATGACCAATTATTATCCATTCTGTACGGATCGTATTTGTCTTTGGGTTCTTTTTCAACTGTAATGATGAATAAAATAATTACAGCATTTCACGACGATGGTCCATTGGCACCCCTGTTTACAAATGTATTCGGATCCGGATTTGAGGATTCCGAATATTTCAAAAAAATAGATTACTCACTAGATTTTTCCGCTGTACATCCAAATTTGGAAATGAGACAAAATCAAACTACAAATGATGGTAATAAATATTACACGGCAGACGCGTCTTCAAATCCCGACAATGCCTACCTTGCTTTTACATACAACACAAAGCGCGAATTCGAAAAAAGCAAATCCGATTCAGATTATAAAATTGGGTGGGACTTTAATTTTCTCGGCGAGCTCAATAATGACTGGAAACTAAAGAGCGTGGGGAGAGCGGAAGGCAAAGTTGTATATCAAGTAAATGAAGAGTATGATGGGGATTTCTTTGAAATAGCTAAAGTGATGCCCCCTGGAGGAGAGTACATAAAATTGAACTTATTTAAAAAGATTAAACTTTCTAAATTTCAATTACGAGCGTCGTATAATGAGTTTAATGAGGATAATGTTAACATTATTCCGTATTCTTTTCGCCTGTTTGGACGAAACGAAGAAGAAAAAGACGACGGCGGGGTATTTGCATACGGATCCGAGGTAGAGGGAGTTGTCAGCACACTTGCGGTGGCGTTATTCGACGATAATGATGGTACGGATGGTAGCAAAATTGCACTTTCTACTGTTGAAGGATTTCCAACAACCGGCGGCACGATTAAGGTCGGCAGTGAATTCATTTCTTATGGAGGTACTACTGATTCAGAACTTACAGATAGCAGCGGAAATATTGTATCTCTGGGCGAGCTCACGGGAATCACAAGGAACAAAGGAAGCAGCCGTTCTCATCATGTAAGCGGATCTTTTGTGCAACTAGTTACGGATGATTGGGAACTACTGCAGGATTATGAAGGTAGGGATGTTACTCAAGATATGAAAAACGTTACTACGTTTGACGTAAATCAAGACAAAAAGTATAATACTTACGCAATTTTAATTTACGAGTTTATTGCGGGCGGCGCGAGGGTTGAATTGGATGAATATTTGCGGGGATCAAATTATAAGGTAGGTATTCAATATTTATCCTTTCATGAAGACGATTGTTTTGCGTATAATTTCAAACATAGTTTGAATTCATGGACCGGAACCGAAGAAAAACAAATAGACACGGCAACATTTAAAAACGAGTTGGTATCTGCAGATCCTTTAAACGAAATTCCGGTTGCTGTTCATCTGAAAGAACAAGTCCCCGACGGCGAAGGTACAGGCGACTTTGTCGTGGACGAAACCGCAACGTTTTCTGGTGGGAGCACAGCAACTGTCAAGGAATGGACGCGATCATCAAAAACCCTCGTGGTTACCGGTTTGTCTGGGTCATTTACAGCCCTGGAAGACGTTGAAGGCTCAATCTCGTCTGCAAAATGGGTTGTAGATAAATCTGGAGAAAACGAATTGTCTTTAGACGATGTCGAAGTAAATGAATTTTGGGTCGAGCGCTGGGCGAAAATTACTGCAAAATCAAAAAATTGGGTATCTGGAATTTATGGAAACTACTCTCTTGGAAGCGAGAACATTAATTTTAAGAACGGTCTGTACGGCACAGAAAATAACAAAAACAGTTCAACAACAGTTCCGGTGGCTCAACTTACTTTTTCTAACGACGCATACGGCGTCGTTACGTACAAATTCGGTGCACATGAGTTGCCCGGGGAAGATTCCGAATTTCCGTCTATCGAGTATACGTTTTGCATCATTAATGGAAAAATGCATCATGTTATTCGGCAAGACACGCAGGACGTTTGCGGTACTGCAGCAGTATTAGCAGACACTATTTTAAAATATGATGTTAGGCACGTTGCGTACGAAGAACCACGCATCGCCATGATTGCAAATGATCAATGTGGCTACTATGCTCAAAGCAGTGGTCCTGGAAACGCTTATGACGCTTTTAACCCAAATTCTGAGTCATGGTCTAGTGACACGACCTTCAATAATGTTACTTTCTACGACGATTCAGATAATGGGATTTTTACTGGAGATTATAAAGGGACTAGGAACCTTGGATCTGATTATCCCAAGGAGCTCGCCTCGGGCGGGGTCGGATCGACGACCGCCGACGGAGAATACATTTTGTTAGATCTTCCCGATAAAAGAAAGCTTACTGGTTATAAATTGTCGAGAGCAAAAAGAAATTATGGAATTGAAGCACCTGATTTGGCTTCTCCAAAACAATTTTATTTATACGCACGACAAAGTAAATTTGATGATTGGATTCTTTTAACAGAAGAATCGTTAGACAATAAGATTTACCCCAACGGCACAATATTCGTCAATGATGGAGATGTTGATACGGCGTACAAAACATATGCTTTGGTGATCAACAAAATCTTCAAAGACTACGGTACTACTTCTCCTCAAGCCAGAGTTTATTTAAAGGAATTCCAATTATTATGTCAACAACCGTCTCCAGATGAGTTAACGAATCTCAAAGCACATATTATGCCCGCCGAGTATAATGCGAAAGCTCTTGACTTGATTCCACTTGACAAACTTGATGTATTGAAAAACTTGAATAATACCAACTGCGAATACAAAGCATACCCCCAAGAGTATGAAAACGAGTACGTAGATTCGTTTCCCGTTAACTTAAACGGCTTTGCTCATAGCACAGAAAACTTTTTCAACAGGCACAGGTTTACGCAATCCACAATTGACGCAGATCCTGCTACGGGAACGCCTGTAGCTAGAGGTGGTTTCACGACCCCACTGCCAAAGGCAGGTGTGGGTCCTTCTTGGTCGGTAGCACTACCGCCGTTCGATAGTCCTAGCGAAAGCGAATCCATGTCCATGAGCGAATCTGTCTCAGCATCGATGTCTGTTTCTGAATCAACATCTGACTCGGTTTCAATGTCAGAGTCAGTTTCAATGTCAGAGTCAGTTTCATTGTCAGCGTCGGAAAGCGAATCTACAAGTAGATCTGAAAGTTTTGACGGATGCACTGATCCAAAGGCAACAAATTTTGTCGGCGACAAAACCACCGGAAATCATAGGGGATTTATTGTGGATGCTAGATGCCAAGGCGGGGAAATCCACGGTCAGAATTGCTATAACGACGACGATTGTCCCGATCTTTTAAACCAGGACGGTTCTCTGATTGAGGCGGGAAGCTGCGAAGTCTATTCGACTCCTTCGTCTTGCCCACCCGATTCAGATGTCAACGGTAATTATGTTCAGATGGGATGTTGCACATACGACACAGAAGGCGCGGCAGTCGTCGACGGCTACTTAGCTAATGCCTGTGTCGAAGTGTATGATGCGGCTAGCATGGAACTTATATGGAGAACTAGAACTAACAACGTCGGCGGTTATGACATCAGAAGTGACTGGGGCTTGGTAGTTATAAAAATGAAAAATTGCCCAGACGGAACGCCAACAATTGATATCTCGACGCTGGAAGAATTTAAGGGTGAGCTCACCGCGATGGGATCTGCCGCGGAAGGCATCAACGTGACCCCGCTCAGCTCGATCTCGGCGTCGTCTATGATTGAGACATTAGAGGAAGCAGCTTTAGGAGGCACGCCGCTTACCGCTTCGCAAATAGAAGCGAAGAAAAACGAAACGAATCAACAAGTGGCGGCTTCGCTTGGGCTAGATCCAAGCGACTTGGATCGCGATTTCATGAAAGAAGAAAATAACGACGCAGCCAAGGTCGCTATGCAAATTGCCGCTACCAGCAAAATGATTTCTTCAGCCACGGGCGGGGACGCGGGCAACGTTATGAAGCTCCTAGCCAAAGCGATTACCGCAAGCAGTTCGGACGACAGCGAGGGCGCCGGGGCTAATGGTTTCGATTTTACGGACACGACGGTCATAGCAGAGGTGGCAACAGAAGCTGTGACGTCTACGATCGTGGATTCTAGCACTGTGCCTGACACCAATGCGCAGGCGGTGATCAACCAGTTAAAGACTGGGGTGGCTAATTTTAACAAAGCCGTCAATACTGCGATGGATTCTGTTGGTGTCGGTGGCACGGACGGTTTGATGAAGTTAGCAAAATTTAATAAAGTCGCGTCACAGGCTACAAACGAAGGGGGTGGTGCTCTAACCAGCATATTAACACTAGACGAAGCGTCAATAAATGCTTCGGCCGAAGCTATTGCGGACGAAGAAATGGGACAACTAAAATTCTTTGATAGTCCTTCTGAATCAGAATCTACGTCGATGAGCGAATCTACGTCGATGAGCGAATCCACGTCGATGAGCGAGTCCGTGTCGATGAGCGAATCCGCGTCGATAAGCGAATCCGCGTCGATAAGCGAGTCTAATTCGTTGTCTCGTAGCGAATCGGAATCTCGTAGCGATTCAACCTCATTGAGCGATTCAACCTCTCTGAGCGATTCGACCTCATTGAGCGAGTCGGGGTCTTATTCTGCTAGCGGATCCATATCTGATTCGCATAGCGAATCTCTATCAGAATCTAACAGCGTGTCTGGATCCGGAAGCATAAGCCAATCTGAAAGCATGAGCCAATCCGAAAGCACGTCTATCTCTTATTCGCCGATTGAGAAGTACCTCGTCTACGACGTGTTGTTTAACCATGTCGGAAACCAAACGATAGTCACGTTTGATGATACGGCAGACGGAACGTTTGACCTGGACTGGAATGCGGGGTGGGAATACCAAATATCGTTCCTAGTAACAACCCAGGGTTCTGCTAGAGTAGTTTCTTTCCAGGATACGGCCAGTTTCCCTGGTGATTACGGGTATATTGATCTCCACGCAGGCGGAGTTTTAGAAGTAAGATCGCCAACTCGGTCTTACAATATTCTTGGTGGAACTAAGACGATACTAAGTGGGGGCTTTGTGGCTAATACGCATTACTACGTTTCAATAAGTTATGATGGAAATTTTGCAGACATCCCTTCCATCAAGACGGTAGTAAAGAAGGCGGCACCGGCTATGCCCGCAAATCCCCCGGTTGTTACCGAGAACATTGGTCTCAATTACACAAATAACATCGTGGCTCGTTACAATTTTGACACAAATAAACCTCTCTTGGACGTGTCTCGTGATAGTTCCACACTAAATTACGAGCTCGAATCGCCACTGGTGCCAACAAGCAGCACACCTGTGCTGCCTACGCAAACAATCGATTGGTCGAGAGATTTTGAAATGAAAGTTGATTATACTATGAATTCTACCAACACTTACAGGAGATTAATTGGCTGGGGCGATGCGGGCAATCAACCCAGATTCCAAATTACATGCCACGGTACAAAATATTGGATAGAATTGTCAAATATCAATCAGACTCAAATATTACAACAAGGTGCATATTTTGATGTAAATATTGGTTCCGCAGATGCTCCTGCAGCTAATACTCGATACAAGATGATTATTAAATATGTCGCGTCGAACGGACCCTATTATGTTAGAAACGGCTACTTTACATTTGCTGTTCAGAAATATGACGATTTCACAACGTGGGAATATGTTTTAAATAACAAATCCACTGGCGCCTGGCCTACTAAAGTTGAGGCAAATTATGTAGACGTTTATGAGGATTCTAACGGAAACAGCACGGCTCTTCTGGGCGATCGTTATGATAGAGCCCGACTCTTCGATGGAACGATACATTCTTTTGAATACAGATCTGAATCTTTGACCAATTTTAGTATGATCCCTACTCATACTACCCCAATATTGTCAAGCGAACCAGATCCACTATACGGTAGCTACGTTTCGTTAGGAAACGGAACGTTTTACAATGTAAATTCAAAGTTTAGTATGAAGTACATGGGGGTTGATTATACATTATTAGCGGGAGGAAGAGCCGGGAATCCCGGGACTGCTTCTGCCTCAAGTGCAACATCGTGGGGTCCAGCATCTGAACTTTTTGACGGTTTAGCCAATGGAAACCATTCTGCCTGGTTTGCGGCCGGAAGTTTAGGCGGCAGTCCGTATTCAAATCCACCAGAAGTATATTATGAATTCCCGACGTCTACTCGAATGACCGCGTATCGCATGTGGCAGAGAAACCCAGATAACAATAGTTATTCACCCAAATCGTGGTCTGTTAGAGGCGTTCTAGATGGCGTGACGTACGACGCCAACGATAGCTCTACATATGCTGAAATAGATTTGCAAACAAATCAGTTTTTTCTTCAAACCGATGGTGATTCGCTGAACTATAATACAAATTTCAATCATTACATGACAAATAATACGACTGCATTCAAAAAATACGTATGGCGATTTACAGAAGGTCATAACGCAAATGACATCGGTTTCGGAGAAATGGAGCTGTATGATATTCATGCATCATCGACTGGTATCACAAATCAGTTTACAATAACGTGCGCGGTGCGGCCGCACAACAAAAGTGCTAATTACGGTACTATATTTGACGTTGGTGAGCCTAACTCAGCGGTTAACAAGCGACTTAACTTGTCGATTCATGCGAACGGGTATTACACGGCATTGTACACAGATACCAATCATTATGTGAATACTGGTTCTGTAGACAATACTCCAACATATCAAAATAACGAATGGCACATACTTACGATGACGTGGGACGGCAGCACCGTGTCTGTATACCAGGATTCGATGCTTGTGAATCATTATGCGACGACTGGTAATCTTGACTTGGGCACAACTCAAATGATGTTTGGTGCCATGAATCACGCGACGAACACATCTAGATTTGATGGCGACTTGGCTAGTTTTGTGATTTTGAACACGGTCGTGCCCATCGCAGATGCCGTGCAATTGCACCAGCCAAAAGCGTTCGGCGGGTCCGTGTCCATACCGTCGTCGTGGTTTGTAGATTGGGAAGACATGTATCGCACTACTTCTGGCGGCGTGTCAACCAACATTTATCCAGTAATTTTTAATGGCAACGCTGATCCCGTTGATGGACTAGAAGGCGCCCAGCATAATTACACAATCAAATTAGGCAACACGTGTCGAAACTATCACAGACCGATAAACGGGTGGATCGACCACTTTCAAATACACGAGGTCAAAGAATTTCCCACTGAATCAGAATCCAATAGCAGAAGTTGGTCTGATATGGACCCGAGTAACATAGACCCGTCTAAATTTATATTCTATTACGATGGTAGCGTTTCCGGCATGTGTCTGGTCGACAAGTCGAACAATAATTACGACGCGCCAAATCAAATTGCTAGCGCCGATACTCTTTCTACTAAACTATATTACGATCAAAGCGGGGAAGGTCATAACGTAAAATTAGGTCAAGACAACACCACGTTTCACCTGCCAAACAAATTGCACAAGGACGTGACAAACAATGTATTTACGTTGGTGTTTAAATTAAAGTTTTGGTCCGAACCGGGCTTCGATCAATACGATACCAATTGGGGAACTCTGTTTGAAAATCGCTCTGGAGCTACTGGTAGGTTCAAACTTCAGTTCGTAGGACCTTCTAATGGGACAGGTTGGTATTGGGAATTCAAAAATGGTTGGAACAGTGGCACTGGAAACAGCACCAGCATATCAACAACAATTTTGCCCATGACACATGAAGTGGTGCCGGATAAATGGTTTACCTTAAGCATCATTTCAGACGGCTCTTCGTTAAAATTTTACGAAGACTCGACATTAATTTATACAGACAATCAAACACACACCTACAATTGGGGCGAGGACGTGCCTACGAATAGCAACAATTACTATAGCATCGGTGCGACAGGATACGGTGGAATCAACGCGTACTTAGCGTGTTTCTATGCTTTGAACGTGGCGGACGTTCCGGTAGAAGAACTTGACTACGCAACATGGCAGCCGCCCATATTTCATCCTAGAGTTTCAAATATAGTACAGATGAGCCAGTACACGTCTGATAACGTTTTCGAACACGCCGGCGACCAATATAGCTTAAGTTATGATAACACGAAGGACAAGGAATTTCATCTGAATTGGGACATAGACTGGGAACTGAGGTGTTCGTTCAAGAAGACGACCACGAGTACTGGAAATCGATTGTTTTCGTTTAGCACGCAGATCAATAGCAATACTGGTTACATCGAAATTTTGGAAAACGCCAACCTTGTCTTGCTGAACGAAAACACTGCACTTGTGGATAACGTGAATACTCAAAACCCAGCAGGAAATTTTGTTCAAGATACTCATTACTACATGTCCATGTATTACGACGTTTCGGCTCAAAGTCTTAAAATATGTTACGAGACTTCTACAGAATTTACAGATTGGGAAAGTTTGCGAAATCTGACCACAGGCAACACGACGACTCACGACCTGAGTGCCAGTCCGTTGACGGGAATCTTGACTTACACCATGTACATTGGCAACACGGCTAGGAACTACGATAGGCCTTTTGTGGGTTGGATCGAGTTATTAGAAATATCTAGCATGGAAATTTTTCAGGGAACCCCGGTGAATACGATTGCGACCACCGATCTCGTGCCGTGGGCAAAGCAGACAGCCGGGACCGCCGGGTACCTGAACGACGACGCAACGTACCATTACAACAACATTAATGACGGAGATCCAAACACGTTTTGGATAGCCCCCAACAATGCTCCCGGAGACGAGCCCGAGGCTATTGGATTGTATTTCTCACAGGCTACAGACGTATCGGGATTTACGTTTACCTGGCCGGATGTCACCGTTACTGCCGAAAATGTTCACAACAGAAGACGGGGAATTTGGAGATTACTTTTTACGAGAGATGCGATAACTTCCACCGTAGAAGCGCAGGCAGCTTCGTATGACTTGATTGAACCTGCGTTTGAGCTAGGCGATCCGCAGACGGATGGTCAGGCAAACGTACCTACTGAAGTGTCGTTCACTTTTAATCACAAATTGAAAAACATAACGGGCTTAAAGGCTGAAATTACAGGATTACAGAGTTCCGTGGCGTATGAAGTTGCGCTAGGCGATTTTACGTTATATAGGGATTTGTCGGGGCCCGGATATCAATACGCAAGCAACATTCTGCTTCATTTTGACGGCACAGTTAGCGGCAATTCTCTTGTAGACGCGTGGGCAGCTAGACGCGGTGAAAGTGGGTACACGTCTGCCATCGATTCCGGTAGTCCTAGCACCGGAATCGATGCCGTTTACGGAAAGTACGTGACTCTCAACGACCGGTACTATCAATTACCAACGAATTTTCACACAAAACTAGAGGCCGAGGACATATTTACGATATCGATTGTTCTTAGACTATCTGACACAATGGGCGGCGATGCTAATTGGAATCAGCTTTTTGGCGACGGCACGAATCGCATCCTCCATTTAGGCCCAAGCAACGGCGACGGGTGGTATTGGCAAACGAACTCCTGGGCTCCTCCGTATTTGAACGAAGCTCTTAACACGGGATCTGGCGCTAGCACTGGGTGGAAAAGAACACATAATTATAACGAATGGGTTACGATTAGTATTATCGGCGATGGTCAACAGACAAAATGTTACGAAAATTCTAAGCACATGTATACCATGTTGGGAAGGCATCGCGGTTCCTGGAATGGTTCTTGGAAGCTCGGCCAATCCAACAACAACAAGATTAACGCAGACGTCGCATCTGTCATGGTGTTTAACAAAGCTATTCCCATTGAAGATTTGCAGCAAATGCATAAGCATTCGCCATCTGGAATGAACGCACCGGACGCTGCGGTGACGCCCGAGTCTAGGTGGGGTACCTTTGACGACGGCATCCCCGAAGATTCCTGGTCAAATTCTGCATCGTATTCACCACCTCCTCCTCTAGGAATTGTAAATTTGAACACAGCTGTGCAAGAATATCCTCCAGTTGATTTGTGGCCAATTATGGAAAACGGGTACGGAGACGGATCTCAATCTCATCCAGATGCGACTGCAAACAATAACGGCGGTCACGATCCATTTGGTCCTACATTTACTGATTTACATTCACTTGGACAAAATGGAACCATGTGGGGCATTTACTATTCGCAGGGCGGAATGGCAAATGTTTCTGGTGAATCATACGGCAATGGTACATACGAATTTCGAGCTGACCGAAACAAGAATGGTCAGAATAACACCATCGGAAAAGTGTTTTGGAGAAAAAATTACTGGAGTGGTTCGTCACATGGTGCGTTTAGCTATTATACAAATTTCAATAGAAATTCCGATGGCACATACGATGATAATCCAAACGATTCCACGTTCCCTACTCTTGGGTATACCAAGGATGGATATTTAGGTACATGGGCGTGGATCATGTTACCTACTCAAATATATCTTACTGGAATCACCTTGTGCGAGTCCTGGAAGTATAACCAAAATTTCAAAGATTTCAGAATATATGGTCGGCGATCCATAGACAGCATGCCCAACTACGATACGAGCACGCAAGCAAATAGAGTTTATCTTACGGAAAAGGCTGATGATTGGGTGCTTGTGTACGAACACAAGGAAGAATTCGACGGCGAGCCGGTTTATTTTCAGAATCCTGGCAACATTATTACAGATCCGCAAAACGCAGGATCATCAGACACGCATACGACTTTTGATAAAGCCGACGTTTGCCACGGACATCGCGTAGATTTTAGAAAACGCGGCGTGTCTACGGCGAGCGGCGAGGATTGCTTTGACACTTATTGCCTGGTCATCAACAAGGGATACACGAGTTACGTTACGCTAGAAACGTGGATCCTTCACGGCCAAGAAATTTCTTCTTCGGAATCTACGCCATATGATACGCCGAGTTCAAACATTGGCGATAATAGAATTTTGGTTTCCGTAGACGGTAATTACGTCTTTAAAAATCCAAGGACTCACGCTGCATATCCCGGAAATATTCAAATTGGACTAGGCACGTGGGTACTCGAAAACGTGCCAACCGCTCATCCGATCGGAATCGTGCAATCGGGAACCAATATAGAGTATCACGGAGATACGTCTTGGTACACGGGCACGGCTTCTGAAACAGGTGCGTCTTCCATAAGCGGCGTGAATTATTATTCGGGGCGCGTAACAATTTATGTGAAGGGTGATTTTGGAACCGCTAGTTTTCACTGTGCGAATCATGGCTACATGGGCGGGGAAAACATTTTACAATTTTCCACACACGAGCATTGCACAGAAGATAACCCTGTCAACCCGTTTGAAGAAAATATAACTCTTGGCGATTGTCAACAGTGGCCGCCGCGTTCGGTCTTGAGCAGCAACGAGCCCGAAACCCCAGCCCTGTCTTACGGTAAAATCTTCCAAGACCCGCGAAGCGCTTTGTACGATTATCGCTTTTGCGTTGAACGACAAGTGTACGGGAACGACTACGGAAACGGCACGTATTGGATGTGCTCGTCGCCGTATCAACACAACGCAAGCGTTATTTACGCTTTTGACGATAAATATTCAATCACGTCGAGCACAGGAAACGCAACGGGATGGAGATCATATGGTTTTGGGTCAAATGGCGTCTTGTCGACTGCGTACAAAATAGGCGGCACTCAGCGCACGGCTGGATTTGCCTGTGTCCATGGCATAGAAGGGCCATTCGTAAGAATTAAATTTCCAAAAATGATTTTTCCAAACGATATATTCATCGGTCCGCAGTACGTAAACAATAATTTAGCGCATTCTATCCGTAAAATGCACATCTTTGCATCCAACGATGGCTGGAAGAGCCAAACAGAATTAGTATACGAGGACAACTTTTGGGGTGGAAACGAAAACTGGACAAATGCTGGAACGGTAGAATATCTTGGCGAGACAGTCATCATGCCAAACGGCGGCGCTTTTAAATGCAAAAAATTTCATATATTTGACAAAAAAGGAAATGCCGCCAAGAAAGACATGTTCAATGAATTTGCCCTGATCATTCCCGAAGCTACAAATACTTTAGTTTTTGTCCGGTCGATTATAGTCATGGGTCAAACAGAAGGCACGCCCACGTCACAAACCGTTTATTTAGAACAAAATCAAACTTGGCCATCCGAAACTTTATATATCCATAGCACTGAAGCGGGTCGACACCACTATCACTCGCACTCGTGGCATACGCTGCCTCACTATGCAGGAGGTGGTGCTATGGACGTGCACACCGAATACACGCACGCACAAGTAGGAGTAGTTTACGCCTTCGACCATAATCCCGGCTCAAGCTCGTTAATATATACGGGTAGACCCAACACCTATATCGACGACGGAAGCGGCGATTTCGTCTGGGAAGGTGGCATTGCGCACCAGACAGCTTACCACGGGTATTTACCTGCCGATTACCCAGGCGGATATGTTTCTATAAAGTTAGCGAATAGAATTCACCCCACAAAAATAATCATCAGCGAAGATGGCAACTCAAGGCCCGTCTCATTCAGGGTGTACGCATCAAACGACTTATTCACCAATTCCAAAGTTCTGTTGCATGAAAGCATTGACGTTGACCTCAGCGCGCTCACAACTACCTGGCCCGAAACGGGCGCTACCATCAAGGGAATTACTATAGACCTTAACAGCATAGAAAACAATTATGCAGATCATTACGAAAGCGGCACGCCGGGAAGCGTCGACTACGACGATTGCTACGACCTTTTTGTGTTGATTGTTCAAAAGACAAGCGTTAGCAAGCAATTCTATCTAGGCGAATTCAGCGTTCGTGGTCAAGCTGTTTGTAGCGTGCCTGCGACACAAAGCACTAAACTTTGCTACACGCCACCGCCACCCCCGCCTAGCTTCTGGGAAGGTGCCATCTGGGGTTTCAATGGAGATACTGGTTCAAGCAACAACAAGCTGGTCGATACCGTGAAGTCTAGCATCGTATACGACGATAGCATCCCCATCAAAAGCGGCACATCGATTACAGGAACAGATTCAACACATGGCGATTACGTCACGTTAGGTTCAAACGGTGGCACTACGACTGATAACTATTACACAATTACGAATCCCGGTTTCAGACTAGAATGTAACAATTTTACTGGAGCGACATTATCCTTTCTTTGGCGAAATGTCAACAATCCCGATCAAAGTGGCGGACACGTTATTCAAGCCCATCATGCACAAAGTGGCCACGCGGCTCATATGGGATTCTGGGTCGGGGTGGTAGCCGACACTGGCTTCATGGCAAAAGTTGCAGGAAATTACGCAACGCTCAACTACACGTTTGATTCGCCCAAGAACAACGAATGGTTTTATTTCACTGCCGTTTTTGCCGAAAATGGATCTACCAATGCTAGCACTACGGGAGGAGTTACGTACTATATAAATAATAAGTACGTCGGATACAGAGCCACGGGCGGTGGCTCGTCTTTGAACAAACAGAATTGGGAAATAGGTAAAAAGCTTATTGCTGGTCATGGCGATTCTAATCAACAACCATCGGGCGATCTCGCATCTTTAGTAATTAAAAACAAACCGCTAGAAAACATTCAAGATTATAAATATTTACACGATTTTAACAAAGGCACCATGGGAAACCATTTAGATGGAACGTACGTAGCACCAGCGACTCCCACCAGACCCGCGGCGACGCAACACATCATACATTATTACGATGGAAGCGTGAACAATACTCAACTCGTAGATCACGTAGGCTCCAACAATGGTATCATTACAGGAACTGAAACAACAGGAACAAGTGAATACGGACCCACAGTAATATTTACAAATCACTTGTACACTTTACAGAATGCACCGAGTTTTACTAACTACGCAACAATAAGTTTCTACTACAAAGTAGGATCTCCTCATAATGGAGCTGGTACCGGCGTTGTAGTAATTGGTCCAAATTCAGGCAATAACATTTCTCAAAAAAATAGTCAAAAACAGTTATGGATGAGGGGTGGTGGTGTAAACGTTACAACTTACAATACAGCCATTCGCGATAACGGTGCGTTGTCAACGGATGAATTTGTATTGATTACATACATTTATAACGGTGATACGTCTTCCTTTGATCTATACTTTGGTGGCAAGTATTATGGGATTTGCCCCATGTTTATAAATCAAGCACAGACTAATCAACTAACAGTAACGCCATGGTGTGTCGGGGGATTCGCCAGCACGTATTTTGCAAAAGGAGAACTCACGTCTCTCATTATTTGCGACCAAGTGTTGACCATAGAAGAAGTCATGGATATTCAAGATTACGCAACTACTGTACAACCTGGATCAAATATTAAAGCTTAAGTAGAATGTAGCAAATTTTTTTTTTTCACAAGTTAAATAAGAATGAGTTGCGACAGCGATTACGTTGACGAAACCATACCGATAAATAAAAATTACCCAGGAAAATATAAAAATTTCTTAGAAGATAAATACAATTTTGTCGATGCTTGTCAAGAAAAAGTGGGCACGACCGACTTCGATCACATTAACGAAAATCTGGACGGAACTTACTCCTTCAAACATCTTTTTGACGTAGCTGACAACTTAGATGAGCATTACGATGATTGTTGTCCGTTTGAGAAAAACGCCGGCCCGTGGCCGAATTTCCATTCGTTAGCACGAGACAGGGGCTTCGAATACGCATGCCGGGGGGTCATTTGCCACGATGAAGACTTAAAAGTTGATCACGGGAATGTACACGTAACCAAACCGGGTGCGTTCTTCATTGCCCGTCTGAAGTCGATTACAGAATGCCTAGATTCCTGCCAATTCTTAAAGGATAGCACAAGCAAAAATTGCATTGGGGTCGGGTGGGACGAGCCTGTTTGTACCGGCGGCGAATGCAAAGTGTATGCTGAAGAACGCCCTGAGCGTGAATTAGAAGATCCGTACGGTAAATGCCATCCTGAAACATCTGCAAATGGTTGCTATGATGACGACAACACTTATGATGATGACGGAAATGTTATATATCAACGCAATTACAATGCATATACGGGACCGTTTGGCTTCAATTTTCCAACCGATTCTCAGGACGATGTAAGAGTATTTATAGAAACTTCGGGTGGCTATGGTAGAGAAATTCCTAAGCGCTTCAATAATGTTACTCTATGGACAATTGAAAACTATAATAAAACAACTGGCGGTGATGTAATGTTAAACTCGCGCGGCTATACGAATGATGGGCTCGAATTATGTAATTACAAATCACAGGAGAGTTTTGAAAATGGAGCTTGTCGTTTGGGCGGTCGCGTGCGTATTTATAAAACAGGAGATCTTGGTGCATGTTTTCACTTTCATGCAGGTGGTAAATGCGAAGGGGGCGAGAACCACGGTAATACTTGCAACCCTTATGGCGGCAAATGCTCTAACGACATGAAGACAGACTGCAAGACAAGCGAGGACAACTGTGTGGGAGATGCGAAGTGCGTCGAGGTGGGCACGGATACCGATTTTGATCCGCTGGCGTACAATCCTTGTGGTGATAATGGGACCTGCATCCTCCGGGATAGCTGGGATGCTCGGAAAATATCTTTTGAACCCTCAACTACTCATATTTTCTTCAACAAATCTACAAGTTTAGAACAAACAGAGAGATCTCATACGTATGAAGAGTTTAAAGATCAATGGCCAGTGCAAGAAGCAACGACAAAGAACAATAATTCAAAATTGCCAAGAGACGGGAATCGAGACAGAAGCGGAGAAAATTTATATTACCAAAGATGCGAAAACCCTTATGCACCATACAGTGGCGAAATTCATGAGAAAAATATCTGTTATTCATACCCCCAAGCATATGAAAGATTGGATGACGATTAAGCCGTCGGAGAAAAATTATGTTTACTTTATTTAAAATGAGCGAAGATATTACGACAATATCCAAAGCGACTTATCAAGCATCTCACGTAATTGCTATAATTGGACATATCGGAATTTCCATCATCGTTATTTTAGCAGGTTTTGGAGTTTTGAATAAAACGTGGTTGTTAGCTTCTGGATTTTTATTGCTACTAGTGTCTATCCTCGCAATTATTCCCATTTTTCAAAAAGATGATAAAATTCTGATTGAATAAATTATTATCCTAGAACAACAATGAAGAAAAAGTACGTGATTACTATCGTAATTTTGAGTATAATTGTCTTTGCAATCGTATTGTATTCAATTTCTCTTGCAATCATATCTAGACCTAGCTTTAAAATATCTAATTATGAATCAATATCGAATCAAGGAGTTCTATTACTTCAAGCGTTCGACAATGATTATGCAATTGGGCACGTGACTAGCGAAAACAATCGCAAATGGGCTAAAAAAAATAAGTATGATTTTAAAATATACAAAAATGTTACACAGGGCGAAAAACCGCATTTTATGAGATATAGGGCAATTCTAGAAGCGTTTAAAGATCCTAATATTAAATATGTGGTGTATGTCGATGGCGACGCAGTATTAAGTTTTGATCACACCAAGTTGTACAAAGCAAAAGGCAAAGAATTAACATTCGGAAACGAATTTTTATTCCATAACCATTGGGGTTGGTTGACGAAAAAAAGTCCCATAAATTCGGGATATATTGCAGCGCAGAACACGCCTTACGTCGCAAATTTGTTTGATAAATTGTTGAAGTCAGATTCTTGCAAAGAGTGTAGGAAAAAAGGTTGTGGATTACATGGATTTAAAGATCAGGGTTGTCTAGACAAGTTATTAAAGAACCGAAAAATAAACAAATCCAAGATCGGCATTATTCAAGTACAGTCTAGAAAGTGGCCAACAACTAGTCTCTTAATACATCCCGCCGGAACAACAGATTCTACGTTTTCAAACCTCAAAACTGCTATATTGCATTTCAAAGACAGAGCATGACATTACAAATGAAAACTTTTTTTTCCTATAATTTTTGTCATCTCGTCTAACTTAGCAGCCTTCTCGTCAAAATCAAAGACCTGCCTTTTATCGAAGTCGACGACAGTTTTGGCGGCGTCTAGGGTATGGTCAGCGGTATTTCTGTCTAATACTCCCCGATCAGCTGTCAGAGAATAATTTGTTTTGGCAGCTCTTGGCACATTTGGCCTCGACATTTGCAGATCTAATTTTTTATGCATATCGCTCATGGGACGACTTGGGACAGCCATTCCCCGCGGGACATTAAGCTGATCGCGACGGGCTTGTTGCAAAATGCTGTTCCGACGAGCACTTGCAAGATATAGTCCAAATTCATTTTTCAATGCCGACAAGAAACTTTGATCGGTATTTTCCTGAGAAGAGCATCTTTGTACTATTGCAGCCAGGTCTTCTTGCACGCTGGCGTCGATAGATGTGTTTAGCAGCGATAGGTCGTGGCGCACGTCTGCAATCAGCGGGGTAAAGACATGGGGATTACAAACTCTTAGTAAAAAACTAGGAACTTTCGCATAATTTTGAAATGCTATCGTAACAATATTTTTGGAAATGTCATCAAGGTCATTCATGTTTATTATACAATTGAGATTTAATTTTATTCAATAAAAAAATATGAAAGTTGTCGCAATAGACGTAGGATTGAAGAATTTAAGTATTTGCATCATAAATTTTGATTCGACAGAAGAGTACAAAATTCTGTTTTGGAAGACAATAGACTGTGTCACCACGTGGACAGACACCAAAAAGAAGTTTCCTAAAAAACCCAGCATTCAAAACCAAGTCGACGCTGTAATATTTGCGCTGCAAAGTCTCAATGAAAAATTTTCCGGCGCCGAGCACGTGTGGATTGAAAATCAACCTGTCGGAGTAAGAAATGCGTGTGGGAATACTGCCATGAAATGTATCCAGCATTCTATACAATCGTATTTTCTCATAAATTTTCCCGCGGCCGCCATCGTCATGGTAAGTCCCGGCATCAAATTGGGTAAGCAGGCGCCGAAGGAATACGGAAAAAGAAAGAAGCTTGCAGTCACTACAGTCTTATCTATTTTAAAAAATTCTGAGAAAAATTGTATCTTATCCAATCCCTATATTCAACAAATCACGCAATCCAAAAAAGCTGACGATCTTGCTGATTCGTTTCTGATCGCTTATAATTATTATAAGAAACTTAATAAGAGCGAATAAGATGCGCGCGACTACTAGAAACATTAGTCTTCTCATAAGAAAACTTTTTATGATATTAATAATTGATTATCGAGAACAAGAAAAGCTTGTTCACTACAAAAAAAATGAATGGGTTTTAATTATTGAAACAAGTCACATGCTTGCGCAAAAGATTGAAAATCCGATCGTTGCGCTGTATGCCGCCCTGTACATAGTATCCGGTTTAATTTGCCAAGACCCGAAAGAAAAAGTTTTTACTTTGAAAGATTTAGAGAGGATTTCAGATTTTGCCGCCGGGAGAAGGGCTAGATTTTCAAAACATAGACTTGGTTGGGAATTCTGCGATTTTATTTTGTCTTTTGATGAATTAAAAGAATTGAACTACCACTCTGTTATGGGGGCTATTGAAGGAAGCGTAGGAAAAAAAATTCGCACATTTCTGTTAAATTAATCTGACTAATAGATAACTGAACAATCATTGAAATGTATGCATGCTCTTCTAGAAACATCTCTCGCATCTTTTTTGGAAATGACATCTAAAGGACTCGAGGGAAGGTTAAAGAAGTTAAGATTATCTGGGCCAAAATACGGATTATCATTTGGGCGACGTTTTGTTTGCAGCCACTGGTGCAACCCGCCTAGTTCGAAGCAAAGATAACTGATTCTATCCTGGTTTGTGCCTGTTCTTTTAAATACGACGATTATGTCATCGTCTGCAAATTTTTCTAGCGTGATAAGATTAAACTCGCAGCTTCTCAATTCGTCTTTGTTCATTTGTCTTTTCAATAACGAGTACGTGAGATTATATTTTAACAATTCACACGTTGCCATTTAATTAAGGATATTTTTTTTTTTACGGTGGTCCGCGCAAACACTCAAAATTTTTTTCCTCAAGTACATTAAAAATGACAAGCAATTTTCTCCATGAAGATTTAGTTGGCATAAAACTCCATCCGGAGGAAAATATTAAGAAACCAAAACAAAAAATAAAATTTCAAAAGTTGCTTGAGAAAATAAAGACAGAACAAAACTCAAAATTAGAAAAGACTGTCAGCACGCAAGTTCTCGGCGGCGGAAAATTTGCAAAATTGAAAGAAAGAATATGAACAATATAGCTTTAGAAGACATGGATGACGACAAGATAGACGTGTGGCTAAAATCTTACCACAAGACAGTATTGAAAAGATTATACGTCAGGATCAAAGGGATATTGCGAAACGATGCCGGGACGGGTGTCAACCGTTGCGTCTGTTGCGGCGTCGACATGGGGTCAATGAATCCGCGGCAGTTGTGTCGGAAGTCTTATTGTGATGGAGAACCAAATGAATATTATGATATGAAATTCATGCAAGAGGAAAATTCAAATGATTCCTTCCAGTCTGTTTTTTCAAATTATTCAACTGACAGTTCTCTCGTGCGATCGTTGTAACATTTTTTTTTAAAAATATTTTTAAATAGTAAATGAAAATTGGGGTAACTGCTACGGCTATCGTATTTTTCTTATTGGTTTTAGTAGCAATTTTTACGTCACGTCTTGTAGCGTTTCCTAGCGTACCTATTGGAAACGTAGACGATGACATGGTCACTGTAATCATACCGACTTTTAACAGAGACGTTGCAAATGTTACCAAAATTATACATTACTACTTGGATAATCAGATAGTCAAAGACGTATTTCTAGTGCAATTTGAAACAGGAAACGACGTTCCCATAACCCCGTCTCCCATCTTAAATAGAAAATGGATAAAATATTTGTATAAAAACGACCTTAGGAATAGGTTTAACCCTGTTGTAGATGTTACAAGTCCATACGTTTTGATTACCGACGATGACGTTTTGATTAAAAAAAATTATCTTAACGGCCTGGTGAAAGCTGCGGGCGCAGAAACTCATCTGTTTCATGGTATAGATGGGAGAAATTTAATATACAACAAGAACCAGAAAGTTTTTAAGTACAAATGCAGCTCACCGCCCTTGATGAAAATATCTCAAAAGGTAGACATTCTTTTAACAAGTTGCCTCTTATCCTACGCGCCCGCTATAAAAAGAGCTTTCAGCATTTACGAACTTAAAAATAAATATTTTGCAGAACCCTTTAACGGGGAAGATATTGTGTTGTGTTTGTCGCATGGGTTAAAAAAATGCAGATTGTGGAACTGGGGAAAAGTTGCATGGAACGCGCACGAATTCCCACACTACCCCGGTAAAAAGAATATTCGTAGCGACAACACCATCGAATTGTCAAAAAATAAACTCCATGCGCATAACAGATCAAAAATAACAAATTCTTTGGTGAAAAACATTTTAAATAGACGATTAATTTACATATATTTTCACGTTCGCGCCACGGGAAAATGGAAAGACGAAGTCTACGAAATTTTAAAAGCCTTGAAGAAATTACGCGTATTTGAAATAATAAAAGAGTTAAGAGTTTGCGTTTTGGGCGAAGACGTTACCGTTTTGAGCGACCTTTGGAATTTCGACCCAAAAATAAAGATACGCGCAACCAGCCGCGACACAACGTCGTCCCAGTCTTTTACTCTAAACATCTTGCAAAAAGATAGCAAAACCGGGTCTTTTTACGCTTTTTACATGCACAACGTTGAAAATTTAATACCTAAAAAATGGGTTCGTCCGGTAATTAATGAGTGCTGGAAAGATCACATCAAGTTGTTGTTCGACATGCAAGCCCACGATGTCGCGGGCGCGCTGCTTAGTAATTATTCGCTCGGCGCGCACTTTTGCGTAAACTTCTGGTGGTCGAAATCAGAATTTTTGAAGAATAAAAACTATGTTGCCAGTCACGACGACGACTTGGTCCATAAATGGATTTTATCAAGCGAGGGGTGTACGGCACTTAACCTTAAGAAAGTAAATTTAAAATTGTTACCCACCCAGCCCGTGGGAAGTTACAACGTCGTTTCCCACGACAACGCGTTGTTTATAGCTAACCCTGGCCCATGAAAATTAACCAATCTTCTGGCGAATTTTTCGTTCCGCCATCGTACTGGACTGCTAATTTGTTATTTAGCAGCCATTGATTAATCGACACGTCTTCGCCGTCAACAAAAACGTCGCACAGCAAACGACCGTATTTCTCGTATTTTACATTTTTTAAATTAACATATTTACCCAGTACTTTGGCTTCTAATTTTTGTTGAACGAAGCGCGCCGCCTTTTTTTCGCGTTCGTTCTTCGTTCTCAATTCTGGGGTGTCTATTCCGTTAAGTCGCACGCTGAAGCGGTAAATTCCAGCGTCGACGAGGTTGGTGAACACCGTAGCCACAGTGGCGATAGTTATAGAATCGCCGTCATAAACTTTGATAACTTTTCCAAATGTTACGTCCGGCACAAATGTTTTGCAATCTTGCCATTTTACAGAAGCTAATATTTCTTTTGTGGAGGACGACATGCCTGTTTGCTACTGCATATTTTTTTTTTTTCGATTTTTTGCTGTAGTTGCACCAAGCAAGATTCTATGACGTCCAGTTCGGATCGAATGGAACTAAACGAATTTTGAGTTGGTTGACGCGGGCTAGTCGCGCAAGACATAAACCTAGACGGCATTCTCGCGTGGCAACTATTCTCTGAGTCAGCCATGTCTTAGAGCACCAACAAAATTTAAAGGGAGGAAAAAATTATTCTTACTCATATTTCTTCTCCGTTTTGACATTTTTATTTACGACAATTGGACTCTTAGGATGGGATCGTGGCAGACGCGTCGTCAATTAAAAAGGTGGCTCCCATGGTAGTAGGACCACTACCATATGCAAGGCTCACCGAGTTGTTGCTTGGTACTGCAAATACCGTAGAAGCACCTGATTGACCAGGTGTTCCGTTAAATGTTACGCAAGAAGAACATTCACCGTTGGTATTATAAGGTGCAAAGCCGACAGACGGTGACGGCAGCGATGTTAAATCTAAAATATCAAGATTTGGCTGGCCAGAGTTACTGCTATCAGATTGATCAAATGTATATGTTTCACCTCTTGTTATTGTAATCGCCCCATCGGACGGGGCGGCGCCGTCTATGTGAAATTTACTGTCTACAACAGTTACACAAAAGCGAGTTGAGCTAGACGTGCACTGCGCGTCCATCGGCCCCGGCGGCCCGCCACCGCCTTCCTCGTCGCCACCTCCGTCGGCTTCGGCTGACGCAGAGGCTACTTTATTTTTATCATTTTTTCGAAGACCGACAGAGAGACCGATTGCCAAAGCAAGAATCAAAATTACAGAAACGACAATAAGAATAATTGTGTACTTCTTCTTCATTTGGTGTTTACTTTGGCACAACAAAAAAAAATACAAAAAATTACGCAATATATTATGGTGAGCTGTTATTCAATCCCCGAGAGCGCTATTTCTTTAAATTATGCTTTCGCCCAGTATGTTGTTCATTCCACAAGAACAAGTGTTATTGTCTCCTGTTTTTTCTTCAGGAACAAGGAGGTTCGAGTAGAGAAAAAACGTCAAATATGACGCGTATACTACGCAAGGCAGCGAAAGAACACCCGACATAAAGTTATTGTTCATGTATTGGAATGCGACCATGATTGAAGTAACAGTCGCAAATGCCACTAAAGAAACCCCCGGGATTTTAGCGTCTACTAAAAAGAACGATATTAATCCCGATAGCAGAAGTAAATTATATGCAATGTACGCGAACAAACTGAAACACGGACATGAACATTTTTTCGCAACAAAATATGATGCTATAGCCCCCAAAACTATGGAAAGATTAGAAATTAACGTAAAATAATTTTTAAATAATTCCAGATCTTCGCTGCCACATTTTTCGATTTCTTTTTGGAATCCATGCTCTAACGATATGATATTTATTATTGCTGCGGGGCTTAACATGACCGCAAAACTCAATATATCTGCCGGTTTCATTTTTTTGGTCTCGTTTAGTTAATAATACTAAATAAAATTTACCTTGTATAAACAAATGGTGGAGAATTTGGCCGACACCGCAAATTCTATATCTCAATTTTTAGGCGAGTTATCGACTAAAATATTGGAAAGGGAAATAAAAAATATGGCAAAAATTCTTATTCATGATCACAAAACGTCGCTATCCCCGGTAAAGATTGCGCTGCGATATATACAATTCAGACACAGCGCAGTCATTTTTAGAAATCAAATTACAATTATTACTACATCGCAAGTTATGCACGATATTCAAAAAAAAAAAATTATCAAAAAAGTAGCGTTAGCAATAGCCAACGCAAGACAGGATATTTGTAATTACACTCTGCGAAACTGTGATTCTAAAACTAAGCAGTTGTGTAAAAGTTTATCTATTGGTCACGTCAACAATACAAGTCTATTTGTAAATAAACTGGAATCTTTGAATATTTTTGAATACGTGCCTGCAGAACACATCAATCTGATTTACAACGAGAACAAAAAGGTAGTAAAAAGCTGTGTCACAAAATTACAAAATTTATGGCTCAAGTTTTTTATAGTCATTCTAAAACTTGTACCAGAAAACGATTATAAATATACATTATTTGAAAACGTCAACAAATGTATTCGTACAAAAAAATTTGAACAAATTTACTTGAAAAAATTATTATTAAAAAGTAAATGAAAGAAAAGAGCGGGGAAAAGGCCGTTGTGAAATGTGCAAATTGCAACAAGGTAATAAAAGGCAATTGCATATTTGTAATAAGGAGTGATAACACCAAAGGGTATGATTTTCTTTGTGCGAATTGCAATCTTCATAAAAAAAATGAATCAAGATCAAAATTTTATTGATGTATACCAAACATGGGAAACTCTTCTTCTAACAATAATAATGATGCTAGATACGATTTGTCGAAAACGCCAAAATCCATTTTTGGTTTAAAGGGAAATCTTGATGAATATGATGCGAGCGAAAAAATGACCTGTTCTGATTTATCTATGTTCAACTCGCGCTACAGAACTTTAGTGTACGATGCTAAAAAGAATTATGACAAAACAGACACGGATTCATCTAAAAGTACTTTGGATAGAAAAGTTAGGAACGACACCGAAGAAATGTTTAACGAAGATTTTGACATGGGGAGGCGAAATAGCAACGAGGGTACAGTTGATGACAATAAAAGAAACGTAGGATCTGGTCTGAAACATTATTGCATAGCTGGGGATCCTCAATTAAGGGGCAAGGAGTGTAATGATAATAATGGTTGCAATGGGAATGACCCAAACAATAATGGGAAATGTACTACAGATTTAAGCGACACAGACGACCGGCATGTACTCAAGAGACAGAAAAAGGCACGAAATAACATGTCAAAAAAATGGGCTTCGAATGATGACGTTGAGATTGTCGATCAGATCAAGCCCGGCCTCAAGGAAATTTCCGAGAGACCACCGAGTTACAACAACGACAAGTTGGAAGTTTTGGCCATGTTTGATCTATGCAACCGCGCAAAGGACGCCGGCGGAAATTGCCTGGCAACCGTAGACGAAGTCAAGTGGACTTATCCCGCTGATGACGCCGACGTTACGACTCAAAATGCCACATCGAACCACGTCATTCCTGGTGGTTTTAAGTGCGTAACTATCAACGGCGTGGGCGGAGTGGAAGATTGGGGAACTGCTGGAGAGTAAAAATCCAGCCGTCATAACTCAAATCAATTCAGAAAATTTCGTAGACGACAGGTCCGTTGTTTTTTTTTTTTGACCTTGACCAGTTCCAGATCAAATAAGAGTTCGGAATTAGCCGGTATTGTTGACGTTCCCCGCGACACTACTTCACTTCCGTATGCGAGATTGGGTGGTATGATGATCGTTCGTATGCCACCTTGTCTCATATTTTCCAGACCTAGGTTCCAACCTAAAATTAGTGGAGATGTTCCATATTTCAAAATAAATCCTTTTTTTTGAGTTGTCGAATCGTCAAATTTTATGCCATTCACAGCGCCCGGCGCATAATAGTAGCCCGTGTAATGAACCTCAATTTCGTCTCCTTCTAAAATACACGGACCAAAACCGGTAATCACGTCGTTTACCAAGACCCCGTGCTGTTTTACATATGAATTTTTGTTTACAACCGGATTTTCATAACATTTGAAGAAAGCAGCAGCATGCCTAGTCATGCTTAAAAATGAGAAAAACAGAAAGGAGTTTTTCATTTTAATAAAAAATAGGAAAAAAAATGGTTACGATCGACGAAGGTTTAATTAAAGACAACACATCACAAATTCATTACACTACTACTTGAATTGTCTTCTGTGTTAGCAACCCCTCTGGATACATAGGATGTTTTAGGAATGCGAAGCTTTTTACGCTTTTTTCGCCTCATTTCTACGTGTTCCTCGGCGGCTTCTAAATCAATATTGTGCGCTACCCTTGCGTCATCGTCCTCGCTGTATGACAAAGCGCCGCTAACTAATGGCGCAACGTCTATCGACGGCGCAACGGATTCTATGAAGTGCAACTTCATTTGTAATTTTTGTAATAACATCTCAACGGGCGCTCTGACCGCATGCGGTTTTGTAAATTCTGAGTCAACCATTGTGATCAATTCTTTGTATCCCGACGCTGCTGTCACATGAGCCGCTTCTTCTTGCGAATAGTTAAAAAAGGCGGCAAGGCCAGACGTCACGCCGGATATTACGAAAGCAGAAATGTTCACGTAAACGATCCACTCGTATTCGTGCGCTATTCCTTCAAAAGGAGCCATGACTAAAGGGATGACAATAGCTGGCACCATTAACCTGTAATGTTTTGTTTTAGATATTGTAGCAGAACGACTGTGATCCTGTGCCATTAGCGCAGCTCCGCGCTTCCATCTGTTTAACAATTCCAATTGCATTGCCGTATATTCTACCATACTTTGCTACTAATGTTTACATAGTCAATACAATTTATGATATTATTGTGATCGTTCATTTGCCCTAAATCATTATTACATGTCAATTAAAATACCGCATGAAATCATCAAAAATAACATCTCCGCAATTTTTCCAAAATCATGATTTTACCTTGGAAAAAGTCAAAAGTTTAATTCCTGGAAAAACTACATCATCCAACTTAAATTATTTATCTTTTGAAATGGCCAGTAGCGCAAGTTTGCAATTTGGAGGAGGTGAAGAGAATCAACCCTACGTAGACAACGTGTTTACAGATGAAAATTCTGATGATATTGGCGTGGGTATCGTGTACGATGATCAAAATTTAGTAAATTTTAGAAATGTGATGAATAAAAAACTACAAGAGTCTACTGGTATTTCTTGCCTTGAAAACATGCACAAAAAAAGTGAAATTACGCTCACGTTTCATGCCGATTCAAATATTTGGTTAAAAGAGAAGACTGGAAAACTTAGCAGAATCACATCTCAGAAGAAAAAAAAATTGGTCGAATTTTTCAAAAAACATGCACATGCGAAGACGTCCTGTGATATCATTGCATGTTTTTGCGGGGGGACCGTCTTTCCAAACGACGATACTATATATTTTCAAGAAGAGTGGAAAATTACGACCATCTACTTGCGAGAAGAAACGAAATGTAAAAATTGTCACAGGGATTGGATATCTGCGTGTTTTCAACCCAAAGCACTTTCCGTTCTCGCAAAACCCGTAGCGCCTCCTCCTCCGCCGCCGCAAAACTCTTCTGAGTTGTCGGATTCGATTGAATCTGATCACGATGTAGTAAATCTCGACGAAGTCGTAGAAGATGAAGACGATCCCCTGGCTCGTTTAAGTGATCTAGACATATCTCTTACGTTAAACCAAAGTGTGCTGAGGAAATGAACTTTGATAATAAAATATATACCTGCGTCATATCAAACCCAAGCAATAATACTTTTGCGAAGGAAACGATTGCGAGGTGCAAGGAAGTTGGAATAGTTGCTCACGAGGTAGATGGGTCGCCGCGATATCACGAAGATTTACAAAATGCGCCAGTCGAAAGAGCTCATTTGCGAGCCATATCGCACTTCTGTAGAAAAAAAGAATTGCGAAATTTTCACTTGTTTGTCATAGAAGACGATTGCGAGTTTGTACCAGCAGCCAAGCAAATTATTGAAAATGCCATCATAAAGTTAGATAGGAAACCTTACTCGTGGGCTAGCCTGCACGTAGGACATATTCCCGTCGGTCCGGCATTTCCGGTTTCTAGTCTTGGAGGCACGTCCATGTTGATTTGGTCATCAATTCCATTCACGGGTCACGCCTACATAATAAACAGACATTACGTGTCTGTAATTACGAATGTCGCAGCTCATAAGTTCAAAAGACCCTATAGCCAGGAGGGATTTTGTCAATACTCGCTGTTTAAAAAGTTTGCCATTCAACCAGTGATTGCAACCCAGAATCGCCGACCGAAGGAGCTTGTTGACATAGATAGCGGAAAGTTAGCCTGGCCGCTCTGCTACCTTACGCCGTTGTTCGAGTTTTCAGACTGGAATCATTTTTTCTGCCTGATCGGTTTTGTTTTCATTCCTTTAGTCTTCATGTTATTCATCTTAATTTCTAAAAAAATATTAAAACTTACACAAAAAAATATTTAACGTATATAAAATGAATCGAGTCGTCCTAAGCGGAAGTGATATTTTATTGATGCGTAAATTATCGCCCAACGACAGAGAACTGTCCTTTGATCTCAATTTTGACAATTCTGGAAATTTAAACGATATAAACTATTTGATTGGGAATACTTGCTCTCCAAACAAAGGCAATTGCTCAATTCGTTCGAAACCCGGCGCCGTCAGCGCCCATACGCATCCAAAGGGTGAGAGGGTATCCAGCGCTGATTTGATGGTTAGCATCCATAAGCATCCAGAATTCGGGGGAAACAGAAAACTTTCTTTCGTCATTGCCCCAAACGGTTTTTACTCTTACGCACCAACTGATGTCATTATTAACAAGTTCAAACAATTATCCCCCAGCATGCAATCTAAATTTCAGAAATACATAAAATGGGTTGGACATCAATTGCAAGATGACACTCAAAATGGAAATGTCTCGGAATTCCTAACTTTTGTGCAACAGCTGGGATTTAATATTTCTTATCACTCGTATAATTCCTTTTTACCCACCGACAACTTTGTGTTCAAGTTAGATCAGTAATTAAGGCTGTAGCGCGAAGATAGGCCATGCCTGCACATGGCGCCCGACGTTGAAAGAGAAAACTTGCCTACGGCGTTGGGTTGTATGGCGCTCGCGTCAAATTCTTCTCCGTCTGTAAGTGGACTAAAAAGATCTTGATTGAAATTGTTATTTTTATTTTTTAACTGAAAATTCACGCCGTTGATTTCCATTTCCCTGTAATACATGTCACGTGAGATTTTACTTCTTGTTTCCCACATTTTACCGACGATGAGCGAACCATTTTGCAATGTAATTGCGAAAGAACCGGACTGACATTGAACACCCCGAGTCCTTTCTAGTTCGCACTCGGGCAAAAAAGGCGCTTGAACACACGTCGGCAATTGCTTTGGTTGAGAAATTTTTTTCATATGGTCAGTTGTCAGATTCATAAAATTGGCCATTTTTTTAATTTACAATATTAAAAAGTGATGATGATTATTATATACTTAATGTTATTTTTGATTTTCTTCATCGGCGCGGTTTTAGCGTTGTTTATGATTTCGGGAAATTCAACAGAAAAACCAAAGGCACCTACTTCATTGAAAAAAAATTTTGAGCCCGTCACAATGATAATATCTGCGTCGCCGGTTCCGTCTCATCCAGAAACTATTTGCATGGAAAAAATATTATCATCGGTTTTTAGCCACATCAAAGGAAACGTTTCAAAAATTATTCTTGCCCACGACATTATTCCAGACGACCAATGCGACAAGAAGAGAATGCATGCGTGTTACCCAAAAAAGAAGCGGGAAGAGTTCAAAGACACCTATCCAAAATATCTAGAGTCCCTGAAAAAATATTTGGAAGTGAATACTTTTGACATACCTATAGAATTCGTCCAAGCCGAGACTTGGGGGGGTCTTACAGGAAACATTAACAACGCCATGAAACTAGTAGAAACGAAATATGTCATGCTTGTCCAACACGATCTAGAGTTTGTGAGAGACATAGATGTGAACAGTATTGTGGCAGACATGCAACAACATCCTGACCTAAAAATGGTGCAATTCAACAAAGATCATAATAACGTTTTCCACAGAGATCCTAAAAAGACTGGGATTTTGCAAGCGTGTCATAATTTGGGGAAAGCCCCCAAAGACCAAGGATTTGGCGATATCAAAAAAACTGAGAATAATACTTTCATCAAAACGCCATGTTGGACAGACCAGAATCATTTAACGACGACGGACTACTGGCGCGATGTCGTCTACCCTCTTTGCGAACCAAATTTGCCGCGGTTCATGGAGTATACTATGAACAAATTGTCACCGTTTGACTCGGTGAAATTTGGAACTTGGGTTTGGAGCCCAGAAGGTTTTAATAGCAAAAAGACGATTCATCATTTTAATTGTCGACGAAAAAAACCTATATTCTTCAAGTGATTATAGTATTTTTTTTTGTCTAACATAATAAAAGATGCCAGTCACTTCGGCATTAATTGTCGAACCAAGAAATCACATTGCTCTTGACTGGGTGGTGGACAATGTCGCTGAAACACTCGGCGCTGAAGTCCCCATACATTTACACCACGGTAATAAAAATAAAGAGCTTTCACAGGCTATAGCAAATAAGTACAAAAATGTGCGATTGCACAACATGAAGGTCGAAAATTTAAGCATTGGTGGATACAGCAACTATATGACCCAATCAAAATTGTACGAAAATCTACCAGACGGTCACACCATCGTTTTTCAAACCGACTCGGCGTTTTGCGACCCTAGCGCCGAAGACACCGTGTCTAGGTTGAACACATTGTCTGAATACGACTACATTGGAGCGCCGTGGAAATGGTGGACCGGCAAGAATGACAATAGGGGCGTCGGTGGAAACGGTGGATTTTCGTTGAGAAACACGCACACCATGGCTAGATTGTCAAAAGTTCTGGAAGAGCAGAGCACGCGCGACGACGTCTTATGTGACGTTGAACACAACGACATCGACAGCGAAGTCATCACCACGAGTTGCGACGCTAACGGCTCTAGCAACGACCATCCGGCTTGCGTCTTAAAATGCCACAAAATTGCTGCAAAAATGCGACACCCAGAAGACGTAAAATTGACAAGAGCTTGCAAACGAGATCAATCGTGCAAACTTCCCAATTTATTCGAAGCGGCGGAATTTCAAAATCAGCACGAAGACTTTACGGCGAGAGCAACCGATTCTGAAATAGTCAAAGAACCTATCAGCGGCGTGCGCTGCCTCAAGACCGAAAGAGACGATCCGATTGGTTTTCATAAACCACAAAAATTTTGTCACCGCTTGCAAAAATGTCCCGCTATCAAAGAATTCCCGTGGCGCAAACGCGGAACCATGACCAATAAAGAATTGAGGGAAAAACTTGATTATCTAAAAAATTAGATTTCTCCAGGATTTTTTTTTGTTTTACACATATAAAACATGGATGCAAAACAAGTAATTAAGAAAACTTTACAAACCTTGCCAAGTAAAACATCAAGAAGAACGTATTTAAAAACGTTAGGAATCAAGTTTAACGATAGTAAGTACTTGTTTGAAAGCATTTCTGGGGGTGCGGGTGACATAGATTTAGAAGATTTTATATGTCCCATCACTCAATGCATATTTATTCAACCAGTAGTTGCCGCAGATGGGTTTACTTATGAGAAAACTTCTTTAGACTATGTGGGGATGTATCCTATACGAACAGCAAGCGGAGTCATGTTAGAATCTCGTCATTATATCCCAAACATGATTGTGCGCAACGCTATACGACACTTAGTGTCGCAAATGGCAACAAATCCCAAAGTAAAAAAATTCTTTGAAGAAAATTGGAATTTCGATCTTGCCAGAGAGCTGGGCATACCAAAGTTTACAGTTCCGGCTGTCGTCAAAAGCCTTGCAGAAACCATTGTGTCAGAACAAGCCATGCCGCCGTCTGCTGAATATTTTTCTGAGTTGGCGGCGACACGAGCAAGGCGGCGGCGCGAAGGAAACGCCCCAACGTCAGAACAAACGTCAGCGAGCCGAATCGTCACGAGAACACTCCGGCGTAGCTTGGCGACGCGAGCAAGGCTGCGGCGGGTCGCCGCCAATGTCGCCAGATTTATCGAGACCGGTGGCACTATGACGGCTATCCAGACCCCGAGGGGCCCAGCAATCCGTCTCGGAGTCGACGGGGAGGTGGTCCTCTTCACCGAGCTCCAGCAGCTCCATCGCGGGCGCGCCGACTACCGCGGCGATCCAGGTTCCTTATATCCGGAGCGCGAAAGAAGAGCTCGGCGATTTTTCTGGCTCGGTGATTTGACTCCGACGCGCACGTGGACCCGTACGATTCACGGTGACAGGGATAGCGCGACGTTGAGCCCTCCGTCACACGTTTCTACCCCGCCAACCACATCATCCGAAAGCAGACGAAGCAGACGAAGCAGACGCCGATTTGATAATCCTGACACGTGGAGTTTTAATGACAGGGCTAGCAACTTTCGCGAAGTTTCTTGAAGTCTCCGTAGCAGACGCCGATTTGATGATCCCGACACATGGAGTTTCAATGATGAATTCTGACTTGTTGCGAGGCGCCGTAGTTTCTAACTGTAGGAAGTTATATTTAGATTTCGTCTGACAGATTCAAGGTCGTCTTCGTCAAGTTGTCTTCTCGATTGTCGAGGTGGTGGCGTATTAACTATACGGTCGTGTTCTCCCAACAGTTCACTAGCTAATGCATCTATTCTCCTTCGGTTCTCTTCCGAGACCGTGGACCGGTCTGCAGCCACCTCGTTAGTTAGTCTCTCCAATTCACGTTGTTGTTCAGAGGTCATCGGACTCATGACGCTGACGCCCCGCAGTAGAGATAACAGCTCCCTTGAGCGCTCGCTATAACTAAGTCGCGGCGCCGATCGCCGCAAGCGAGGCACCTGTGGCGGTGATGTATTTTCTGCCTGTGTCGGCTGTGCCCTATCTTCTGCTTGACGGCGCAGCATTGATGGGGGTGCAAGTCCAAGATGCGGTTGGATGACAGACGGAACTGTAAACATTGGTATACCTAACTCGTTGGCGAGCTCGTAGTTCCAATTTTCTTCAAAGAAATGTTGTACTTCGGGATTTGTTCCCATTTCTGACACTAAGTGTCGTATAGCGTTGCGCACAATCATGTTTGGGATATAATGACGAGATCTTAAAACGACGCCGCTTGATGTTCGTATAGGATACATGTCAAGTCTGTCTAAAGAAGTTTTCTCATAAGTAAACCCATCTGCGGCAACTACTGGTTGAATAAATATGCATTGAGTAATCGGACATATAAAATCTTCTAAATGTATGTTACCCGTGGCACCCCCCGATATGTTTTCAAACAAGTTAGTACTATTGTTAAACTTGATTCCTAACGTTTTTAAATACGTTCTTCTTGATATTTTAGTTGGCAACGCTTGTAAAGTTTTTTTTATTACTTGTTTTGCATGCATTTTTATTATATACCAAACAAAAAAAATTTATTTGTTTATAGTTTTATTTTTGCTGGTACTTAAAGAATTAGCCTAAGCGCGTTTTGTTCTATATTCGACTTCGTTTCTCAAGTAGTGAATGGCCTTTTTCAAATCTTCTATTTTAGACGATATGTTATTATGATGGTCTTTGTATCCCGCTCGACATGTATACTTTATGACGTTTCCGAGATGAAAATCAAGATTCTGGTCTCTGATAAAATCCCAAACATCTATAGAACCTCTTTTATAATATGACGGCCCCGACTCGTTTTCCAAAGTTTTTTCCAAAGTTTCTTGTTGGGGGACGCGAATGAATTTTCCATATAATTGTTGATTAATCATGTCTACTAGCATGGTAGACAATGCATCGTCTTTTTCCAAAACATACCAAAGAGGGTCCAAATTTTTCCAAATGTAATCAAGCCTTTCGCGCTTATCTTTGAACATTTCAAATTTCTTGTTGTATGCTATGGGAAAAAGTTGACATAATTCTTCCACATAATTCAGGTCCGGGGCGCCGGTATCGGGATCAAACAAATGATAAAGAACTTCCTCTGCCTGCTCATTAGTGATCGAGGCGAAATCAACTGTTTGTTTACTCAAAATTTTTTCCGTCAATGTTTTCTCTGGAATCAGAATGTCGTTCTGTTCTTTTACGTGTTCTGAAATGAGCGCTGCTAAGCCATCCGGGTCACAGCCTTTAATCATACCCACCTCGACAGACGCTCGAAAAATCTTGAACGTAGGCATGGCCGCCACGCCGAAGGCCATGGCTGTTTCCTGATTCTCGTCGACGTCTACTTTGACAAAATACGCTTGCGGAAATTTCACAGCAAGCTCTGCGAACACGGGCGCAATGCGCTGGCACGGACCGCACCACGTGGCCGTGAAGTCAACAACTACAAGTTTATCCTGTGCTTCCTTCAGGATGGCATCGAAGTCGCCTTTTGTTGATGGGTGCTTTATTTTTTCCATGACAATTCAAATTTGCAAATTTTGGAAGACAACAGTAAATTTAAAATCTCTCCAAAATAATGTTACTTAGCGATTTATTTGGATTTTGTGGAGCCTTTTTTTTAATTGTTCGATTACTTCCACTCTTAAGAGAGCAATTTGTCAAAACCGTAAAAATTGAATTTAACTTCTTGATTCTGGAACTGACCGCGTGCCTATTTCTTGGAACATCGGCTGTTCTGATCAAATCCTTACCTTTCATTATAGCAAATTGTATTTGTTTTGTCAACCTTTCAATCATCATATCGTTACAGATAAGGTTGCGCATGTCGAGTGAATTTTACGTTGACGAACAAGACATCAACGATCCAAAAAAAAACCCCTACCCCGAAATAATAATTCTAGAAGACTGCTAGTAAACCAATTTAGGATCGGGCAGTCAACCCAAATGCCGGGTTGACAGAGCTGCCCGATTCTTGCTGGTTGGAACTCATGGGCAGTGCGCGATGCGGCACGTCGTTTAAGGCAGTGGCGCTGGCGGAATACCCACGATAAGCTTCGCCTTTCCTTTTATTGACTAAAATTGGGACGCCGTTGCACCAGGGTGATTGTTGCAATTCGACTGATGAAAGTTCTGAAATGTTTTGCATCCAAATTTTATTTTTTAAATGCGTTTGTGTTTGTACGTGATTATAAATTTTCATCGCCGGGTTGGATTTTGGGTGAAAGTACAGCACGTAATCAAACATGGCAGTTGGATCCGTAAAATCAATTTCTTGTTCCTTTTTGGCTGTCGGCATTTGTTGCGCATTTTGATGTGGTGGCGCTTGCGGTGGCATTTGCGGTGGCATTTGCGGTGGCATTTGCGGTGGCATTTGCGGTGGCATTTGCGATTGCTCGCCGGGCTTCAGAAAGCTTCCGGGCTGCATCGATTTGAGTTCGTCCCCGCTGACTGGCTTGACGTTATTTAAATTCACCATTTGCTTTTATCAGTATTTATTTATTTTGAAAACAAACGCAGATTGAAATCTTTCTGGAGAAAAAAGGCAGTTTTTTTTCTCCAAAAAAATTTGTAGCGACAACTTTAATTGAAATGTCGATGGACGGTCTGCGGGGCGCCCGCCAGGGCACCCGCCAGGGCAGCGGTGAAAATATAGAAGGTGCGCAATACCGAGAGGGTGAATTGACGCAAATGATCATAGACTTGCGCGATAGAATCCATACGTTATACGAAACAGTACCGGATCGTCTGACACGACCGCCGGCGCTTGTCGCTAACCGAGCCGACGACGCTAGCAACGCTGCGCAACAGCCTTAATTATTGATTGTATTGAATAATTAGAGAAATATTGTGATTCAATTTGTGAGATTCGTATGGAGTGCCGTCGTTATTTAGCAGTTCTACTTGTAATTTCGAAATGTTTTGAGAGGAGAAGTTTAATTCTTGGGAACCCATGGAATTAACATGCGTGACACCACTCGATCTGATCGATATTCTTGCTAGACAAGAGGAAACAACATTTGATGATTGAATGAGAGAAGTTGATTGAGAATTCGGCACAGCTCCAATTGCGTTTATTTTAAGCAGTATAGCTGGTTCGTGATCAACATTCCAAGTACCGGAAAGATCTTGAAAGTCGCTTATGTCGACATCTTCCAACAAACCGATTCTTTGTTTGATGGTATGTTTTCTGTTGCTGCCGTGCAGAGAAAACCTTGGAACATGAAACGGAAACACGTTGACACTTATTGGGTATGATGTGCTTTCTAAGTCATTGAAACATTTGACAGCCAAATCTTTTTGCAAAGCAATGGTAGCTGTCATTGCGTCTGTTCCTAAAGATACGACCTGTGCTGTCACGGTTGTAGACGTGGTCGCGTTGCTTATGTTCACAAAACAACCAACTTCGAAAAACAATGGCGGTGTTACGTCGTATGAGGAGCTAGGTTGCACCGTCAAATAGTAGACTGCGCCGGAATCTGCGTTCGATAGCGCGTCGCTGCCCGATCCAGTATAGAGAGACGAAGAAGTTATCGAGCAAGAGAGAGTCTGGTTGCGCCTGCAGCCAAATCCAATTTTCCTGGTCGGGGGATCTCTAGATCCTATAACGTACGTATTCTGCAAATTTCTACATGATTCAGCATTTTCATTTTGTATCATACTAACGACAGTGTTATCATTTATTTTTGATCGTCTAGGATATTTCATGAGCACAGCAAGAGATGAATTCTCGACGGATGTTAAACATTTATTTTTGCTATAGTAAGAACAATTTGGCACAAATCCAAGGTATCTTGCCAAGATATTTACAGAATTTGCAGACGATGGGGCGCCCGATTGCTTGGACCACGCAGAGTTACTTTCAGCGCTCGTAGAAAAATGTAGAACAAAGTCCGCAGTGCTATTGATGACCCATCTTCGGTTAGCATACGTTAGTGTCCAGCTTCCGCCGCATTTACTTGCAAGCTCTGCCTCTAAGTGTGATTTGAACGAAACCACGGAATACTTCCCCACTGGAATGTACACGGAATGTGTCGATCCCAAATAATCTGTCACACCCATGTGCAACGCATTTGAGCCATGCGGCACAGAATAGCTTAAGTTCAACGAATTCAAACGTTCTCCAAGAAGATTTCCCATCGTTGAAATATCTATGATTCCAGCCGGAAATTTTATTTCAGTTGTTTCCGGCGTATTAGATTCGCACGTCCAATTTATTGCATTGGCGTTTGCAAACAAATTACGAGGACAGCCAATAGAAAATCCCAATCCTCTCGGATTACCAGATGCGTCCCCCCTGTTATAGCTGTAATACAACGAGACTTTGGATGCGGGATTAACCGAGACGTACTTAAATTGGAAGACGCCGTTGTTGAATAAACAGACGAGATTTGTATTTAAATATCTACAATAATTTGTTATTTGTTCTGCTAATTCCTGGAACGAAGGCTCCTTGGCGTGCATGGTGCACATGCTGGTGTTAGGGGATGACGTCAACGAGACCACGTCGATCTCGAAAGAGTTGTTATCGATGATTGTGACATTTGATTTTAATCCGGCTTCGTCGCTGATCATCTCGTTTTCAAAAGGTCCATTAAGCAGCCATGCGATTCCGCGATAATTCGGGTGCAAGCCGTGAGGCGCTACCGAGGTGACCGTTACTCGAACAGCGTTTCCGTCGCTGGGAGAAGAGTTAAAATCTATTTTGCACGCATTGTCGTAGGAAGGGATTGAAATAACTTTTTCAAAATATACGTCGTTTTCGCAATACGTAAACAATAATTGATTTTCGTATAAAAATAGAGATGTAGAATTGGGGTCTAACTTAGCAGAAAAATCTTTAGCGCACCCGATGATACATCCTTCGTGCAAATGCAAGGTGTCATTTTTTTCGCTTTCAATGGTGTATTTAGGCATCGACGGCATTTCAAAAGACGCTAGTTTTATGGTTGTGACGCCGTTGAATTTTGGAATGTCAATTTGATACTTATTAGTTTCCGGCCAAACTTTTTGATCTCGATCTTGACTTTGAAAATTTAGAAAAGTTTGAGCAAGCACGTGTGTTTTGTCTTTCATCCTGATTTACATATACATATTAAAAAAAAAAATACCTTAAGCAAGGGGGATGAACCTAGGTATTTTTATTGGCGTTATTGTCATCATTGTTGTTCTCAACGCGGCTAGTTGTTATTTGTTATTTAGCGATTTTGACACTAGGCTTGAAACAGAACAACAGATTTTACCATGGTCGTCGATTGCAATTATTCCCGTAGCGGCTACGATCATTGCTGCCATGGAAATAGAAACTGAAGGTAGGTTTGGGTGGTCGGCGATGATTCCGACGAAAAGATTAATTGGCGGATTTACAGCATACCACTTTTGTTTAGCTCTATCTGTTATTACGTTGTTACATTTTACCTGGCTGTTTGTAGACCCAGAAGACATAAACTCTGGTATTCAATTAGAGCGGGGAATATTGGTGTGCGTCATAGCCCTGTTCTTATTTGAAGACATGGCATGGCAATTAATGAACCCGCAAACTAGTTGTTCCAACAAACTTTGCGTCAGAAATCTGCAATCTGGTGCCTTCAAAAATTTAAATCCGTACTTGATGTACGCGCTCTTGTTTTCACTCGCTGCCTTGGTTGGTGTTGATCCAACGGTCTATCCAATGCTGGTCAGCATGTTAGTGATCACGTTGATCCTGACTATTCTGTTTCCAGGTGCCTTCATAAGAAACGCGTACAAATCCAGAAGGATTTCTGCCGAAAAACTTTTAGAAAAATATGATTTTGATGCAAACTTCAAAGAGGGGCAAAAAAATTTAAATGCCATATCAGAAAAATATGGCATAAACGGCTTGCGAACGTTTTTACAGACTTTGAAACCGACAAATAATCTATATGGCACTGGCGCTAATATAAAAATGAAACAGCTCAACGCTATTCCTGATGAAGTTTAATTCGCAGGTATTCAAAGTCCAGCGGGTGGTGCAGGAAGTGCATTACCGTTCTCGTCGAACGGAAGTTTAAACATGTTGCTGTATTCTTTAGAATAATAACCAAATCCTTTAGGTCCATATCCAAGATCGTGCGTCTTACTATTTCTATAATAGTTGTGTGGACTGTATGGCGAAAATCCATAATCAGGTTTGTAGGTTTTTTTTAATTTACACAAGCCGTTCTCATCCATAGACGGATTCCAATCACAATCTTTGCTTTTTTTACACGAATTTTCGTTTCTAGCGGTGCAATAACCGTGGTCTTCGATTTCATTGTTATCATCAGTAAACGAGCTTACTCTGTAAGTGTTGTAACTGCTGTACCTTGGTTGAGGATTCGTAAGTTGTTTCAACTCTAAAATCTTTTGCTGTATACGTATATGTTTTTTTATCATTTCGATGCGTTTTTCGTGGTAATCTTTAGTAAAGTAATCAATCTCGCTATACCTACGTGTTGATTTCCTAGAATTTCTGGTCCTTTTGCCGCGTGTCTTGCTGCGTGTCTTGCTGCGTGTCTTGCTGCGTGTCTTGCTGCGTCTCTTGGTCTTAATCCTGGCGCTGTTGCTTCTTCTCTTAGAAGCTCTCTTTCTCCTCTTACCGCCCTCGAATTCATCCATTTCAAAATTTTTCAGTGTCAGAGTTTGCAATTGCTTTTCGTATTCCGCTTCGTCCGCCATGCGTTTTTCTTCGTGATCTCTTCTTTTCTGAGCAATCTCGTTTTGTGTCTTGCTGCGTCTCTTGGTCTTGCTTCTTCTCTTAGAAGCTCTCTTTCTCCTCTTATTTTTACCGCCCTCGAATTCATCCATTTCAACATTCATCGAAGAATCCCCATCGGTCGGACCGCCGCCCGAAACTCCTGATTTTTGCAAACTTTTTTTTAGGCGACTCATTTCTTATATAATATAGAGAAATTATTATCCTTGCTTTTTTGAATCTCCTTGCAAAGTAAAACATACTTGTAGCCAAACCAGTATTCCTATGATTATTTGAAATCCTAGACCAACCCACTGTTGCTTTCTAGGGGCGGTAAACCACCCGTCGGAATCATAATCACTCAATATCAGCACTGTTCCATACCAAACCGTCAAGTAGCTGAATAAATACGCAACCGCCCCCATAAACTGTTTTTTCCCCAAATTTAAAAATTTTTTTTCCAGTTTCTTGGGGTCATCTATAATTCCAGAACTAGACATTCTTTATATCTGTAATTATTTTTATAATATCTTGTTCTAATTCTTTCTTTACGAATTTGAAAACATTAGAAACTACTTGATTAAGTATCTTATTAGTGTTGTATTTATCTTTTTTTATTACATCTTTACCAAAATACAATTTTCTTTCAAAGGTAACGTCTTTTGTGTGTACTATGGGGTTTAGATGAAGAGCGGATAAAATACCACTTACTTTTGTGTGGTTTCCTTCGTTCCCTACTACTCTGTTGTAATCTTTATAATTTATTTTTATTTCTATCTCTACGGGGATGACAACCTTTTTCAGTTGAAAATTAAACGGGCTCGTGTCATTTTCTGAAGTTTGTAATTCAGAATTTATGTTTAAAGCTTCCCAGGTCAAATTCCAAAAGATGCTCTCGCGAGGTACTAAACCAGGTACTTCTTGCAAACACAAGTTTCCAAGTCCCAAGATTTCAGATGAATTAACGAACACAAATTGGTCTTTGATAAATTCGTTACCAGCATGAACGTGTATTTGCAAGAACGCCGTAATAATGATTGTCAACACAAAAGCGAAACAAATATAATCAACTCCTTCTTTGGGAATTTTTTTGTGTATAAAATGTATGCATAATATAGGAATTATTGATAATAGCAAGCACGTATAAATTCCTATTGCGATGTAATCGATTGGTTTTATGTGCATCGAAACAGAATTTTCAGGTATTTTTATTATCTTTTGCAACGCATTCCTATCTATTTTTGACGGCAGCGCCATTTCGTGAACAATATTTTGCCACGGGTCAATGTGCTTGATTGCAACAAGTTCTTGAATCTGACGCTCTACGACAGGTCTCGCTTTCCCAATCACATTAATAACATGATCTCGTAATTTTTGGTTTACAAAAGACACGTCTGGAATGTTCGGAAGATTTTCGGCGTCGGCGTGCCAAAATGAAGATAATGTGTCATTATCTCTTTTTTTTAATACGTGAAAGCTCATTTTTAAATGATGAGAAAACAAACTACAATAATAAACGAGTTGGCAATAGAATATAGGATGACAAGAAAAATAAATATAGCATCATACCAGGATCCATCTCTTTTAATCTAGAATTTTTTTTTCAATCCTAACATTTCTTAGTGATAAAAAATTAAAAGCCGGTGTCCTGCCATCCGAAGAGCCATCGGCAGCCATCGGCTGAGCAGGACACGACTTTGAAGACGCAGAAAATTATGGGTTTAGGCGAAAGGGCGCAACTTGGGGAATAATATATCGTAAGCATTAACGTAGGACTTCTCGCCGCCGTCGTCCTTTATGGTTCCGTCGTCCTCGACACAAACCCCTTCGAATCGGTCGCACCGATGGGAAAGGGCGTAGGAAAGCCACCCGTCGTCGCCCCAGGGTTCGAGGGGTGGCTCTGTAGACATAAGCCCCTCTTCGAATTGGTCGCGCCGTGCAATCTGCGTGATTGTTTTGTCAAGTTGTTGTAGCAATTCCGCGCGCTCGCGACCGCGCGCGCGCTCGAAGGCGTACTTTTTCCGTATGCGCAGAAGTTCTTCGGGATTCCCCCTGGCGTTATTTAGCTGTAAGCGCAGAAGTTGTTGGGGATTTAATGTCCCCATTATTCTTTCCCTCGCTCTCGGTTCTTGGACGTTCCAGTAGTGCCAGGCGTAACCTTCCCGAAACAACATAAAAAACAACAACAAATATAACACCATTTTTGCAAGATTCTTCATGTTGTTCAACGTCTTTGTCTTCCCTGTACGAGATCTGAGCATGGTATCTATTCGGTTTTTAATTTGGTCATTTCTTGACGCAATTCCATACAGTTCACCAACAGTACCACTCGACCAGCCGCTCAACGTCGAGTACGTACCAAGACCTATTTTCTTAGCAAGCCTGTTGTTCCAATGGCGTCTAAAGAAGGTTTGTATTTTACGATTGTCCCCCATTTCCGATTTTAATTTAAATACTTTGTAGAGCATGACTTTATTTTTTGTAAAAGACAAATTATTTGTGGACGTGCGCAATTCTGATATCAACGCGCTTTTTTCGTAAGTGACGCCATTTTCTGCAACTACGGGCTCAATAAATATCATTCTTGTAATCGGACATAATAAACTTTTTAATTCTAGATCATTATCGGCTCCTCCAGAAAATAATTTCCTTTTTTCATCAAATTTTATTCCCAATTGTTTCAAGTAATTTCTACGAGCGTTGCGTGTAGATAATTTTTTCAAGGTTGTTTTAATAATATCTTTTTTACAATCTGATGTCGCATTTTGTAATTCAACCAAAAATTTTTCATCTATCATTCTTTTTGTTAGACATAATATTTTTAGTGAGTGCAGCATGTCAAAACAAACCGGAGCAGTTTTTGGTTATTATCTACGCAAATAATCTCTAAAATTTTAGATCAGTTTCTAGATGGGGCGGGGGAATCTAGCTGCTGCTACTCTTAAACATGATTATCCATAATTATCCATAATCCATTGCATGCGCTCCATTTCACGCTCAAGTTGATTTGTGGACAAGGGCGCGGGGTCGATAAATCCACTAATCTGCAGTTCTCTAATTAAATAATCCACAGTGCCGGGATCTTCTAAATTCTCGTCGTTGTATGGACCGCCCAAGTTAGTTGGCATCTTGCTTATGACCTCTTCAAGGCTATTTTTAACCTTAGAACTTGAAGGGTTGTCATTTTTTGTCTTCTTCTTCTTCTGGCGTTTCTTCTTCTTGAGGCTCTTCTTCTGAAGAGCAACATCAAAGGAATGAGAAACCTGAACTGTTCTGGAGAAGGTAACTTTGCGCACGGACAAGTTCCTTGCGTGCAAGTAGCCCCCACGACGTGATGCGGCGACTATCTCTGCGTCCTCGTCGTCCTCGTCGTCATCAGTTTTTAAAAGTTTGTGTGATGGTTGGGTGTAAAAGTGAGACATGTGATCATGCTATGTTCTGTCCGCGTTTGTATTGGATTGGAGAAAAAAAAAAATTTTTTACTCCCTCTACAATTTTTTTTATCTATTTACACATCAAATGGATAAGAAGGGCAAAATTATCATAGTTGTGATCGCGTTATTGTTGTTGTCCGCGGGTGCGGCGTTTGGCGTATTTTTAATGACACGTCAAAAAAACGACGACACAAACGACGACGACACAAACGATGACACACAACCGGCCGTTCCGCAATATGCTTTGTACACGACACCAAGCAGTGCTGTTGAAGAGGGCAATTCATTGTCAATTAACCTAACAACTTCCAATGTTTCCGACGATACCTTGTACTATTACCAGATAACTGGTGTTCAACAAGCAGACTTTTCATCTGGACAAATAAGCGATACATCCGGTCTACGAAAAAACGATTTTCCTATAAATTTTCAACTACTTGATGAAAAACCAGTTTTAACAGCGTCTGGTGGTTCGACCGAAAGTTCGGGCGAGACATTAAAGTTTAATTTGTATTCCGATCCGGAATTCACGACTCTTTTAACTGATATCACCGTGACCATAAATGACAGCGGAAGCAGGACTATAGACCTTCAAATTGAAAATATTATAATACCCTTGGGGTACGCACAGGCCGCGCATTCATTTTGGAAAGTGACGGGGCGCGATAGACTGGGTCTTGTAGAATCCGACAATAACCGCACACACAACAGAACCCCAAACATCCGGGTGAAGCGGGGAGATGTCCTCAAATTTACAAAAGTACCTGGTGGTGGGAATAGTTTGAATATAACTTACATGGAAGAAAGCGGTTTTAACAACTGGGGTAATTTCCCAGACACCAGTGACTTCGAATATTTACAAAATAACGGTGGTAGTTTCAATGAAGTAGAATCGCCCGCCGATTCGATCGGCATTACCTTGGGAACAATAACTTGGAACACCGAGAACGCCACCGCAGGCTTGTATTATTATAACAATAATGATGAATTTACTGATCAATTACACGTTCATGAAGTTTCCCTGCCAAGTGGTGTAATAGAAATTGTAAATTAAAATCCAAAATAAAAAAATTCCTTTATTAAGAAAATGCCTGTAAACAATTTGATTCGAGCAAATATTGGAGCAGCCTCTTTGCACGGTTTGTTGTTAGTAGCGCTGGTTGCGTACTACTTCATAAATAATCCAGACAAAACTTCGGTCTTTCTCTTTGACGAAAGTTGGGATCTTTCGAACGAGACGGAAAGATGCGAATGCTGGGCCGCTCAGGGTTATTTTACTACTAATTCTGAAATTAATTTACTCACCATGACACTCGTTTTTACAATCATAACATTTATCGCTCACGTGTTTTATGCGTCAAACATATCCAATGTTTACTTATCTGCGATAGATTCTGGTAAAAATCCTTATAGATGGATAGAATACGGCGCTTCCGCAAGTATAATGTTAGGAATTCTTTCTATTCTTGCTGGCAATCGAAATAGAAATTTGTTTATTTTAACAATTGTAGCTACGTTTGCGCAAATGCTCCAGGGGTACAGCATAGAATCTGCGGTGGCAAACGGCGGGTCGGCCGTCGACAGATTAGTTCCCCTTGTTGCTGGTTGGGCTTTGCTTGCTGGAGCATGGTACGCAGTGTATCACAAATGGTACGACGGCATGGCGCAGGCTTTCGACAATTACGATTATTGCAAGGAAAATAAAGATGACTTTGATGCGGGTGGCGGCAAGCCGCCAGAATTCATATCGCATCTAATTAACGTTGTGTTCGTCATGTTTGCTAGTTTTGGTGTTGTAAATCTTGCATACGTCGTGAATTCGTTCATCGGTGATGCCAAGTCTAATTTCAAAACTTATGAATTAGCCTATATTAGTCTAAGTTTTATAGCAAAGGCAATTCTTATCATATGGTGCATGTCTAGCATTTTTAACGGCGAGCTAGAATGGTTGAAAGATCCGGGATCTTTAGATGTTCTAGATGTAAAACAACCGCCATTGACAAATGAAGAAATGAGTTCTTATCAGGTCACCAAAAACGGAAAGACTTGGGTATTTGAAAGCAGTTCTAGCAACGGGGGTGCGTTTTTGCATCGCAATGGTTTTCAGCATAACGATTTTATGTGGCAATCCCAACTCGGCGGAGGGAGTGTTTCGGCGTACACTACGCAACTTGACTCAACGTCCTTTTATGATTATGCGGGAGGTGCAACGGAGGGTGCTTATAAAATAGATGCTAGCGGCGAAAATCTCTATGGTGAGTGGTTGCAAATAAAATTTCCCGATCCAGTCTTAATGACCTCTTTTACGATCAGTGGAGCACTTTCTGAAAATCTCCCAAGGTCTTTTAAGATTTTAGGCTCAGAAGCCGGCACAAGTTGGGACGTGCTAGGTGAATACACTGATGTAACAGTAGCAACTACTGATGAAGGAACAAATTTAAACCTAGGTCCTTTAGCAACGAGTAGCAATAACTATTATTATTACGCAATCCTAATAACTCGTATTGAAAAAATAAACCAAGATGCGAATAACGTTGCTATTCGATGGTTGAGATATTATTCTACTCCGAATTCTTGTGTTTCATTTAATTCTGAATAACGTCGCCATTCGATGGTGATGAAGCTAAGCGTCAAATACAAATAGATCAAACTTAGCATCATCTATCGGTGCAGAAGTAGAATCAGCTGTACCGATAAAAGTAGTACCATTAATTTTTTCCATATTAACAACTAATGGTTGTGATCTATCACCACTTGCACCTGCATTATGAAAATGACCTTGTGCTAGTATAAGATAACTATCAGTATCGCCATAGTTATGAGCCATCGTAAAGGTAAACTGGAATGAACCATATCCAGATGGATTTGATATAGCACCGTAGGTTGCAGTAATACCTGCACCAGTCCAAGTACCTTGTGGATTTGATTGAAAATTTGTAAAGCCAGCGGTTCCTTTATACCTAGGACCACTACTTGCAAGGCTTTGAACCTGGCTTTCCAGGCTGGAGTCATTGGCGTGATCATGTTTCTGATTTATGAATCTTTCGGACAAATGTACTATAGACGACAAAACCAATCCGATAAAACTTACGATTCCAATTATAACATTAATTGCCACAAGAACTTTAAAATTAAACTCCATTATTATTATTTAAAGATAAATTTTTTAAAAATCAATATCGACTGCCTGGTACAACTCTTCTGGAATTTTTTTTATTTTGAACGTCAATCTATGTCCTTTGGAAAAGCCATGTGATATGATACCATCGATATGTTTTTTTGTGCCATACCCTTGATTTTTTAATAAATCATAGTTGTCGTTTAATTCTGCGTCCTGCGAACACAGATCGCGAATGTACGACGTGTGAGCAACCTTTGCTATGATGGATGCAAACCCTATCCCGTCATGTATTAAATCTCCCTTGATAATACATTTGTGAGGTATTAATTTATCGTTTCTGAAATAAGGTTTGAATTTATTGCCATCAACGTAAATGTCATCAAACGGTATTTTAAGCGCGTCTAAGGCCCTATGAAAAGCCATCATCGTACAATGATATATGTTATGCTGATCGATTTCTTCTGAACTTGCTGTTCCGATGCTCCATTCCAAACAATTATGTTTTACCCATTCGGAAATTTTTTGTCTTTTTTGAGCAGAAATTTTTTTACTATCGTATGTTTTTAGTTTGAAGGGTGGTTCTAAATCATCTGGTAAGATGACGGCTGCTGTAAAAACAGATCCAAACAAACTGCCCCTTCCGACTTCGTCTAAATAAACTCTCATCACAATTGAAATTTTATTATGTACGAAATAATAATCTATCTGGATTTATTTGTGAATATCATTTTGATAATAAACACGTTTTTAGATTTCTATTCTAAACCTTTGTTTTCTTTTTAGCTCAGTGTCTTCTCGGTCGCAGTTGCTGATGTTGCGTTTATAATAATTAAGATGAACATCGAAGCCATCGGACAATTTGCAACGAAAATTCTGTTTTTGGTCAACCTTTAACTTTTTTCCTGACGCGTCCGTGTAATAACTACCGGTCGAATGATGTAAATTTTTAAGTCTTACCCTGTCTGGCTTGCCCGGTAATTTATTCACTCTGTACATAGTTTGCCCGATGCCAAAGCAGGATTCTGTAGGTTGTGTTTTGGTGCAGTCGTTTATCAACGATTTTGCACCGTCTGGAATATTAAAGACTTTCCAAAATAAGTATATGCTATCGACACCCTCGGGAATATTTTCAGCAAAAGAAACAATGTCTCTATATTTTTGCCTTGCGTACACAAATTGATCTATCTGCACGTGAATAGCCCACGTTGTCGTCATGAAATGATCATAATGGCGTAATTGATTGACTAGCGTGTTTTGTTTGGGTTGCGGAAGAATCGCTACGTAAATTTTCGACTCGTGCCAATTTTGAATAAAATTATTTATGAGCTCTTTTGTTGAATCCGTCGAATTCCGATCAATGAAGACAAATTGCGTAACTCCCTCGAATGCATAATGACGAAGCCATTCTTCTATATTTGCGGCTTCATTTTTGAATGATGTCAGGATTCCAACCGTAGTTTTCGTATCTCTATATTTGGAGATTTCAACTGTAGTTTTCACATGGTTTATATGACTGACTTTGCTGCTCAACATAATAGCATTTTTATTTTGGACTTTTTGGGCCATTTTTGCGGTCATGGAATCATCACAAATAAGGCGTGGAGCTCCACACATAATTAAAAATGACTGATCGTCGATGTAATTTCTTGGGTGCAAATCCAAATTTTTCAAAAACACGTAATTTGAGTGCTCTAACTCATAAATTTGCTGGCAATTTTGTTTTAGCAAAAGAAATCTAGTTGGCTGCGGTACTTCATTCTTTAATTTACTAAAAATTTCGTACAGAGCAAGCTTTGGGAAATAGACCACACATTCTACTTCTTGCTCAATTTCTAAATTTATATTGTAATGATCCGTATAATCGTGAATTATTTTCTTTAGCGACATATCAATCGCCGAGGATATGTTCTGCTGGTTGTCGTCCGCATGGAACGGAACTTCGTGGTAATTTACATAATCTATCAATCTTGCATTTTCGACGTAATTCTTAACTTTTTTTGCATTTAACCAATTATTTAATTCTATGCCTAAAGTTTCTAGATTATATTTTATTTTAAAATTTCCAAGCCACGAATGCAGTAAAGTCGATAAAAATGACATGATTAACACAAAAAATGCTACGAATAATATTTCTTGCAATTTCATTTTTCGCCTTTATTTTATAATGTTATTTTTTTTTCTTTACGGCCCCGCAAAAAAAAAGATTACACTCTCCTGTTTAAAAATATTCTCCACGCAAGTTATGACGGGAACGTGGCTGCGATGGAATTCTACGACGATCACGTCCATGACGACGTTGTTGGACAAATTACTCATAACGCTTTGCGTGGATTGAACACGTTCATCCCCACGCCTTCGCCATCTTCGTTTGAAATGGTACACTACCAAACACTAGAAATTAACTCGTGTTCTATGGTTACCAGTGTCGCGTCTACTTTTTTTTTCCACGTAGTGTGGATGTTGATGGGGTTTTTACTGTACTGATACGTGTCGCATGACACGTTTTACACAAACCCGTATTATTTGAACTATTATCGACGTTTGCGAAATGTGATTTAATATCCAAATTACAACTTTTTGAATAGTCAGGGTGACACCATCTACCTAGTTGTACGGGGGGGTTCTTTAATTTGAAACTATTATATAATATTGTAGCAATAATTTTAAACATGGTTACTACTCTTATTTATTGTATTTGGAGAAAATTTAAAAGGTTACTTAAATTGGAGGTTTTAAGACTTTAAAAGAATCAAATTTTTCAGTAGCACAACCAATGCCATGTTCGTGCTCGTCTTTGCAGGTCGCTTCCCATCTCTCTTAAAACCTCTGTATTTTGGTTTTTGTAAAAATTCATCTAAAACCTCCAAAAGATTGGTCCTGATCTGTTTTGACGATAAATTATTTTCGTCAGTGAAATCGCTAATTGCATCGGAGAAGCAAATTTCCGACCAATCGACACGACCACTAATTTTTTTATAGCTTTGTAACAATTTGTTTTTCTTTTTGTCTTCAAGGTTTGGTGGAAAACAAATGCTGAATGGTTTGCGATAATATCTAACAGCGTTGCTAAAAAATCTATAATTTTTTACAATGTCGTAATCGTAACGAACTGGTGTCCTAAAAGTTATATTGAATCTTTTTCTAAACGGTTTACTTTTCACGCTTTCCAAGACGCGGTGTTCAATGTTTCCAGACATGACTAAAAGGGACAAGTGTGGCAACTCGATAGTTGTCCAGTCGCCGTTTTCTTTTCTAATTTGAAAACGGGCTAAGTTGTCTAGACTTTTTTTGCCATCTTCGTATAGCGTTAAAGATACAAAGAGTGGTTCGTTCTCAAAATTTCTTTCGTAATAATCTTCGCTGTCTGTATGCGCAGAAATGCGATGGCTTCGTTCGCTGTAGTAGTTACACCACAGGCCTGTTCCAGAATGGTCTGCAACTTTAGCTCCGTATTCTCTTAGACTTGCTCTGACGCTGCGCAAGATTCCAGTTTTTAGAAATTGCCTAGGGATTGGCGCTGGCACACCAATAGTTGTTGCGGTGCTAATTGGGATTGACGCAGCCCATGCTGTAAATCCATACTTAAACCCGTAGGGAACGCCGTCATCCGTATAGTATCTTCCGTCGCCATAAGCAGTTACTGCTCTAGGTGGTCCATAGTCGAGCCATCCGCCGGGAATAAAGCGATTCCAATCAAATTTTTTCACCGATTTTACGATTTTATTTTTAGGATCGTGTAATGCCTGTAGACTTATCATTAAATATTTAGTGAGTAAAAATAAAAAAATTATACTCTACTGATGCTTTGCAGCGCAAGAAAAAACATAAAAATTAAGCAACAACAACAAAGTCAAATCCAAAATTGTTTTGTGAGTTGTCGTCTTGATCTTTCACAATAACAGTAACAACAAAAGACTTCTTTCCGGAAGCGTCCTCATTATTTTTACCAAGTGTAGCTATAGATATTATATTGTTTACACCTACTGTGTTTGTATTTTGATCGGCGTCACTATAGAGCACTTGATAGTTATGGTATTTTGGAGATGTTGCAAAGGTTATTGTAAACCTATACCATGTTACATTTAATCCTGAAATGCCCCTGTAATCTTGAGTCGGCACCATCAATTGTTTAACAGCGCTGGCAACGTTAACGTCATTTAGGAGATTCCCTTGTACATCTCCACCAGGATGTGTCACCGATCCTCTCGCAATCACAGTACCTTTTTCATTTTTTTTAAGAAAATGAAAAACCAAATACAGACCGGTTGCCAATAAGATCAAAATCACAATAACGGAAACAATCACAGAAATTATGTACTTATCCATTGTATTAATAAAAAAAATAAAAAAACCAAGTGCGAAAGTATAAATTTTGAGGTTATACAGAAGGCGTAAAACTCCAATTTAATTTTTGGCAAATAGCTCTAAATATTTGATCTTGCTTGTGTAGTTTGTCTCGACCCTTTAATAAAGTAAAATTTTGCTTGAAATCTTGCAATCCAAGAATTTCGCAGAATTTAAAGAGGATATAAGAATAGGATAAAAAGTTTTTTCTCTCTGGAAACAATTTGTCTCTCACTTGTTCAAACGGTTCTTGCATTTGAGCGAACATGTTTCTCAATTCTTCTTCTTGCTCCGGGGTTATTCTAGGTGGGGTCTTGCCCGTAAGTCGACAAGCTATTAGTAAGCTGTGCTCGTAATATTTTCTGAGTTTCAATTCTTTCAATACTTGCCGAATCCTAGCTGCGTCAATTTGTTCAGGCAAGATTTTTTCACGAGCTAGACGTTTCATGCAGTTATCAATAATCTCTTTGGGGATTTCGCAGTTTTGCTTTGCCATGGACGTGTTGACCCACTCGCAAAAATGATTCGCTCTTTTGTATTGAAACGAAACGTAATCCATCTCGTCGTTCCAGCTCACGTTCGTAGAAACCGCATCTTGGACTTGCACACTCACTCCACATCGGGAACAAACCAAAGAACTGTCTGATTCTCTTTCTAATTGAGTATCGCAATTAGGACACAAATCTCCGTGTGATATGTATACTGGCGGCGCATGACCATGAAATTCGCTTAAAAACTCATCTTTCAAACTATGTTTTTCAATTCCCCTATCGCCACCTTCTCTAGACGCCATGCGTATAGTGCGCGTGAGATCAGACCTCTTTCTGTATCGTACGGGGTTTTGCGTTTCTGCAAGGCGTACAACGGAATCAGAGATGTTTCCGCGGGCGTTGTCATCTTTTGAATTTTTATACTGAACTAAATAAGGTTCCGATTCGGCCAAATACTCGCGCTTCTTTATTCCAAGTTCAAATCTTTTCTTTTCCCGTTGTAATTCATCTAGTTCCTTGTGAAGATCCTTCAATAATCTAATTTTGTGGCGACCCTCTTGTGATTCTAGTACCTTCTCGAGTTTGCACAGGTCTTCAATTTTCTTTTCCAACTCTTTTGGAACCGTTTCCAAGGTTTTTGCATGGTGATGGATGAATTCAAACAAGTTTATGGGATCTTCGGATTTGATGGCATTCTGGCTTTTCTTTGTCGCAAATGTGGCCATTTTACCTGCACAATTTAAATTTAATTTTAAGGCAAATTTGTTTTTTTTTGTAAAAAATTACCCACCCTCCGTTAAAATTTTATTTACTCCCTTCGAAAATAGTAGAGCAAGACCTCCTCACATAATTCAAATTTCAAATCCTAGACATGACGCAGGCCCGCGACGACGAAATCTACGACAGACACGTGAGATCTTGGCAAAAGTTTGCAGAGCTTAGCGAAGAATACACGACTCACTATAGCACAGAAGGTAAAAATCGACCGACGTTGGATCCTCTTAAATATGACGTTGATACTTTTGGTTTTTTACAAGATCCGTTGGAAGATAAGGCGTTGAACGCTAGACAACAGTCCGACGATTGGGACGGCCTGCCCTTGTCTCACCAAAGCATTAAGATGGAAAAATGTGTTTTAAAGGGCGGTGGCAAAGATAGCAAGGGAGGAAATGTCACTTGCATTTGTGGAGCTGGTTATAAATTGTTTCGACAAGGCTCTAATTTTTTAGACACCACCACAAAAATATGCATCTTTAATTTACGCCTGGCGCAAACGTTCAGAGAAACTACACAAAATGGCAGTCAAATGATTTGCCCAGTTCAAATTAGCCTTGCGTATGCTTGGGAACGCACGAGAATTAGAAACATGTTGTTGCCGCCGTTTTTAGACCTGGACGACACCTTAACAGTCGACGCTCGTTGTGTGGAAGAACACATTGACGCAGATGGATTCGTGCAGCAATCTTTGCAAAATTTACACTACAGCGAAGAACAGATTAGACGTAGAATTACAATTTGCACCCAAGTGTTATCAGATATGATCAACATAAAACCGAGCGAAATATTTGCTGTTGTTTCAAAATCGAAAATACCTGGTGTTGAATTTGTTAGAATCCGGGATGATGACGTTAAATACAAGTGGCGCTTTGCCCCAAAGTTTGACAATGATTCCCACCACGAAATTCCAAAAACGCAAATAAAGGTTTCTTCGTGGCTTGTATTTGGTCTAAAATGTTTCTTAGAACGAGAAGTGAGAGATGATGAATTTAACTACAAGCCTATAATATCGACGATTGAAAAAATGAAAGAGTACGAGTTATCTTTTTTCAAGAATATAAAAATGATGATGAAAAAACAAGATCCTGTTAGAGACGTGGGGAATCAAAAAATACACGCGCGTGGATTCGGAATTTTCATGTGTCACGAAAAACTTAAATTATTTAACAAGAAGGTAAGTGCAGCTTTACAAAGAGATGTTCGTGAAGATCCAGATTTTTGGTTATTAAACAATACCATCAAAATAATAACAACAAACATCAAAGTTGATTTTGACGCGAAAGGTATGAGACTGCCTCACGCTTCAAAATCGTTTCCCTGTTGTTATCACGAACTATACTCCGGAATCCAACAAGATGTCATAAAATCGATCTCGCATAGCAATTGCATCACAAAAAGATTTAAAAACAAAAACCTTTGCAACTCGATATGCTGTTCCAGACAAGAAAAAAGTAAGTGCCCCTTTCCTACTGGCATCCATATTAACGAAAACGGCATTGATCCAAGAGACTCTTGGCTGTTAACAGCGCGATGCAACACAGTCGTTGAGGTAAGCGATGGCAACGGTAAATCTATCGATTGGTGCAAACGTTTGCTCAAACACCCGGATTTTGGATTCATGTACGAAAGCTCGCTTATGTGTTTGTATGTAGATCGAGCATTTAGCATTATGGACGAAGAAGGTGAAAAATTTAAATTTAACGAACCTGTTCCCGGAATTAGGCTATGTGCTTCAAATAGAGTACAAATTATGCACCCCGCCGAACCCGAATTCGCCGGCGTCGACGGAATCGTAAATGTCCAGCAGACTTATCAAAATGGAAGAAAAGGAAGATTGCCGGAAAAATTACAAGTTTACGATTGCGATGAATTTCAGTTGTCCCAAAAAGTCGTGCATGAGCGTCATAATTTTTTAACATCGGAAAAGGAAACATTAGACGACGACGGCGAACAAGAGAACGCCATATTTTGGGATAACTGGTCTGCCGAAGATTTTTTCAAGGATAAGAAGTACAAAAAAATGTTGACCAAAATCGATCCCCTGTCTCCACCGAAAAGCAGGTTACGAGTCAACAAAACTCTCAAAACATATCTTGATGAAAAATTTCCAAACAGCGACATTGATTTTTACGAGAAAAAAATTAGGACAGCTTTATGCCGAGTAGTTCCAATTTTGCACGCAGAGTCTTGCGAAATGTACACTCTTGACAGGGATTTTTTCTGTGCCGAAAAAAAGCATGAAACAAGCCAAACGTTTCCAAACATCAATATCAAAACATTTGTTCATGAAAAAGACAACGGTAAATTAAATGGCTTGGTAGTAGCACTTGGACCCGTCAACGTCCACGGTTTTTTTTGTCCTTATTTTAAAAGCTGCGATCTTCGTAAATCATTTCACAAACACGATGAAGAAAATACCGAAGACATGATAGGACCTTGTGTTGTTATCAAATACGACGACACCAAGCCAAAATTCTTGTATTCCATAAATTGTGGTCATCGAGAATGTATATTAAAAAATTGTGGCAAGGCGCAGCAACCCCTTACCGCCGAATTTTGCTCTCTCAACTCTGATTGGTTGCAAGAACTTTTTGGAATCAAAGGCATTGAATCTTCGTCGGCGCAGTCAAAGAGAAGTAGTTCTCAATATCAAAATTTTAAAGAAAATTTACAGAAGCAGCTAAAGAGATATAAAAAAAATAATGACTAACATCAAACGGCATGAGTTTAAGATTACACAATATCGAATTTCATTTTCCCTCAGAATCCAATATGAAGAAGACGAAACAGATTCTGTCGAAAGTCGCAAGCGAGCTAAAAGAACTCAAACGTAAGCTCAGTAAGCTTGAAAGACGAAGACCGGCGTCAAAATACGAGAAGGAAGTCCAAAAGCTATACGTGGACATCGCTGAGAAACGCCAACTCGTGGGCAAGTACCAAATCGTTCCTGATTACTTTTATGCTAACAACAAAAAGTATATTAAAAAAAATTTCGTCGGTGCTGGGGGTTATGGTTCCGTCCATGTATACCAGTCTAATAAGGATAGTAACGATAAACTTATTATAAAAAATTTTACTAAATACGATAGTACAAATAATGAAGAAAAATTAGTACACATCCTCGTCAGGGAAAAAAATTATGATTGCGGAGTTACTCCTATCAAATCACACGTACACACATTATCAAATGGAAAAAAAAAGATTTTTTCAATTATGCCTTTAATGGTACCCATCAGAAGAATAGAGTTGACGCCTAATCAAAAAATTCAATGTTTCTTGAGTGTTATCCGACAAATCCAGTGTTTAATGAGATATGGAATGTATTATTACGACTTGAAGCCCGAGAATGTTTTGAGTTCCACAAAAAATATCAGTAAAAACACAAAAAGAAAAAAAGGTAAGGAATATGTTTTAAAACAATGCAGCACAAAAGAATTATTTAGAAACCAATTTTTCCTTGGCGACTTGGGAAGCATTTGGTCAAGACGCTACAACCGCGGCAACCCGATATCCACTTATCAGTATCTAGGTAATAATTTGAAAAAAACAAAACACCAATTGCATGTGTTGAATGTAAAAATTCATTGTATAATATTCTTGCTGGATTTGTTTAAACTATACGATGAAGCACAGGACTTAGAATATAGCGAAACTAGGGCTAAGCAGTCTGAAAACTTAATTATTGCTATCGATAGTTTAGAGCCTAAGCTCGGGGGTGTGATGGGGTATGACACTAAGAATGTGCCACGGCGTATGACCCCGCAAGGCAAAAAAAAATTTATAAGAAATTTAAAAAATTGGGTAAAATTGCCCGTTGCGATAACGGGCACTAACCCAGATTTGTTTATTTAAAACTAATAAAATTTCCTTAACTACCCTTCAGCTCGGTCGATCATGGAACTAACGATCGCGCCATGGTCCTGGTAGCCCTCGTTGGATGAGCTCGCGGAGCTCCTGCTGCCGCCTCCCACGCGTTCGACGCGGTCCAGCCCTTGTCATCTCGGCCAGCTCGGCGTCAATATTTCGTCTGACAGATCGCCTGCGCCCTGGTGTCGGCGGTGTCGTAGGCGTTCCCCGAGGTGTAGGCGTTTCCTGAGGTGTAGGCGTTCCCCGAGGTGTGGCTGGCGGTGTGGCTGGCGGTGTGTCGTCTGGCGGTGGCGGTGTGGCTGGCGGTGTGTCGTCTTCGTTTGATGAGTTGTTGGGGTCGAAAAGCGAATTTTCTTCCCATGACAAATCCTCATAATAATCAGTCGATGCTGGTGATCCGGAAGGTGTGGCTGGCGGTGTGTCGTCTTCGTTTGATGAGTTGTTGGGGTCGAAAAGCGAATCCAAAGCGCGGTTCATGGAGTCTCTTTGTACAGGTGTAAAACCGCGATAAATCTGCGCAGGTGTTCGCGCGACTGGTGATCCGGAAATGACAGCCGGAACTGTAAATATTGGTATACCTAGCTCTCTGGCAAGATCGAAATTCCAATTTTCTTCAAAGAATTTTTTTATTTCGGGATTTCTTGCCATTTGTGACACTAAGTGTCGTATAGCGTTGCGCACAATCATGTTTGGGACATAATTACGATGTGTTAAAACGACGCCGCTTGATGTTCGTATAGGATACATGTCAAGTCGGTCTAAAGAAGTTTTCTCATAAGTAAACCCATCTGCGGCAACTACTGGTTGAATAAATATGCATTGAGTGATGGGACATATAAAATCTTCTAAATCTATGTCACCCGCGGCACCCCCAGAAATGCTTTCAAACGAGGACCTACTATCGTTAAACTTGATTCCTAACGTTTTTAAATAATTTCTTCTTGATGTTTTACTTGGCAAGGCTTGTAAAGTTTTTTTTATTACTTGTTTTGCAGGCATTTTATATTACCAAACAAAAAAATTCGTCGTAAAGGAGCGTGTTATCTTTTCAACAATCTAGCTTCTGCGACGGGCCATGCCCGTCGCCATGACATCCTTTAAATGCAGGAATTTGTACGGATAATCTCTGTCTTTGTTCCAATTGCCTTTTTCTAGCAGCTTAGTCACTTCATCGGCGTCGATCTTTAGGACGCCCTTTCCCCGTTTAAGTATATAATATCCCTTATTCTTTACTAAGTAGTCGTGCACGTCCTTTTGAATACGAAATTTAGGCGTTTTAACGCTTTCCCTGACCTCAAACGGTCGGCCCGTTTGATCTATTGCACGTATTGATAATTTTGTTCGCTGCTTCGTCGAATTCGTTCTTATATATAAAGGATCTAATATAGTATTTCTAGAAGTTTTTAACGATGTAGATACCATGTCTTCGTATAATTTTTCTTGAAGCGTTAGTTGAACCTTCCCGCCGATTGACTCAGAACACAAAAGTCGAGCAATGTTAGCAGCATGAGCTACTCCGGTGTAAGATATAATCAATTTAGAGTTTTGTCTAGAAATCATTCGGCGAGCTGCGTAGACGTCCATTACCCTGCTACAAAGAAGAAACAGATCGCGCGCTGCATTAGCAAGATAATCTGAAAGAACTGGCGTTAAAGAGGAGTCTTCTGAAAGATCCTGCATATTCAACAATTCTGTTGCTTCGTTAAAGTCGACCGAGATTTCTTTGTACGCAAAGACTAGCTTTGAATTTGAAATTGTATCGCTTTTCTTAGACATGTTTATGACACTGTCAAAGAAATGAGGAAAGTCTTGAACTATGTTTACAAAAGACCTAATCGGAGTGGCATGTTTTCCTTCCATAATTTGTAAAAGTGTATTTTGAAAAATTTTTAATCTAATGTCGACGGCGTGAAAGCGCATTTTTTTGCACGCTTGTCGCAATTCCGGAACAAGACCTGACACTCGGTCAATTCTGTCGCCGCCTCGCAGATTTTGTACAAATTCAAAACGATCCATGTGTGGATATTCGACAAATATATCAACAAATTGGTCTTTTAAAATATCATTCTTTCTACATTTTTCAGAAAAAGACAGCAATGACTTTTCAAAATAATCATAGCTTTCGTAGAGGTTTTCGAAGTCGTGATCTTCGCCGATGATAATAAATGATTTATCTCCAACTTTAATTGCTGAAGAAAAAACCACGTCAGGAGATTCTATGAATACATTTTCTGATAAATCATTAATAGTTTTGGTTGATATAGCATTTCCCATTTATTTATTAGTTTTAAAATATTACATATCCCGTCTCGTCTAGCGAATTTTGTCCCCACTTTTCCATCTGTTGTCGCAACATCGACCCCAAAAAAACCCGTTATATGTACGGGTACGGTGGTGCCGCAAAGCCCGCCCCGGCGAGGGGGAAATTTTTCTGACGGTCGAAGGATGTTGCGTTCCAAAACATACATCTAGTAATCGTCACACTGGACACGTTCCACTTGTTGAGCGACTGGTTGAAAGACCTTGCGCCTGCAAACATAGCATACATATACTTCACTTTGGACACGTTCCACTTGTTGAGCGGCTGGTTGAAGGCTTCTGCGTTCCAAAACATTTCGTTCATATCTTCAACATTGGACACGTCCCACTTGTGGAGCGGCTGGTTGAAGGATTCTGCGTTGTAAAACATATTGGTCATATTCGTCACTTTGGACACGTTCCAATTGTTGAGCGGCTGGTTGAAGGAGCGTGCGCGTCGAAACATATGGTACATACTCGTCACACTGGAAACGTTCCAATTGTTGATCGGCTGGTTGAAGGAGGTTGCGTGTTCAAACATAGAACTCATACTCGTCACTTTGGACACGTCCCAGTTGTTTATCTCCCCGTATTTTTTCACAATGCCCTCCTTCCTATTTCCGCCGGCAAGATAATCCTGAACGGCGCGACGCAGAGTGGCGTTGGTAAAGGGAGGAATGAGCAGCGGATGCCTTTTTCCAATTTTTTTGACGACATCGGTGGGCAGCTCCTCCAAAGCAGTCAACAGTTCTTGCTGTGTCAGTTGCGACAGCCGTCTTCTGGTGACGTCACCGCGCATCTTTTTGGGGTTGCGATCACGTCAAGGACACGGGGGCGCTGGGCTTTGTGCTCGAAGGACTGGAGAGAAATATAAAGATGTTCCTCCCATTTTGTCTTATTGTACGATCAAACACATCATCACTAAACACATCATCACTAACGAAAAATGAGGCCCAAGGTTTTACGAGAACGTTTGCAAACCTGTTCGTTGCATCCGTTTCAAACGCCTAAAAAAAAAATCAGCTTGGAAGACGACGACGATTTTTTAGCTTATGCAACCCCGGAAAATCAGATTAAGAAAACTTTATCTTCTCCTCCATCATTTCGTAAAATAAAAAAGTTACCGCCCGTTGATGTCAAACATCAAAAACGTTTAGCCAACTATGGATTCCTGCCACCCCCGCCCTCGTTATTTAGATACACAAAAACGTTGGGCAATTTGAAAAATTTGTGTGCCAACGAACCATTCAAAAAAAAAAAATAAGCAATACAAATGCCGGTGACTAAGAGATTAATTATAATTTTGATACCAGTCGTCCTAATAATTTTAGTAGTAATCGCGTCATTAATAGTATTATTCCGTCCGAAAAATGATGAAGGAATCGAGGATATCAATGGAATTTGGGTAGTTTTTGGACAGCAATGCCCAGGAGATACTGAAAAAATCAACAACGCAGAATCTCTGACAGACTTGGCGTTTTGTATAGAAAATTTTAATTTAATTGATGGCAATGATATCAATAAATACGATGAGCATCCACCTGGTTGTATTCGAAAAAATGAGGAAATAATATTTAATTTGCAGTCATCTGGTGTAACCGATCCAGATATAACTTATTACGAATTTTGCAAGAATTCACAAAACGTGGAACAGACAATTAACCCAGGCTGTGCAAGACAAAGTGAAGCTCAAACTGTCTTTAATGTCGAACAATTATGTTGTCAAGACGTCGGATGCACAAATCCTAACGAAAAATCTAGATATGATTCCATACATTGTTTTGATGACGGGAGCTGCAACCCAGTCCTTTTGGCCAACGAGCAATATAGATTTAAACCATCTTCAGTTGTAGATAGTTATGTCTTGAAGTCGTGCTCTTTTAATGAAAATGTTTATCAAGATTCTGACAATTATCCACAAGCCCTTCTAGAAAACGCATACAACCCGTACGACGAAACTGTCGGCGCGCAGCTAACGATTCTAAATAATTTTGAGCCAAATTTTGAGTATGTAGTAACGGACGAAAACCGAGAAGACGAAGTTACGTATTGCATTGAAACACCAAAAACGTTTTATATATATATTGACTATCTATCGTTTGAAAACGCACGAGTGTATGGTAAGGACCGGTCTGGCGTTTTAGAATTCACAACGCAAATCCAAAATTTAGAAGATTATACTGATTCGACGCAGTTGCAGTTCTACGACGGCGATACTGTCGTATTTTTCGTTTACAATAACTTTTATTTGGGGACCGCTCACGACATTCGTTCGATGCTTGACAGCGATGGTGGCGATACGAGCCCCACGTACACGTTTAACACTGTAGGAACTTATTATTATGGGGTTGAAGATGTTGCAAAAATTTGCGGAAGCATTTTGATTACACCACGCGAAAAAATAGATAGCGATAGCAAACAGGCCCATTTCGCCGTTATCGCAATTAAAACGAACACAAATGACGACCTTGGGTTCGTTTCACAATTAGGTGGATTCATGCAGGCAGACCGCCCAATATTTCCTGCGATACAGGAAACCCACGGAGATTTGGTGTCACAGAAAAATCCATCGGCTTCAAACTTGTCCTTGCGCAAATTTAATCCAAGCATTGATTCAGACGACAATATTGAAGAATTTGCCAAAGACGAACATGGAAGTATAGTCGGCGTTCGCGTAGTCATTCAACTCATCGACGAAAACGGCAATTGCGTTTCTCCGGGTTTGCAAGTAAGAAATTCACCAAATTCTGAAGGCTGGATTCAGGGATCTGAAGACTTGATTGATTTTGAACCTGTTGGATTGTATTATGACGACTCTTTAGTAATATACCAAGATCAGCAAAAATTAAGTATTGTTGACGAGGAGAGTAAAATTTTTGTCCGGGGGGCTACCTACCAATTTACTTTTGAAGAGCCTAAATTGCAATTTGCTATTTACTCACATGTCGTAAATGAAAATCCGTCATTTCCTTTCTCATCAAATTCAGAGACAGTGACAAAAAACATTTTCAATGGCGATTTTACGTTTACCTATAATCTGACTCCTGTACTTAGTGGCGATGTTGATGATAATCTTTTTAAATTTTTAAATGATTCTGATGAAAATTTGCCCACGAAAAATTTTACGATAGAATATCCATATTCAATAATGCTCAAATCCTACAAAATTACTATTGACCAAGAAGATCCGGACAATCTTCCAAGTAGGTGGGTTTTGCAGGGTAGTAACGAAAGCTCATTTAGCTCTAACGAGGTCATATCTTTAATAACAACAAATTCTCAAATAAATTGGATCAATGGATCTGATACGTGGGAAACAACCAACCAAAAATCATATAAATATTATAGAATTATTTTCAAAGATCCTATACAAAAAAAAATAAAAAGAATACAATTTTATGAACAGAGAATGCAAGAGTATAGAGAGGGTGTAAGCCATTACACCCTCGAGGATGCGTCAATGACTCAAATTAAAATTCCATACGACGCGCCCTCATCAATAATAATTCACAGACCTAACGGTAACGATTTAGAACTTGCATCTATTAATGTAGTAGACGACGCCTCTAATCGGCCTTATTTTACAGTTGATGACGTCTATTCCAATCCGCAAACGGGACCTATGCTGCCACTCAATAAAGTTATTGATAAAAATGAAATTGATCCGATGAAATATAGAATAGAGCTTTACGAACTATGAGTCTGTTTAAGAAATTTTATCTGATTTCTTCCGTCTTTTTTAGTGTGAAACGTTACCAAATCTGGATATTTATTTTGCAGCCTCGCGGCGCATTCGTTTTCTTTTTCAATGGTTCGTCCCGCTGCGTTATTGCCACCTTTTGCATATATCGTGGATTTGAATGTCAATTTATCAAATCTAAGTACTCCTCCGTATTTTAAGTATGATAGAATGCTGTAATGATAGTCATTTTTATATTGGGTCGACTTATAAAATCGTAAACTTTTGTCATTTATGAACCCGTAGAAAGCGCCATAAATGAAAGACAAGCCGGTATTTATACCACCAGGCTCGACTTTCTTAGTCCGCATGAAATAAGCATTCGCTACCGGATAAAACCCGAATAGTTGTAGTTTTTTTTCTTCAAGGAGTTTAAATCCCTTGTGCAATATTTGTTTAAAATTGTTTACTCTTTTTAGCTTATTTTGGTTGTCGAGCTTATAGAGGCCGGTAATGTCGTCGTCCATGGCTACTAAGCGTTCCCCGGTTGGAAAATAATCCACTATAAAATTGCTTATGTTAGTCAATCCTCTTTTTCCAATAATAATATTTCTATTGTATTTATTGTTTTCAAGCGCCTGCTCATATTTTATTTTTTGCGCCTTGTCATCTACAAATATGTAAACAAGTCGTGGATCAATCTTGCTGTCTTCCAGAACTTTTAAAGTTTTTTTAATCAAGACTTTGGTTCTTTCGTACGTAGGTATGACTATTTTGTAACTAGTCATCATATCTTACTCCCTAACAATATTATTTTCATTTTTAAATACACTAGTCGCAAAAGCTTATTTATTAAGCGGTTTTGTATAAAATTGGGGGGACTATCCCAAGCAAGGGTATGAAAACTGTAAACACAGTGCTTACAATCGACGTTGGATAGCGCCAACCCTTGCCCTTTAACTTAGCAGTGTAAATTGAAGCTACCACAAGCATCGCAATTCCTATAATTAGAACTACCGCGGCAATTGCATATATTGTAGACATATTATCATTTTCGTCTTCGTCATCCATGAGTGTTTGTTTAATCTACAAATTTATTTTTTTGAGAAAAGAGGAAAAAAAATAAATTTCAAATGTTATGATGATGTGTTCTTACATATGTCCCATAATATTGCTGTGCACAACTGCATTTTTTTTGTGCAACGAGGAAATAAAACAAATTCTCTTACTTGGCTACGCTGAACACGATTCGCACACTGCGTTTGATTCGCAAGATGGATTGGAATTTTGGGAATTTGAAACTGCGAACTGAATAGCGGAAGCTGGACTGTTCATGCGTAAATAATAAGTGCTAGTTTTTAAACCAAGGGACCAAGCTTTGAAATGAAGCGACGTCAATTTGGCTCGCGTAGGATCTTTCATAAAAATGTTGAGAGACATGCTTTGGCAATTGTACTTACCCCTGACCGCTGCGTGTTCTAATAGATCTTTTTGCTTAATTTCCCAGGCTGTCCTAAAAACCGCTTTTTCGGGATTAGACAGAATTTCTTTAGGAAGTTGCTGGACGCTGCCAAAGTTTTTTAGTAAATTATCTTTGACATCCGAATTCCATCTATTTTTTGACAAAAGGATCTTCCGTAACTGCTTGTTCACAACAACGTGTTCGCCGGCCAGCGTGCCTCGTGTAAAAATCATAGCGCTATACGGTTCTATGGACTCGGAATTTCCAGCAATCTGCGCCGTTGACGCAGTAGGCATGAGCGCGGTGCTCAAAGAATTTCGCAGACCGTGCATCTTTATGTTTTGTTTGAGAACATCCCAGGATTTAGTAGGGATTTCATAAGGTTTCTTTTCCCACAAATCGTATTGCAACAATCCCCGGCTAGCCGGACTTCCTTCATACGATTCGTAGGGGCCATATTTTTCGGCTAATTTGTTGCTCGCGTCTAGGGCTGCGTAATAAACCACTGCGTGTATTTGCTCGTCGAGCAACAAAGCTTTTGCGGATCCCCACGCATATTTCAGACTTGCAAAGCAATCAGCTAATCCCTGTGTTCCAATCCCAATCGGACGGTGTTTCTTGTTAGAGAGTTCAGCTGATGCGATCGGATAATAAGACACGTCTATGAGGTTGTCTAAATGCGTAGCGATTTGAAACGTAGTATTGTATAGTTCCTCAAAATCAAAACCCGTATCTTTTATGAATTTAGGAAGGCAAATTGAAGCCAGGTTGCACACGGCAGTCTCGTTTGTGTCGCTATATTGCACAATTTCCGCACACAGATTTGAAGAACGTATAGTTCCAAGGTTTTGTTGGTTGGATTTTCGGTTGCAAGAATCTTTGAACAATAAATACGGCAGACTCGCATTCATTTGTAAATCAATTATTCTGTAAAATACGTCACGAGCCTTCATTTGCTTCGTATACATCTTTTTTTGTTCGTAGTCTAAATAAAGATTCTTATAATTGTCGCCCCATTTTTCTGAGAGACCTGGGCATAGCTCTGGACAAAAGAACGACCACTTTTCGTTGTTCTTAACTCTTTCCATGAATAAATCTGAAACCCAAACGGCTGTAAATAAATCGTGAGTTCTTAATTCCTGACTTCCATATGTTTGCCTAGCTTCTAAGAATTCGATGAAATCAGGATGATGCGGTTCAAGGTACACAGCAATCGACCCCCTTCTTCTTCCTCCACCTTGATCAACTGTCTTAGCCATAGTATTGAACATTTGCATCACCGGCAGAATTCCATTTGCTGCGCCCGAGCCCCCGTTAATTGGCGACCCCCGCGCCCTAATATCGTGAAAAGAAATTCCTATGCCCCCGCTCATGTGACTTATTTTAGCGCAATCGTGAAGGCTAGAAAATATGCCGTCCACGCTGTCCTTGTCGGAAGTCATTGCGTATAAAAAACAAGACGCAAGGCTTGGATTCTTTTCGCATCCACAATTAAACATTACCGGCGTGGCGAAACTTGCGCGACGGCTACTCAGGGTTTTAAATAATTGCACAACCTCATCCTGCGACGCGTCTTCCCGTACGAGCGAGATTGCAAGGCGCATGTACATGTAAATGGGACGTTCGACGACACCCGAAGCATCTCGCAAAAGATACGCTCTTTCAAGAGTCGACAGGGCAAAGACGTCTAGGTCTTCGTCTAAATTATCATGTTCTTGTACTAAATTATCGTAAAATTCCTTGTTTTTCATTACCTGTTCGTACAACGCTTTGGAAACAACTGGACGTTTCTTTCCTCCTGGCGATACGTTGTCAAATAATTTTGTTATGCACGCGGAAAAGCTTGGTGGCGTTGCAATCCGTATCGCTCGCAGGGCAAGCCTAGCTGACATCTTTTCTGTGGCCACATCTGCAACTTGCATAGCTAAAATTTCTTGGGATATTTTCTTATAACATTCTGGCAGTTTTAATTTTTTTGATTTATACGCTTTTTGTACGTCTGCTACCAAATCTTTAGGTAGTTCATAATTAAACTCATTTGCTAAATTCTTGATAGCGTCCATTTTTGTTAATAGAGTAAAAAAAAAATAAGTTTTTTTTAACGCACCGACCTTGTTATGTTTTATCGCGCGATCTTTTTTTAAATAATCCTTTTAGAGTTCCTTTAGTGTTTTCCTCCTCTGATACGTCCTTCTTCTTTTTCTTGGTAGTAGATGATTTCATTTTTTTTCGGGGCGGTTCTTCTAATTTGTTGTTTTTTTCAATGAATTCGTGATACAAACCCCGCGACGTAATGTTTTCGCTGTTCATAGCTTGAGACGTTGCTTTTTTGTTTTGAGCTTTTAGTTGTCGAGTAACTTCCTTTGCTTCCGTAATATTGATGGTGCATTCTCGTTCTAAAACGATCGGTATTGACACAAATGGTAAAGTCTTTTCCACAATTATTTTATTGCTAGACCCGAGATCTCTGAATTCTTCAATTGTCAAATTTCCACCAAATTCCTTTAACCAGTGAGTTGGGGGCGAGCACGAAAAATCTTGGATTCCGTGTTCCATCGCCAAAGCCCTTAGCCACGACATGTGTTGAGCCATATTGTGGTGGTAGTGCACGTCGCCCCACGCAGCTGCACAAGACGGTGAACAGAAATTACCGATTGCTTCATATTGACTTGCGGAAGAATCAAAACCGATGGGAAACTGCCACGCAGTGCTAGAAAATTTATGCGCACAATGCCAGCAGCTGGCACCTTCAAAGTCGTTATCGTAAATTAAAGTGTCTTTGGATAATTTTCTGACAACGTCCGCTGGTCTATATAGGGCGCAACACAACATTTTCTTCGATATGTCGGTCACATTATCATCAAAGTTGCAATGTTCCAAACAATCACTTTTACAGGTGGAGGATTTTCTATTCATATCTCCAGACTCAATTATTATTGTCTCAATATATTTAATTTCAACTGTGACCACGGTTTTTTTTTTAGCTAGCATTGAAATTTAAAATTTGATTTGTTAAAATGATTCTTTTTTCAATCGCCGCGGCGATGGCAAGTGGTGTTAGATTTTCGACGCGATCTTTCGGTCCATGCGGCGAAGTACCCACTCAGCCTGAAAACATTTTAGTAGTTGGAGCAGGTGGTAGAACAGGGCGAGAGGTAGTGTACCAAAGTCTGAAAAATGGCCACAATGTTATTGCGTTGACGCCTTCTCTCAAGCGCGACAGCTTGAGGGTTCCGAGAGGTTCTGCGACCAGCGATGGTATAGATATTTCCACAAACATCATGAATCTTAATAATTACGATTATTCGCCGCAACTACACGTTGTCGTCGGATCCGTGCTTAACCACGAATCGCTTAACGATTGTTTTACAAACTACGGCAAAATATCATCTGTCATTTTGGCTCATGGTGGAAATCCAAATGACGTCGGAAACAATATGTTGGGTCACGGAACTTTAAATGTTTTAAACTACATGAGACACCAAAACTGTAAAAAAATTACCGCCGTGACTTCAGTTGGAATCAAAGAAAGTTATATACAGGTGCCAAGTTTTTTCAAGGATCGAATCGACACAATCTATAAACATGCGTTTGCAGACAAAGCTAATCAAGAATATTATTTGGAAAAAAGCGATACTTGTTGGTGCATCGTTAGACCTGGCGGTTTGACTTTTGACGCACCAAAAAATTACGTTGATATTGTACCGTTACCGAAAAAAATCGGTACGATTTCTAGAGCAGACGTTGCTGGTTTTTGTCTACGATCCGTGACAGATCCTGACTTCGCATTTTTCGGACAAAAAATATCAATTTCTAACGATAACAGCTTTGGCATACCCGCAACGCCCTTACGTGTTTAGAAAATTTCTCTAATTATTCAATATAATCAATAAATTAAGGCTGCGGTGCAGCGTTCCTAGCAAAACCAACGGTTTCGATGCCCCGGTTGGCGGCAAGCGGCGCCGTCGGTCGAATTGGCACAAACGTGGTATTGGCGTGTGTTTCGTATAATGTGTGTATTGAATCGTGCAAATCTAAGATCATTTGCGTTAAATCAACCTCTGCGTCTACACTTTGCAAATTTTCAAAGTTGCCCTGGCGAGCCCCGCGCAGACCGTCCATCGTCGACTTTCAACTTTAAGATATGTGTCGCCGCAAGTTTTTTTTGGAGACATTCAGTTTACATCTTCTCCGCTACTTATAGTTTCTAAATCTGAGACCAAAAAAAATATGCCGCCGCACGAGCAGCCTCCGACATTCGTGACCCAGCTCAAGCGCATGATCGAGGAGCGGCCCGAGATCATCCGCTGGAGCCGAGGCGACATTATGATCCCGGACCCCGCGGCGCTCGAGCGCAACCTGTTGAAGTACTACAAGCACTCGAAGTATGCGTCGTTCCAGCGCCAGCTCAACAATTTTGGGTATCGGCGGAAGTGGCTGGGTCCCGGCTCTATGATGAAGGATACGGTCTACGAACGCCAAGGCGCCTCGGAAAACTTGGACGACCTCCTCTCGCTGCGCCCCGTAAAAAAAAAAAAGCGCGACGCCGCCGCGCGCGCGGCGCGAGCTTCTGCTGGGCGCGAGCGTGTGCGCGCGGCGCGAGCTTCTGCTGCGCTGCTCGCGCTCGGGGCGTCGTCGAGATTAGACGCCGAAGGAACGCTCGTTTCATTCAATATCAAGGATGGTGAAATGAAAAGTATGGTTCTAAGCTACAACAACGTGACGTTCAATCTTGGAATAGGCTTCAAACACAAAGAAAAACAAAATTACCTCAATTACTTTAAAGTTGGAGATTTAATAAAGTTTTCATACATGAGTCTTGGTGCTCACGGCAGGCCACGTCATGCGAGGTTTGAATAACTACTAAATTTTACTTTTTGATCCGAGGCAAATCAATGACGGGCGCCAGACACAGCGACTGCTGCCAGGTCATGCGACGACGCAAAGACGAAGACATCATAGCGCGATCTCGGCGGGCTTGTTCACGAGCAAACGCCGGCGAACTGTTACGACGAATAAGAAGGAGACGACCAGAGCGCTCGGGTTTTTTTTTCAAAGACTCGCGCGCGGCGTCGCGCGCGGCGTCTCGAAGCGCTTGACGTTGCGCACCGGGCGTCGGGCGTTTATTGCGTAATTTTTTCCAAGTAAACATAAACATTGTAATTCTTTTGACTTAGTGACAGATTTTTTTTTACAAAAAATTAAAGTTTTGCTAACAGGCTTGGGCAAAAAAATATAAGCCTATACAAAAAGAATGATAGAAAAATGTTCGTTGGTTGAATTACAAAATGCTACATTAGATTATAAAAAAGACATTATTAAAAAAACTTTGAGAAAATTATCTACACCCGATGCTCGTAGAAATTACTTGAAGCAATTGGGAATAAGATTTGATGAAAAAAAGAAATTATTTTCTGGAGGAGCTTACGAAAAAAGCGATCTAGAATTAAAAAGTTTATTATGTCCGATTACAAAAATGATATTTATTGAGCCCGTACTTGCAGAAAATGGCGTTACTTACGAAAAAAGCGCGTTGATATCACAATTTAGGGCGGACAACACCTTCAACCCCGGTCTTGGGCCCGGCGACGACATGGCGTTGTCCAACAACATGGGAAGATTTCGTCCCATGCGCCTTCGCCGCACTTGGGACGACGCGGCCGCCGCGGCCTTTGCGACGCGCGGCGGCAGTAGGCAACCCGCCGATGCATGGGCGAATTTGTATTTTACAACAAATAAAGTCATGCGCCACAAAGTATTTAAATTAAAATCGGAAATGGGGGACAATCGTAAAATACAAACCTTCTTTAGACGCCATTGGAACAACAGGCTTGCTAAGAAATCAGGTCTTGGTACGTACTCGATGTTGAGCGGCTGGTCGAAGGGTACTGTTGGTGAACTGTATGGAATTGCGTCAAGAAATGACCAAATTAGAAACCGACTAGATACCATGCTACAAGAACAGAGCGGTCGATTTTCTAAACGTAGACTTTTGGCCATATTGTTATTTTATATATTCATAATCAATGTCATAGGTTATACCTATGATCCCAATTACGATGATTTCATGAGAGATAGAAAAGAGCGTCGTCGTCAGAGGCGCCAAAATTCATACCGGCATGACTACTCGGCATCTCCGGTGGGGAGAGCGTATGATGTCCTTGGTATCTCGAGAGGCGATGACTTTTCTGGAATAGCATCGGTGCGACAGGACCTGACTTTGTCTGCGTTAAAAAAGGCCTTTCGCAAGCAAGCGCTGAAACACCACCCAGACAAGGGCGGCGACATCGAGGAATTCAATAAGGTCCGAGCGGCGTATGACCTGCTGAAGACGTATGTTGAGAACTGGGATTTTAACGACCTGGCTTTTGCCTAGATGCGAGTTTATTTTGCAAAAAAAATGAAGTTGATGAAAAATAACGAGAAATGGACGTAGCATTTGATATATACAGAATCCACTGGGCACGAGAAAATAATGAGCTAAGAAAACTCAAGTATGCAAATCATTTCAATAGATACTTTGAATATAATTGCACCACTCGCGACATTTATTCGCTGCGAGAAGAAAGCAACCCAGATGGATTGTTTGAACTTTTAGGATACGTAAAAGATTGGATTTTACGTCCGTTTGGATACGACTCGGACCGCTTGTTTTCTTACACTAACAATCACCAAAGGTTTTATATTCATTCGCCGTCCACAAAAGGTGATTCGTGGGCTGGTAAATCAAGGGTTTTGACCAAGAACGTTTATGCAATAGTTCTTGACACCACTGCAATCCGGTTTGAAACCCCGGCCCGGAAAATAGAATGGAAAATTTAAGTCTAAATAGCCTTTCCTTGATAAATTATACCTGTTTGCCTGCCCACCCCACCTAAAACCGATCGCACGGGATATTCGTGACCTAGATGTGGGGGGTATGCGCACGTAAAATTTTTATCGTTATTACATTTCCATTTTATGTTTCCGTCGATTATGCCATTGCACATGGGGCCGATGTCAAATAATTTTTTAGCGGCATCGGGGGTAATTGCATATGCGTGAGCTCCTAATTTATTTTTTAAATTACCAAGATACGCGAAGTCAACGTTATCCTCGAGTCCACCTAAATATTCGTTGACTTTTTTAAGTGCGGGTTCTTTATTTTTGAACGGCAAAACTACGTCATCCTCAAAAACTAAAACTCTTTCTTCATCCAAATTTTGTACGTGTTCCCACACGTTGCGATGAGCCGCGTTTGCGCCCTGAACCCGAGCTATGTTTGCATTACCTATCTTCTTGACATTTTGTCCTTCGCATACACCGGTGTTTTTTTCTTTAAGTTTCACACCCGGAAATTTTATACACTCTAAATTGAGCGGTTCGCAAACATTTTCTAAAATACGTTCTTCTCTTTTTTTATTCAAAGTTATATAAAATGCTTTCATTTATAAAGCAATATAATAAATCACATCTAAAACGAATATTGACTTTGGCGGTCGACTTAAGCACTTTTTGCTAGATATTTTTGCCCAGTTGCCTTCCCACGAGTATGTTTAAAGCAGTTCATGCATTTTGAATCAAAAACTGTGTACGACCCCGGGGCAGGTTGTCCCTTTCTAATGTATTCCGGCATGAATGTAGTTTCTTTGCTTAAATTCAGTGCTCGACAACCATCAGACGATAAAATCCACCTTTCTGCGTCTAGATAACCTGGCCCAATGTCTCCCTTGTCTTTTAAATAATCAGACTTGGACCACCAAAAATTTCCAGAGAAATGTGCGCCAATGGTGTTGTTAGTCAGTAAAACACCGACCGCGTCGTAATTTTGTAAATTAAACAATACTTTTGCGTAATCAATCCAACAAGATTTCATCATTTGGTCAATCCAGTCGTTTAAATGTTTTGTTTTCTTTGCAATCGTGGTTGCGCGCGTTATTCCCTTACTATGCATATAAAATACATCAAAGCTTTCCTTTTTACTGTCTTCTCGTAACCTGTTAAGGGTAAATCGTTCATATAATTTTGGATTTGGATCGGTTGCATGTATTTTTATTTTATGGTGATAATTCCATATGTTGTCGTCAATAACTTTTTTGCTACCAAGTATACAAACCCGCAACTCGCTAATAATAGAAAACGCATCTAATTTTTCTAAATAATCAAACAATTTCTTGACAATCTTTTTCCACTTTAGTATGCCGCAAACATGAAAATATATGTAAATCGGCCTTTTCATCAATATTCTGGCCGGAGTATATGAAATTAGTTGCCTAGCACTGTACGGTTCGCGAATCGATAAATATAAACAAATTGCAAGCAATGCTAATATGATGACTACCATAAAATAAAAATATACTCTGAAAGCCATTTTATTATTACTTTAAAGAAAAAAAATTTTTTTATTTTAAAGTTTAAAAACGTGTCTTTGTTTACAATGTTTCAACCAAAGAAAAAACATAGAAAATTCGACGTTCACCATGCCTGGAAAAAAGCCAAAAACGTTCGGTTGCTGCTTCGAATGAATCTTGATAGAACATTTGCGACGCCATTTAAAGATATGATGAAAACGCGTGTGCCCAAAAATCTTCAAGCAGCTGTGGGCAGTTGGCCAAAAGATATTTCGTATATTTTAAGAAGTTCTGCCATATCACCAGCGAAACATTTCCAAGACTTTATTAACAGATGCAATGTAACAGCATCGGTAATTGTAGAGGTTCGCACAATAAATGAAGAACAATTTAAAGCTAAATATGGCGGTACTAGTATTGAGGAATACCGTAGGATTGCGAAATTCTTTTGTAAAGATAAGAAACTGAAAAGTTTTCCGTGTGATCATTGGTTGCTTGCAACTATGAAACAGTCGCATTTTGCCGCTATATTGTTTTATACCGGTCCCTTTATTTACGAGCACAACAGGATACTTTTTAGTCTGGGC
>Ga0115013_10000048_pt1 | contig 79617 bp, 63 predicted proteins | sample SouAtlMetagenome_2_FD_88686 | JGI IMG/M metagenome (GOLD analysis project Ga0115013, IMG submission 88686) | Marine eukaryotic phytoplankton communities from Atlantic Ocean - South Atlantic ANT15 Metagenome | ecosystem: Environmental > Aquatic > Marine > Oceanic | place: South Atlantic Ocean...
GCGCGATAAAAAACCCCTGAATGGGGCAAAAAACCAAAAAAAAAGCCCCGAAAAGAACCCCAACAGGGCGCAAGCCTGTTACGGGCGTAAAGACAAAAACCACCCCCCCCCCCCCCCGCAACCGCAAAAACAACCAAGGCTGCAAAAGATGCACGCTGCAACGCATAGCTCAGCGCAAAAATCGGCAGCAATGCGATCAGCGCCACAAACAGGCCATAAATTAGATTGTGAATCATATCGCCGCGCCGCCATGAAATACGCAAAAAACTCGCCGCCAATAAATATAGTGCCGCAAACAACACTGCAGGCGTAATCGTTAAATAAAGCGCCACAGCAGAGGGTAGGCCAAATTGCGGAAAAACCATGGGCATGAAAATTCGTGCCGAGAACGCCACGCCAATAAAGACGACGCCAAACATAAATAAACGGCGAAAGCCGCGCGCATCACGGAACAAATGCGCATAAAGCAGCGGCAACAGCAAAAAACCAAAAGCAATCAGGTCACGCAATACTTCCTGCATATCCGCGCCCCCCACAAGAGCGATAGAAAAGGGCACTGACAAGCCAAATACAGCAAAGAATTGCCCCGCACTAAACCATACAGGGCGCGGCGGCGTATGCGCGCTGCGTGCATTGACAAATACAGCCGACAGGCCATGCACGCCAGCACCAGTCAGCAAAAGCGCCGCAATAATCACCTCAATAATACCAACATTATCCGGCGTTGGCTGCCCCCAAAGCCCATAGAGAAGCAATGCGAGAAGGACAGATGCATATCGTACAGTGTCTAAACGCATGGTTTCTATCTGCCTTCATAGAATTTTAATCGAGAGCTTCGTCTTCACGAATCTCTTCATCCGCTGAATAGCGCGGTGAAGAACGGTAAACAACCTCGCCGCCAATACGCTGCATAATAGCAGCAAAGAAACCATCTGTGCCGTGTTTTAATGGCGATAGGCGCATATAATCACCTTCACATGGTGGTTCAATGCCTTCTGGCCAGCCTTCAGCCAGTGGCACAAGTCGATAATCTTGGTTGCGCGCAAGGAAGCTTTCAACCTGATCCTCATTCTCGCGACGCAGCAGTGAACAGGTGGCATAAACTAAACGCCCGCCAATTTTAACCGTGTCCGCGACTTTGTCTAAAATTTCAGCTTGCGTTTCCAAAAGCTCTTCTAACTGCGGGCCATAATGATACCAGCGCATATCAGGGTTACGGCGCCACGTGCCCGTACCTGAACACGGCACATCAAGTAAAGTAACATCAAATGTTCCTTTTTGACGGCGCAGCCATTTACGGTTTTTCTGGTCTTCCATGCCGCGCGTTTCAATAATATCAGAAACGCCTGCCCGTTTAAAACGTGGCTTGGCTTTGGCAAGGCGGCGCGAATCAATATCCATAGCAACAACACGGCCTTTGCACTCCATGGCATTGGCAAGCGCCAAAGTCTTACCACCCGCACCCGCGCAATAATCAAGCACCTGCATGGATGGCTGCGCATTACAAGCAAGCGCAATAAGCTGCGAGCCTTCATCTTGAATATCAACTAGGCGCTTTTTAAACGTCTTGGTCGTCGATAAGAATACTTTTTGCTTTAAACGTATGCCCCATGGTGAAAATTGATGTGGCTTGGCGCTAATATCTTCTTTTCTCAGACTATTAAGCGCATCTTCACGCGAAATTTTGGCTACGTTCACACGCAAATCAAGTGCGGCCTCACCAGAAAAAGCCTGAATTTCTTCTTCAAAATCTGCGCCATAAATAGATTTCACTTCGTCTAAATACTGCTCTGGCACTTCATAGCGCACATATTCAGGCATATCATCATGGATAAGCGCCTGACCACAAAGTATATTTAAAGCTTTGTTTTCAGCAGAATCTAATGTTTCTGGGCTGTATTTATCGCCATTGAATATCATCTGCACATATTCGGCCTCGCGCTCTTCAAGAAAGATCACCCCCGCCAGAACAGTGCTGCGCGCATCAAAATCTAACCCTGCGCGGTCAATCCACCATTTCAATTTTGCGTAAGCGCGCATAATGTCGTAACATAGTCCCGCAACGTAGCGGCGATCTTTCGAGCCGATATATTTACGGTTACGCATATAATCCCCAATGATATTATCCATGGGAACAGATGCCGTTTGTATCGCTTGAAAAATTTCAATTGATGCTTTTATTCTCGCTGCAGGTGTCATATATAGTATACTCTATACTGGGTTTAAACTTGGCTTAATTTTATAAGGTAGTGCTTTGTTACAACATTCTTCACACGATAATCAACCTAAGTTTGATATGATCGAATCCTCAGGGATTGGTTATCACTACCTCTATCATGAGCGTGAATACCTTCTAAAGCTGATAGCGCTGCCGTTTGTCATCAAATTCCTTACAACTTTGGTGCTCAGTTTATTTGGAGAAAATATTTCTTATTTTTCTGCCTGCCTCGTCATTATTCCTAGCCTTTTTGCCGAAGGTTGGCTTTTGGCGCAAGTCATCCGCAGCTTCGCTTTTAATGAACGCTGGCCGATGATGCTGAGCGGCGAAACAGATGCCGATAAAGCCAAACTGTTAAACCGTCAAACCAGTATCATTGCCGCTATCGTCACTTACGTCCTTGTTCATATGATATTTTACGCTGTGCAGAGCGCCCTTATGATCTCTCCAGAAGATTTTGAGCTCCTCGCCACACTGAGCAATGGCGGCGAACTTCCTGCTGACGCCGATATTTCATACATGCCTATTTTCCTCGGACTTGGCCTCGTCTTCACGCTGATCTTTTGGTTTCCTTTAATTTGGCTTCATATTCCCGCAGCGGCGAATATCTATTTCAAAGATTTCTACATGACGATTGTTAAACAGCGCATGGCGCTACGCATTATTGGCTGTTATATTATCTGCCTGATGCCGTTTTTAGCCGCCCTCGCCATTATTAGAAACGTCATTGTTACCGCGTTTTCTATAGATCTCGCTGAAAAATCACTCGCCGAAACAGTCTTTTTAGGCTCTATATCTGAATTCACATCATTACTTGTTGGCATCGTAAGTACCGTAGCCATCACCCACGGCATCCGCCAATTCTTCGGGGCAAAGAAATGAAAATTATCGTCACAGATTTTGACAATAAAGAACATCATCTTGACGCCATAGAAGGCTGGCGCGTCATGGAAATCATTCGTGATCATGGCCTTCCCATCAAGGCAGAATGCGGTGGCGCGTGTTGCTGCGCGACCTGTCACGTTTATGTCGAAGATGAATGGCTTAATAAAATCCCCGAAGCCCGTGACGATGAGCTTGATATGCTTGACGAAGCCGTTGATGTCGAAGACCGTTCAAGACTATCATGTCAGTTAATTATGAGCGAATCCCTTGATGGACTGCGCGTCAAGTTGGCGCCCACAGGCTAAACCCGGCCTTATCACAAGTTAGAAAATCCATAAAAAGGCCAATAAAAAAGGAGGAACAATAATTCCCCCTCTTCTATATTGGTGTAAAACTTTTTTTAATTAGCGCACATCACGATGGGCCAGAGAACATATTTGAGTTCTTCTCTACGTTATAAGCATAGCTTGTTGTTTCATTACCAGTGGCCTGCAAGCCGCCGCCAGGGGTAACGCGCTCAATATTTGTAACGCCCTTCATAATATCCATCGCAGCGATCTTTGTTTGGTGAAGCTGCGCCTTAAAATTTTCATAAGCGGCGCCAAAGGCTTCTGCGGCAATCTCTTTACCCATAATCATCATGCGTTTGATTTTACCCGCTTCGCCATGTTCTGTATCCAGCGCTTTGGCAAAAGCGTTTTTTGCAGGGCGCTTACCGCCGCCACCTTTACCTGAACGCCCCGTTGTCTCTGAACCTTCTTCATCTTCTTCATTTTCATTCGCTGTTGCGGTTTCTATGTCCAAAAACGTTCTCGCCTGAAAGCTAACAGGATAATTACTAAGCTCTTTAGGGTCCAATGTGCGCCCTGTTAAGCCGGCCTTCAGCTCAATATGCAATTCATCCTGATCACGCCAGTCAAAAACCACACAATGGCTTTTATGGTCACCCGCAACAGGGTACTTCTTAACAACACGCTTACCTTGATATAGCGGCTCTTTTAAATCTGATGCTTCTATAAGCTCATTTACATTAACTTGCATATTATGGACTCCGTTTCTTTTTACACCCGTATGCTTAACTTTATCTTCCAACCAAACTAAACAAAACGCTATATTAGTATTTACAGGGCATAATAGGCCTGTTTCGCTTCGTCGTTTTTTCGTGTTGGTGATTACATATTGTCCTGATATGTTTAAAAAATAATTAATAAATATGACAAACAAAATCTTTTTTATCATTACCCATTTCACACCCCATTTCACAGACAAAAAAATCAATGGATAACAACCAGATACGACAGAATAAAAAAATAACGATTTTCGCAACAATCTGTTAATATTTATGTGTTTTAATGGAGTATTGTAGGGACATACCCTGCACAAAGCAGAATAAAACTTTATCAGTATTTACGGGGGAAAATTAAATTTAATATCCATAAAAATTAGATAAAATTTTATATATATGTTTAAAAACAGTTGGTTACGATATAACTTTGCACAAAGGTGCCTATTCACTATATCATTAATGTATCAGCATTTTTTGACGGCTCAAATCAAGGAAGAGGGATTTTAATATGTTTAATTCGAGAAAATTTTTACCAGCGCTGGCGATATTCGCCATGTTAGGCGCCGGAAATACGAGCGGCGCACAAGCCGCCGCTTCAGATATCGGCTATTTAGACTTCGCCGGATCATCAAGCTATAATAATAGCAGCATCTTAGATAGTGGGAATTTATATCAAGGACAAATCAATAGCTTTACAAGTGGTTATCGTGCGCCGAATTCGGGAAGTCATGCACGTACTTCTATCGTCGATCGCACATCAACAGGTGTCATACACCAATATTACGATGTCAATGACCCTTATTATAACTATCGTGATCCTGACCCAATTAGGGTGGAAATTAAATATAATGATGTGTATCAAAACGCATATAATGTTGCGCAGAATTCTTCGCAAGATTATATCGCGCCACGTGATATGAAAGACGTCTATAATGACCAGTTTTTTGTAGGTTACACCTATGATAGCGATGGGCATCGTGACCGCGCAGTATATCAATATACTGATGGGTCAAATACATATAATGATTACTTTAATGCCGCGCATTATGAACAATTCGCACAAGGCACAATTAAACACAACGAAATACTCACCCAGCAAACAATGGGCAATGCGATTACACCGACACCAAACAACTATGATTACAACACCATGGATTGGGCTGGCATGGCTTCCGGTGCCTATGGCGGCGCTACAGGTGGCAGCGCATCAGGCTCTGGTGGCATTGGTGGCTACGTAAGTGACTATGCTGGCAGTTATGCGGGTAACTTATTCGATAATATTGACCTCAGCTACGGCTCTGGTAGTTCTGGTAGCTCTGGTTCTGGCTCATCAGGTGGCATAACTCAATATCTCAGCTTTGGCAGTTCAGGTAATGCAAACGGTGTAGAGACCAGCTCTATGAGTTTCGGTACACCACTTGCCAAGCCAGTTGCTGACCTTGCGATGACAGGCCGCGCTTCACCTTCATTCGCTCCAACGCTTAATGCCCTTGGTTCTGTTGCTGGCATGACGAAAATGAGTGACTTCTACAAAAACTTCGGATCAGCAGATTTCCTTAATAACCTTCCAGGTGGCATGGGCGGCGAAATTTCAGGTATGCTGAATGACGCAGCTGATACAATTGGTCAGAAAGCAGGCGAAGCTGGCTCTCAGTTCTTTAGCTCTATGAGTGATAGCTTCAGTGATTTCAGCATGAGCGATATCGGCCTTGGTGACTTCAGCTTAGACAGCTTTGGCATGGGCGACTTCGATATGGGTAGTATGTTTGAAGGCTTCGACATTGGCTCACTTGACTTTGTCGGCGACTTTGATCTGGGCAGCTTAACAGATGGCCTGAATATGGGCGATATGTTTGGCGGTATGATGGATGGCTTTGACATTGGTTCAATCATTGACACTGACGCCATTACCGGTTCAATCACATCTGCGATTTCAGAAGGTTTATCTGATGCACTCGGCGATATGCTAGGTAGCTTCTTGGGTGATTTCGACATCGGCGGCGCAATTGGTAGCTTCTTTGGCTAAGCGCCCCACCCTACAGATTTGAGCATAATTTGATATAATGCCCAGCACATTGCTGGGCATTATTTTTATTATAATTCAATAATATATTAGAAATAAGTTGAAATGATTCTGATTTACAGGTAATCAAGCAAGAAATATATTGAAATTGCCCTGCCTCAACCATACGAAAATGATAGGCAGAGCCCTTGAAAGGTCACTTAAATGTCTGAAATTCGTAACGTCGCTATTATTGCCCATGTTGATCATGGCAAAACCACTTTAATCGACTCTATCTTTAAACAAAGTGGTACGTTCCGTTCGCACCAAAACGTTGATGAACGCGTCATGGATTCCAACGACCTTGAAAAAGAACGTGGCATCACTATTCTTGCGAAATGTACAGCTGTTGACTGGCAAGACCACCGCATCAACATCATCGACACTCCAGGACACGCTGATTTCGGCGGCGAAGTTGAACGCGTATTATCGATGGCTGATGGCGTTATTCTGTTAGCAGATGCGGCTGAAGGGCCAATGCCACAAACAAAATTCGTGCTTTCAAAAGCATTAAAGCTTGGCCTAAAGCCAATCGTGATCATTAATAAAATTGATAAATCTGACAGCCGCGGCGAAGAAGTCGTTGATGAAGTCTTTGACCTATTTGTATCACTTGATGCCAATGAAGAACAGCTCGACTTCCCTGTACTTTATGCTTCAGGGCGTAATGGTTGGGCGGTTGAGAACCTTGATGATCCACGCGATAACCTTGACCCGCTTATGAACCTCATCACAAAACACGTTCCTGCGCCTACAAATGACGTTAACGCGCCATTTTCTGTACTTGCAACAATGCTTGATAAAGATAACTTCCTTGGCCGCGTCCTTACCGGAAAAGTCTATAGCGGTAGCGCAAAAGTGAATGACACAGTGAAGTCGATGAACCTTAAAGGCGACAAAGTTGAAACTTTCCGCCTGACCAAACTTCTCCGCTTTGAAGGTATTGAGCGCAAGCCCGTTGATGAGGTTTTTGCCGGTGACATTATTTGTATCGCAGGTATTAAAGAAAGCACAGTGTCGAACACCATTTGTGCGCCTGAAGTAAACACCCCTATTCAATCTACGCCCATCGACCCACCGACGATGGCGATTACAATCACTGTTAACGATTCACCGCTTGCAGGCCGCGAAGGCTCAAAACTGACATCAACAATGATCCGCGACCGCCTTTTGGCTGAAGACGAAGGCAATGTTGCAATCTCTGTCACAGAATCATCAAACAAAGATGCATATGAAGTTGGTGGACGCGGCGAATTGCAGCTTGGCGTACTGATCGAAACAATGCGCCGTGAAGGTTTTGAAATGACTGTTTCTAAGCCACGCGTGCTTGTGAGAGAAGAAAACGGCCAGAAACTTGAGCCTTATGAAGAAGTGTTCATTGACGTTGATGAGGAATATTCAGGCACAGTTGTTGAAAAAATGCAGCAGCGTAAAGCCGAGATGACTGATATGCGCCAAAGCATTGGCAAAACCCGCATCACCTTCAGAGCGCCCTCACGTGGCCTTATCGGTTACCAGAGTGAGTTTATGACCGATACGCGCGGTACAGGCGTCATGAACCGTGTATTCATGGAATACGGCCCATATAAAGGCGACATCAGAGGCCGTCACAATGGCGTGTTGATTTCGAATGGCGACGGCCAAGCTGTAGGTTACGCATTATTTAACCTACAAGACCGTGGTTTTATGTTCATCGAGCCACAAGCAAACGTCTATGAAGGCATGGTTGTCGGTCAGCATAATCGTGAAAATGACCTTGATGTAAACATCCTTAAGGGCAAAAAACTAACAAACGTTCGCGCATCAGGCACAGACGAAGCCGTAACACTTGTTCCGCCACGCAAAATGACATTGGAAGACATGATGTCTTACATTAATGATGATGAGTTGGTTGAAGTAACGCCGCTTAACTTGCGTTTACGTAAGCGTTATTTGAAACCGCATGAGCGTAAGCTTGCTGCGAAAGGTTAATAGCTCCAGCCGCAAATATTCAATAAAAAGGCGCTCTTTTTCAGAGCGCCTTTTTTATATCTCAAATTTATATCTCATACAAAAAGAAGAAAAACAGAGCTAGAAGCCACCACCATCTTTGCGCATATCAAGCAACGCATCTGGACGAACAATTGGCGACTTGCTGCCACCCGCACCGCCTTTTGCGCCATAGCGGTCATTCGCTTTAAACTCTTCTTCGAAAATTTCATCAAATTTTGGCATAATACCCTGATTAAGCAACACCGCACAGCGCGCAAAGACCTTTAACGCTTTTTGTTCCCAATCATAAATTTCTTCACCATAAGGCTGGCCTTTATGCGTCATTGCCTTTGTCCGCCACTCATTAGCCTTGCGCTCTTCCACCCGCACCCAAAGCAAGCACTCAAAAGGCGCCTCTCCTTCTTGCGGGTCATCGCGGATAACCTGTATCTCAGCTTCAACGCTATCAATATCTGAGCCCATGCGCACTTCTGCACTCATGCTCACTTGTGTCGTTTCGTCATAATGCGACCAAGGCCATGTCTCATAAAGCCCTAAAACTTTAGGGACGCTGAGCATATTCATGATTTCTTTGAAGGTTTTACGCATTTTTTTCTAACATAATTGAAAAACTTATACTTCACTATACCATGAATAGCCCCATAAGCACCATTTAACAAGAAGGAAAAATGAGAAAGCTGTTATAGATCACCTCTATAACAGCTTTTCAAAACACCCTAAATACCGGATTTGTCCGGTCACTATAAAAGGCATGCCATAATATAAAACAATAATTTGGACTATATCTAACTTGCCAGAAAGGAGATTCTCTCTCCCTCACACACTTAGAAATAATGCCATAAAATCGTAAACACGAAGTAAAGAATAGCTAAAACTTTAAGTGATAAATTTATTCTTCGGCGTTTTTATTTGTATCATCCGCCGCTGCTTTATCGCCGCCATCTGCATCGACGCCATCTGAACGTATGCCCTCAATACTGATTTTTATTTTTACATTATCAGCAAGCAGTGGCAAACCATATGTCATGCCAAAGTCAGAACGTTTAATCTCCGCCTCGGCAGAAAATCCGGCTATATATTGGCCGCTAAATGGATGAACACCAGATTTATTATGTTGCACATCAAGTGTCACAGGCTTATCGACGCCATGCATCGACAATATACCATTAACTTTCGCTGTGTTTTCGCCAGTAAGCTCAACAGAATCGCTCGCAAAACGGATTTCTGGGAATTTCTCTACATCAAGAAAATCTTCATTCTTCAAATGCGCGCTCCATTTTTCATGCCCCATTTCAAGACTTGCCGCATCAATAACCACATTGACTGATGATTTTGACAAATCATCATGGTTTAAAACAAATTCGCCATCAAAATCCATGAAACGACCATAAGAATTTGAAAATCCTAAATGATCCCCGATAAACACGATCTGCGTATGCGGTTTTTCAAGCGTATAACGTTCAATACTTGCGGTTGTTCCTATGCCATCAAGGCTTGTTTCTTCGGCAAAGGCCGCGCCGCTTATACCAAAAGCAAAAACAGCCATTATTAAAGACAAAAATTTTAAAAGAGTATTACGCATTTTTTTCTCACTATAAATTACATTTAAATAGAATATATATCGCTAAGTCATTTCGGCAACCACTATGCCATATTCTGTTGCACATTCTGCCAGCCCCTTAGGCACTGGCGTTGCGCTGGCTTCAAAAAACCAATTCGGGCCTACACGGTTAAAGCGCCCAATTTTAACGCCAACAGCCTTTTCTGCGCCAACAACCGTATCCAATTCTAGGCGCATTAACTCAATTTGCGTATCCGCATTTACAAGGCGGAAAAAGATGTTTTCAACATCCTTAAAACTTTGCTCTTTCTCTAGCCCCTGATAGATTGTCAAAACAATCTCCATGCCAACGATGTCAAAAGGAATGTCCGAAAGCTTCACGGTGATATTCTCATCATCGCCATCGCCTGCACCCGTGCGGTTATCACCATGGTGCTTCACTCCGCCCTCACATGCTTCCATATTATTATAGAAAACAAAGTCTTGATCTTCGCGAGTCAGGTTATCCTTATTTAGCAGAAATAACGATACATCAAGATCGGGCGTCGTATCATCAGAGAAAACTTTCGCGTCCCATCCCATGCCAATCATCACGCGCTTCAAACCGGGGTCCATGCGCGTTAGATTAACCTCTTCACCCAAAGATACGCGATTAATATTCGCTTGACGCTCAGATGCTTTATCTTCGCTACCGTCCACAGCGGCCGCTGCGCCATCCTCACTCGCCGGCGTTTGCGCAGAAGCTTGATGCTCCGCGCCTGCATGAACATCAATATTACTAATTTCTTCAGCTGGTGCGCTCATTGGCGGCAAATCGGGCAGCGGCGGCACATCAGGCGGCGCAGCGGCAAATTGTGATGGTGTATTATGCGGCGCCATCACATCAATGGGGCGGATGCTATCCTCTTCAATATCGCCGCTTTCGATGATAGTATCATCATCACCATCTGCAGCGGCTTCTTGCACTGGCTGTACAGGTGGCGCATCAGGATTCGGCGTGTTTTCAACCATATCTGGCAGTGGCGGCACACCAGATTTTGGCGGCGCTGGTGGTGCTGGGTTTGGTAAAGAGCCAGACGTCGCGTTACTTGCAGCGCTTTCCGCTGGCGTATCACTTAACAAACGGTCAAGCTCGGCAGGGTCTGGCACAGGGTTCGCTGCTGGCGCAGCAGGCTGTGGCTTGGCACGAACACTTTCCCCCTCAGCATCTTTTGATGCGGATTGCGGTTCTTCAGTATCATCCGCGTAATCGTCTAAATTAATATCTATTGGATTAAGTAGATCATCATCCATAAATCATCCCCCTACTGGAATATGAATATCTGACATGAATAAAGCATATACGCCAATCGTATAAGCCACATATGCAGCAACAAAGACATAGCCCACGGTTTTGTGTATTTTACGCGCAAAAAGTAATAATGCAGCAAACAACACCGAAACGCCAACAACAAGCAGAACATTCAAATTCATTAATTCTGCATTTTCACTTACGCCTGATATCGGCTTAATTGCTGATGTTACACCAATAATCATTAAGATATTAAAAACGTTAGACCCAATAATATTACCCAGTACAATATCATTGTGTTTTTTCAATGCTGCGATAACGCATGTTGAAAGCTCAGGCAGCGATGTCCCCAGCGCAATGAGCGTCAAGCCAATAACCGCTTCTGGCACGCCAATAATATGCGCACTGACTTGTGCGCCCCGCACCAGCAATTCCGCGCCAAGCGCAATCAAAGCAAGACCAAGCAACAAGAAGATCACCGCAAACGCCATTGACTTAAATTCAGGTTCATCAATTTCTTCAATTTGTGCTTCACCTTTTCGGGCCATGCTATATTGCCACAGCACATAAACAAGCAGCAGACCAATCATAATTAGGCCCGAACCACGGCTCATATCACCCGTATTGACCAAAAACACGAAATAAAGCGTTGCCAATACCATCACCGCCAAATCGCGAATAAGGTCTTTAGGGCGTGCAGGGATTGTGGCAATAGCCGCCGTTACACCAATCACCAATAATATATTGGCGATATTTGAACCAATCACATTACCAATCGCAATCCCCGGTGAACCTTTTAAATTCGCATTCACAGAGACAATAAGTTCGGGCAATGATGTGCCGAAAGCAATAATGGTAAAACCAACGATTAAAGGTGATACACCCAAGTGGCGCGCAACATACACAGCGCCGTCAATCGTCCAATTACCGCCACGTATTAACATGATCATCCCTAACCCCAAAGAGCCTAGAGCTAATATAAACGCCTGACTGGTCGCTAATTCATACATTATTACTATTCTTTCATTTCATTATTCTTCATTGCGCAAGAAACCTTCGCGCGCATATTGGTGAAATATAATACATATTGATATATAATCCAATACAGCAAAGCACAATAAAGACAGAAAATTGCACAAAAAACGTTATTCGCCTTTATGCCCATCATCCCATTGCAAACCCCAGCCAAAAGCGCGATCCATTTCTTCATGCCCTGGAAAAAATTCCGTGTAATTCGTGACATTCATACCATTACGGTTGTTTTCGAGCCCTGCAACAACACACAGCGATAAATTCTTACTATGTACAGAAGGTGTAACGACAATTTGCTTTTCACCAGGGATGCGTAGCTGAATTTGCGGCGCAACCTGCGCCCAGTCTTGCGCGCCTTTATAAATGTAAATATAAAGAATAACGCGTTTAATCTCGCTCCATTTCTGGCCATTAATCAGCATATATTCATCATCACCTTCCGCGTCACCCGTACGCTCATCTCCTGAAAGCTGAATATAAGGAGCCTCATCAAAGCTACCAAAAAGTTCACCGAAAGCCTGTACCGCCCCGCGCGTGCCGTCTTGCATTTCATACAAACAGCCCAGATCAAGGTCGATATCTAATTTCTTTTCGATTTTGAGCAAACGCCCAATCATGCTCTTGCTCAGCGCGGTATCATTATCCCACGCAGCGCCGACATTAATCTTATCAAAACCGTCTTTTGGCGGGCTAACGGCGATTGAATCGCCTGAACGTCCAAGGAAGTCATTATTCCCTGCTGTTTCTTGGTTACGGCAAACATAGCCCGCCGCGCCCAGTGAGTTACCATGCCGCGAAAATTCTAATCGAGATTTTGACGCGTTACTTAACGATTCTTGTGAAGACATTTAACCTACCTTGAAATTAATACTGCTATTTATACGGTTGCGCTTGCAATCTCGTACTAATTTGATAAAAACTACCTAACATAAAGTTAAAGCAATCTTCAAAAACTGCAAGGACGATTTAAATGGCCTCTTATCAGTATGTTTTCGTGATGAAAAATGTATCCAAAACCTTTGGTGGCGGCAAAAAAGTATTAGATGATATTACACTAAGCTTCTTGCCCGGCGCAAAAATTGGCGTTCTCGGCCCTAACGGCGCGGGTAAATCAACATTATTAAAAATTATGGCTGGCGTTGATAAAGAATATCAAGGCGAAGCATGGGCCGCAGAAGGCACAAAAATTGGCTACCTAGAACAAGAGCCAAAATTAGATGAAACAAAGAATGTTCGCGAAAACGTCACTGAGGGCCTCAAAGACATTAAAGACCTTGTCGACCGTTATAACGAAATTGGCGGCGAAATGGCTGACCCTGATTGTGATATGGATGCGCTTATGGCTGAAATGGGCGATCTACAAGAAAAAATTGACGCTGTTGACGGCTGGGAAATTGATCGCACACTTGATATGGCGATGCAAGCACTACACTGCCCACCAAACGAAGCCAGCATTAAAAACCTTTCAGGCGGTGAAAAACGTCGCGTTGCACTTTGTAAGCTTTTGCTTGAAAAGCCTGACATGCTATTGCTTGATGAGCCAACCAACCATTTGGACGCCGAATCTGTAGCATGGCTGCAAAGCTATCTTGCACAATATAACGGTACAGTCGTTATGATTACGCACGATCGTTATTTCCTTGATAACGTCACTGGCTGGATCCTTGAGCTTGACCGCGGCAGCGGCATTCCTTACGAAGGTAATTATTCTGCCTATCTTGATGCAAAAGCAAAACGCCTTGAACAAGAAGCACGCGAAGATTCCACGCGCCAAAAAACGCTTGATCGTGAACTTGCATGGATACGTCAGTCACCAGAAGGTCGCCGTAAAAAATCTAAAGCGCGTATTGCTTCTTATGAGGAATTATTCGCAGCAAGTCAGCGCGAAGATGTCCGCACAGCGCAGATCGTTATCCCAACGCCGCCGCGCCTTGGGAACCTTGTGGTTGAAGCGACCAACATCAAAAAATCATTTGGTGACAAAGAACTGATCCAAGACCTCTCCTTTAAATTACCACCGGGCGGCATTGTTGGCGTTATAGGCGCAAACGGCGCAGGTAAGACCACATTGTTTAAAATGATTACTGGCGTTGAAGCACCCGATAGCGGCGAGTTGCGCGTTGGCGATACAGTACAGCTTGGCTATGTTGACCAGAGCCGCGACAGCCTTGATAATACGAAAAACGTTTGGGAAGAAATTTCCGAAGGCCTTGATATGATGAAACTTGGCAATATCGAAATGTCGAGCCGTGCATATGTATCGTCGTTCAACTTCCGCGGGCCCGACCAACAAAAAAATGTTGGTAAGCTTTCAGGCGGAGAGCGTAACCGCGTTCACATGGCGAAAATGCTCCGTAGTGATGCCAACCTCATCCTTCTTGATGAACCGACAAATGATTTGGATACGGAAACATTATCTGCGCTCGAAGAAGCGTTGGAAAAATTCGCAGGCTGCGCGGTTGTGATCTCGCATGATCGCTGGTTCTTAGACCGCCTTGCAACGCACATTCTTGCTTTTGAGGGCAATGGTCAAGTTGTATGGTTTGAAGGTAACTATGAAGATTACACCGAAGACCGCAAGCGCCGTACCGGCGATGATGGCGAAATTAAAGTCCGCGCACGTTTCGCGTAAATTTCTTTAAAAACTGATAAATAGCGCCGCTGTGAAGATTGATTTTCAGCGGCGTTTTTATGTCCTCATGCCTGTAATCGGGCGTGTATAGACAGGCGTTCCGTTACGTTCAGCTTCACTTTTTACTTTCAAATATTCCAGCGCCATATTACGCGCAATTTTCCGCGTCACATTACATTCAGGAATTTCATGCGTAGGAAATGGCGCACCATCTAAGGCGAGAATATTTTGAATATAGCCCTGATCTTCTAACGCGCTTAGTTCATAAAGCCCCGTATCAGACAAATAAATATTCTTGCCCGCGCTGAGAACTTCGCTGACCATAGACAAGGAATACCCAATCACGGCAATATGATCTGCACGCGCAATCAGCCCGCGATAGGGATTATAATCATTAAGCGCAGCATCATAGCTTTGCCCGATAACGCGTATAGATTTTTTACCGCCTGCATTCTTCTTGGCAATGCGGGCTTCTAAATCAGTTTTAAACGCTTCATAACGCGCCTGCCCTGTACGGCGGCATGGCACAATAAAACAATCCAGCGCATCATAATGCATTGAAATATCAGCAATTTTTTGCGATATCCCTTCAATCTCTGGGCACATATCTTGCGGCGCACCATCATGCGAAAAGTCAGGGTCACCGCCCATAAAAATACCGAGCAAAGGCGCAAGAATATCAGGATAATGCTGTGTGAAAGCCCGCCCTTCCACGGCAAGCATGTCAGGAGTAACATCGTGGACAACCAATGATTTCAACCCTTCACCATTAAGCGATGAGATGACTTCATTGACGCAGTTATTATAGCCCATAAAACCTGTTTCATTCCTGCCATCATCAGAGAAATGCTCCAACGCATCAAGCCCTGAGTGACGGCCTAACAAAAAATTAGGCTTCGGAAATTGCTTTAAATAGCTACAAAGTTTTGCGCCAAAAACATCACGGTCGTTATAATCCGCAGCATCATTAAAATGCCGCTGCACGACGCTTTGATCGACATACACATACGCACCATCAATCATCTCAGCAATAGCTTTTGCAAGGCCGATAGTGCCATGCGTGTCGCCGCGATGCGGGTCATCCTGCCCAATGCACGCCATAACAAGCGGCTTGACGCCACCCCGATTAGTCGCGTTTTTAAAGGCGGCTTTAAGATCTATATCTGAAGCGTCGCGCTCTATAGGCATTTAGGAAGCTCCATTCCATCGCTCATTAACGCTGCACGTATATCCAAATACTCTTCCGCAATGCTTTTGGCAACGCCGATCGTGACATCAATGCGTGGCATTAATACCTTACGAAAGACTTGTTCAGATGTGCCACACAAATCTACGATATGTCCTTGCGCAACAAGACTATCCGCCATAAAGGGCGGCGCTGACATATATAACGGCTTCTTCGTATACAAAGCCTCACTAATCAGCGACCCTGACTCGCCAAGCAGTGCCAAATGGTCAGCTTGATCTAGCAAGCCAAGATAGGGATTATAGCCCCCATTGGCAATTTCTTCGTATGGCATCCCCATCACCTGCATATCAATGCGGCTATATTTTGCCATCTTCTTTAAATACGATATATAGTGATCGTACATTCCACCTGTACGCCGTGAGGGGCACAAATAAAATGTTACATCATGCCCCATCCGCTCAGCCATAACCGACATGCTTCTGGCCGCCGTATCAACACCGCTTGAGATCACGCCACCTAATAACACGCCGATTAATGAGCCATGAATATTTTCAACCTTGTTTTGAAATACTAAGCCCGCTTCGGCTAAAGCCGCATCCGTCAAGTCATGCGCAACGAGTCCTTGTCCGTTATTACTCCGTGCCGCTGAATAGCTTTCATTCCAGCGATCTTCAGTAATGACAGGCTGCGCTGAAAATTTTGCACTTAAACTTTTCGCCTCATGACCGATGATAATATCTGCGTATTGCATCTGGCGCGCATAGGCCTTTAGCTGTGCATCATAGCCTGAAATTTGATTGAATTTTTGCGATAAAGATTGCGCATCAACATAATCATAGCCTCCACCGAGCATTTTTGCGACCTGCCGCGCCACACCAACCGCGCCCTTGCTGTCACCACGTAACGGGTCATCTTTCCCGATATAGGCGACAACCAATGGGCCGCGCTTTTGATTTTGCTGATCCTGTTGCGTGCTTTTATGCATCTTGCTTCCCTGTCTTCGATAGGCGCTTTATAGCAAGCCGGCCATTCTTATGTCAATATATTTAGGAAAAACAACTATATTAGGATTATTTATGGCATTCATTTACCACTCTATGTTATCATTTATTGGTCTTTACTCTTTTTTTGTAGATTCAAGAGTCAAGGGCATGGGGCTGATTTTGTTTGGTATTTTATGATTACGTCTTTGCTTGGCGTGGTTTTGGGGCTTGGTAGTGACCAATTCAATAAACGCATATTCAATTAACACAAAAACAGCGGCAAAAGCATTGCTATTGCCGGGTATATTGCCGCGTCTTAAGGATCTTTTTGGCGCACCACTAATATTTTTAGCTTATGGATATGCCTATTTATTCTATATGGTGAAACTCCTTCCTGAATATCACCCCTATTTGCAAAAACAAAATTTCGGCCAGTTTGGCATATTTCAAGTTCTCGGCGCAGCCAGTGAAAATATCGAATTTGAACTCAAAAATATCGACCGTATTATCGCATATTTTTCCGTTCTTGCCTCCTTATTCATCATCATAATCCTCGGTATAATGACGCTGCTTTACGTGGTGATGGGCGCAGCATGGGCGCAGGTTCCCAGCCTCTCGCAACTTATTTTAACGCCAGACCCAACAGACGACATTGCCCTGATGATGCTGGATGCGACATTCGGCATTCCAGGTATTTTTAATTCCTCAATGATGCCTACGGCGCCTTCGCCTTTTCACGCGGCAATGCAAACAGCTTTATTTGGCCTGTATAACTACATGTTCCTAGTCATTGGCGTGCTCATTATGTGTATCCATGTTATGCATGCAATTTATGACACTATACAATCTGGTACATTATTTGGACGCCGCTTTAACAGTTTTTGGGGGCCCTTCCGCTTGTTACTTGGTGTTGGGCTGCTCTTACCTGTCGCTTATGGCATGAATTCAGCACAATATATCATGCTTTATACCGCGAAATTCGGTTCAGGCCTTGCGACCAATGCGTGGACGGCCCTTACCAATCAGGCTGTCATTCCCATTGGCGGCGTCGAAGTCCAAACCAATAATTACCGCAATTTGATTACCGAGCCACCGCGCCCCAATATATCAGGGCTTGCAGGCTTTATGCATCTGGTTAAAACATGCGAATATTTCTATGAACAAGTGAACGATGGTCATGCCGAATTTGATAAAGACATTCGCGCATATCACATTTACAGAAACGCATCGACAGAAATTACTGGCCCCGGTCAATATAACACCGCCATAGCAAATGCTGAAGGGCAGTCCATCAACATCGTCTTCGGTCATAAAGAAACCAGCACCGCCACAGGTACCGAACAAGCACAAAGATATGCAGGCAATGTCATCCCCTATTGCGGTGAAGTCACCGTCGAAGTCAGCAACGCTTTCTCTCCCGGCGCCAGCGCGGCACAATCGGCATATCTGGATGTTGTTATCAATTTATTTTTACAAGCGCCTATAGCGGCCTTTGCCCATCAAATGCACTATATGTATATGAGCGGCATATCCTGCCCGACAGCGGCAGAATATACAGCACTGCTCTCTGCTACGACAACATGTAGACCTGATATACCGACGGCATATACAACAACGTATTTCCATGACACATTGCAACCTTTGGCTGATACGCCCGTTACGGCTGCCGTTACAGCCTTACAGGCTAGTAATGAATTTGCCTATACAGCGACCCTCAGGGGACGAGGCTGGGCAGGTGCAGGCCTATGGTATGGGCAGGTTTCCGACTTAAATGGCTCTATGATGGAAGCCGTGATGCAAGTGCCCTCAGCGACAAAGCTACCGCTTATTTTGACAAAAATATTGGAAATGCGGACACAAGAAGAAACCGATGTTGCCGCAGAAGAAATGTTTAGCCTCACCTCCGCTGATGGCAGCATTATCAAAAATCTCGGCGCGACGATTGCTGGCGAACAAGACCTTGTCAAAGTTCTGGACGAAACATATAAGCTTATGCTCGGTCCAGAAAGTGCCATTAAAACATCAACAATTGATGACACATCACCGATGAGTGCAATTGAATCGATCATTAACATGATTTTCGGCACGGCCGGTATTACCAATATGAGCAATAATAGCGACACCCATGCCATGTTCCAGTTAACGGCCATTGGTAAAGGACTGATCGAAACGTCAATACGTAATTTATTAACGTCAACATTAGCCTCCGCCAGTGGTGGCTTCTTTTCACAGCTCAACACACCCGCGGCGAAAGCCTTGGGTGATGTATCCTCCGCCATTGCAGGCTTTGCGAGCATGATCGGCGGGTTAACACTGAGCGCAGGCATTATTCTTTATTACATTGTGCCACTTATGCCGTTTATGTATTTCTTTTTTGCTTGCGGACGCTGGGTAAAATCTGTTTTTGAAGCGCTAGTTGGCGCGCCATTATGGGCGCTGGCGCATTTGAAATATGACGGTGACGGCCTTGGCGATATGGCGATGAGTGGCTATTACCTTATATTCGAAATCTTCATTCGCCCGATCCTCATCGTCTTTGGCCTTATTGCTGCGTTAAGCATATTTGGCGCCTTGGTCACTGTATTAAACGACACATGGTCGATTGTAACAACAAACCTTACTGGTTTCGACCATAATGCAGATCCTGCAGATTGGGATATAGACGGTGTGCGTAGCAGGATTGATCAATTATTCTTCTCTATTTTCTACGTCATTGTCATCTATGTTATGGCGCAAAGTAGCTTTAAGCTGATTGACCTTATTCCAAACCAGATTCTGCGTTGGATGGGCAGCTCAACATCAAGTTTTGGCGACATGGCGCAAGATCCGCTAGATACATTAACACGTACCGCCGCAATTTCAGGTTCACAAATGGTGCCGCAGGTTACTGGCGCTGCGAGCAAGGCGGCAACCGGTCTTGGTTCAGCTGGTGGCGCTGCATTTAAGGGGGCGATAGGGAAATAACGATTAATAAGTTTTTAACAAAAAACCGCGATAAACAAACTAGACGCAAAAGAAAAGAGTAAACAGAAATAGTAATGAATAGCGATATAATCAAAAAGAATATAAACACGAAATCCGTGTTCGCTTATTTGCTGTCACCACAATTGGGACGACGGGTTAAGAACCTGTCGATCAACACAAAGTGGTTTGCGTTGTTACTGCTGAATATTTTTCAAATTTTGCGCTTGCTGCCTGCACATTCATATTATACAACGCAGGACAAATTAGACACGATTACTATTCGTGGCGTTTTAGGGCTTGCGGCGAACAACCTAAAATTCGACCTCAAACATAGTGACCAAATTATTGTCTATGCCGCGGTCTTGCTTGCGATGGTGCTTTTAGTCGCCCAGTTTGCCCTGCTCGCCTTTGTGATTTCGACAAACATAGCGCATGCGCAAATACAGTTTATGGGCTTCTTCCAACCGCCCCTAGGCGTCGACCTTTCCAAAGACATCGCCTTTAGCATGTTAGACCAGATTTTCGGCGTGCCAGGTCTTTACAACACGACCTATGCCCCAACCTCTGCTGCGACCATCCCGCCATTCACCCTCGCGCTACAGGGGACATTCAAATATTACAACTTTTCAATGTCTATAGTTGCAGTCTTTTTGCTGCTTTATTTCCTTTTCGTTGTTCTTGTTGAAACCGTCCAAGATGGCACGCCTTTTGGTAAACGTTTTGCCAGTGGTTATGTGCCTTTCCGACTAATCATTGCGCTCGCCTTCCTCGTGCCGACATATCACGGCTACAGCACAGGCCAACATCTCGTTTTAAACGTCGCGAAAATCGGCGGCACATTCGCAACCAACACTTGGATAGCCTTTGGCGGCGCCGTCGAAACCCCATTGGGTAATGGGCAGGAATCCATCATTCCAGAACCGAATATGCCAGACACCACAGCGTTAATGGAAGCGCTTCTTTTTGCAAATATCTGCGCGGCATACCACAGACAAGAATATTATCTTGAGTATCTGAATGAAACAGACACAGGCGGCAGCCCCCTTTACCATAACGCGCTGCCTGTCAATAAATTAAATGATGGCAGTATTCAGCTGGGCAGCAATGTATCAACCTTTGCGCAGCCTTTGCCGATTGACCTTTATCTTCTCTATGATGAGCCGCGCTTTGCGAACAAAGCAGCATTGGTAAAAGGACTTGGCTTCTCGCCAGCAACAGCCGCGACATATTTCACGCAAGAGCCTTCTCCTCCTCGTATATCAGATAATATAACAGACTTACTCGCAGCAACAGAAACCAAAGATTTACGTATTCGCTTTGGTCAGATTCACCCGGATTTTACTGGTAATGTTATCGCCGACGGGACAAACGCAACAGTAAAGGGTGGGGTAAACACTGTTTGCGGTGAAATCGTCATTCCCGGTGCACCGTCGCCGACACTTGGCGTCACGGGCATTGAAAGTTCAGTTGCGAAGTGGAGAATAGCTTCACTCGTTACTGTCTCACTAATGTGGGAAACAGACGTCATAACCAGCATTGCCCAACGCTTGCTTGCCATACATGGTCTTGCCGGACCTGACATTTCTGGCTGTGACATCCCTCTCTCTACCGGATTACCGATTGCCGCTGGACTATGGTCTGACTGTAACTCACCGCCTCCTTCAAGCTTTTATGATGCACTTTTTGAGCTTTATAGAACTGTTACAGCAGCATATTTCAACTGGGCAATGACACTTATGAAAGACGAAGTAAGCACAGCACTATCGATGAATGCAGCGACCAACTTACAAGCCAACCAAGAGCTTTACCAATATGGTTGGGCAGGCGCGGGTATGTGGTATAATAGAATATCCGACACATTTGGCGCCTATACAGAAGCCTTCAAATCCCCATACGTAAAAGCATACCCCGATATAATGAACACCATTGCAATGTACAAACGTACACAGCAACTTAACGCAATGGGCCCGGATCTGTTCAGCCCTGAGCTGAGTGATGGGCGCTACATATCGCTACCAAATGCTAGCGATCTCGAATATGCTAAGATCATGTCTGAGACCATTGATACGCTTGTAACTGGTGCTGCATCAGGGCGCCAAAGCAAGGAAGACAAAACCAGCTCTTTCACAAACTTTATTAATATTATTTTTGGGCTAGAGGGCGTGTTTAACCTACGAGAAAATGGCGATGTCCACCCATTTGGACAGCTTGTCGGCGCAGGCAAGGGGCTCATTGACAGCTCTATCTCTGCTTTTGCGGGTACGATTTTCACAACATCTATATCGGGCTTCCTCTCCTCCCTCGGTTTTGAAAGAGGCGCAAAGATAGCGGATATGGCTTCAGCTATTGAATCTATGGCCGCTACAGTTGGCCTGACAGCAGGGATCATCCTATTCTATGTTATACCATTGACCCCTTTCATGTATTTCTTCTTGGCTGCAGGGCGTTGGGTAAAAAGTATATTTGAAGCAATGATCGCCGTGCCTTTATGGGCGATGGCGCATATCCGCATTGATGGAACAGGCTTGCCTGGTGTAGCGGGGAATGGGTATTTCCTCGTCTTCGAAATTTTCCTCAGGCCGGTTCTTACATTATTTGGTCTCTTAGCTTCCATGGCAACATATGGCGCCTTAATGGTCATTTTTAACGATGTCTTTGACTTGGTTGTCGACAACCTCGCCAATAACGATATCACCATTGCTGACCCAGATTATATTGATGAATTCCGCGGCGTAGTGGATATGTTCTTTTATACCATTCTCTATGCAATTGTTGCCTATATGATGGCAATGGCATCGTTCAAACTGATCGACCTTATCCCTGACAGTATTTTACGCTGGATGGGTGCTGGGGTAAAAACATTCAGTGATGAATCAGGCAATATTGCAGAGGGTCTTAACAGTACAATTTCAATTCAGGGCGCAATGACAGCGCGCCATGTAAGCAACATTTCAGAAGGCCTCGGTGAAGCTGGCGGTATCGCGGCAGGCGGCGGCTTACGCAGCGTAATGCAGCGCAGATAACAAAGCAGGACAAGGTAAAGTAGGACAAAACAATGGCATTTTTTGACAAAGCAAAAGAAAAAAAAGAACTGCATAATATTGGCGCAGGGGACGTTATAAAATACATAACCCTTCCACGTATTTTGCCGCGTATTGCTGCTTTCATCAATACGGGTTTTAAAACGCTTGCCTTTTTTATCGCCTGTGTCCTATCAACTGTACGTCTTATTCCTGCAAACCACGAATTTATGCGCCCAAAAAACATTGGCAGCTTTGGTATCGTTCAAGTACTGGCTGTTGCGGCGAATAACCTTGAGTTCCGCAAAGACAAGGCTGACCAAATTATCGTCTTTACCGTCATTATCTCTGCTATAGCCATCCTTGCATTACAAGTTCTCACGCTGGTTGCATCTTTTGTTGTATTTCCTGCTATGGCACAAATCGCCAATATTTTTGACCCATACCCCTCTGCCATTCCGGGCGGCGGCGGCGGCCCAGGCGCAAACGGGGAATATGATATTGCCATGATCTTACTTGATCGCGTTTTTGGCATCCCTCAGTTTTTTAATTCATGTGTAAGTCAAAATGTACCATGCACCGGCATTAATTCAAGCGGCCTGAATAGCGCCAATGAAGTACATACCGCTGGCGGCCCGCTACCATGGCCCTTCCATGAAGGGCTACACCAAATGTATTTATTCTACAGCCTTGCCCTGCTGGTCATTGGTTTGTTGATTTTCATCTACTTTATCATGGTGATCATCATCGAAACAGCGCAAACAGGCACCCCTTTTGGGCGCCGCTTTAACTCTGTGTGGGCGCCCATCAGGATGGTGGTTGCGGTCGGGCTTTTGGTTCCATTTGCTTATGGCATGAATTCTGCCCAGTATATTACCCTTTACGCAGCGAAATGGGGCTCTGGCCTTGCGACAACAGCGTGGTTTAACTTTGCCTCCACGCTGTCAAAATTATCGACCGAACAAGAACTCCTTGGTACGCCAACCGCGCAGACAGCTAATCAGCTCCTTGCCTTCATGTCCCTTGCTTTGGCATGTGAGTACCATGAAGAAAGCACATTCAGATACGACCCTGCCCTCACAAGCGTAACGAAAGACGTCAGAGCGTGGCTTGTTAAAAACCACAGCACACCTGCAGAGCGCCGCGCACTATTTAACGCAAACACCTATACTCAAGCGCGTGATTTCTACGATGGGGGTAACGTCGTCATACGTTTTGGCGATGCCGACCCCGCACTAAGCCAACCTGTAAACGCCACCTTCCCAGACCCGCTTCCTACGGCGTATAACAACGATACAGGGCAAGTGAGGGCCGCTTGCGGTGAGCTTGTTATGGTCACAACAGACATGGCCTCTGACGGCCCACAATATCTCTATGATGGCTATTACAACTTAATTGCAAGTTTATGGACATACAGCGCCGCCGGCCTATTACCTGCTGCGGGCGTTACAGGGGCACAAGACTGTAACGGCGTAGCCAATCTGGCTGATGTACAAGAGGCCTTACAAGACAGCTCAGAAGCGTGGATAACCGCCCGTATCAAAGATAGCGGCGCGGCTTCTACCGGCATTGGCGGCGCAAATTATTTCATCTCAGGCGAAACCAAAGAGCACGTCCACTCTGAAGTCAAAAAAGTTATTCAGTGCCTTATCAATAATGCTGTGGCCGTTGAACGTGCCAGTGATGCGTTTGACATCCCCCAAGACTTATTGGTCAGAGGCTGGGCTGGCGCGGGAATTTGGTATAATAAAATCGCTGCAATGAATGGCACACTGATTTCCGCGGCGAATAATATTCCCGCTGCTACAGCCTATCCCCTTCCGATGGAACGCACGGCAAAGGCAAAATTAAGAGTCGATAAAAACGTCAGCGCTGGCGATATTTATAATCCACAACGAAGTGATGGGCAATTGCTCAACTTGCCACGCGGTGACGCCGAAGTTGCCGCAGCACAAGCCTATTATGATCTATACAAATACTGGCTAACAGATTCCAACCGCATCGGAAAGGCAAGCACATCAGGTAATTTCTTTGGCGAAATGCTCAGTGCATTATTTGGCTTAGATGGCCTGTATTCCATTACACAAAACACGGGTGTTCATCCCCTAGCCAAACTGGTCGGCGTCGGCAAAGGGCTGATTGATGCCACCATTCGTAACTTAACCGTTGGTACCGTCGCCATGGGCGGCAGCGTCATCGCAACATATATTGACAACCCAACATTATCACGTATCGGTGAAGAGGGCGGCGCGATTATAGGCGACATCATGTTTAGTGTCGCAACCGTTGGCCTGACTGCGGGCTTCGTACTCTATTACGTCATTCCGTTCCTCCCGTTTATATACTTCTTCTTTGCGGTCGGCAACTGGATTAAAACCGTCTTCGAAGCTATGGTCGGCGTGCCGCTATGGGCACTGGCACATATAAGAATCGATGGTGACGGACTGCCTGGTGACGCTGCAATTAACGGTTATTACCTTATTTTTGAGATTTTCCTCAGACCAATCATGATTATCTTCGGCCTCATTGCTGGCATAACCGTCTTTGCCGCTATGGCTGCCGTATTGCATGATATTTGGGATATCGTCCTCGCCAATGTCGGCGGAACAGGTGATTCAGAAAAAGCGGGGCTTATTGAATCTATTCGTGGGCCGGTCGACAAGCTGTTCTATCTCGTTGTTTACACTATCATTCTCTATATGATGGCCGTGTCTTCGTTTAAGTTGGTAGAGCTTATACCGCAGCAAATCCTGCGTTGGATGGGCGCGAATGTGTCATCCTTTGTTGACCAATCACAAGATGCGGCAGGCGGGCTAGTCCAATATGCGGCGATTGGTGGCGGTCATATGTTTGGACAGATTACAGGCGGCACGAAAGATGCGATGCAAAAAGGTATGGGTGCTTTAAAGAAATAGAGCACACGTAAAAAACTAAGTTATAAAGGTAAAGGCATAAAAATTTATGGCTGATAAAAAGGCAAATAACATTACCGTTCCCAAGGCATTAAAATATGCCATGCTCCCCGGTATTATCCCGCGTATAGTTGCACTTTGGCGTAGCGGCTTTGCAACGGTGGCCGCTTTAATGGCACAAATTTTCTTTAATGTCGGATTGCTACCCGTAGGGCACACCTATCTCAGCGGTCAAAATTTTGGACGTTTCGGTATCTTTAACGTGCTCTTTGCTGCGAAACAAAACCTTGTCTTTAGTCGCAAACATCTTGACCAAATCATAATATTCGGATTAATTTCTTTATCGATTTTCCTTATTTTCGCACAAATCCTTGCCTTTGTTTTTGCTGTCATTATGCCTGGCGCTTTTGCAAGTATTTTCAGTTCGCAAAATCCTTCAAATGATATAGCCTTCGTACTTATGGACCGTATATTTGGTGTTCCTATAACCACAGGAACGGGCGTTATGGGATTCTTTGGTTCCTGCGTAGGCGATGCCATGACGCCATGTAACTCCCTGCGTTACGATGGCTCAAACTCAGCAACAACTACGATAGAAGTCCCCCCAATATTTCCATGGGCATTCCATCATGCTATGCATCAGCTTTTCTCCATGTTCAGTTATACAATAGCTGCCGTTGGCCTATTTATATTGCTGTATTATATTGTTGCGATTATCCTCGAAAGCATCCAAAGTGGAACCCCTTTTGGCAAACGTTTCTCAAAAGGCTGGGCGCCACTGCGCCTCATTGCGGCCATAGGCCTGATCATTCCCATTGCCAACGGGCTAAATCTGGCGCAATACGCCGTTTTATATTCCGCGAAATTAGGATCAAACCTTGCGACCAACGTCTGGACACAATTTAATATAGAAGCTAGCACAGCAGGTTTAATGAACGCCGAGTCAATGGTCGGCACTCCCATGGCAAATGATGCAATGGAAATCATCGGCTTCCTCCACCTCGCAACCGCCTGTAAATACGCAGAAGAGCGTGTATTCCCATACCGCTATCTTCCAGCCGGCGCCAACTTGGACAAAGAAATCAGAGTATATCTCATTAACCCGCGTACAAACGCGATTTTAGACGTAAGCGTCGATACGACAAACCCACCAGATTATGATGGCGCACGCGCTTTTTCTGATGGCGGCGACATCATTATGCGTTTTGGTTCGCTAGACCCCGCACATAGGGCAGGCGCGCCGGCCAGTATCAAAGAAGCCTATGGCGCCCATGCTGGTTATGTGTATCCTTATTGCGGGGAAATCGTTTTTGCTGCAACAAATGACACTTCCCCTGGCCGAAAACTCGCACAGCAGAAATATTATGAATTTGTTTGGGGCATTTTGAGCTTGAGTATGGAGCCCTTTGCAACATATATGCATTCGGGTTATACACCGCCTGACTGCCCTGCTACAGTCGCAACATATACCGTACTCCCTAACCTCATGGGCTTTGGTTACGATCTACAGCAGCATTCCGTATACAAGATGTATACCGACCTCAAAAGCGCAGCAACTTCGCAAGGTTTTTTTGGCACCCCTACCGTACCATGGCGGACAATGGCACAAGTAAAACAGGATGGCGCAGTCATCTTGCGTTCACATTTAAATTGTATTATTGAAGCCTCAGTCAAAGAAGAACGTGATAATATTAGCGCGTTAGGCCATAGCGCAGTACCGCAGCCCTTACTTGATCGTGGGTGGGCTGGCGCAGGCATTTGGTATAACCGTATTGCAGAAATTAATGGTGGCCTAATCGAGGCCGTCAATAACTTACCGTCTGTCAAAGCATGGCCAGTAACGACACAGCGCGTTGCAACGATAAGAAAAAGGAATGAGCCGAACGTCATTACGGCTGATTTATTCAATCCCAACTTTGGCGCATTCGCAAAGGGGGCTATTTTACCGCGCCATGGCGAACTTAATGTCGCACGTTTTTATTACGACATATACAAAACATGGCTAGAAGATGGCGCAGGAACAGGTGGCCGCGGTAGTACTGGTAACACATTTGAAGCGACCATCGCATGGATATTTGGTATTGATGGCCTTTATTCTATGACTAAAAACACAGATGAGAATATCCACCCGCTTGCGAAATTGTCAGGGCTTGGTAAATCTCTTATTGAAGGCTCTATCCGAAACCTCTCGCTCGGTGCTGGTGCCATGATCTATGATTTGGTACAAGGCGCAGACAACCCTTTATCTGGTATGGGTGACTTCATGGGGGCCATTGGCTCCGCCCTTGTTACTGCAGCGGGCATTACAATGACAGCAGGGTTTATTTTATTCTATGTTGTTCCGATGCTACCCTTTATGTATTTTTTCTTTGCTGTGGGCACATGGGTTAAAACCGTGTTTGAAGCCATGGTCGGCGTGCCGCTATGGGCGCTTGCTCACTTACATATTGAAGGGGGCGGCCTTCCCGGTCAGAAAGCTGCCAATGGTTATTATTTGTTATTCGAGATTTTCGTCCGGCCAATTATGATCGTAATGGGCTTTATTGCATCGATTACCATTTTCGCAGCCATGGCTAATGTATTGGTTGACATATGGGAGGTTGCCATTGCCAATGTCGGTGGTGCAACGATTATCGAGCAAAACCAAGCGACATTTGCCGATAACATACGTGGCCCGATTGATAAAATGTTCTATCTTGTAATGTTTACCATGCTGTTATACATGATTGGCGTTTCGTCATTTAAACTTGTTGACCAAATCCCACAAAGTATCTTGCGTTGGGTTGGTGGCTCAGTGCCGACATTTGTCGACCAGAAGGAAGATATTACATCATCTATGGTTTCGCGTACAGCAATGGCTGCGAACCAAATATTCAACCAGTTTACAGGCGGCATCACGCAAAAATATAAACAAGCAAATGCAGCACAGGACCAAGCAGCCTTGTCAAAATATGGTCATATGAAAGACAGTGAAGTCCCTGACCATATTGTGCGCATACGCCTCAAACAGCCCGAAATGGCTAAAAGTATTGAGCAGAGATCTGCCCAGCAAGAACTAGTCAAATGGGATAAACAGCTCGCAGCGGGCGATTCTGTCCCACAAGAGATTAAAGACCTCGCTGAGCGTTTCCCAAGCGTAGCTAAAGCCGTTGCAAAGGGCGCAAAAAATGACTAAGGCTTATGCCGCGTGCCTACAGACACTAGGCTAGATGGGCGCGTTTAAAGATAAACGATCAATAGCAAGATTAAACCAAGCAGCGCGCGGTAAAGGACAAATGGTGTAAAATCATGGTTTTTTAGCCATTTGATCATTACGGCAATGGCAACATAACCTGCGACAAAAGAAATAAGCACTGCCAGCGCAGCGTCGATGCCAAGCTGTGTATTTTCAGCCTCAATCACGTCAAGCCCTGCAAGCAGCCCTGCGCCACTAATCGCGACAACAGAGAGAAAGAGTGAAAACTTCGCCGCAGCCTCGCGCGTATAGCCAAGGCCGCGCGCTGCGGTCATTGTAATGCCTGAGCGGCTCGTCCCTGGGATGAGCGCCAAGATTTGCGCAAAGCCGACAATCAATGCAGATTTAAGCGTCATCTTACTGACATCTAGCTTATGTGGTGCAAAACGATCAGCAAGCCACAGCACATAAGCAAAAATAAGCGTTGTCCATGCGACAATCTCTGCCGAACGTAGCCAAGCAGGCTGCCATTTATGTAACATGAACCCTGCAACAATAACAGGCAGTGAGGCGACAATAATATAAAAAGCCGCATTGCGCCCCTGTATAACATCATCACGCTGGCGCATATCTGCTCGCCCCAAAAGCGATAAAATAACGCTGCGCGCTATCGCATAAAAATCACGCCAGAAATAAAGTAAAACGGAAAATAACGTTCCGACATGCACAGCAATATCAATCACAGCATCCTGCGCCCAACGCGCGCTCTCATCTTGCCCCGCGGCCTGCACACGCCCATCAATCCATTCATGCGCCAAAATTAAATGCCCAGAAGAACTAATAGGCAGGAATTCTGTAATGCCCTGTATCAGCGCAAAAAGAACGATATAATACCAAATCATGTAAGTAGCACCTTATATCAGTCAATGTAATAAAAGACACCGTAATTGAATTAAAAGCTGCCGTCTATATAGGGCGCATAATTAGCGTTGATAAACCACATATTGTCCGTCTGCAGAATCGCGATAACCGTCATAATCACGCGGTTGTGCCAGCTTTGCATCGTAGATCTGTGGATAGGGTAAATCCTTTGGTGTGTCGCCATCTGTCCCAACCAAAAAAGCCGAGACCTCCGCGTTTTTCTGAAATTCAGCAGCCAGATTATCAAGTAAGCCTGACCACTGTACGCTATTCATATGCCCATCAAGATATTCAAGGCTATCAAAGACAAGTTCGCCCTTTTGTCCGCGCCACGCCCAGCTTTGTGCGACAATCTGGTCTGTCTTCTTGTCCGCCAAAACATAAAAGCCACCATGAGGCGATAAATACCCATGGGCCGCGCAATCCGCGCCATTATCGCCCAAATGCTGACAGCAATCTGTAAGCTCACCAAGAACAAGACCGCGTAAATCACCATCTTTAAGCTTTTTAAAATTATATTTTGGCTTATCAAACAATGCGCCATCAATCACCACGTCAGGTAAGCAGGACACATCATCCTTATCACCAAATTCTTGCCTAAATTCAGTAGTGGCGATTAAATCAGCCCCCTTATCAAACAAAGCTTGATCCCAATTGACTTTGAGACAGAGCCTTGCCCATTCTGGATAATCCACGCCCTGTTCATATACATGCTCCGCCACAGCATCAAGCGTCGCATTTAACGACCAACTGCGTCCGCATTTACTACGTAGTGGTGCCTCGAGCACGTCGGCGAATTGCACTAGCTGTGCCATAGCAGGGCCATGCTGCATGACCGCATCGCCCCATGACTTTAAGTCAAGCTCGCCCGTAATCGGTATAGAGATCATATTGGTTGCCATAAAAAGCGGATGCTGCGCATTTTCAGCCCATTTATCTAAATAGCGCATAAGCTGTGCTTTGCTGCCAAATAATGCGGCGGCGTTATATGCACAATCAAGAGCATTATCAACCCCTTCGGCGCGCAATATTTCACTCAGCTCTATCACAAGATCATGATGATAATAATTAGGGTTGTACCGATGCGCATAACGCGGCAAACCGCCTTTTATGACTTCAGTGTGTATGACCTGCCAATCGCGCAGTGAAGCAAGCCTCTCCCTTATTTCAGTAAACACATCTCCGCTGCGTGCAAAAACTGTTGTGTGATTGGCCATATAAGTTAAAACTTCCAAATCACAATTTGCAAAAATGCCTGCAAAGTCTTCAGCATGCACATCATCAAAAGACTCACCATGTTGTAAAAGATATTTCATTGTGTCTATGGCGCTATCTGTCGCCGCAAGTATCAGTGCGATATGTTCACCTACGCTCAAATTCACAGAGAAATTCTGATGCAAATATTCTAAACTCTCTAAAGCATTACCTTTTGCTGCATTAAACATAGCGGTGTCCTGATTAAAATCACCTGCAATGGACATCTCATGCATCATAGACAAAATATCAACATAATTATGAAAGGATGCTAAATTATAAAGCTCTTCCATAAATATGTGATCTTCTTTGTTCTCATCAATTATGATTTCCGCTAATTCTGCGCAGCCAATTTCAGTAAGATTAAGAATATCCGCAGCAAAAAGCGCGCCAAAATCGACATCCATATCATATAAGTAATTGATGACGTCAGGCCGCCGTTCATTAATTAAGCTTTGTAGAAAAGTATTCCCCCATTCTGAAAGGTTGAGATCTGCGCTATAATGCGCTTTAATTTCATCTAAATCAGCCTTTGCACAAAGCAAAAGAAAAGTGCCTTCGGGGCTGTCAAAAAATGCATTCACATCCTCAGTATCATCTGCTGCTAATTTCTCTTTAATATCGGCATAATTTATCATGCGGTTCTGTTTCGTAGAGGAAGAAAGCGCCTTAACTCGCGCAGCAATATGCTCTGCGCCCTGCGCTGCGTAACTAGCCAGCACATCTTCACTGACCGTTTCGCCTGCTTGCTTTAAATTTACCGCTAATATTGGTAAAGCTTTGCGTAGCGCTTGATATGCCTGCTGATCCGATTGATCTAAGCCATCAAGTATTTTAAGTGCACATTGTATTTCTTCTGGCTTGTTATTTGGCATTAAAGGCTCCCTTTACATGGCATAACGCACCGCCCAGCAGCAGTTATGAAAAGACACCCAAACCTAAACAACACACACTATTATGTCAACAAAAAAGCTCTGCTAAACTATTGAGCAGAGCTTTATCAATGTAAAGTGGTGCGGCTTAGCGCCTTCGGCTGTTAAGAAACTGTGCCGAGCCAATCATTTAATTGGTCTTTATTCATACCGCCGACGCGCGTATCAACGACTTGGCCTTCTTTAAACACCATTAATGTCGGAATACCACGCACATTATACTTCGTTGGTGTTTCCGGGCTGTCTTCAATATTAATTTTAACAACCTTAAACTTATCTGACATTTCAGATGCAACGTCATCTATTAATGGTGACATTGCTTGACATGGCTGACACCACTCAGCCCAAAAATCTACGACCACAAGGCCATCTGCTTTTAAAACTTCTTTATCGAAATTTGTATCTGTAACTTTTAAACTCGACATAATTTAAGTCCTTTCATTTACGCCTCTATAGAGATTATGGTTTTTCTGAAGAAATATTCAATAGCTAGCTTTCAAATAACCACATATATCCGTAAGCAACTATAAAAGCTGGCAAAGCGGAATAGACGGTTGCCACCACCGCAGCCTTTGGCGCAAGGGCGATAGCAGGAAATAATGCATCGCCATCATTACTAATCGCATTACCGATTTGCGCGGAAAGCGGTATCGCGCCGCTTAAATATGTGGCTGTCACCAGAATTTGCGGCCCGCAGCCCGGTATGAAACCAATAAGTATCGCGATTAACGGCAAATAAAGATGCACGCCTGTAAATAAGCTCGCAAGGTCAATCTGCGTTATATGCAGCGTCATTTCAAAAATGAAGAACGCAAAAACAACCCATGTTGTGACAAAATTCGTGTCCTGTATAACGCGATGCACGGGATGATCTTTTTCACTACTCATATGAATATTATGCGCCGCGCCATATTGTTCTCCTGTGCGGTGCACACGAAACACAGATGAATAAACCCACATCAAGCTGCCGAGCACAGCGCCAACCGCACCTAAATATAAAACGAGTGCACTATACAGATCTGCAGACAGCCACCCAATAGATTCAACCTGAAAAGCCCCTAAAATGCCCAAAACAAAACCTGGCCCGATCAGCGCTAGCCAAACAAAATCAAACACATTTAAATTCAAAACGGATTGGGCGTTATCTTCTAAACATTCTGCACGTGATATTTCATCATCTTTCGGGCGTAAATAGTCTTGCCCATGGAGCATATCAATTGCATAACCACTTACCGCGCCAACACAAACGCCAAGCCCCATAATAAAGAACCCCGTTTGCGGCGCTTGCGCCAATAATAAAAATGCCGCGTCGCCCATCGTTGCCGTTAAAACGGCGACCACACTGCCAAATGACAAGCGTCCGCGTACATATTGGGTCACGACAATAATTGCCCCGCCACAGCCCGGTAATGCGCCTAAAAGCGCCGCTATCGGCACTTGCAAATGTTTATATTTACGCAAAAAAACTTTGGTATTGACCTTGAAAGCAGATTCTAATGTATAGAAAATCATCAAAGTAAATGCGACAAACACGCTGACCGCAATATAAGCATCACTCAGCACGCTCAAAAGCACATCAAAGCTTGCTTGATCTTGAAGCGACAACGCCAAGACCACGAAAATACAGATAATAAGTAGATACGAAGATTTTGCGCGTTGCCAAATGGCGTTGCTCTTCACTGGTTTCAACACATTCATAACAATAAAACTATACTAAAAATTAAATAAAACAATAGCGCTCCGCCATTAAGCCATCCAACGTTGATACCATAAATGGAACATCACAAAATTCCATATCCGTAGTGTGTCAGCCTCTGAGCCCAAGGCCGCACGTTGGCGCGCCTTATCAATAAGGTGAAGGTCGAAATAGCCGTTTGCTGGCGCCGTTTTATTATCAATAAGCCCCGCCACCCATGACTTTAAGTCACCATTAAGCCATGCATTCAAAGGCGGAGTAAAACCTTGCTTGGGCCGCTCAAACAAGTGACGCGGCAAATAACGCGCAAGAAGTTCGCGCACGACATATTTGCCCTGCCCTGCATGAATTTTATGCGCGAACGTCAGTGACCATGCATAATCAAAGACATCAACATCCATAAAGGGCGCACGGCTTTCAATACTATTTGCCATGGTTGCGCGGTCAACCTTAACCATCATGCGGTCTGGCAAATGCGATAACACATCCCAATAGACCATTTGCTCTTCGGGCTTTAAACCTTGCAGTTGGCGGCGTATATCTTGGTTCAGCAGCGGCATATCCGCGCTCTTCTCAACCAAAGATGCGCTATCATGCCATTGCTGCGAGAGCCCATTATAAAAGTTATTTAAACTGCCGACATCCATCACTTCAAGCAAACGGTTTATTTTATCATTCTGACATTGCAGCGATGCGGGCAATGTTTTTTGCAGCGCCCCCCGCAAAGCTTTGCGCAAAGGCGCAGGCAGCAAGCGCAGTTTACGCCAAACTTGCGCCCCTTGGTAATGGCGTTTATAACCGGCGAACATTTCATCCCCGCCATCACCCGTAAGCACCACCGTAACATCCTTGCCTGCTTCGCGCGCGATCATGAAAGTCGGAATTTGCGACGCATCGGCGAAAGGTTCATCATAAATATTCGCCATTAATGCAAGGCTGTCTTGCACCGCATTGCTATCAACATAATATTCATGGTGGTCGGCGCCGAGATGCGTGGCAATTGCCCTCGCATGTTCAGCTTCATTATATTTGGGCTCATTAAAACCGATTGAGAACGTTTGTACGGGCGCATTCATCTGTTCTTGCATCAGTGCAACGACCAAAGAAGAATCTATACCGCCCGACAAAAATGCCCCTAACGGCACATCGGAAATTAAACGGCGCTCCACCGCCTTATGCATCACATGGTCAAGTCCTGAAAGCGCATCATCAAAACCTAGCTTTGGATTTGCTTCCGCGCGGCGGTTTTGAATTTGCACCCCCGCATCAAAATAAACTTCAAACAAAGCGGATAAATCCTGCCCCATTTTCACTTTGCCGTATTTCAGCGTCATACGCTGCCCAGCGGGAATGCTCCAGACATTTTTAAAGATACAATGCGGCGCCGGCACGTATGACAGGCGCATATAAAGCGCCAAAACATCAGGGTTAATTGTTTTCTTACGCTGAAAATCAGGCTGTGCGGCAAAGGCCTTTAGCTCAGAAGCAAAAAGGATTTGCCCCCCTGCCCAGCCAACATAAAGCGGTTTTTTACCGAAGCGGTCGCGCAGTAAATGCAGCTCTTTGCTCTGACGGTCCCACAGCGCGATCGCGAACATGCCATTGATTTTCTGTACCGCCGTATTAATGCCCCAATGCTCAATCGCGGCAAGCAAAACTTCTGTATCGCTATGACCTGTGAACTGATGCCCCGCATCTTCTAAACTGCGCCGCATATCGCGAAAATTATAAATCTCCCCATTATAGCTGACTACATAGCGCCCGCTTTGTGAATGCATAGGTTGATGACCATGGTTTGATAAATCAACAATCGCCAAGCGGCGATGGCCTAAGGCAAGCGGCGCATTTTCGTCGCCCCATACGCCAGAGGAATTAGGCCCACGATGCACGAGGCTGTCGCTCATGGCCTCGACCATGCTGCACATTGCATCTCTATGAGAAGCATCATGCGCCCCGATATCAAAAATGCCGGTTATGCCACACATGAATTATGCTTTCTGTTCCCAGCCGCCGCGTTCAGTTTGCTGCCAATAGGTCAAATTATGCCCTGCGTCTTTATAAGCTTTCCAGCGCAGCCGCGCCGCAGCCACCTCATTTGCATCTTGCCCGCTAAACATTTCGCAGCATAATGAAAAATCATCTAGATCTTTATACTCATCACTCGCCGCATTACCGTTCGTCAGCACAAGCATATCCGCCTTATTGGCGTTTTCACCGCTGGCGGTAAGCAAGACGGGTTGATCCGCGCTATCGTCATTATTTGCCGCGCCATGGGGGATAAAGCCATTTTCTTTATATGACCATATCGCATCGCTGAGGCTTTCAATCCGCGCTTCATCAGCAAGGCGCACCAAGATACGCTTGCCGTTGTCAAGCGCCTTGCGCAGCAATAACGGCAAAGCTTGGTCTAAGCTATGTTGCTGTAAATGATAAAAGCGAATATCCGTCATAAAGCCGCACTTACTCGTAATGATCCGTGATCAACTTATGCAAAGCGCGCACCCCAGCGCCTGTACCGCCAAGCGGGCCTAATGGCTTATCTTTATGCGCCCACGCAGTGCCCGCAATATCCATATGCGCCCAAGGACGGTCTTTATCAATAAAGAACTCAAGAAAAGCAGCCGCCGTCGATGCGCCGCCAAAGCGTGAAACTGTACCAAGGTTACGGTAATCCGCCACTTTACTCTTCATTTCTTCACTAAAGTTCTCGCCAAGCGGCATCCGCCAGAGCTTCTCACCACTTTTTGCGCCAGAACTTTCCATCTTTGACCATAAATCATCATCGTTACAGAAAACGCCCGTAAATTCAGTGCCCAGCGCAACCATAATCGCGCCCGTAAGCGTCGCAAGGTCGATCAGGACTTTCGGGTCATCTTGTTCTTGGACGTAAGACAGCGTATCGCAAAGCACCAAGCGTCCTTCGGCATCCGTGTTCAAGACCTCAATGGTTTTACCGTTATAAGCCTTAATAATATCACCAGGGCGATATGCATTATCAGAAGGCATATTTTCCACAAGGCCAATCGCGCCGACAACATTCACAGGCGCTTTGCGCAATGCCAGTGAATACATCAAGCCGCATACCGCAGCAGAGCCGCCCATATCCATTTTCATCATATCCATTTGCGCAGCGGGCTTGATGGATATGCCGCCTGTATCAAAAGTAACCCCCTTGCCCACAAAGCCCAGCGGCTTTTCATCAGTATTGCCACCATTCCAGCGCATAATCACCATGCGCGGCTTACGAATAGAGCCTTGCCCCACCGCCATTAATGAGCCCATGCCCATTTTAAGCATTTTTTTATCATCAAGGATCTCAACTTGAACGCCCAGTGGTTTCAGCTTTTCTTTGACGATCTCGGCGTAGCTTTCTGGGTAGAGCACATTTGGTGGCTCATTCACAAGGTCGCGTGCAAAGAATACACCTTGCGCTAAGGCATCGAGCATCTGATAAACTTTATCTGCAACTTCACTTTGTGAAGAAATAAAATCAACAGCGTCAAGCGCCGTATCGTCATCATTTTGCTCGCGCTTATCTTTGTATTTATCAAAATCATAAGACGCAAGATTGAGGCCTAAAGCCAGATGCGCGATCAATAAATCTACGCTTAAGTCACTATCGGTCACACCATAATCCATGTAAACACCCGCATGCGCCGCGCCGTTTTGTTTCAGCGCTTTTGCAAGCTTGCCGCCAGCAATTTCGGCTTGATCCGCATCCATTTTTTCTTCATCGCCAAGCCCCAGCAAAATAGCCTGCGAGAAACCTGTCACTTCGGGGAGGTGCAGAACCAATATTTGCCCTAGCTTAAATTTAAAATGCTTAGATGCATTATAATGCTGTGCAATCAGGCCGCCGGTTTGTGAATCCAGCGATTCGAGCGTGCCTTTGAGGTCTTGGCCTTTAAAAACGGGAAAAACCACTGTATCAGCGGCATTATTTACGTCCGCAAGAAATGAGAGCTTCATATGTATTCCTTAAAATTTTAAATAGATCGATAACTGTTAGCAAATGCCCCACAATCATGGCCCCCCACCTAAAAAAGGTCAATCCATAAGGGCGAGAGAATTTCGACTCATGCACATGTTGCGCATAAGAACTTGAATTTTGAAAAACAATCGTCCATAAAAAGCGCATGAGTATTATGAACAGATATTTATTTTGGCAGCTTTTAGGGATCACGATTGTCGTATCGCTCACCCTTACGGGCGTAATTTTTCTTTCACAATCACTGCGTTTCCTTGAACTTATCATTGAATCTGGCGCGTCGAGCAGCATTTTTATGCTGTTAATCTTGCTCGCATTACCGCGGTTTTTTGAAATTATCGTCCCCGTTGCGCTCTCCGTTGCGGTGCTGTTTTTATATAACCGCATGACAACTGATAGCGAACTTATCGTCATGCGCTCACTCGGCTTCTCCCCTGGGCGCATTGCGCGGCCTGCGATTTTATTATCTTTGCTGATATCCTTGTTACTCATGGTGATGACAACATGGGCAGGCCCTGCGGCTTTGGCAAAAATGCAGCGACTAAGAAAAGACGTCACAGCCGAATATTCAAGCCTAATCTTCCGCGAGGGCGTGTTCAACTCTGTTGCGCGCGGCGTCACGATATATATTCGTCAGCGCAATGATGATGGCAGCATGAGCGGCATCCTGATTCACGATGCGCGTAACAAAGATGAACCCGCATCGACAATCGCCGCCAAATCAGGCACAATTGTTTCCACACCGACAGGGCAGCAAGTTTTAGTTAAAGACGCCGTGCGTCAAAGCATAAATAAAAGCTCTGGCGCGCTCAACAGGCTAAGGTCCACACGTTACAGCATCGACATCCCCAATGACAAAGGCAGCGTCAGTGATCGCTGGGTTGAACCTGATGAACGCACATTTTTGCAGCTTCTCAACCCCGATTTGTCGGATCAAGACGACCTTAGGCACAAACGCGAATTTATGGTTGAGGCGCATCGCCGCATTATCAGCCCGCTGCTTGCGCCATGTTTTGCGCTTATCGCGCTCTGTGCGCTTTTACTCGGCCCTGTAAGCCGCCGCGGACAAGGCAAGCGCATCATTGGCGCCGCAGCCAGCGTCATTGTTTTACAGAGCATGTATCTGGTGTTTTTCAACATTGCCAAAGACTATAATTTTGGCATTGTTTTGCTCTATATCATCACGCTTTGCCCGCTTATCTTTTGTGGCTACATCATCAGCGAGTTTGGCGAAGGGCTGCGCAGCAAGCTGCTGCGTTACAGCGCATCATCGGCAAACGCCCTTAAACAGCCAAACAGACAGGGCGGAGCGGCATGATCAACACATTATATATATATCTTGCGAAAAATTATTTGCGCAACAGCCTCGGTCTGCTGCTTGTCTTTTTGAGCATCATTTATTTATTTGATACGGTTGAACTCATTCGCCGCGCCAGTAAGTTTGAAGATGTGCATATGTCAATGGTACTGCATATGGCACTGCTAAAACTGCCAGAAGTCGGGCAAATCATTATGCCTTTTGTCATTTTATTCGGTGCGATTTACACATTCTGGGCACTTTCAAAAAGAAGCGAGCTGGTGATTATACGCGCGGCAGGGCTTTCAGCTTGGCAATTCCTCACGCCACTTATTGCCGTCGCCATGCTGCTTGGCATATTTCAGATCACTGCAATAAACCCTTTAAGCGCGGCCTTGCTTGGACGTTTTGAGCAACTTGAAAGCACACATCTCAGCCATCAAAAAAACCTCATCGCCTTATTTGAGGGCGGATTATGGCTCAAACAGAAAAACGAAGATGATAAAGACGGCTATATCATCATTCATGCCGAAAAAGTCCACCGCGCCACGTGGCAACTCGACAATGTAATCGCGCTTTATTTTGATAAAGATGACGGTTTCACGCGCCGCATAGATGCGCCGAGCGCAACGCTGAGCAAAGGGCAATGGCTTTTCCAGAACGCCACGCTCAACGCTGGAAACAGCCCCGCTTTGCCCGCAGATGAATATGCCCTGCCCACTGACCTCACCCGCGAAGATATTGAAGAAACATTTTCATCGCCTGAAACAATTTCTTTTTGGAAGCTTCCAGCCTTTATTAAAACCTTGGAAACCGCAGGGTTCGATAGCACACGTATGAAAATTCACCTCCATAACTTGCTTTCACTACCTGTTTTATTTGCCGCCATGGTGTTTTTAGCCGCCGTAGTATCCTTGCGCCCGCAGCGCTCAGGCAATACATCTTTATTGCTGCTTTCTGGCATATTCCTTGGATTCGTTATTTTTCTTGCTTCTAGCTTCCTGAAAGCACTTGGTATCTCTCAGCAAATCCCCGTCATCTTAGCGGCTTGGTCACCCGCAACGCTGACGTTGCTGCTCGGCGGCGCAGCTTTATTTACATTAGAAGATGGATAAGCCTTGACCTTGGCAAGAAATCACACTAAATAAGCTCTGCGATAATAGAAGGTTTTTGCCTTAAAGAGAGCTTAATATCGGTAACGGTAAAAGAAAACTGTGCACGGTCTTTTAAATCAAGCTTAGTAACCTTTCAGTAAGAATCTACATATATTATCTATATTAAATCTATATAAACCGAATAGATTCGGTATAGAGTACGGCAGTAAAAGTAATTAGGGGCTTTAATAATGAATATCTTAGGCGTAACACGTAATTTCGTTGCGGGATCACAAAAGCGTATAATACGCAGTTTTCTTGTTGGCTTTTCACTTATTGCAGTAACAGGCTGCGCGAGTGCGCCCGACCCTTCATTTACAGGCGGCATTTCAGACCCTTTTGAAGGCATGAACCGCGCTGTGTTTGCGTTTAACGAAGGCGCAGATGCCATTGTCCTTAAACCTATTGCTGAAGGTTACAGATTTATTGTCCCAAGCCCTGCACGTACCGGTGTGCGCAATGCTTTGCGCAACCTAAAAAGCCCAATCATTTTTGGTAATGAAATTTTACAAGGTGACCTTGATGGCGCCGGCAAAGCGTTCACACGCGCTGCTATCAACTCTTTAGTCGGCGTTGGTGGCTTGTTCGATGTCGCCGGTTATGAAGGCATAGACTATGAAGAAGAAGATTTTGGGCAGACTCTTGCCGTTTGGGGCATTGGCCACGGCCCATTTATGATTGCACCAATTATGGGGCCGGGCTCGTTTAGAGATTTTTCTGGTAAAATTGTTGATACAGTCATGGATCCTTTATATTGGTGGTTAAACAATACAGATCAAGAAGAGTGGCTCACCGCGCGCACAGGGGCTCAAGTCCTCTCAACGCGCGAAGAGCTTCTTGATGTGCTCTCTGAATTAAAAATGGGTGCGATTGATTACTATGCAACAATTCGTAGCGTTTACGTACAAAACCGCGCTGCACTTGTTGCCGATCAGGACCCAAATGATGCGTTCTTTAATGACATCCCTGATTATGAAGAGTAATATAGAGCAATCATAAACAACGATTTTAACAAGCAAGGCACAGGATTAATGACAAGATTCTTTCTCATCTCTTTTTCAGCGCTCTGTTTCGCGCTTACAGGGCTCGCACTGCAGGGTGCGACAGAAAAGGCACACGCATCCCCTGCCGATGCCCATGAAAAAGCCGCGGAAGATTTTATTGCGCAGCTTGCCAATGAAGGGCTTGCTTTTCTTGCCAATGACAAATTATCCTTAACGCAGAAAAAAGCACGCTTTAAAAAGCTACTTGATAGCAAATTTGACATCAAGACCATTGGACAATTCGCCCTTGGCATCCATTGGAGAAATGTATCGGACAGCGAGAAAGCTGAATATTTAGAGCTCTTTGAAAAAATGGTCGTCAATGTTTATGCGCGCCGCTTTAATGAGTATCAAGGTCAGAAATTTGAAATCACAGGCGCAAGCAAGCGCGGCAAGAGAGATTACAGCGTGTCTTCATTGATTTTACCGCCACAAGGCCAAAAAGGTCCCAAGGTCTCAGTCGATTGGCGTCTGCGCAATAAGGGCGGCAGCCTAAAAGTGATCGATATTTCGGTTGAAGGCATCAGCATGATTATGACTCAGCGCGATGACTTTGCCGCTGTCATGCAAAAGGGCCAAGGTGATATCGAATTCCTTTTAACAGAGCTCCGCAAAAGTAACTAAGCCCTTCCCTATAATTAATCAAGCTCCGCGCTTATCAATAATTTTATTCTGCGCAAAAATAAGCCGGTTTCAGATAAATCTGAAACCGGCCGTTCTTTCTATGGGGGAGGGAGAAAGAAACTTCATGATTCTTGTTTTACACACTCTTATCAAGACCGCTCGTTCGTCCTTGATAAAGCGTTTTTACAGATGAATTGATATTAAATCAAGTCTTATTTAGAAAAAAATCAATTTGCACTGGGTTTTTATTGTTCACCCTTTTATTATATAAGAAAAACTTAATACACACAAAGGTTTTTTTTATTTTCACTAGAATATTCGGCGCTTTGTGATAAATAGTTACATAGAAAATCTTCAAAGGACAAACATGACAGATTTAGAAAAACCAATATGGCGCGAAAACCTGCCACTTTATGATAAAGTCCTCATCACGCGCGGAAAATGGCGCGATGATAGGCGCGCTGATCGTAATGTAGCCTATAAAATATACCACCCTGCACAAGCGTCAGGTGGCAATGTAAAAAAATTACCCGTCATAATCTGGTCACACGGCCTCGGCGGCACGCGCGATGGCGCAGGCTTTCTTGCACGCTACCTCGCGCGTTTTGGCTATATACTTGTTCATGTCCAGCATCACGGTACAGACAGTTTTCTTTGGGAAGGCAAAGAGGGCCACCCATGGGACAATATTCGCAAAGCAAAAATCCCTCGCAAATCAGCCTTACAGCGCTATCAAGATATTCCCTTTGTGCTAAGCTGCCTTGAAGAGGGGCGCGGCCTAGAGCAAGAGCTACAAGATGAAATGGACCTGACCACAATCGGCATGTCAGGACATTCATTTGGCGCAGGTACAACCCAAATTATGGCCGGGCAAACATTAGGGCGCGGTAAACGCCTTTATCAGTACAAAGAGCCGCGCTTTAAAGCAGGCATCGTCTACTCCCCCATCCCCTCATTTAATCGTCAAGACGACGCGGATACCATCTATGGCGACATAGATATTCCCTTATTTCATATGACCGGCACAGATGACGACAGCCCCGTAGATAAAACAGGCTATGAAGCCCGCCTTGAAGTATATGAAAACGCAAACAAAGCCGACCAACATTTATTTATCCTCGAGGACGGCGACCATATGATCTATAGTGGCTCACGTGGGCAGCTTGCAGAGACCGACAACCGCGAGCGCTATGAACAGCTTATCATGCTCTCAAGCCTTGCGTTTTGGGATAGCTACCTCCTACAAAATAGCGCAGCTTATCAATGGCTGACCGGCGAAGGCTTTACCAATTACCTTGGCGCTGATGGTCAATATCAATACAAAACACTTTAAACAAAGAATAGAAAACATGTCGCAATACGCAATTGAAACCATTGGCCTGAACAAGATCTATGCCGCCAATAAAAAGCTCAGAACCAAAGACAAACACGCGCTGATTGACTTTGATATCAAAATCCCACGCGGTTCCATTTACGGTTTGCTTGGGCCAAATGGCGCAGGTAAATCAACATTCATCAATATACTCGCTGGGCTTGTCCTCAAAAGCGCTGGTCAGGTCAAAATATGGGATGCGGACCTAGAAACGCAGCAACGTTTAGCGCGCGCATCAATCGGCATTGTCCCGCAGGAAATAAATCTCGACCCCTTTTTCACCCCTGCACAAATTTTAGACATTCAAGGCGGCTTATACGGCGTACGCAAGAAAGATAGACGTACAGAAGAACTTCTTGAACTTGTTGGCCTGAGTGACAAAGCCGGCGCATATGCACGCTCACTATCAGGTGGCATGAAACGTCGCCTGATGATTGCTAAAGCATTGGTACATACACCTCCTATCCTTATCCTTGATGAGCCAACCGCCGGCGTTGATGTGGAGCTAAGGCAAATGCTCTGGAAGAATGTGCGCGCGCTCAACAAAGCAGGTACAACCATTGTTCTCACAACCCATTACTTGGAAGAAGCGGAAGAGCTTTGCGACCATATCGCCATTATTGACCACGGCAAAAAAATTAAGGACAGCGAGAAGCACGCATTGCTTGCACAAATTGACAGTAAAGAGATTCAAATCACCACCACCAGCGCAATGCCGCAAGAGCTGCCCAGTAAATTTGAACATTGCAGCGCTGCAATCATCACCCCCTATAAAATCGCTTTGCGTTATAACACTAAAGAAACCAATGCTGGGCAAATCGTCAAAATCTTGCAGGATCAGAAATTAGAGATCTGTGATATATCAACACAAGAAGCGGATTTAGAAGATATTTTCATTAGCCTGACATCTAAGGCTTAAAGGGCACATTTACCGCGAGAGAAGCGACAATAGAATATTGACTAAAGCCTTTATTCACCATAGTATCAGCCGATAATTTTTGACGAGCAAGCACAAGGGTAGCGCGTAGAATATGACTGCATTAACAGCACAACTTTCCAATCATCTTGGTTCCATTTTTGAAAAGCATGACTTGCCTGCTGAGCTTGGTGCAGTGCGTGTTTCAGACCGCCCTGACCTTGCACAGTTTCAATGTAACGGCGCGATGGCCGCCGCAAAGATTGCCAAGAAAAACCCACGCGCTATTGCTGAATCTATTGTCAAAGAACTAAAAGACGATCCGCTATTTGCTGAAGTCTCGATTGCTGGCCCTGGCTTTATCAATTTAAAAATCACCGAACAAGCTTTATCCGCGCATTTGATTGCACTTGCCCAAAGCGAGAATAAGCTTGTTGCCAACACAGGCCAAGGCAAAATGGCTATCGTTGATTATGGCGGGCCAAACACTGCTAAACCAATGCATGTTGGGCATTTACGATCAAGCATTATTGGCGAATCCATCAAACGCACATTACAGCTTATTGGCTATGATACGAAAGGCGACATCCATCTTGGGGACTGGGGCACGCATATGGGCATGGTGATTTCTGAATTTGAAATTCGTCACCCTGAATGGCCTTATTTTGACAAAAGTAAAAAAGATGGCTTCCCCGAAGAGCCGCCAATCACTATTCAAGACTTAGAAACACTCTACCCACAAGCATCGCAGGCTAGCAAATCTGATGAAGACCGCATGGCTATCTCCCGCGCCGCCACAGCAGCGTTACAGAAAAAACAGCCAGGATATTACGCATTATGGCAACACTGTTTTAATGTGTCCGTTGCCGCGATGAAAAAGAATTTCGCTGCTTTGGACGTTTATTTTGAACTCTGGCTCGGTGAATCGAACGCCCAAGACTACATCCCTGATATGGTAACCCGTCTGCAAGAAAAAGGTGATGCCATCCAAGATCAAGGCGCAATTGTCATCCACGTCCAGCAAGAAGACGATAAAAAAGAATACCCGCCGCTTATTCTTTATAAGCGCGATGGCTCTGTAATGTATGGCACAACAGACCTTGCGACAATCGTCCAACGTATGCATGATTTTGCGCCTGCAAAAATAGTTTACGTTGTTGATCAGCGCCAACATTTACATTTTGAACAAGTCTTCCGCGCGGCGCGTCTTACAGGTATCGCACCGGAAGCGACAGAGCTTACCCATGCAGGTTTCGGTACAATGAATGGGGATGATGGTAAACCTTTCAAAACCCGCGCAGGCGGCGTTATGAAGCTCGAAGACCTTATCAAGATGGGCATTGATAAAGCGACCCAGCGCCTTGATGAAGCCAATATCGGGCAAGATTACAGCGCAGAAGAGCGCGCCGACATCGCCCACAAGGTCGCGATAGCCGCGATTAAGTTCGCCGATCTACAGAATAGTCGCACCGCCGATTATGTGTTTGACCTCGAGCGCCTCACTTCATTTGAGGGCAAGACAGGACCTTATTTGCTTTATCAAACCGTGCGCATTAAATCTTTACTTAAAAAAGCCGCAGCGCAAAACGTTGAAAGCAAGAGTATCGACACGCTTAATTTAGGCGAACATGAAACGCAACTCGGCCTTACCTTGGCAGAGTTCCCTAATATCGTTGAACTGGCAGCAAAGAATTACACGCCGCATGTTTTGGCCGATTACGCATATCGTGTGTCACAAGCCTTTAGTAGCTTCTATGGTAATTGCCACATTCTTAACGAAGATAATGAAGCAATCAAGCAAACAAGGCTCTATTTATGTGCCATGACCCTTGATGTGTTAGAACGCAGCTTATCCCTGCTTGGCATCCCCACACCAGAGCGTATGTAACTAATTTTTGTAATCATAAAGCCCGCAGAAGGCAACGAATCTTACAAAAACGGCAAGATTACGAAAACATAATTTCCATATAAATTGCAGGTTTTATCGACCTACTCCCTTATTTATATGCGCCCGCGTTAAATTAATTTTCATAAAAAGTTAAAAAACTATTGACGGCATTACGTAAATAGAATATAAACCTTGCATTACATAGATTAAATTACGTAAAACACTCCTAAGAAGAGGGCACAAAAATGAACACAGATTTCGATGTAGACTCACTATTTAGTGATGCAGCTGAGGCGGACACGGCGACAACTAACCAAAACGCAGACGCTTATGAACAACAAGAACAAAACTTCACTAATTTTGAAGATGAGTATAAAGATGCAGAAAGTGGTTTGGAAGAAAACCCTATCTACCAAATTATTACATCTGGCAAAACAGGCGCAGAAATTCAAGAAGCGCTAATTGAATTCACCGCTGTTGAAGTTGGTGAAGAATCAGACAAAGTTGTCCAAGAGCTTGCAAATATTGTTAAGCAATATGCAGAGCTTTCATCGATTACAAGTTCAGCCGTACGTGCGTCAAACAACATTGACCAGTCAGAAGTTTTCAACGAAACACTTGAAAAAATTCATGGCCACCAAGAAACATATACTGAGCTATCAGAAACATATAATCAGGCAATCCAAGCGTTAATGGCCGCCCAGAGTGAAGGCCGTGGCATTAAGGACATTATTTCTGAAACCAAGAAAAAGCGCACAGAACTATCTGGCCTTAAAGATTCAATGATTTCGCAATCAGAAGCCGTTGAAGAAGCACAAGGCGAATATGACGCGCAAATCAAAAAGCAGAAAAAGCTACAAGCACAAGTCGATGAAGCGCAAGCAACAATCGAAATGTACAAAAATGGCTGCGAAGAAGTAAAAGACGAGCAAGGCATTGTTACACAAAAGAAAGTCCCTGCCCTCGCCGCTTTAGAAGCAGCTTTTGCAGCAGAGAGTGGCGGCTTTTTCATGTTTAAAAATGATAAAAAAGAAAAACTCGGCGCCGCTGTTGAAAAAGCGAAGAAAGCAATCAAAGATGCCGATGAAATCGTTGATAATCTGAACCCACAAGTCACAAACCTTGAAGGGCCCATATCTCGTTCAAAAACGACACTGGACGAAGCAAAGGCAGAATTTCAAGCACAGCAAGACAAATACACCACGCTTGAAGACGAACTTGCAAATGATGCGACAATCAAAGCTGTCGAAGAACTTATCGGTAGCGGCGATAACAAACACTTCACTGAGCAAGCCAAAAAATTCGGCAATGCGGGCGAAGAGCTCATCAGATTGATGAAAACTGAACTTGCATCATGCGTTGAGTTTTATGGTGTTCAGCAAAGCAACCAACAAAAGCTTTTAAACACAAGCTCGAACCTTAGCTCTCAGCTGAAGTCAATTGTTGCTGGTTTGCGCAAAGGCCTTACCAAGCATGAAAAAGCGTACAAAGAACTTAGCAGCAAGCTCGAAGACAGCCTACAATCACTTGAAAACAGTAAAGCAGAAGAGATTGAAGTCGCAAAAGCGCTCGAAGATGAAGCAGAGCGCCAAGAAGCGATTGATGACATTGAAAAGAAATATATGGATCTTCCGCCACATGTTAAACAAATGAAAGAAGACCAACGCGATTATCAAAGCTTTGCCAATGAATATTCGGCACGTCTTGACCAAATCGCATCTTTTGAACAGCATATTTCAGTAGCGCTTGAAACAACAAATGTTACACATCAAAACGCTGTAAACTTGACCCGCAAATCAGAAAGCCTGATGAACGAACAAGTTACAATGGTCAATAATAGCACGACAAATGCCACAGCTACTGTCGCGCAGCTATTGCAAGAAATTAACATCAATATGATTGCTGAATTTGGCCAAGCTGCAAGCAAAACCAACGCACTCATCAATCAAACTGGCGTAAATGCAATGGTTCACCGTCAAGAAATGGCGAATAAAGATAAAGCCGAATCAATCAAGAGCCTCTCAGAGTTGACGAAAACAATGAAAAGCGCGAAGGCCGCACTTGAAGTTGAAGCTGAAAAATCTGCTGCGCTTGGTAAGCTTAATGCGAATGCTGCACAGCAATTTGAAAAATCTGCGCAAGATTTGGTGAATACTACAATCAACAGTGAAAGCAATGCGAAAAAGCGTATGCAAGAAGATGAAGGCTATGCAAAGCAGGCACTTGCCTCTACAAAGGAGCTTTTCCAGACAGCTAAACCAAAAGAGCCAGGCGCATAATTTAATACAAAAAAAGAAAAATAAATTCATTATCGGGGCGGTCAACCCGCGCAGCAGAAAGCAGGTAAAGCCGCCCCTTTAATACACGACACAAAAGACACAAAAACGACACAATACAAAATAAGACGATGATTTTAGAGCAGACAGAACGAGGGTGGCATGTCAAATACTGAAGCACAAAAAATTCTACAAAATTATGCAGATTATATCGCAAGCGCGATGCCAGATTTTAAATATTTTGGCGCTGAAAAAAACATCCTAGACCTCGCGCGTAGCCTCAATCAATACGGCAATAACAGCATTCTTTTATCTGGCCCGGCAGGCATTGGCCGCCGTTCGCTTATCTCTGGTTTCGTGCAAAGCTTAGACGCTGATTTTATGCCTATAGAAATGATGAACACAAATGTCTATCGCATTAACGTCCAAGAATTATTTAACACGCAAAATATTGCAAATGTTGAACAGCGTTTTGACGATGTTCTCGAAGAATTAAAATCCATTAAAGCACGCACAGGAAACAAACCCGTACTCGTCATTGATGACGGCGCTTGTTTTGCCAAAGAAGTCACAGAGCGCCGTGCTTCTTCATTACTTAACAAATTAAAAACGGCAGATATCGCCAGTGATGATTTTGATCTAATTCTAAGTCTCGATAATGATTCGCTACATTTAATGGAAAAAAACCACAAAAACTTTCTTGCGCATTTTACAGCCAAGAAAGTTGACACCATGGAAGACGCTGATGTTGTTGCCATGCTTGCCCATGAAGCTAAACGTTATGAGCAAAATCAGCTGACCATCCCTGAAGAAACAACACAGAAAATTTTAGAACTCTGCAAACGCTATCCCGCGCTTGGTGATTTCTCTATGCCGAAAAATGCGTCCGTATTTATGGATGAAGTGGCAACAGCATACCGCATTAAAATGCATAGCAAACCAGATGGCGTGATTGACCAAGAGCAGCAAATTGCACAACTTCAAGTAAAATTAGAAAACGCAAGTGAAGCTGACGCCGCGAAAATTCAAAATGATATAGATCAAATTTCAGCGTGCGTTGCACAGTCCTATACCGACTGGGATAAAGCAAAAGAAGAAATTAAGAATATCAAAGCGCAGATCACACTTTCTGATGAAGCAACGGCAAAACAACAAGCTAAGCTAGAAAAGTATCAAGCTGAGTTTTTAGAGAAATCGGAAGCTGAATATAATAAACTCAAAGCTGCGGGCGACAAACGTGCAGAAGGCATGACGCTTGAAAAATTTATCTCAAAAGATCAAACAAATAAAAACGAAAACATGAGCGGCGACTACGCCAAAACAAGGCAGACAATTGAAAATAATAATGCGTGGGTAAAAGCCGAAAACGAAAAACTTATGAAAGTTATCAAAGCTATGACTTTCCCCATCACTATGCCAGCTGATTTTGTCGACGATTATGCCAAAACAAAGCTTGGCATGAATGATGTACCAGATATTCGTAAACTTATCCGCGCGGCCAATGACCATATTAACGGCATTGTCATGGGCCAAGAGCAAATGGTCAATCCGATGATTAGCGCCATTAAGCAGCGTCTGAGCCGTAAATCAGAAGCCAGTAAGCCTATGGGCGTGTTTTTAATCCTCGGCCCTTCTGGCGTTGGTAAAACATATATCGCCGAAGTCTTAGCTGAAGAATTAGCTGGCGGCAAATTAAGCGTGATTAACATGGAAGGCTTTAAAGAAAAGCATACCGTATCACGTATGATTGGTGCGCCTCCTGGCTATGCTGGTTATGATGAAAAATGTGAATTGATTAAAATCAGCGAAACGAACCCATCAGGCGTCATCCTTCTTGACGAAATTGAAAAAGCACACCTTGATGTAAAGCAAGCTTTGCTAACACCGCTTGATAAAGGTAAATTCACATCCGCCAACGGTAAAGACAGCGCAGATTTCCGTGATAACATCATTATGATGACATCGAACTTTGGCCAAAACATGTATCTTGAACATCAAGACGCACCGTTTGAAGAAGTCAGCAAAATGGTTGAAAAATCCATTTATGAATCATTTGAACATTTCGCACCTGAATTTTTGAACCGTTGTACAATTGTTCATGCAAACTTCCTAACCGAAGACATTATTTGCAAAGTCGTTGCCAAGCGCGTACGCGATTTTGCCAAAGAATTTGTTGGCGAAGATGGCAGCTTTAGCGTCACGATGGATCAAGACAGCGTCAATAAATTCGTACAGGAAAACTATAAAAAGAAAAACGGCGCCCGTGTTGTACAAAAAATGCTCGAGCAGCAAATTGGCGAATATATTTCAGACATGGTTTTGGAAAATGACGCCGATGATAAAAACACTTGCGGCGTATTAAATATATGCTATAACGAAGGCAAGTTTACATATAAATTAAACGATAACAGCGTTACACTCAATGCTGACAATGAAAATACACCAAGCGCCAGCGCAGTGAAACCTGCCGCAGCCGCCAATGCCGCCTTTGCTGTAAAATAAGGCAATAAGAATTAAGGTTATATATAGGAGCACAAACTATGACGACTGATAACAAAAAAAATAAAGACGAGAAAATCGACCTTGGTCAAGACGCGGTTGATGCGGTCGCAGATTTTGTAACCGACCCTAATCAACGCAATAAAGTCTGGCAGGCAATCCGTTGGGGCGTAGATGCCAGTAAAAAATTACTGACTATGGGCATATACATTGCAGCAAATATAGCCACAGGCTTAAGAAAAGTTGCACCCTATGTTAAAGCGAGCGCTGTAGGCTCGTGGAATTTCTGTGCAAAAACAACCAAAAATTGGCGTAAAAACCTAAAAAACAACTGGTCAGAATTAGACGAACTTGGTAGCACAAAATCATGCACACCAAAAACCTTCAAGGGTTGGTGGCAAACGGTCAACTTTCCCGCAGCTGTGGGACTGAGTATTGCCTCAGCCTTTGCCATAGCAGAACTTCCTTGGGTTGCTGTCGCTGATTACCGTGACGATCCCATTTACAAAATGTATAAGCCGCAAGCAAAAGATATTGCAGGCGAGAAAGAATGGACGGTCACCTGCGAATATTTAGAAGCAGAAAATGAATCAGATACAAATTGTGCTTATTCTATTCCAGATAATAGCTGGCTAGATATCACTTACCGCATTACAAGCCCATCATTTAGCAGCTTTTTCACAGGCTATTCGCCGCGTAACCACGCCGCGGCACCTATGTTTGCAGATGATAGACAATATTGCGCAATTAACTCATTGTTAGAAAAACCAGTATTTGGGGCTGAAAAAAACTTGCCGCCAATATACCGGGCACCAATTTGTGATACTGATTTAGACAGGCTCATCGAAACACTGACAACAGATGTCAAAGACAAAGATGGTAAAATTATACGTCCCGCAGGCGAAATTATCGAAGATGATGGACGCATGTGGTACCGCCCAGCAGATCAAGCCTGGTGGATTACAGGCGCACTAGCCAGCGTATGGGTTGGCGCAGTCGAGCTTACTGGCGATACCAAAGATGCTATTTTCGAATGGGTTGATGAAATAACAACGCCAGATCCTGAAGAAGAAGCTCCAGCCGAAGGCGTTGAAGGCGAAAAAACATCCGCTATTGATTTCAACAATGCGACAAATGGCTTGATCAGCAACGATAATCAAGACGTAACCTTAACGGCCAGCATTTCATTTGAAAATGGCCCAAAAGTCAAAGTCGCTTAAATAAGATTTAAAAAGTTTTGTGTCCTATAGAAAAGTCTTGTATGCACCCCATACAGGACTTTTCTTTTTCTATAAAACGCGCCATAATCTGCATATTTTTAAATTACAGATAAATGGATAGATTCATGGAACATATCAGCGCGCAGCAATTCCTCGACGAAGTACAAAATGCAGAAGAAAAATTCTATATTTTAGATGTCCGCACAGAGGCTGAATATAAAAAATACTGCCTTGCTGACCTTGCCAGCGATAATGTGCCGCTTGATGAAGTCCCTGACGTTATCGACACCATTGTCAACCACTGCCAAGACATGCGCACCTATGTGCTGTGTAAAGCGGGTAAGCGCGCTGAATTTGCCGCTTATGACCTTGAAAATGCCGGCGCACGCAACGTCGCGGTAATTGATGGCGGCACGATGGCGCTTGATGCCTTAGGCGTCGCCATGAAGCCCGGCATGATGCCAATTCAGCGCCAATACCACCTTGCGATGGGCGCACTTATCCTCATCGGCCTTTCGCTTGATACAATCATATTGCCGCTCATTGCCGCCATCAGCCTCACATTCCATGCCCTTACTGGCAAATGCGGCCTAATTGCCTTTATCCGCAAATTGCCGATGAACAGCCATAATGCCGCCGATATACAAATTGAGATATCAAAATCCGTCAGCGCCTATCAAGAAAAAATGGCAACAAAAAACGCGGCGTAAAACAGCCGCGTGTCATCAATAATCATATAAAAGAAATAAAGTGGTACCAGAGGCCGGACTCGAACCGGCACGATATTGCTATCGCCGGATTTTGAATCCGGTGCGTCTACCAATTCCGCCACTCTGGCTTATGTGAATTCGCTGAATATAATTATATCCATGAAATTGGTAAGCGGTACACTACTCAACACTGCGCTGATACTCAAGCAAAAAATGCAAAAAAATTTTCTTTTCGTCATTTATTTGCTATGCTGATACGGTTTTAACGGTGTGTAATACAGGTAATGAAAATGAAAGACATGAAATCAGTAATCGAAGCCCAACAAGATGAAGAAAACAGCCAAGAGAACATCACTGGCGCGGAGATGATGATCAAAGCCCTGAAAGACCAAGGCGTAGATACAATTTTCGGCTATCCGGGCGGCGCAGTCCTACCTTTATATGACGCGCTATTTCAGCAAAGTGAGATTAAGCACATCCTTGTACGCCATGAACAAGCCGCGCTGCACGCCGCCGAAGGCTATGCACGTTCAACGGGCAAAGTCGGCGTTGCCCTCGTCACAAGCGGACCTGGCGCAACGAACGCCGTTACTGGCCTAACCGATGCGATGCTCGATTCGATCCCTGTTGTTTGTATATGTGGGCAGGTGCCTTCTTTTTTAATTGGCACAGATGCTTTCCAAGAAGCGGACACTACAGGCATTACCCGCCACTGCACCAAACATAATTATTTGGTAAAAGACGTACATAAACTGGCAGAAACCACCCATCGCGCCTTTCACATTGCGCGCACAGGCCGCCCAGGCCCCGTGGTTATTGACCTGCCAAAAGACGTACAATTCGCCACAGGCGCGTACACAACCGCAGAACAGGTTGAATATAAATCATACCGCCCACATATTGAGGCGGACACAAGCGCCATTGAAAAGGCGATTGAATTGATTGCCAAAGCAAAACGCCCCATTCTTTATACTGGCGGCGGCATTATCAATGCAGGGCCCAAAGCAGCAGAACTTCTCACCGCTTTCGTCGAAAAGACCGGCATTCCGGTAACATCAACCCTTATGGGGCTTGGTGCATTTGCCGCGAACAAACCACAATGGCTTGGTATGCTCGGTATGCACGGTACATATGAAGCCAATCTTGCCATGCATGACTGCGATGTCATGATATGTATTGGCGCGCGCTTTGATGACCGCGTCACGGGCAATGTCGCGGGCTTTTCACCTAACTCCTTTAAAATCCACATTGATATTGATGCAAGCTCGATCAATAAAAACGTTGAAGTTGACCTTGGCATTGTGGCGGACGCCACATCCGCGCTTGAAAAAATGCATAAAGCATGGGATGCACACAACCATAAAATCAGCGACGCCGCGATGCAGCTCTGGTGGCAGGAAATTGAGAAATGGCGCAAGGTAAACTGCCTAGAGTACACCAATTCAACAGAGGTCATTAAACCGCAACACGCCTTAGAATGCCTGCGCAAACACCTTGATAATCGCGATGATGTATACATCACCACCGAAGTAGGGCAGCATCAAATGTGGGCGGCGCAATATTTGCCGCTTAACAAACCAAACCACTGGATGACATCTGGCGGCCTTGGCACAATGGGTTATGGCCTACCTGCCGCTATCGGCGCACAAATTGCGCATCCTGATGCCTTAGTGATCGACATTGCGGGCGAAGCCTCTATTCAAATGAATATTCAAGAACTGTCAACGGCGGCGCAATATAACCTGCCCGTTAAAGTGTTCATCCTTAACAACCAATGGATGGGCATGGTACGCCAATGGCAAGAACTTCTTCATGGTGAGCGTTATTCCCAAAGCTATAGCGAGGCCTTGCCAGATTTCGTTAAGCTAGCCGAAGCCTATGGCGGCCTTGGCATCTTAGTCGACAAACCCGAAGATTTAGACGCCGCGATCACAAAAATGATTGCGAGTGAGACATTTACAATTGTTGATGTCCGCATTGATCCGAAGGAAAATTGTTTCCCCATGATACCATCGGGCAAAAACCACAATGAAATGATTTTATCGGCAGACGCCAAACAATTTGATAAAAAATTAGTATAGAGCAAGGACGCAACAAATGAACACAGCGATAGCAAACCGCAGCGTAATGGCTAAAAACTCCGTTTATGGCGATGCGCCAGACAAAGCGCCGGAAACCCCACATACACTTTCTGTACTTGTCGATAACGCGCCCGGTGTACTTGCCAAAATTGTTGGCCTGTTTTCAGGGCGCGGCTATAATATTGAAAGCTTAACGGTGGCGGAAACTGACCATAATAAAAGCCTTTCGCGCATTACCATTATCTCAAAAGGTACGCCGCGCATCATTGACCAGATCATTCACCAATTAGAAAAGCAAGTCCCCGTCCATCACGTGACTGACTTAACGCTGCTCGGCCCGCATGTTGCCCGCGAGCTTGCGCTGATCAAAGTGAATGGCACGAACGATAAACGTGTCGAAGCCCTACGTACAGCCGAGATTTTTCGCGCCAAAGTCGTTGACACAACGCTTGATTCGCTTACCTTTGAAGCAACAGGTACACCTGAGAAAGTTGATGCCTTTATTGATATGATGCAGCCCTTAGGCCTCGTCCAAATCAGCCGTACAGGTATCGCAGCGCTGCCACGCGGCAACGAGGCGATCTAGCGCCGCACCAACGCTAAAGCAAAAACAAAACACATCCGCGGCGCACTAGGCTGCGGCTAGCCATGCATCAATTTCATTCAAAATAGCAATAACATCCATTGATGCAGCTTCAAGCTCTGCCATTTTGGCAAAAGCAGCATCATGCTGGCCGCTTTTATAAAGCGAGAATGCCTCAATGCCGCATTTATGCACTTTTTCATGCGGCTCCTCTAACGCACGGAACGCTTTTAAACCGCACATTTCATCATCGTCAAGTGCGTAGTACCACTGGCCAAGACGGCATTGTGTATGATCCTTCAATGCAGCATCATCAAGTGCCGCCTTACCAGCAAGCATGTCCGCAAGCTTCCGTTTCCAAACAACATGATCAGATTTAGCCAACTTAATAATGCTTGCCCTTTGCCCTTTAGTCATTTCAGCCATATTGGCCATTAGCTCCTCATTCTTTTCCGATGCTTTACGACTATATCCCGCATTTGATACACTAATGTCTTTATTCACAGCTGAATTTTCAAGAATCTTAACCGAAGCTTGCGCTATTTCAGAAGAGGCTTGACCTTGCTCTTTGAGCGCATGTGAAATGTCATCCATACGCTGGCTCACCCGCGCTGATTGATCCTCAATTGTTCCCATACGCTGCTGTATATCAAGGGCGTTTTCATTGCTGGTATCAACAGATAGGCTTACTTGATCCATTGCTCCTACAATTTCTTCAATTGCTACGACTAAACTGCCAATAATATCAGCAATCTCCGTAGTTGCTGCGCTTGTTTCATTTGCCAAAGTTTTAACTTCATTCGCGACGACAGCAAAACCCTTTCCTGCCTCCCCCGCACGTGCGGCTTCGATTGTTGCATTCAATGCAAGCAAATTCGTTTGCTCTGCTATTTTTTGGATTTTGCTAATAATGCCTTCAATTTGTTTTGATGAGTTTGACAGCTCACCTGTTTTTATCGTCGTGTTACCAACGGCCTGTTTCATAACGCCCATCATTTCAAGCGCTTGATCAGACGCACGGCGTCCAGCCTGCGCGTTTTCACGTGCTTGCGATGAAAAATCTAAAGCCTCTGCAGAGTTTTGGCTAATTGTCGCAACGGTCACCGTCATTTCTTCGATAGCTGCTGATATAGAATTCACACGGTGATCGACATCCATAGCGATATCTTCAGCACGCAAACATTCAATAAATAAATTATTGATAGCCATTGATGAATCAACAGCATTATCCATGACCTGCATAGCAATGGCGTCGCGCCCACTATCATTCATGCCAAGTGCAGATTCTGTCAAACTTTGTACCCGCACGAGATCATGCATAAAGACATCCGCTAGAGCATTGACAAGCCCATCTAGTGCCAAATCTTTCTTAAACGGGCTTTTCATAGAGATAACATCGCATAAAAGGCTTGAAAGCGCGGCTTGATATGCACCAATCAGGTTCTCGGAAGGCAAAACATTTTCTTCCGGCATTTTTCCCGACAATAACGCCACAATATAGTCTTCTGCAGCATCTAGCGGATAGCTATGTCCAAGCTTTATTTGAAAACATTGTGCCGCTTTTTTTATATCAAACTTATCTTGATATGCTTTTATACGCTTTATATCACCCATTAGCACAGATCCTTTAATTCATAAAACACGCCTATGCATTAGCATATCATGTTGGCGCACATAAGAACAAACTAATTCATATAAAAATCTATTTTTTACAGTATATTAGCGGAATAAGGATAGGGGGAGCATACCAAAGATTAAGCCGCATAAATGCGGCTTAATATAAATCTATGAAACTTTGTAAAAAGACGTTACGCCAAGCCAATGGCTGATTTGTAAACCTCAAGAATTTCTTCTTCTTCACGGCGTTTTTCATTGTCCATGTTACGTAATTTTACAATCGTGCGCATAGCCTTGCCGTCAAAGCCCATTGCTTTTGCTTCGCCATAAATTTCTTTAATGTCTTCCGCTAATGCTTTTTTCTCTTCTTCTAAACGCTCAATACGTTCAATGTAAGATTTAAGCTGAGCGCCAGTTACGCCGCCCACATCTTGTACTTTTTCTTCTTCATTTTCTAGCGCGGCCTGTGGCACAACTGCAATATTGCTCTCGCTCATTTACGGGCTCCTTAATGCTTACAAATTTAAATTCTGAATAAGTTTACCTAACACTATCGTCCAAAAACGCGCAAGTGAATAAACCGCGAAAACCAGATAATCCCCAAGCGCAGATTACAAAACACCCAAACGCGTCAGATCCTCGCTTAGACGCGCATGATCAATAAACTGTACAGCTTGCAAACCTAGGCTTTGCGCCATTTCAACGTTATCAGCGCGGTCGTCAATAAACAATAATTTGCACGCATCTAATGCGTAACGTTCAAGCAAAATTTTATATATCTCGGGCTCTGGTTTAATATAGCCTTCATGCCCCGAAATAACCGCACCTGTAAACGCCCCAAGCTCTGGGTATATTTCAAGCGCTTCAGCGTAAGTATCGCGGCCAAAATTTGACAAGGCATAAAGTGGATAGCCCACTTCCTCTAAACGGCGTTTAATTGCAACCGTACCATCAATAAGCTTTGGAATTGTTTCAATCCAGCGCCGCCCATATTCTTCAAGCTCACTGCGAAATGCAGGGAACAGGGCAATGCGTTCTTCAACTGCGCGTGAGAGCAACTTGCCGCGGTCAACTTCCTCGATCCAGTCCATCGTCACCACATGCTCAAGCATGTAAGCAAGGCGCTGCTCATCCTTAATCAGCGACGAAAACAAATAAGACGGGTTCCAATCAACTAAAACCCGCCCTAAATCAAATGCTATATATTCTATTTTTTCCACCAGACCTACTCGCTCAGCGATAAAACAGAAACAGGAATGCTAAACTCTTCGCCCGTGTCTAATGTCACCATCACATCAAAAGCTTCGCCAATTTTCAGCGGACGCTTTAACATCATAAGCATAATATGGTCACCTGTCGGTTTTAATTCATGGGTTTCACCCGCCGGTAAAGTAAACGAATCGACAGGGTACATGCTCATATTGCCGCCATCCATACTATGGGTGTGCAGCTCAACCATTTCAGCGACATCTGTGCTCGCGCCCACGATCTTCAGATCTTTATCAAGCAGATTTTGCACCTTAAAAAACACTGCGCCATTTTTCTGATGCGCCGCCGTTTGATAAGCATAGGCCTTACCAAAATGAACGGCTGTACCGTCTACGGGCGACACATCTGCCTTTGCTGAAAATGCTGTAAAGCCAAGAGCCAAAACCATAGTCAAAATCTGTAAAAAACGCATCGTAAATTCCTTTTCTGTTACATTATGCCGCATCAAAATAACGCGTGATAATTTCTTCTTATATATCTGTCAAATCTTCAATATCAGAAACCCGTACATGTTCATCAATTTGATGGTTCGTCGCATTAATAATACCAAACTCGACGACAGGGCAATATTTTGCAATAAACCGGGCATCAGACGTACCGCCGCTTGTACTTAATTCTGGCGTACGTCCCGTCTTGCTTTTAATCGCCCCAATAACAGCATCTGTATAGGCCGCAGGCTCTGTAATGAAACAGTCCGCATTACAGCGCACGTGCATTTCAAAGCTATCGGTAACGCTTTCAATAATCGTGCGAATTTTCGCCGCTAAGCTTTCACGGTTCCATGTGTCGTTGAAGCGAATATTGATTTTGGCGCTAGCTTCCGCCGCGATCACGTTATCCGCCGTATTATCAACGTGAATTGATGTGACTTCTAAATTTGTCGGCTGAAAATGCGCTGTGCCTTCATCAAGTACAGTATTCGTCAGCGCCGAGACGACATCAGCCATAATAGGCACAGGGTTTCGCGCCAAATGCGGATAGGCGACATGCCCCTGCTTGCCCTTAATCAGCAAATCGACATTTAACGATCCTCTGCGACCAATCTTAACATATTCGCCAAGCACTTCTGGGTTACTCGGCTCCCCAATCAAGGCTGCATCGGGAATAAAGCCTTGCGCGTCCATCCATTCCAGCACCTTCACTGTGCCATTAACCGCTTCGGCCTCTTCATCGCCGGTAATCAGCATGCTGATTTGCCCTTTGGGTGCGCCGTGCTTTTGAACATAGCGGGCGGCAGCAACCGCAAAGCACGCGACATTACTCTTCATATCCGCAGCCCCGCGCCCATAAAGTTTACCGTCATGGATTTCAGCGGCGAAAGGCGGATATGTCCATTTTTCTGCAGGGCCTGTTGGCACAACATCGGTATGTCCACCAAAACATAAATGCGGCCCCGCACCTTGATCGCCAATCACGCTGAAAATATTATCAATTGAAGGGTGGCCCGCTTCATCAAAGCGTAAATTATGTGTGGTGAAACCATATTGTTCAAGCATATCACTCAGGGTTTTCAACGCCCCTGCATCTTCGGGCGTGACGGAGGGGCAGCGTATTAAAGCCTGTGATAAGGCGACGGGATCAAGCATATCAGCCCCTAAAAAAAATGAGAAAAAAGGCGTGCGCTTATCCAATAAACCCACGCCTTAAAATAATAATTAATTACTTTGCGTTTGCAACGCCTACAACCAAAACAGCAGGGCCTTCAGGTGCGTTTGGATGCAAATTACCTGTTGGCTTTGGTGTTTCTGATTCAAATGCCGTAAGCAAGCCATCAACAGCATGGACGTAATCACCTTGATATGTCCAAGGGTTCACAATCGCGTAATCATAAACATTGTTCCAGTGCAATTTCACATCAACCTTGTCAGACCATGCTGACAAAACAGAGCGCAGCGTTTGACCTGGCGTAGCTGTCCAATTATGCGTATCGTCAAAATATGCTGGGACGGCTTTTTCTTCAACAAGCTTTGCCGGCGCAGCATGTCCTACGTGCATTTCTTTAACTGCTTTATGTTCTGCGTCTGTTGCTGGGCGCACAAAAACCATATCATCATAGACAGTTGCTGTAATTTTTTCATCGCCTAGTGCTTTTTTCAAAACAACATTCCAAGGCTCGCCGCCCTGCCATGATACGCGCGTACCAATGTTCACTTCGGGGTCAAACGAGAATGCATAACTTGCAGGGACAATCTGGCGTAGCGCCAAGGCAAGTGGCATTTCTTTGCCAAAACCATATGCCAATGCGTATGTTTTCACAGGCATTGTTTGCTCATATGTCACAACTTCAACAGGTGCAAGCTCAATGGCGGCGTCTTCAGCCACAACATCAACCTCCTCCACAGCCTCCACTTCTTCAACAACTTCGACTTCAATTTGTGCATCTACTGTATCGACGCTCACCTCTTGAACGTCTATGGCGACGGCTTCATCACTTGCAGCCTGTGCAGCCGCATCTTCCATAAGTTCCGCGCCTTCTTGAGGCGTAACAGCGACATGATGCATTTTCACAACATTTGCCGTAACAGGCGCAGCCATTGGCTCTGCGCTATGCGTGACCTCAGGCGCCATATATGCAGGCTCTGGTATAATAACTTCTTGCTGTTTTTGCACAGCAGGCGGCGCAGCTTGTGCTGGCACCCATTCAAAGCCTGCTTGCGCGGCTGAAGAGGCCATGCCCACACTAATGAATAGTGAACAACCCGATAAAAGTGATAAAAATGAGACGCGATTGGTCATGTTGTGCAGACTCCTGCTCCTGTTAAATAATCTAAAAAACCTGTTTAGAACAATAATCCGTATCCTCAGAAAACACAAGCACGCCCTTAGTATAAAACGCAAGAAATGCCCCATTATCTGGGGATAATTAGCGATAATTAACGCCCATCCGTCAATAAGCCTTCATTATACATCGCGCGCACCACACGTTTACGGTAGGCCTCGCCAATTTTTGGCGTGCGCGAATGATAATACGCAATCGCCTTGGGTAGCGATCCGGTCTCATCCAAATGGCTTTTTAATATCCACGCAGCAACGCCAACATTCGTACATTCGTCATTTTTCAGCCAGTGAATGGCTGTGCGTTCATTCACACGCCAAAACTTCGTCAATTCACCAAGCCAAATTGTATTAATTTGCATTGGGCCCAAGTCATATGAGCCATTAGTGTTCAAATTGGCCATGCCAACCTTGCCGCCTTCAACCTTATAGATTCCATAAAGCACTGCGGGCGGCACATTATAGGTCTGTGCCGCAAGGACTAAACAAGATGCCAACATTTCAGTAAACATAAAACGCGTATTCCCTTAACTATTCTTCATTAATTGGCGGCGCGCCAGAGAAGAAGGACATCGGGTCAGCAGGATCACCTGCAGCTGCGGCTGGCTCTTTTTGCTCTGCGGGCACAGCAGGTGTAGGCGGCTGTGCTGGCTGCACTGGCGCAGCGATATCCACCGCAGTTTGCGGCGGCGCTACAGGCGCAGCAGATGCGGCTGGCGGCGGCGGCGCGGCTGCTGGTGCAGCACTACCGGCGCTTGCTGTACCTGCCGAAGCTGCCGGCACCAATGCACCTACAACGGCTTCGAGCATGCCAAGGCGCTTATCAAAAGCCCCCCAAACGCCATCCATAGAAATATTTTGCGCCATCATTTTTTGCTGATCGCCCGAAGACATAAGTTGGGTCATTTCTGCAAAATGACATTGTGCATATGTATTCGCCGCGACTTTTAAAATCGACACTTCAACAGCCTTACCTTGTTCTGGCGTTGCCTGCGGATATAAACGAGTGCAGAAACCTTGCGCCACGCCCGTTAAGCGCTGAATTATTTCTTTCATCAGCTGCTCTTCTTGGCGGCCAAAAGGAAATGCTGCAACGGCATTTACAACCGGAATCAATGCCGCAGAATAATGCACAGCCACATAATCAAGCACAGGCAATGCGCGTGAGCGCTCACTATCCGCCGCCCCCAAAGCTTGCGTGGCATCATGCCCTGTTTCAAAATTTTCAGAAAACGCCACGACAGATTGTACGACTTTTTCAAGGCGCTGCAATTCATTGTCGCCAGGAATGCGCCCTGTCATACCATACAAATTTGCAATCACAGAGCTCGACAGCGCCGTCATACCAAGGCGCGCGGCATCAGCGCGGCTTTCTGTTGGCTCATTAATGTCAAAACTGCGAAACAACATCAAGCCAAGCTCAGTTGATTTACCAAGTAATTCGGCGACAACGCGCGCTTGCGATTCATCAGAAGGTGTACCCTGCACGCGTCCCATTGCTTGTTTCTGGCGTTCAACTTCACTGACCGCTGCGATGATAGGCATTCCTAATTTTTCAACGATCTGCGAGATCATTTCTGAAGATTGTGACATCGTAATTTAAAACCTACATTATTAATAATTTATCACATTTAACCTAAATCCACCGCACAAAAAAGCCACGGCACAAAACAATTTAACACCATTTATGGCAGGTCGTTAATAATGCTTTCTAGGCGCGAAGGCGCACCTTTAACAATTTTCACCTTATTGGACGCATCACGGTAAACTGTAAACGGCGTAACATCAAAGCCCCAGCCGCGCATAATCTCAATATTCAGCTCTACGCCATCTGTATTAAAGGTGTTATTGACTGGCAACGCCTCAGCATCACCATCCAAATGCTTATAATAACGCTCTTCCGCATCAGGGGCGCTTAACAAGAACGCTGCCTGTTTCAAGCTTTGCTCATTCATTAACCCCACGGGGATAATGCGCAGCTGCACCATACCACGCTTTAAAAACCCGCGCCTTAAATCATTGACGTATTCATGGCAATGCTGACATCTTGGGTCAACAAAGCTGTACACGACCGGTGCACTTTTATCGCCCAGTGCGACCCAATTACTATTCTCTATCGTCAAGAATAATTGTTCCGACGGTGAAAGCGCAGCGTAGTCACTTGCGCTTGGTTTGCTCGAGGCCTTAGTCACTGGGGCTGCCCCATTATTACTGGCATTGCCAATAGCCAGGCCCGTTGCCGCGTCATCGCTTGGTGCATCGGTCGCGATACCACCAGCGAATTGTGAGATAAATTCTTTTTCTGTGGACTCAAGGCGTTTAAGCTGCGCTGCGGTCACAAGCTCGCCGCTATTTTTATATAAAACCCCCGAGAGCAGCGCCTTTTTATCAGGCGTTGCGTAAAAGAATTGCTGCGTGCCTTTCAGCACAACAAGCCAACCATCAAGACCCAAATCATTGCCAAGGTAGCGTATTTGGGCGCCCTCTTCCGCCAAAGAACTTAGCGGCCCGGGCATTTCTGGCGCAGAATCTGCACGCGCCTGCATACCGCCAAGCAGCACAGCGATGCCTAAAACAGCTATAGCAAAAAAAGGAAAACGACGTTGAGACCTTAAGAACATATCTAAATACCTATCATTTAAGTTTCGCTAACATTAATACCCATCAGCGCAAAGTAGTATAGCGCCATAAAACGCCCTTGTTAACCAAAGTTTTGTTAAAAAAGCATGGTTATGCAAGTCCTGATACAGCACGCCCTACACAAACAAAGTAAGCAATGCTGTAAAATTATATAGACTATGATGTGAAATTTCGCCAGAAGAATAAAACCCTGACAGAGGGATATCGCCAATTATTTCCTTAATCAAGGTAAGCTCAATCGCCGAATCTGAAGGATCAAGGCGTGAAGCATTGGAAATATAGATACCGCCTTTAATCAAATCTAACTTGTCTTCCGCCTGCAAACGGCTACGCAGCGCCATCAAATTTTTAGCCAGATCTGTTTTTAACGCCGCAGAATCGCGCACGACAAAAGAGACATACTCCCCTTCTGCGGCGGTATGGGCGGCAGAAACCCAGCCTTTTTCTTCGCTGCACCCCGAAAGCGCCTTAACGGAACGCCCTGTAATATCATTTTTGTAATAACGAAAAGCCATTTGAATTTCCGCAGGCATTGCCGGTAAATACGCCATCAGCGCATCCAAATTCTGCCCTACATAGGCATCATTGGCATGGCGCTCTGAGAGCCATGATGACAGATCCTCCGACAGAACATCCACCGCGTTTTTGCCATCTAATGCAAAAATAACATTTTTCTGACATGATGTGATTTTATGTTCCGCTCCCATTGATGAAAACCCCTCAAAGAGCGATGCGACCAAAGGTACATTTTTTGAGAAAAAGCAGCCCGAAAGCACATCATCTCTTTTATTATGGGTAAAGACATTATGCGCCCCGCGCGCAGAAGAAAGCCCCCCCGTCATAAAACACATCGTCTGTTCATATAGTTGCGATACGGCGTTTTGCGGCGGGTAACCAGCTTCGGGATGAAAATACAGATGTGCAGTTTGTGCATCTAACGCCTGATAACCATCAATAATCCGCGTCATATCTGCCTGATAATTATCTTGTGATGCCCCGATAAGCGCAAAATCATCCTCTGCAACATGCATCAACAGGCAAGAAGCGGCAGGACGATCTGCATAGACACCCGCATCAGACAATATCGCACTGCCCGTCACGCCAATCCAAAAAGGCACATCTGTAATCGCACGCAGCAGTTCAACAACGCTTTGTGCGTCACGTGACAATTTGTCTGTAATATAAAGAAAACCGAGATTGGGCGGTGTTTCTGCTGACGCGATTTGCGGCGCTAGTGCACGCACCAATCCCTTGACCACCCCGCGCCAATTTTGATCTGCAGCTATTGCCGTTATGCACTTATTCATTATAAAAATTTCTTATCATTATTGTCATTCTTCTTCTATTTTACGCCAAAATGATTAACCCAAAATGATGAATAAGTTGAAACGCAGAACAAATGAAATAAGTGCGCGCATCAAGCGCTCTCCGCCCAGCGCCAAACCATCATATACAGCCGGGCGAAAAAAATCACCAAAAACACAGCTTTTCTGCTATAGTTTATACGTATTTATGCTTGTAATACACATGTAGCCACGATACATAGTTACAGAGCTTAATAATACAGCGTTTTCCTAAGCCGCGCTATCACAGCGCCACCTCTTAACAAACGAAGAAGCGACAGAACATCAAATGCAGAATTTTACCGCCGCATTAAGCATTTTATTGATCAACCTTTGCACAGCGCAGAGCGTACAAGCCTCAACCATCCCCGCAGATATTGCCGCTGAGATAAGCGAAAAAGTTGAGAAGGTAAAGCTGGAGGTAAAAACCATTGCTGAGCCTAAAGCAGATAAGCAAAAAGAGGAAAAGCTCTATACACTTGATTATATTGGTAACACAGAGAAATACGAAGCCAAATATGAAGATACACTGATACATCTTGCGCGTAAGAATAATCTCGGTTTTATTGAAATGCGCTCCGCGAACCCGCATCTTGACCCGTGGATACCAGGGGAAGGCGCTGAAATCATATTACCTAAGCGCCATTTGTTACCCAATGCTCCTAAGCGCGGCGTTGTAATTAACCTTGCGGAAATGCGCCTTTATATATTTGATGAGGACGGCAATGCACCGCGCACATTCCCGATTGGTGTTGGTCGCGAAGGCTTGCAAACGCCTATTGGCAGTACATCAGTCGTGCGTAAGGCCATTGGCCCTAGCTGGCGCCCAACGGCGCGTATGCGCAAAGAGGATCCATCATTGCCTGAAGTCATACATGCTGGCCCTGATAATCCATTAGGAACACATGCGATATATCTTGGCTGGCCGACCTATGCCATCCATGGCACCAACCGCCCTTATGGCATCGGTCGCCGCGTAAGCTCTGGCTGTATTCGCATGTACCCAGAAGCAATTGTCAAAGCTTATGACCTGATCCCCAAAGGGGCTATGGTTACCGTTGTCGATCAAACCGTAAAAGTCGGCTGGGCAGATAATATGCTTTATATCGAGGCGAATGCAGGACAAGAGCTTTCTGATGAAATGGAGCGCCTTGGTAAGGTCCCCGAAGAAGACCTCTCTAGCGACCAGATCGCATATATAAAAAGCAAAGCTGGCACACGCGCGAATGACATTGATTGGGACATTACGCAGAAAGCTTACAATGCACGTAGCGGCTACCCTGTTCCTATATTGAAAAAGGGAACAGATATGATCAAAGAAATTGATAAGGATATTATTGTCGCCGAAGCCTCAACAAAAGATGCGGCAGATAACATAGATACAGCACAGCAAGATATACAAGCTGCGCAGGATGAACAAGCCGCAGAGCTCCGCAATGTTTCTTATAACGAATAAAGCGTTTACACCGTAAAAACAGATTAAAGGCGCGCAGGGAATAAAGCGGCTTGCGTTGTGACGTCCATTGTTTCAAAGTGGCGCTTTCCACTCCCAATACCCATATCTTTTGAAGGCCATGTATGCGCCATGCCGCCTTTTTTGCTGGGGATCAAAAAGCCAACATCCCATTGGTTTAATACCCAGCCCGTAGCTACGCGAGGATCTTTTATGCCGAGCCTGCCGCCATAACCCATATTACCAACATTTGCCTCTTCCATGAACACTGTGCCTGCGCCTGCCACATTGCGGAAGATACGACATTCATTCGGATTGATTAGGCGGTCACGATGAAAAAAGCTCGTATCTGATGTCGTTTGCAAACGATCAAGACGTGAAAAACATTCTAAATCTGATGCCGCATTAAATGCTGTTAAAAAATCAGCTGTATAATCATGATGGCTTTGCTGTGATATGGCATCAAAAACACAAGAAAAATCACGCATAGCGTGTTGATCAATTTGTGCAAAATGTGTCTTTAACACACCCTCAACATTAACATCTGTAAATTTCAAGCCCTCATGAGCAAGGTTCACTTTAGTTTTAGCCTCACGCTTTTGCGTATGCCCAACGCGCTGCATAGGCTCAACCAACGCCGTTTTTATTTCCGCAGGGATCAAATCGCCTGCTCCCGCCCAAACAACTAAGCCAATGCGCTCATCTTCTGAATGCGCAATCACCTGCGTCAGCGCTTCTGCAAAATTTTTGGCGCTTATAACCGCTATGTCGACTGGCAATGCGCTTTGCGCGGTGACTGTTTCGATTTTCATTACTGCATCCTTACCTGTATTTAAGCTGATAAAACCATCAGTAATTTACATAAAACATTGCGCTCTGTCAATATATATAATTCTGCTAATAAAAGGTGGCAATAAAAGCTTCAAGCCGCTTTCGTGTTCAACTCCGCTTTGGCAGCTTGATATGCCCAATCAAGCCAAGGTGTCAGCAGCGCTAAATCTGATGATTCAATTGTCGTGCCGCCCCAAATCCGTAAACCCGCCGGCGCAGCGCGGTACGATTTGATATCATAAGCCACGCCCTCACTATCCAGCGGCTTAATCATTGCCGCGATAAACGGCATTTTTTCGGCTTCGTCTAAAGCTTCAAACCATGGGTCTGAAATTTTTAGCGTTATTGAGGTTGATGAGCGCACCCGCCCATCCGCCGTCAAAAAATCGACCCAGTCGGTTTTTTCAACCCAATTTGCGATCGCTTTTAAATTGGCATCACAGCGCGCGACGCTTGCCTTTATCCCGCCAAGCGACTTCACCCAGCGCAAAGCATCAAGGCAGTCTTCAACCGCAAGCATGGATGGCGTGTTCAGCGTTTCGCCAACAAACAGCCCTTGATTAATTTTGCCGCCTTTGGTCATGCGGAAAATTTTAGGCAGCGGGCGATCCGGCGTGTAGCCTTCCAAACGCGCAACCGCACGCGGCGAGAGCACCAACATGCCATGCGCCGCTTCACCGCCAAGAACTTTTTGCCATGACCATGTCGTGACATCAAGTTTTGACCAATCCATTTCATAGGCAAACACCGCGGATGTCGCATCACAAAATGTCAGCCCTGCGCGTTCCGCCTTCACCCAATCAAGGTTTGGCAAGCGGGTACCCGCCGTAGTGCCGTTATAAACAAAAACCGTATCACGATCCGTATCAATGGCTGATAAATCAACCATTTCACCATAATCGGCCTGATGTGCAATCACATCATCACATTTGAGGTGGTCTTGAATATCTTTTGCCCAATCGCCAGAAAAACTATCCGTTACAATTGTGTTCACGCCGCGTGCCCCAAGCATCGACCACAACGCCATTTCTATAGCCCCCGTATCTGATGCCGGTACAATCGCGATGTAATAATCACACGGAATGCCAAGCAACTCACGATGCAGTTCAATCACTTCTTTTAACTTCGCCTTGCCGGGGGAGGCGCGATGCGAGCGCCCAAGTAAAGCGCCGCTCAGCGCATCAAGGCTCCAATTTGGGCGTTTAGAACAAGGCCCCGAAGAAAAATTCGGGTTATTGGGCTTTTGTGATGGCTTTTCCAGCATTTATACAGACTTTTTCAATGAGATTTTTGAACGCGCGTCAGTGGCAGAGTTTAGCGGCATATCATTCGCCGCCTTAGTCTTTTCATCCATAGGATGATTCATATTTGCTTTTGTATGTTTCAGTTTCTTGAATAAACCGCTGCTTACAATTGCCATTAAGGACTCTCCAACCAGATAAACCATATGTTTAAGCTTTTACTGTGCGTGCGCATATGATAGAGTTTTCGCATGTTTGATATGCACCTCACAATACCCATTTAACCCTGTCATGTCTACACCAAATTACCCATGAAATTTGCACTTATATTCGTCTCATCCTCGACAAAAAAACTCAGTACGGCGCATTTGGCTCATGTCCAAAGCTTGCTTGCACAGCTCGCTGTGCCTGAAACGGACATTCCGCCTAAATGGCTCGGCGCGCGTCGCGCAGCTGAAATCATTTTATTTGATAAGCTTAATAGCGATCAAATGGCCACACTGCGCGCCTATACAGACAACCAAGAAATTGACGTTTTCTGTGTTAGCAACACAAACCGGGCCAAGCCCTTATTACTCGCCGATATGGACAGCACCATCATCACCGATGAAACGCTTGATAATATCGCCGCAAAAGCAGGCATTGGCGATGCTGTTGCGCAAATCACCGCCCGCGCGATGAACGGCGAAATTGATTTCATTGCGGCGCTTAATGAACGCGTTGCCATGTTAAAAGGACAAAATGTTTCTTTGCTCGCCGAAGTATTAGCACAAACAAATCTCAGCGCTGGCGCAGAAGTACTTATCCGCACCATGGCAAAGCACGGCGCAACATGTGTCCTTGTATCTGGCGGCTTTACATTCTTTACCGAACATATCGCCAGAAAATGCGGCTTTGCTTATAATCACGGCAATATCTTGGACATTAAAGATAACATAATACAAGGTAGCGTCACGCCACCAATATTAGACAAACACGCGAAAGAACAATTCCTAAATCATTACTTAGATAAGCTAAAAGTCAAAGCAAAGGATACGATTGCCGTCGGCGATGGCGCGAATGATTTAAACATGCTGCAAGCCGTCGGCACAGGTGTTGGCTATTATCCAAAACCAGCACTTGAACAAGCGCTACAACATAATATAAAATATAGCGATCTTACGGCGCTTTTGTATATCCAAGGCTATACAGAAGCCGAATTCTTAAAGTAAACACATAGATAATAAACACTGCAGAAAGATAAGAGATTATGGGCGAGATAAGCAAAGCTGACTTTAAATATAGCGACGAAGAGATGGATGCCCTCATCCAAAAATATTGTAATGACTTTACCGCCAATGCTGCTGCGGGCATGTATGACCCCATTCATGGCCGCGATGTTGAAATTGACCAAGTTATTTTGATCCTTTTGCAAAAAGGACGTAAAAACGCCATGCTCCAAGCCCCTGCTGGTGTTGGTAAAACAGCGCTTTGTGTCGGCCTCGCGCAGCAAATTGTCGCTGAGAACGTGCCTGATAAATTAAAAAAATGTCGCCTTTTAGAAATTGACCTTGCGGCGATGTCTGCGGGGACATCATCAATATCAGAATTCCAAGGCCGCATCGTCCCACTATTAAAAGCCATGGCAGAGCGCCATTATCACCCTGATTATGGCCTGACAATTTTATTCATTGATGAAATCCACCAAATCATGCCGACATGTCATGGCAGTGCTTATAAAGGCTTATCCGAAGTGATGAAACCTTATTTGACCTCTGGCGCCTTATATGTGATTGGCGCGACAACCAAAGATGAGTTCCGTATGTATATCGGCGTTGACCCAGCGATGGAGCGTCGTTTCCAACAGGTAAATTTATCTGTTCCTGACGCAGAAGGCGCATTTAAGATTTTACAAGCCGTACGCCCCGGCTATATTAAACATCACGGCATTGATATTCCTGATGATAAATGCCGAGAAATTGTTCGCCTTACTGAAAAATATATGAAGAAAAGAAACCAGCCCGATAAGTCGATTATGACGATGGATGCGGCCTGCGCCTATCATGTCAAAGAATTCGGCACGGGCGGTGAACTTTCCGAAGAAGCCATTTACACCATGGTATCAAAAGATATCGGCATTTCAGCCCTTGCCCTAAAAGAGTAGCCAACAAAAACGCGCCACAATATGCGGCGCGTAAAATTCTCTTTCATCTGCAGCCATTATCCCTATTTATGGACAGCCTGGACTTGATGGATCGACCGCACATTGTATTTTTTGATGACGGTCAATAATCGCATTTCGCGCGCCCTCTGCCATACCGCTGCCTAAAGAAATATCCGCCGGCTTTACAGACACCACTTCTGCATCCTCATTACCAAGCGCCCATTCAAACGCATTGACAGCGAAATCTTTTACCGCCTCGAATACGCCAACTTCTTCTGGCGCTTTCTGCGCTGTTACTTCACCAATATCACTCATAGCTAACCTTCCTCTTCCCAAATACTCTGGCTTTAGGATACAAGGTAAGCGTTAATATTTCGTAAAATAGCCTTCGATACACGAACGCGCCGCATTAAGCCCTAGATCTCTTGCGCAAGGGTAAAAATATCTTCCGCTGAATGTACCATATGGTGCACATGGGGTAAGTCTTCCTTGGGCAAACGCCCATGATGCACTAAAACCGTTTTCATCCCCAAATCATGCGGGTGGCGCAGGTTACGCACAGTGTCTTCTGCCATAATCATTTGCGACGCTTCCAGCCCCAGAAGCTCCATAGTCATTTCAAAAACAAAACGCGACTCATCTTTCTTTTGAAAGCCATAATCTTCAAGGCCGAAAATACGCTCATCAGGGAAAAACTGGCGCAAATCTAAATGATCCAAGGCACGCTCTGCCCAGTGGCGCGAGCCATGCGTCACAATGACATGCTGTAATTTTGATTGTTTGAATATTTCGACCAATTCATGCGATTTATCGAGTATTTTTTCGTCTAAATGCTTGTGAAATTCATGGTGCACATCCACATTGCATAAATCATGCTGTTCTAAAAATACCCGCATAGAATAACCATGTTTTGCGAAAGACTCTTCCGCCATTTTTGTCGCCAATGCATCATCAATGTCAACACCAAGCGCCCGCGCCGTACGCCCAGCAATATGATTACACGCATCCTCAAACAATGTATTAAATCGATATAATGTGTTATCTAAATCCCAGATAATGGCTTGTATGTTACTCATCGATTTGCGCTGCCTCATTCTTTCTTTATCTATCGACAAGTATTACTGAATCTGTCCTCAAATAACAAGCATCAATAAGCGCCCATATTGACACAAAACAGCCGCTATGCCACAACCAAAAGAAAAAATATAAATACAGGGAAATAATAATGAGCCATCTAAAGGATGTATTTTATACAGCAAGCCATTCTGAACTAGAAGATTTCCTCGACAGCCCATACCGTATGTACGCTTATAAGCGCCGTACGCCTATAGGTGCCAAAAGCTTCTTTAGCTATTTCACCGAACCGCTCGACATACTTAACCACCCGATAGACATCGCGCATTGTCGTACGCAAATTCACACGATTTTCGTACATACATTAGAAGAGAAAATCAGGCAGCACCCATTTTATGAAAGCTGGCTAAGTGATGTTGAAAAAAATTGTCAATTAATCGCCAACGTTATTCATACAGACACTATCGCGCTTTCATTAGATAGCACATCAAATGCAAAACACTTTCATCGCGATGGCCTCATTATAGATGCACGCTTAATTTGTACCTATAAAGGCCCTGGCACATTATGGCTGCCTGACGCGTACACAGATAGGGCGGCCTATGAGAGTGGCGCACCAAATAGCATGATTGTTAAAGATGCGTCTAAAATACAACAGTTCGCCCCATGGGACGTCGGGGTCTTTCGTGGTGGCATAGGCGGCATTACGCATCGCTCCCCCGACATGACGTGCTTCAATGAAAAGGGCGAAATAAACCGCGTTTTTCTACGGTTAAATCGCCCCTTCCCAAAACGTTAAAACAAACGCATTAGCCTTTTAAAATCAACTTCACATCACCGCCCATTGCGGCGGTGTTAATACTGATCGCTTTTTCAACGGCAAAACGATGCAAATAATGCGGCCCGCCCGCCTTTGGCCCTGTGCCAGAAAGGCCATGACCGCCAAAAGGCTGAGAGCCGACAATCGCCCCTGTCATATGACGGTTCACGTAAATGTTACCAACACTCACTTTGCGCTCAACCAAAGCATGACGGTCTTCAAGGCGGCTATGAAGCCCAAATGTCAGTCCGTAACCTGTGCTATTGACTTGGTCAAGCATATCTTCTAACGCCTCTGCCTTATAGGTCATCACGTGCAAAAAGGGCCCAAAAATTTCTTGATCTAAATCTTCAAAACGTTTAAGGCGGCATAATGTCGGTGGAAAGAAATAGCCTTTTTGCGTGGCGGCTTTTTCCATTGGCGACGCACAAATTATCTCGCCAATACCGTCCATTCTTTCGCGGTGACGCATCACCATCGCATGGGCTTCGCTATCAATTAATGGCCCGATATCGGTTGATATTTTGAGCGTATTGCCGACGGCTAAATCATCCATTGCCCCTTGCAGCATTTCTAAAATATGCGGCGCGACATCTTCTTGGATTAGTAAAAGGCGTAGCGCAGAACAGCGCTGCCCCGCCGAACCAAAGGCACTGTTAATCACATCATCAACAACCTGCTCAGGCAAGGCAGTCGAATCAACCATCATCACATTTAACCCGCCTGTCTCAGCAATAAATGGTACAATTGGCCCATCTTTATCCGCCAGAGCCCGGTTAATCAGACTCGCAGTTCCGTTAGAACCCGTGAAAGCAACACCGCCGCAATCCTTATGCTCGACCAATGCAGCGCCAATATCACCGCCGCCAATAACCAGCTGCAATGCCTCCGTCGGCACGCCGGCGCGGTGCATAAGCTGCACTGCTTCAAAGGCAATAATCGGCGTTTGTTCAGCCGGTTTGGCAATGACCGCATTACCCGCCATTAAAGCCGCAACAACCTGCCCTGTAAAAATCGCGAGCGGAAAATTCCACGGGCTAATACATAAAAATACGCCGCGCCCTTCCATCATCAAACGATTTTCTTCGCCTGTTGGCCCGGGCAAAGTGATACCCTTGCGCGAAAATAGCTTTGAGCCATGCAGCCCATAATAACGGCAGAAATCCACCGCTTCGCGCAGCTCACCTAACGCATCTTCAAGCGTCTTTCCCGCTTCGCGCATCATAAGGCCAACAAGTAATTCCTTATTTTCTTCATAAATATCAGCAATGGAATAGAGAATTTCGGCGCGGCGCGATGCCCGACATTCACGCCACACAGCAAAGCCTGCACGTGCATGTTTATAAGCGGAGGCGACAATGTCTTTATGCGCGAACAAGGCTGTGCCGACAACATCATCTGTGTTGGATGGATTTTCAACCGTTTCAGGATGACCTGTTTGATGTTCCTTGCCGTTAAGCAAAGATACTGCATGAAATGCCTTTAAGTCTTTAGTCGCTTTCGCGCCCGTGACAAAATCAAATAAAACGCGCTTATCAGACAAGTCATAGCCCAAAGAGTTTTCACGGCCTACACCAAATAACTCAGATGGCATAGAAATATGATTTTCGTTATCATTCAGCGCATGGCTAATCGGGTCTTTTGACAGCCAGTCAACAGGGACGCGCTCATCACGTATTTGCTGCACAAAAGAGCTATTCGCGCCATTTTCTAAAATACGGCGCACCAAATAAGGCAGTAATTCCGCATGCGCGCCCACAGGCGCATAAATACGCACCGCGCCAAAATCATCACCATTCACCACTTCATAAAGGGCATCACCCATGCCGTGCAAGCGCTGAAATTCAAACGCCACATTTGATTTTTGGGTCATTTCGTGGACGCAGGCAATGGTTTGCGCATTATGCGTCGCAAACATTGGATAAAAAGGACTATCCAGCGCCAATAACTTCTTCGCACAGGCAAGGAAAGAAATATCCGTATGGCTCTTTTTGGTGTAAACAGGATAATCATGCAGCCCCATAGCTTGCGCGCGTTTAATTTCACTATCCCAATACGCGCCCTTAACAAGGCGAATTTGCAAACGCCGTTTTGTCGCGATTGCGCGGCCTTGTAAATAATCAATCAGATCAAGGGCCGAGCGCTGATAGGCTTGTAGTGCAAGACCAAAGCCCTGCCAATCCGCAAAAGCTGCATCATCCAAAATCGCATCAATAATATCAATCGATATATCAAGGCGTTCAACTTCTTCGGCATCAACTGTTAAATTAATATTCTGCGCCATTGCCGCGTGGCATAATACGCGCAGTTTTTCTGTCAATACAGGTACGCAAGCTTTTGCATAGACCGTGTGATATTTTGGATACAAAGCCGAAAGCTTTATCGATATGCCTGAGCGCCCCTGCATTGCAGGCGCTTCCGCGTTTTCCCCAGTGCCATCTTTCTCTGCCTTGCCAATAGCTGCAATCGCATTTAAATAACTCGCCATAAAGGCATCGGCCTGTGCCTGCGTACGCGCACCTTCGCCCAGCATATCATAAGAAAATAAAAAACCTTTTTTCTGTAATGGCTTAGACTTTTTTAGCGCTTTGTCAATGCTCTCACCCAATACAAAACTTTGCCCCATTTGGCGCATTGAGCGTTTAAAGGCCTGCAGTAAAAAAGGGCGGCTGACTTTACCAAGCGGGCTTTTATAGGTTTTCGATGAAAGGCTCAACCCTTCAGCGAGTAGACGCAGCACAAGATCTTGCTGTTTTTTGGGCTTTTTATCGTCCACAGCAGCACTCATTTTTTCATTCCAATTGCCCTGTGTAAGTTTTTCTTTAATCAAAGCATTAGCGGTATGGTTATCAGGGATACGCAAAAGCGATTCCGCCAAGGTCATTAAACCAAGCCCCTCATTGCTTGATAGCGGATATTTCAGTAAAAGGGCTTCGATCTCTCCAAATTTACTCGGGATCTCACGCACGCGCTTAATCAAAGATGTCGCCGTAGCTTCCACCTTCATTCTGAAATCAGTATCCCAATCCAAAAACGCGATTAATTGCTCAATCTGATAGTCTTCTTCATTGGTTGCTATACTTAACGCGCGCCCCGCAAATCCCTTATCCATACAAATCTCCCACTAAGAATGTTTTTCTAACTTTATTTTTGTAACTAATGAAGGCAATATACCCCAACAACCCCCAATTGGAAATGATGATAATATCAAATGAGTGACACCTATACACAGAAGCAAGACACCCACGGTAATAACGCACCAGAGATGAGCGTTTCTGACCTTGCGCATTCTTTAAAACGTACTTTGGAAGATGCTTATGGGCGCGTGCGCGTGCGCGGCGAACTTTCACGCGTCAAAGTCGTTTCCTCAGGCCATATGTATTCGGATTTAAAAGATGAAAACTCGGTCATTAATGTCATTTGCTGGCGCGGCAGCCTCTCAAAGCTTTCTATTCGCCCTGAAGAAGGGCTCGATGTGATTTGTACGGGACGCATTACCACCTACCCGCAACGCTCTAACTATCAGCTTATTATAGAAAGCATGGAGCTTGCCGGCGAAGGTGCATTACTCAAAATGCTTGAAGAGCGCAAAAAGAAACTTGCCGCTGAAGGTCTTTTTGCAGAAGAACGTAAAAGACCGCTGCCTTTCTTACCAGAACGTATTGGCGTCGTCACATCGCCCACTGGCGCCGTTATACGGGACATTTTACACCGCATTAGCGATCGTTTTCCGCGCCCTGTCATGCTCTGGCCCGTACGCGTACAGGGCGACGGCGCAGCCGCAGAAATAACTAATGCGATAAACGGCTTTAACGCTTTGCCTGAAGGCCAGCGCCCCGACATCCTAATTGTCGCACGCGGCGGCGGCTCATTAGAAGACTTAATGGCCTTTAACGAAGAAAATGTTGTCCGCGCCATTGCGGCCTCACAAATCCCCGTTATTTCAGCCGTCGGTCATGAAACGGACACAACCCTTGCCGATTATGCCGCTGACCGCCGCGCCCCGACACCGACAGGCGCCGCCGAAATTGCCGTCCCTGAACGCCTGATGCTGCTTGCCCGCGTTGAAGAAAACAAAACGCGCCTCTTCGCCGCGATGACGCGCCAGACAGATCATCACAAAAAATTTGTAAAGTCCCTCGCTGCGCGCATAAGTGACCCACGCAAATTAATCGAGATTAAAGCCCAGCAAAGCGACCATCATTTTGAGAAACTCAAAAGTTTATTTCGCCATAAACTTAACCAAAGGCAGCAATATCTTTTACGCTTAGAAGGCCGCATAAAACATCCGAAAGACCGCATCAGCGAAGCAGCGCAGCGCCTGAATTAAATAGGCGCAAACCTTAAAGGTATACAAAGTCTTTTACTACAAAATCACAGCCAAAGACTTGCCCAGGCCAGCCGTATTCTTGATACATTATCATATCAAAATGTCTTAAAGCGCGGTTACAGCATTATTCGTGACAAACAAGGCAAGCCGCTGATTTCTGCAGCACATATCTCCGATAATATGGCGATTGATATAGAGTTCAATGACGGTAAAATTGAAGCATTTAGCGGCAAAGGCGGCGAAGCGAAGCCCACTGCGCCCGCACAAAAAAAGAAACCAACGAAAAGCCTAAAAGCCCAAAAAGCCTCGAAAGATCCCAAGGATCAAGGCTCACTCTTTTAACGCCGCTGCGCTATGCTTATATTTTAAGGTCTTTGAGCGTATGAAGCTGCGAGCAAAGGTGATAAGGCTGCGATGCACCATGACTATATGGCGGGCTTTGCCGGTGCCCCAGTACCATATGACCGCTCCAACCCTTAAGAAAATAAGCCGCATCGAGATTTTCTGGCGTATCTTCAAAAAAATGAACGTCTTTTCCTGCGGTTAAAAACTTGGCTTCAAACGCGTCAAAACAAGCTTTACGCGGCTTGCGCATAAATTGAAAATCATCTGTACCTGCAACGCCGTTAAAACAATCTTTAATACCCAAATGGTCAAGCACTGCCTCCGCGTAATCATGCGTCGCATTGGTGAAAATATATTTTTTCGTAAAGATAGAATTCAATATAGTCGCAATTTCAGCATCGATAGTCAGGCCTTTTAAATTCAAGCTTTGCGGGTCATAAGTCGCTTTTAACGTTTCTGCGACCGGTATATTATGCCGTATTAAGGCTTCATCCTGAACATAATATGTTGATTGTAACATGTGAAGGACTTCCCTCTGCGCATCTTGACGAGATATTTTCAGCCGCCCAGCTAAAAAATCCGCAAAAATATCCTCCATTTGACCATAAAGGGATGATATATCAACAATTGTATTGTCTAAGTCAAACACTAACGCAGCAGAGTTTCCTGCTGCATTAAACTGATCACGCAATGATGGTTTATATATATTATAAGGCATGTACCTGCCCCTTATCCCTGTATATATTTTATTTTCTCTACATTACACAAGCCGTATCAACCTTGTCAAATTTACGTTATCATGAACAGGCATTATACCGTGCGAACACGAAACAGGTTTAAAGTACAGCGCATCATGACCCATTATATTATCATCGCCGGCGGCCCGATTGATAACGTATCATATATTGAGCGTTATATCCGCGAGGACAGCATCATTATTTGTGCCGATGGCGGGGCGGTACATTTAAATGCGCTTGGTATGAAGCCCCATCAACTGGTCGGCGATTTCGATTCCATCCCTCCCACTTTATATGCAGCTTATGAGGCCGACCCTGCCGTAGAAATCTGCGCAGCGCCTGATCAAAACAGCACTGATTTAGAAAAAGCGCTCAAATGCGTCCCTGAAAGCGCAAAGCAAATTGATATTTTCGGTGCGCTTGGCGGGCGTATGGATCATCAACTCGCCAATATTTTAACAATAGAAAACCATAAAGCGCCAGAGCGCTTTTGTATCCATGATCAGCATAATCAAATACGCCTGCTGACCTGCGATTTCGACTTTAAAGGAAATATAGGTGATAAAATTGGCGTTATCCCCCTAAGGGACGTCGGCAGCCTTCGCTTTGAAGGGTTGAAATTTCCCGCAGAAGGTCTTGGCCCGCCTTACACGTTAGGCTGGCTTGGCACATCAAATGAAATGATAAGTACGCAAGGCGCAATAAAACTAAATAGCGGCCTTGTTATCTTTACCCATTACAGCGCCCCATAACCCCGCGCTACCATTTAATCGGCACTTGCCCCTGCGCGCCTAAAAAATCATTAGCCTTTGAAAAATGTTTGCAGCCAAAGAAACCACGATAAGCCGATAAGGGCGAAGGATGTGCACTTTTTAAGACCAAATGCTTATCCGCATCAACAAAAGCCGCTTTTTTCTGCGCATAGCTGCCCCAAAGCATAAAGACGACAGCTTTATCTTGCCCGTTCACGGCGGCAATCACTGCATCGGTGAACGCTTCCCAGCCTTTCCCTTGATGCGAGCCCGCCCTGCCAGCCTCAACGCTCAGCACACTGTTTAACAACAGCACGCCTTGACGCGCCCAACGCTCTAACAGTCCAGAGGGCGACGGCATAATACCTAAATCGCTTTGTAATTCTTTATATATATTTGCCAAAGATGGCGGAATCTTAACGCCTTCTGGTACGCTGAAGCTTAAACCATGTGCCTGCCCCTCACCATGATAAGGGTCTTGCCCTAAAATAACGACTTTCACATCTTGCAAAGGCGTTAACTCCAAAGCCTTGAAAACATTTTCTTCTGCTGGATATATTGTTTTCCCTGCGGCTTTTTCCGTCGCAATAAATGCCGCCACATCGTCAAAAGATGCACAATAACTGGTGGTCGACAATGCTTGCTGCCACTGCGGCACTTTATTTAAAGTCATTAAACCCATATTACCCCCCCATTGCCATTGATCAAAAATTAGGTACAAAAAAACCTGCCGAGTTGGCAGGTGTTTTTTTGCGGCATTGTCATCGTAATTAAGTTAATGATTATTATTAATATGTGCAGCTGCGCTTAA
>Ga0115013_10000049_pt1 | contig 77931 bp, 62 predicted proteins | sample SouAtlMetagenome_2_FD_88686 | JGI IMG/M metagenome (GOLD analysis project Ga0115013, IMG submission 88686) | Marine eukaryotic phytoplankton communities from Atlantic Ocean - South Atlantic ANT15 Metagenome | ecosystem: Environmental > Aquatic > Marine > Oceanic | place: South Atlantic Ocean...
CCTTCCTCCTCAACAAACGGTCGTCACCATCGCTCGCTGGCGCGCATCCGAGGCCACCCTCGATGAACTCGAGCAGGACTGGATTAAGGTGGCCAAACGGCTCAAAATCTGGCGCGAATAACTATGAAGCCCCTCATCCGTCTGGGCATTCGCGCCTACCAACTCCTCATCCGCCCGGTCATCAAGGCCCTCGGCGGACCGAACACCGGCTGCCGTTACGACCCCTCCTGCTCCCACTATTTCCTTGAAGCAGTCGAGACCCACGGCTCGATAAAAGGCAGCTGGATGGGTATTCGCCGGATTTTACGCTGTCATCCTTGGGGCGGGTGCGGTTATGACCCCGTGCCACCGGCCGAAGGGAATTCTTCTTCTCCCAAATCTTCTACTCAATCACTCACAGATCATGGATCGTAAAGCTTGGATCGTCGTCACCATTTGCAGTATTCTGCTCATCTTTAATATCATGTCCGGCAGGAAAAATGCCGCCGAACTTGACGAGAAAGAAGCAGAAGAAAAAAAAGCCAAAGAAGAAGCTGCCGCTAAGGCACCCGAGGAGCCTATTGGCGTTCTCGAAGCTACCGACAAGCCTTCGGCAACTGAAGTCAACGGAAAAGACGAACCCCACAACTTCTTCACGCCCGAAGCATCCTTCCATCTTTCTACCCTGGAAGGCGGCATCAAGAGCATCGAGTTCCCGAATGAACAATCAGTTCACGATCCCGCCCTTAAGGTCAAAATGAACGACCTCGGCATCAATCGCATCGGCGCCCTCACCACCATCAACGGCGACATTCTCGACAAGCCATTCTACTCCGCCAAGGACGCCGGCGAGGATTCCATCACCTATATCGGCACCACTTCCAACAACCTCGGCGTTAAAAAAATCTGGAGTAAGGTAGGCGACAGCGCAGGCTCGAACTACCGACTCAATCTTCGCCTCGAAATCACCAACTTGGGCAACACCGATGTCGACCTCGGCGACATGGCCATCGCAGCTGGCTCCGCAGCGCCTGTCTTCGAAGGGGAACGCGCGAACTACCTCACCTTCTTCTGGCAGGAAGACGGCGAGTTCGATTCCGAATCAGGAACTTGGTTCGAAGGAGGATTCTTCAGCAAGGAAAAGAGCGAGTATCGTGAAGCCAAGGAAAGCAAAGTGCAATATAGTGGCGTAGAAAACCAATTCTTTGCCACCATCGTTTCTCCTAAAGATCCCTACCCCGCCACCGTCCGGGTCAGCCCAAAGAAAATCACTCTTAAACCTCCCCGCGCCAAGGAAGAAAAAGGCGCCACTCTCCTGAACAACTACCTTTCCCTCCCCAACGAAACCCTCGCGGGAAAGAGCACCAAGGTCGTCGAATTCGATATCTTTGTCGGACCTAAAAATAACTTCCTCATCCGCAGCCTCGATGGAAACAAGGCCGAAGTCATGGACTACGGGTTCTTCGGCTGGATCAGTAACATTCTCAACTGGACCCTCAACAAGCTCTCAGGCCTCTTCGGTGGCGAGGGCAACGATTGGTCCTGGGGATGGGCCGTGGTCGTCCTGACTCTCATTATCCGCACTTTGATGTGGCCCCTGCACGCCAAGTCCACCCGCACCATGAAGCGGATGTCGAAGCTTCAGCCCAAGATGGCCAAGCTCAAGGAGAAGTATGCCGACGATCCGAACAAGATGAATCAGGAGACAATGAAGCTCTATCGCGAGTTCGGAGTCAACCCGATGGGCGGTTGCCTTCCCATGCTCTTGCAGATCCCCATCTTCTTCGGTTTCTTCACCATGCTCCAGTATGCCGTCGAGCTCCGCAACGAGCCCTTCCTCTGGTGGGTTACCGATCTCTCCCAACCCGACACCGTCACCTACGTCATGGGTCTCCCCATCAACCCCCTTCCCTTCCTCATGGCCATCACGATGGTCTTGCAAATGAAGGTCACTCCGAAGACCGGAGACAAAATGCAACAGCGCATCTTCATGCTGATGCCGCTCATCTTTTTCTTCTTCTGTTACAACTTTGCCTCCGCTCTCGCCCTCTACTGGACGACGCAGAACATCTTCTCCATCGCACAAACCTGGTTCATGCAGAAAATGCCCGAGCCCGAACTGAAGACCAACAAGAAGGCCGGAAAAAAGAGCTGGATGCAGAAGCTCGCCGAGAAAGCCGAAGCCGCCCAAAAGGCCCGCGAAGCCGGACAAGGTCGCCCAGGAGCTGGCGGTGGCCAGCAGCAGCAAAAGCCCAAGAAGCCCCGCGGGCCGAAAACTGGTGGGTAGGTAAATTTAACTCACCGTAGCCTGAAAATTTGCGTCTATTCTCGAAGATTCGCAGACAAAAAAAGGCCGCGATCATTTCTATCATGAAATGAACCCGGCCTTTGAAATCTGCTGGTGCGCTTAGCTCGGCAACTTCCACTTGTCGCGATCCTTCTGGTGGACCAGCGCGTTCGCTTTAGCATTATCGATGAACTGCATCTTCTTCGGATCGAACTTCAGGTTCTGGTTCGTCCGATGCGCGATCTTACCAAGGTTAATCAAGGTGCAGGAGTTGAATCCGTTCTCTTCGTTGAGCGCAAACTTCTTCTTCTCGCGGATGGCCTGGTGGAAATCGGTGACCTGCGGTGCAGGCTCGGGAAGTTTTTTAAGTTTCTCGGCGAAACCTTTCACATCGGACTTGAAGCCCCTCATAATCTTGCCTTCGCTGCCTTCGATGAGCGCGGCGCTCTTGTCCTTGTTCGCACCATCGAGAATAATCTGCGTTCCGTCGGAATAGGTATAGGTGATGCGACGGAAGGAACCTACGGCATCTTGATCCTGCGGGTCGGCGTCACACTCAACAGAAACAGGAAGTTCATCGTCCTTGTTCAAAATATACTGAATAGGATCAAGGTAGTGCTGCCCCATGTCACCCAGTCCGCCACCATCGTAATCCCAATATCCACGGAAGGTCCCATGGGTCCGGTGGGGGTGGTAAGGCTTGTAGGGTGCCGGCCCGAGCCAAGTGTCATAGTCAAAATGCTTCGGAATCGGCTGCTCCTTGAGATTCTTTTTACCAACCCAGTTGAACTTCCAATTGAAACCAGTCACGCCGCTCAAGGTTACTTTGTAAGGACCGTCACCGATCAGGCCTCCGTCGACCGCTTTGCGAACTTCGCGTGCGGTGACACCGGAACCGTAAAAGGTGCTCTTGAAGCGAAACCAGGTGTTGATTCGGAATTTCACGTCGGCCTTTTGAATCGCTTTCTTCATCGCGAGCCCCTCACCAATCGTCCGGGACATGGGCTTTTCTCCCCAGATATGCTTTCCAGCCTTGGCCGCCGCAATCGCCATGTGGGCATGCCAATGTGGCGGGGTGCAGGTATGAATGATATCGATATCGTCCCGCGCGATGATTTCGCGGAAATCCGCATACGCTTTGACGTCCTTATTCCCTCTCTTGATCGCCTGACCTTCACGCTGTGCCATGCGCTGGGAGTCCACATCACAAACCGCCAGAATCCGACCCGGCATACCCAAATGGCTATTACTGATCCCTCCGCAGCCCAAGAGAGCCCGCGTAAGTTCCTCAGAAGGAGGAGTTTGTCCATTCAGCCCCAACACCCGGCTGGGAACGATCGAAATAGTCGCGAGAGAGGCGAGATTCCCCAATGCGTTCCGGCGAGAGATCTTGTTCAAATCAGTCATCCTGTCAGCATACGGAGTCGGATCCGGAAGGAAATCATGGAATTCAACGAATTTGCCAAATGACAGAAACTGATTCGACAGTGACGAGAGCTTCTGAAAGTGTTTCCCAACCTATGAAATCTCTGATCCTCTCCACCCTGTGGGTCTGCTCCCCCGGAATAGCCTTCGCCCAATCCGAATTGACGGAAATCGACCGTGAGTTGCTTCTAGATAAACTTAAAGCCATTCAAGAAACCTCCAATCAAACCGTCCAGAGCCGTCATAGCGTGGCGCTGGCCGCATTCAAGAGCGCGGTCGACAGCGACAGCGAGGCTCTTGCTTTGTTCCTCAAATGCCACGAAAAAATCTCTTTTCAGGACAAAGCGCGAAAATCCCAAGACTTCCGCGAATGGAAACGTCGCTATAAAGATCGCCACGACGATCCCGGATTTAAGCGAGCGCTCAGACACCAGCTCTCTTGGCTTCTCACCACCATTGAGGCAGCTGGAAATCCGATAGCCCGGGACAAGATGTCCTCCCGTGCGACGAACGCCATCGATGCCATCTTTCGCGATGCCAAAGTCCTTGATGGCCATCAGGGCATACTCGGAAGTTCCGTTCTCAGCACTGTCTTTGCCAAAGCTTATGAACTCGACAAACTAAAGATTTCCAGCTGGCCCAATGCCCCCCTGGCCATCGATCAAATGTATGAACTAATCATCATGAAGCCGCTTCGTAACCCCGACAATATTGCTCAGCTCAAAAACGCCTGGACGGCCCGAATTACACACTCCGGTTTGATCCACAAGGCCTGGGGAGATGAGGGAAACGTCGGTAAAGATCGCAACCCGGATCTGGAGGCGTGGTTGGCGAGAGGCCGCCTCGACCTCGTCTGGCGTATGGAAACCGACCTCTTTTCGGCAGGCGATGAGAAAGCGGCTGCCCTTAGAATGCTCACTCATCTCAAGGAACATCTCAGCCATAATTCCGCTCCTCGATGGATCACCGAGTTCACCAATTTGATCAACGGCCTACCCGCGGGAGGGGAAGAGGAAAAAAAATAATGATGGCAGCCATGCGCCTCCCCCACATCATCCTACTTTTGCTACCCACCAATCCGTTGGCAAACGGCGATTTCCCCGGAGAAAAATTACTTTAGACAAACTAAATACCTAATGCTGCCCAAGCAACTTTACGGGTAGCCAAGCAACTAAACGCATGGTAGTGATCGCGACATGAGACTACTTCATCAATTAGGAGGATTCGCCGCACTGTTCGCCCTCTCCTGCCTCAGCCCATTGCAAGCCGCCGAAGTCCGTGTGTGGACCTCTGCTTCCGGCAGCACCGTCAAAGCCAAATTCCAAAAACTGGATAAAGGCGAAGTTCATCTGGTCACCCCGGAAAATAAGGTCATCAAAGTCAAAGTAGCGAGCCTCTCCCTTGCGGATCGTGCCCACCTCGTCGACTTCGCCGAAGCCGATAAAAAAATCCTCACCGACGTAAAACTGAGTATTCCCGAGGAAGACATCCGGTTTGACAAAAAAACTATCAAAACCCTCGAAAAAAAGATGGGATTTGGCGACAGCACCCATCTGGCCTTCAACCTCATCGAGTCCGAGCACTTCCTCATCGCTTCCACCGGACGCTTCAGCGGCAAGGCTCTCGCAGAAATGGCCGAACGCCTCTGGCACGGCATGGCTTTCCAGCACATGAACTTTCGCGAAGACTGGGGTGACAAAAAGAAAGTCATCATCGTCACTACAGACGAAGACGTTTACGGAGAACTCGGCAAGTGGTATGCCAACTGGCTACGAAACAACATCACCGACGAAAATTTAGCCCAGCAACAATCCAACCGGATCAGCACTCTCTGGATGCGCGTCGCCGGAACTTCAATCCGCCTCCCTGAAGACGAGCAGGAAGAATTCAACGCCTTTGAAACGGCAAAGGTCTTCCGCATTCGTGACGGAAACGATCGCAGCTACAAAAAGGTCTTTGGCCCCTTCCCCACTCACGGACTCGCCGGCATGCTCATCTCCCATCAAATGGGAGGCGTCAGCGACATCTCGCCAACCGGATACTTTGCCCTCACCACCGGTCACGCCTACTTCAAAGAAATCCAACTCGCCGACAAATCAGAAACCTCGCTCCTCGATGCCGGTAAGTATGGCGAAGAGGACGAAATCTCTTCCGCCAGCGGATTTCAAGACGGACGCTCCTGGGCTAGGACTCTTCGCAAGCTCGTTCGACAGGGCAAGGTCACCCCTGATTTGGAAAAACTCCTTTCCTTCACCTCGGCCGACCTCACCCCGGAACAGCTCGTTTTGATGTATTCCTTCGCTTACTATATTGAAAGCGACTCAGCACGCCTTGCCGCCTTCGCCGAAATGGTAACCCGCATCGAGTCCAGCAATCAGGTTCCCGCACCGATCGAAATCGCGAAAATCTTCGGCCACGAAACAGTCGAAGAGTTCCAGGCCGCCTGGACCGAGTTCGTCAAGAGCACCAGCTTCAAATAAGAATTGTCACACCGATGAAACCACTTTCTCTCACTCTTTTTCTCCTCATCTTCGCACCCTTTACCTTTGCTCAGGAAAGGGAAGGCGAGAAAGAGGAGGCCTCAACAGAAGAAGAAGCCGAAGAGATCAGCGTCAAACCTGAACTCCGGCTCTTTACCAGCGTGGACGGCAAAAAGATTCAAGCTGCCCTCGTCGATCGCGACGATGAAAACAAAACCTTCAAGCTCCTCGTCAAAGGGCGCTCGACCCCCTCGACCATTCCCTTTGACAAGATCAGCCCCGAAGACCTCGAATACATCAAGAAATGGCCGAAAGCCAAATCAGTCTTCCTGCAAAAATGCCGAGGCCTGACCATCCGCCAGCTTCTCGAACTCCGCGGTTATGAGCCCATTCCCTTCAAGTTCGAAGGCAATGCCATCATGATTACCGGAAAGCTGAACGGGAAGCCCGCCAAAGTGCAAATCGATACAGGTGCCGGAACCACTTTACTCCACGCACCCTTCACCACGGCTGCCGGGTGCAAGATTGGTCCCATGGACCAAAAAATCTGGGGTGTTGCCGGCTTCCAGCCCGCAGGCACCGCCGAAATCCCCAAACTCGAACTCGGTAGCAGTATTTTCCTCGACGAAGAAATTCAAGCTGCAGACCGCGACCATAATATGCCCAAGGGCTTTAAACGCAATGAGGACATCCTCCTTGGTGCCGAGTATCTCATCAAGCTGGAGGCGGTGATTTCCTACAAGGAGCGCACTATCTTCTTCCGCCCCGACAACTCAGACATCGCTCAAATCGAAAAAAATGGCAAAGACGACGATGACTTCAGTTTCCGGATCTTCACCATGAAGGATAAGAAGCAATTCCGTGGGAAGCTCGTCGGCAAAGAGGGCAACTCTGCCATTATTGAAGGACTCAACGGCAAGCGTAAATCATTTGCCACCTTCTCCATGTCGGACAAAGACGTTGCCTATGTTGTCGGCTGGAGCCAGGAGAAGGCCGACTTCATGGCACACTGCCGCGGCCTCACCATTGAGGAACTCCTCGACCTCCGCCGTTTCCAATCCTTCCAATACGAGCGCAAAGGGAACCACATTTTCGTTGATGGAACCCTGAACGACAACGAGGTCCTCTGGATGATTGACACGGGGGCTGACAGTAGCTTGCTTCACCTCGATTGGGCCAAAAGGACCGGTTGTAAGGTCGGCCCAATGAACAAGAAAGTCTACGGCATCGGAGGCTCTGCACCTGCCGCTGCCACGGATATCGACAAGATCACCATGGGCGACGCCACTCTCACCAACCGGATTCTTCTCGCCACTGACTTGAGACGGAATCAGGAGAACAAGCAACAAGAGTGGGTCGGACTTTTCGGAGCAGACTACATGCGCGAACTTGAGGCCGTCATCACTTACCGCGAAAGCCGCATCTTCCTAAAAAGGCAGAAATAAACGCCAACATGAACGAACTGGAGTCCTTCCTCCGGGAATCACTTGAGGACTTTGCCCTTAGCCAATCTGAGGGGAAGTAACTCAAAGTCCATCTCGTTAAAATCAGAAGCGGACACCTCCGGGCTGGCCAAAGCCCGGCAACTCGCTTTCCGTTTGACGAACAAGGTTCTCAGCGAGTTCGACCAGGTCACCGCACACATGCACCACAAGTTCGCCATCGCGCAATCCCTCCCGGTTCACCTCGATCATCGCGTCACCGAAGAGCGGAGATCCCTCATCGAAGTCATATCCTGTTCACAAGACTACTTGCGAAATCGCAAACAGAAGGTTTTCCTATCTCCCAGATGAAACGAGCTATTGCACGCAGCCTTTTACTCCCCCTCTTTTTGGTTCCCTTCGCCATCGGAGCCCCCATAAATGCCACCGGGCTAAAAGTTGATCATCAGACAAATCCCGTCGGGGTGAGCAACTCGCCACGCCTGAGCTGGGCCCTCGAGTCCGAGGGCCGCTCCAAGCGCCAATTCGGCTGCCACATTCTCGCCGCCAGCAGTGCCGAGAACCTCGCTGCCGGAAAAGGCGACCTCTTCGATCACAAGTCGGAAACCGACACCAATCGCAACCTTCGCAAGTGGGCAGGCCAGCGCCTTAAAACCGGACAAGAAGTTCACTGGAAAGTTCGTATTTTTGATGAGAGTAAAACTTGGGGCGATTGGAGCACCCCAGCCAGATTTACGGTCGACGGCCTCTCCCAAGCCTCCCGACTCTCTGGTTTCGAAAGTAATCATGGACCACTCAACATGCTCTACGAGGAATCCATCGCGCAGCTGGAACAACGACTGAAAAAATTTGCCGCAGGGGACCAACAAGGACTTGGAACGCCCGCAGAAGTGCAAAGATCGGCCCGCGAATTCTACTACAACTTCGACGCGACAGCCGCACTCTTACAATATCTTAAAACTCTCGAAGAAGGCCGCACCGCAGAAGGTCATTACCCCTCCTCACCCGGCAAAAAAGACTACAATGCCATCGATGCCAATGCCGGCATCATCCTCCCCTACGCCCTTTGGTGGATGACCGGTGATGATGAAGAGGCTAAAAAGCGCTGGCCCATTGCAGAAAGGCACCTCATTGCGCGGGAAAAATTTGACCCCAAGTTCACCGGCAAGCAATGGGGAACCAAGATCAACGCGATCGACGGAACGCCTCCGGAATACCTCAATATTTGCCTCATGGGAATGGCGACTCGCATTATGCGTCAATTAGCCCTCCCCGCCGGAGAACCACTCAATGTCATCCGCTATAAAGACCACGCCCAGCGCATTAGGAAAAGCTTTCAAGACAAATACATCGCCGAAAACGGAAGCCTGAAAATCAAAACTCAAACCGCGCAACTCCTAGCTCTGCGGTGCGCAGTCCTCATGCCGGAACAGCAACAGGCCACCATCGATTCCTTGATCAGCTCCCTCAAAAAAAATGGCATTAAGGTCGGCCCACTTGGAGCAGAATACCTTCTCCCCGTTCTTTACCTGACCGGCAATCAAGATCTCGCATTTGAGCTCGTCGACAGACAAATTTCAGGCAAGGATAAAGAGCATTTCATCGGCAATGGGCTCACTGATTGGATGATGTCTTCCCTGGCTGGTATCAATAGCGTTCAGCCCGGCTACCGACAGCTTCGGTTAACTCCGCAGATACCCTCAAGCAACAAAATCCAGTGGATCAAGACCCACTACGATTCATCAGCTGGCCGTATCAAAATTCACTGGAAAAAAGAAGACAAGGGCGGGCTCACCTTCAACTGCACCGTCCCTCCCGGCGTCCTCGCTCAACTCGTCCTGCCTGCCCCCAAAGGATCCGTCATCACCGAATCAGGAAAAACACCCAAAGACGCCGAGGGTGTCGAGCAGGTCAGTCGAACCGACACCGTAGCTAATTACATTCTGCAATCCGGATCCTATCATTTTACCGTAAAGCAGAACTAGTAACCTTGTGGATGACGAGGGACAAAACCCAACTTACCCGCTCCGTCGCTTTGCAGCGTGGCCCGTGGCTTACCGGATTCCCTTCCGTATCCAAACCAAGCCCACCGACGGTCATGAAGACTTGGCCATTATTCGCCCAGACCGTAATCCAATCCCACGGGCCGTATTCGCCATACTTGAAATCGAGGTCCGCCTATTGGATTCACGATACTGCCACTCCATCGGTTCCCGCAGACCATTTCTCGGAGGCCCCCATCGTGGATCGGGGCTACAACTCACAAAAAAGAACCCGAGAGAAATCAGGGTGAAAGGACGAGAAATCACGGCAACGAAAATTTAAATTAAAAAGGAAATTCTTAAATCTCACGAAGATGTCAATTTTTTTAATAGTCAGTCATTCTCACCAAGCCAACCCCTCACACCAGCAAGAGCCCGCGACCGATGGCTCATGGTATTTTTCACCTCTTCCCCCAATCGAGCAAAGCTCTCTTCGTAACCATCAGGAACGAACAATGGATCGTAACCAAATCCCCCTTCACCTTCCTGGGCCGCCTTCAAGATCCACCCTTCCACCGCTCCCGAAAAGTCTGCAAGACTCTCCCCAGCCCGCGCCAGCACGATGACGCAACGAAAACGCGCCCTTCGATTGGCCTCCTCCCCTAACTCCCGCAAAAGCTTGGCATTATTCAGAACATCATTGCCGTCCTCACCTCCATACCTCGATGAAAACACCCCCGGATCTCCGCCCAGGGCATCCACTTCCAGCCCTGAATCATCGGAGAGCACCAAAGCACCGGTCAGCTCGCTTATGGCAAGGGCCTTCAAAGTGGCGTTGGCTAAAAATGTCGTTCCCGTTTCCTGAACAATCGGAGGGTCTGAAATCACCGACAAATCACAAACCTCGTAATCCGTCAACATAGCCCGGATTTCTTCCACCTTGTGTACATTGCGAGTCGCGACTACCAATCGTTTTGTCATCAGCTGTTCCTAGCAGCTAAAAAATTATTTTCGATTAATTTGAAATAAAACCCCTCCAAAAAACGCTTAAAGACCACAATGACCATGATAAAGAAACTCGCCATCACGATGATCTCCACTGCCGCTATCGGAATCGCTTCCGCCGGTGAATTCAAAACCGACTTCGCTGCCGCTAAAGCCGAGGCTGCCGAGAGCAAGAAGTCGATGCTCGTCATCTTCACCGGTTCCGACTGGTGCCCACCCTGTAAAGCGCTTCACAAAAACATTTTTTCCAAGGAAGAATTTGTCAAAGGAGCCGAGAAGGACTTTGTGATCGTCGAACTCGACTACCCGCGCAAGAAGGAACAAACCGACGCCTTGAAAAAGCAAAACAAGGAACTCGCCAAGAAATACAAGATCAGGGGCTACCCTACCGTCCTTCTCATGGACGCCAAAGGCAAAGTCTTCAAAACCGCCGACCGACCTAACTCAGTAAAAGCCTACCTCAAGATGCTTCAGAGCTCATTGAAGGCCCGCCGTTTCCTCTAGGAAAAGCCCCACTTTGAATAATTTTTCTGCCTCGCAATCCTCGGAGCCGGGAGTTCCAACTTCGCCACGGTCATTTGCTACGACCGTGGCGGGGTTCTTTTTCTGGAACGAGCTTACCCCAGAGGCCTCAAACCAATCACGGTTTGAATGGTGTGGGAACTTCCGGGACTCAGGATTGGTTTGTCCGTTCCGGCATTGGCCGCCTCCACACACACAAACTCCTGATAACCTTTGTCCGGAAGGTCTTTGATAGTCTTGGATTTCTCCTTCCACGGATTCCAAATCACGGTGGAACGCGAGCCCGCTTTATCGACGAAGACCGAGCGATGACGATCGAGGTCGCGGATCAATACCGAAGACATTGATTTATAAATGCGATCAACCTCACCTTTGATTTGAAGATTCTTCTCCTGATAAACATCTTCTTCCGCGCTCGTCAGCTGATCGATATAGTGTGAGCCCTTTACCCCCTCGAGCTGAATCCGATCAATGTTCCCTACTGATAGATAGGTGTGCAGCGCCGAGCTGACCTTGTAGACGTCGTCGCCGGTATTCCTCATCTTCAGACCAATACGTAATTTGTCCGCCATGCGGATCGTCGCAGTCAATTCGAAGTCATGAGGGAAAAGCGCTTTCGTTTCCTCGTCAGGCATCAGACGAAACACCAGCGTTACCACCTTACCATCGACATCGCCGGAGAGGAGTTCCCAGAAACGGGTGCGGGCAAATCCGTGCGAAGGTTTCGACGGGACTTCAGGATGGGCACTAAACCAAGGCCAGCAAATTGGAACGCCTCCGCGAACAGGCTGCCCTGGGACCATTTTGGCTTTCGGGCTGACATAGAGAACAGGCGGATGCTCGGTTGGCGCCCAAGTCAATACCTGAGCCCCTTGCAAAGCCACCGTCCCCGCAGAGACAGGCGTGGTGACTTCAATGACCGGAAAGCCCGGCTCGGGTTCGGTAAGAGCAAATTCAGGTTTCCCTTCAAGGAGAGCGGTAAGATCTTCGATCGATTGCGACATGGCGGTTGCAGTTAGATTTTCAGAGTTGCCACAGTCTCCCGCTAAAGGGAACAAAAGAATAAAAGAAAATTCACCACTACCCTCCAGCCCCCAACTTCGGGGGCCTAGACTTTGATTCAAACCGAAAAGATCTCGCTATTTCTCCTCAGATTTCTTCCAAATCTGAGCCACGATCTTCTTTTTCAATACCAAGGGATCAACTTTCCCCGAATGTTCATAGAGCATTTCTCCGTTCGCTCCCACGAGAATGGTAAATGGTAGGGCTCCATTCCACTTGTCCTCGAAGACCTTGCCCAGATCCTCGGTATCGCCTTTGAAAATGAAGTGACTCGTCGTCCGACCGTCTTCCTCCAGTAATCCCCGATTACGATGTGATATCCCCACTTCCTGCTGCTTGAGAAACTTGCTCACCTTTTCCTTGTCGCTCTCTTCATCAAAACTCAGCGAAATGAATTCAAAGTCATGCCATGAATACTGACGGCAAATCTCTGCGAGATCAGGAAACTCCGCAATGCACGGTCCGCAGGTCGTGGACCAAAAATTGATGAGCCGCATTCCCTTGCGCCCTTTGTTGGCGTAGATCCTCCCGATGGCATCGGCATCTGCCATCTCCACCGTGATTTCCTGATCCTTCCACTTACGATTCTCTTCCGCCACCTTGCCGGCCTTTTCCTTCCACTTCGTCGTGCATCCAACCGGACGCGTCTTCACCACGGCAGGCTTCTTTCCGGCAAGAATTGCCTCGATGGCATCACGACCTTCATTCTTCTCCACCGGACCGAGACGTCGACGTCCGTTGTCCATCCGGCCATTATAGCGAAGCTTCAGATCACCATCGAAAACAAAAATATGAGGAGTCGCTATCGCACCATAAGCCTTGGCCGTTCCCTGAGTCTCGCCATCGTAAAGATACGGCAGGTTAAATCCGGCATCCTTGGAAATAAGTTTCATATCCTCAAAGCTGTCGTCATAAACCGTCCAACCCAACTCGGGCAAATGCAGCCCTTCGGGAGAATTACTATTGATCGCGACAAACTTGACCGACTTCCCCTTAAAATGGTCAACCAGCGCCACCATGCGGCCATGCGATGAGATCGCATCGGGACAATGATTCGTCGTGAAAATCACCGCAAGCGCCTTGCCTCCAGAGAAATCTTTCAAGGTGTAGGTCCTTCCATCCACGCCTTGAAGGGAGAAATCAGGAGCCTTGGCGTCCTCGACCAGAGGCACCGGAGTGTAGGCATACAGCGAACAAAAAGCGAGGAGAGAACAAATAAGTAAACGCATGTTCCAACTACGCCGCAAGCCATCTCATCTAGCAAGATAATCCTCCCTGATCAGAGGCTCGCGCGAGGATCCGTCCCGCGAATCAATCGCCGCAATCCTTCCCTCATTCGGACTCCCCAAGCCGAAATCACCCGCTCATATCGCGAGGCTGGGAATCCCAGGACAACTCCACAGAACAAGCCGAGAAGATGCGCCATCACATCAGTCCCCGGTCCTCCGATGCCATGAATAGAAAACAACATTAGACCCGCCAAAAGTGGTACAAAAGCCTGCAGACCCCGACGATACGAACGCTCGCGCCAAGCCACATCGAGCCCGGTTCCTACCAGCAATCCCAACGCTCCAAAGACCGCCGTCGATGCTCCCAGCGAACGGAAAACATCAGGATAATGAATCACCGCATTGAGCATGTTTCCCAGAAAGCCACTCAGCATAACCAATAGCCACCCGCGCAGGGGACCGAAGGAATTGGACACCAGGAGGAAGAAAATCACCCCAAATACGACATTCCCCAATAGATGGTCAAAGTCTCCATGCAAAAAAAGTGCCGTGAAAGGACGATAAAGCTCCAAACTGTCCACCACTCCCTGAGACGAGTTAAGATACGTCTCTGTCACTCCCGCATGTTCCTGCTGCGAGATGAAGCAAAAGAAGACCGCCGCCACCCACACCAGAGCAATTTCCAGCCCAGATGAAAATACCGGCACATGCAGCGGCTCTGGCTTGAATTTTTGCTCCTCGGCGTACAAACGGAATTCTTCGTGAATCGCCGTTGCAAAGGCCCCATTAGCATAGAGCTGATATCCCCCGTTCTCAGTCGTGATCAGGCAATCAAGATTCATCGCCAGCACCACCAGCGCATACTCATTTGCCGCCCCGACCTCCTCAAAATACGCCACCGGAGCGTAATCGCTGGTCTTCGGGTCAGTCTCTACCTCCATCGTCACGACCCACAGATTTGTGCCATTCTAATTTGTTGCAAGTTTCTTCTAGGGATCTTTTTGAAGCACACTCCCCCAAACCGTTTCTGAAGCCACCAAGCAGCGGTTCTCAGCCGCTGATCTCGCAAGCGCATTTTTCAACTTAGGGCCACCCGCATGCCGACAAGGCCCGCGAAGCATATCGATAGACAAATAAAAAGCACTCAAGCAGGGTGAACTGAGTTACGGAAAATAGAAGGGAGCCCCCAGCCGTGGGACTAATCAAACCGCGAGCCACAAACAATCACCATAGCCCCCAAGGTATATGGCGATCGCTCTTCCAGAAGGACAGGCGAGGACAGACCATTTTCTGATTCCTTGAAGAATGGATTAGTCGACTTCAAAAAGGCAAAGAGAACGTCTAAAAAAAAACCAACTTGAATTGACTCCGCCCGCAGAATCGCCACAACCAACTAAATGAAAAGTTTCACTCTCACCCTTCTGCTCTCTTTACTTTCACTCTTAGCTCACGCCTCGGAGGATGGAAAGCACCTCTTCATCCTCTCTGGCCAATCGAATATGGCGGGATTGGATCCCAAAATTTCTTTCACGCCCGCTGTCGAAACCGCCTTTGGTAAAGACAAAGTCATCGTGATCAAGAGCGCTCAAGGCGGTCAGCCGATCAGACGTTGGTATAAACAATGGAAACCCGAAAATGGCGATGAACCAAAAGCCACCGGCGATCTCTATGATATCCTAATGAAGTCGGTCAACGCCGCGATCAAAGGAGAAAAACTGACCTCGGTCACCTTCCTCTGGATGCAGGGCGAACGGGATGCCAGGGAAAAACACGGATCTGTCTACCAAGCCAGCATGAAGGGCTTGCTCGATCAACTCGCCAAAGACCTCAGCCGCGATGACATCAATTTCGTCATCGGCCGCCTTAGTGATTTTGATATGACCAACAAGCGCTACCCGCACTGGACGGCCGTCCGAAAAGCCCAGGTCGCCGCCGCCGAGGCTAGCCCCCGGGGAGCCTGGGTCGACACCGATGATCTAAACGACGGAAAAAACAAGCGCGGCAGGGAAATCAAAAACGACCTCCACTACTCGATCAAAGGCTACGAAACCTTCGGGAAACGCCTCGCCGAAAAATCAATTGAACTGGTCAACAAGAGGACCAAGTAATTATGCCCCCCTGGCAAGGTATTCTTCAGCAAAAACCACTTGTCTGCAAAACAGGCTGCTTTCGAGATGGAAACTTCTCTCAGTCCCCCACTCTCCTATCTCTGCCTCTTCGGGCTCCTCGTCGCCTTCTTCCTTTTCGTGTTTGGAATTCGGAAATACGGATGGCACCGCATCCTGCTCATCCTCACCGGAAGTGGAGTCCTCATTTCTTCGGTCTTCTTTTTACTCGCTCTCAATTCCTGGATCATTGATCCACGATTCCGGACCTATCGCAGCTTCTACTACGAGATCGAGGAGGGCATGACCCGAAAAAAAGTCATCGAGATCTTGATCAAACACTACCCCATAGACGGAGTCCGGGACCGTCCTATCGTCAGGAGCGACGACGAAGATCAACTGGGCTTTTTCATGAATCCCGAAGACTACCGTGAGCCAAATTGTGAAGGCATTTTTTTGGAAATGAAAGACGGCGTCGTTGTCAAAAAGACCTACTCCAACGACTGAGGATCACCCTCGAAAAACTTTTTCCTTTCGTTTCCGGAAATCTAGCGTTTGGTGAACCTCCGTGGGCATCACCTTACTCATTGTCTATCTCCTCATCGCGTTGGTTTTTTCATTCCTCTGCTCGGTCTTTGAAGCCGTCCTCCTGAGCATTCGGCAACCCTACATTCTCACCCAGAAGGAAACGAAACCAAAAAACGCCGAGGTCTGGCAGAAGCTTTCCGCCGACATCAACCGTCCCCTTTCGGCCATCCTGATCCTTAACACCGTGGCTCATACCGTCGGAGCCGCCGGAGTAGGAGCGCAGGCCATGAAAGTTTTTGGCGACGGAGCCCTCACCACCGGAATCATCTCCGGCATCCTTACCCTGCTTATTCTCATCCTCTCGGAGATCATTCCAAAGACCCTCGGCGCAGTCTTCTGGAAGCAACTCGCTCCCGCCACCGGCGTCATGCTGACCTCGCTAACCCGGCTTATGTCTCCTCTTATTTGGATCACGGAGAAAATCACCAGCGGAATTTCCCACGGTCAAAAGAAAGGCGCCTTCAGCCGCGCGGAATTTGTCGCGATGGCCGACATCGGTGAGAAGGAAGGCTCGATTGAAGAAAACGAAGGTCGCATCGTGAAGAACCTCTTCGGCCTCCGCGACACTATGGCCCGCCATGCCGCCACCCCACGCACCGTGGTCTTCGCCCTTCCGGCCAGCTGCACCATCAATGAGTTTATGGAAGGGCACTCCGACCGTCCCTTTTCACGGATTCCCATCTACAAAGAGACCCTCGATGACCTCGATGGTTTCGTCCTACAAATCGAACTCCTTCAGGCCCACGCCCAAGGCGAGGGAGACAAGCCGCTTTCTGACTTCAGACGCGCTATCCACACCGTCCCACGAACGCAAAACCTCTCGATCCTCTTCAATGACATGATCGCAGACCGGATTCACATTGCAGCCATTCTCGATGAGTATGGCTCCTTCTCGGGAATCATCACCCTCGAAGACGTCATCGAGACTCTCCTGGGAACCGAAATTGTCGATGAGGTTGACGACATCGACGACATGCAACAGATGGCTAGGGATCTTTGGAAAAAGCGCGCCGAAAAAATGGGGATTCCCCCGCCGGAGCAAAACACTTAAATCCTTACACCCAGCAATGACTCTTTCCCTGAAAAAACTCCTCCTCTTCGGAACCGGACTTCTCCTCTTCTCGAATTTAGGATTCACCGCAGAGCGGTTAAACGTCCTCTTCATCGCGGTCGACGATCTCCGCCCGGAGCTCAACTGTTATGGCCGTACAGAGATCAAATCACCCAACATTGACGCGCTCGCCGCAAATGGAACTCTCTTCGAGCGAACCTATTGTCAGGTCGCGGTCTGCGGAGCCTCCCGCGCCAGCCTCATGACCGGACTCCGCCCCCAGACCACACGGTGCTGGAATTACAAAACGCCCATGCGTGAGAAAAACCCCGACGCGCTCTCCATGCCCCAACATTTTAAAGCCCAAGGCTACACCACTCTCTCCATCGGGAAAATCTATCACGCCTCGAACGACGACTTCCCCCAGGGCTGGTCCGAAAAACCCCTCCGCGGACTCGGTCCGGCATACGCTTCTCCCGCAGGGATGGCCGCCTCGACCAAAGCCCGCCGCATTCAACGGGAAACCGGAGTTCGCACCAATGGCCCAGCAAGTGAGAATGGCGGAGATGTCAGCGACGACGCCTACAACGACGGCATGGTTGCCAAAACCGCCGTTGAACGCATGAAGAAACTCGCGAGCTCAAATGCGCCCTTCTTCCTCGCCGTCGGATTCAACAAGCCCCACCTCCCTTTCAACGCCCCGAAAAAATACTGGGACCTCTATGATCGCCCGAAGATCAAAGTCCCCTCACGCAGCAAGGCTATCAACGGACTTCCCTATGATGGTTCCAGTTGGGGTGAATTGAAAAACTATTCCGACATTCCCAAAAAGGCCAAGAGACTCGACGATGCCAAAACACGCGAACTCATTCATGGCTACCGCGCCAGCGTCAGCTACATGGACGCGCAAATCGGACGACTGATCAAAGGCCTCGAAGAAAACGACCTCGCCAAAAACACCATCGTCGTCCTCTGGGGAGATCACGGATACTACCTCGGCGACTACGGCGAATGGTGCAAGCACACCACCTACGAAGTGGCCGCGAAAGTCCCTCTCGTCATTGTTGCTCCGGGGCAAAAGAAAGGACAACGCACTAATGCCCTCGCCGAACTCGTCGATCTCTTCCCCACTCTCTGCGATCTCACGGAAATCCCAGCTCCGAAAAACCTCCACGGCGTTTCCCTAAAACCCCTCCTCTCCAAACCAACAACACCCTGGAAAAAAGGTGCCTTCAGCCAATACTTCAAAAGTAAACCCGGCGTTGGAAAAGTCCTCGGCACCAGCCTCCGCACCGACCGCTACCGCTACACCGAGTGGCGCAAAAACGATCACACGGGCTCACTCGAAGACATCACCCTCATCGACTTCCAGGGCAATCCCCACAAAAACGTCGCGGCCAACCCCGCTCATGCCGAGCTCATTAAAAAGCTCTCCAAACTCACCAAAGCCTCGGGCTCCGGCATCAAGCCCTGAACCTGCTTCGAGCTTCTGCCCCAAAAGGGCACTCGCAGAACTTCTGCGTGAAGCGCATGACCTACGGTAAATTCAAGCTCCTCTCGTAATCTCAATCCGTGGTTCGCCCCGAGGCCTTCGACTTCTCTAACAACCCCTTCAGTTCCGTGACTTTTTCGGGATTCTTGGAGTAGAGATTCGTCGTCTCACCGGGATCCCTGGCGAGATTATACAACTGCCCTGGCGCATCGGGATCAGTATCAGGAAGGGCATATTGCCTCATCCCCCACTCACCGGGCTTTTCGTAATTATTTCCGCCCGACCCTTTATGATCGATATATTTCCAATTTCCTTTCCGAATCGACAACTTCATCGCGAAGGTCTGCTGAAGAAGGTAAGGTCGCACGGGTGCATTCCGCACATCCCCCCTCAACGTTCCCGTGAGATCAAAACTATCCTCACCGGCATCTCTGGGGAACTTAACTCCATTGATTGCCGCACAGGTCGCAAAAACATCAGTCAGGCTAACAAGCTCATCGCTCTCCGAACCCGGTTTCGCCACTCCGGGCCACTTCACGATAAGGGGTGTTCGATGTCCGCCTTCCCACTGATCGCGTTTCACACCACGCCAAGGTCTTGCGCCATCGTGTTGATGATCCCGACGCATCGCAATGATCGTCGGAACTTCCGGGCCGTTGTCTGAACCAAACATCACGATGGTATTTTCGGAAAACCCCTGTTCTTCGAGAGTTTTCATCAACTGCCCCACCGTCCAATCCATCTGATAGATGAAATCACCGTGCGGGCCTTGACCCGATTTCCCTTGAAATTGTTTCGCCGGAAATGACGGCAAGTGAACCGCCTGCATCGAATGAAACAAGAAGAAGGGCTTTCCTTTTTCCTGCTTCTTCAAGAACTCCTGACTCTTCTTCAAGAACACCAGATCAACCTCCTCCAAATTAAAATTCGGCGCCACCATTCCTCCCCGGCAATCATTGGCATACGGATGCTTTGGCAGTGTGCTCTTGTCAACCTGCTTCACCGGCGGCACCGGAATGCGTTTCCCATCGATGTAGGCATAGAGCCAATCCGTCGTTGGACAACAAGCGGTGCCGTAAAACTGATCAAAGCCGTAATTAACCGGCGAGCCGCCGACTTCGCGGGAAAAATCGATCTCCTTCACCGCCTCCAACCCCTGCTTCTCAATCCGATTTCCGTCCTTGTCAAAGAAGCTCATCCCGACATGCCACTTTCCAAACATCGCGGTGGCGTAGCCTTTGTCCTTCAACATTTGCGGCAGAGTCAAACGACCATCTTCGATCAAACAAGGGCCACCCACTCCCGAAAAGACCCGCGAGCGTCCTGTCCGAAAACACATTCTGCCGGTCAGCAAGCTGTAACGAGTCGGCGTGCACACGGTAGCCGGACTGTGCGCATCGGTGAAGCGCATTCCTTCCTTCGCCAGCCGATCCAAATTCGGAGTCGGGATTTTAGAGGTTGGATTGTAACACCCAAGATCCCCATAGCCCAAATCATCGGCGAGGATGAAGACGATATTCGGCAGGGTATCCGCCACGGCGCTCTGAACGAACAAAAGGGAAGTAGCCAAGCATCTGAAGGTTTTCATGGTTTACCTCTATCATGTCCCCTACGAGGACTCGCCCTAAAATTTCCACTTGTCGCGGTACGTGCGCCCAAGCCAGAGCTCGGGATGCTTCGATCCCGGCCCTTCAGAGTCTACCAAACCCTCGTTCAGGCTCTCGCCAGTGCCAGTGAATCAACAATCCGCCCCTTCTTCGATCTCGGCTTCGCCAAACGCCCTCAGGAAGAACTCTTTCACCATCCCTCCGACCCCGATCTAATCCACAATGTTGCCTTCGACCCGAAATTCAGTCAGACTTTCCCAAAACTCAGGGCGCGCGTGAAAAACTGGATGAGCAAAACCAACGATCCATGTGCTAAAAACCCTCTCGAAAATATCTTCGGCCGATATCGCTACTACGGTGGCACTCCAAAAAATTCCAAATGAAATCAGATCTTCCACCAAAAAAATCTTCCCCCGGCACCAGAAAACTCCCGACTCCCCTGATGATTGGCAAGGACCCTGGTCTTCCCCAGGTCAAATACGCCTCGCAGACTCCTCCAAAGCAACCCACCCCTCGCTCTCCTCTGCCTCCCGCACCGGCTGCCGGTAAACCTTCCCCTCAAAACGCCTCAAAAGAAGTTCAACTCCCAAAAGCTTCCGAGCCTTCCGTGAGAAAAGAGGCCTCTCGCGTCAAACTTCCATTGGCGAACCAACTGAAAAAATCCGCTGACCCTTCCGGTGCGCCTATCAAAAAAGAAAACGCGTGCGTCAAACTTCCCCTCTCAGACCAGGTCCGTGGGACCGAGGAAAAAGACTCCCCCAAGACTCCCAGCACGGAACAATCGAAACTCTCGGACGATCCGGTCTCGAGCAAACAACCAGCGGCTCTGGAACCGCCCACCTCGCCCAAAAAGAACCCGCAAGCGTCCTCCGCATCCTCGCCCCTGACTAAACCCGTCGGAGGACCCATCGCTCCAATCGCTACCCGTCAGCCCACGGTAACCCCGGCACCACTCGCTGCCGAAATCCCGAAAGCTCCTACAGAGGTCGCTGCAGATTCTCCCGCGGAAGCACCAGCCACGCCCGCCCGCCTCATTTCCCTTGATGCCCTTCGCGGCTTCGACATGTTCTGGATTATCGGCGGAGCCGCCCTCCTTCGAGCCATTGCCAATTGGTCTGGCTCCGAGGAATTCCTCAAGCACGCCACCGAGCAAACCACGCACACTCCCTGGATCGGATTCACTGCCTACGATCTCATCTTTCCGCTCTTCGTCTTCATGTCCGGGGTCACCATCCCCTTCGCCATTACCTCGAAGATAGCCAATGGCACCATTTCGAAACCACGAGCTTATTTCCGCGTCATCCGTCGATTTATTCTTCTCACTGCGCTAGGACTTTCCTTCAACTTCCTCAGCTTCGATCCCGGGCAATTCCGCCTCCCCGGCGTCCTACAACTCATCGCCGGAGGTTACTTAATCGCCGCAATCATTGCGATCCATCGACCGGCCCGACCCCAATTCATCTGGGCTCTCGGTATCCTCGTGGGATACTGGCTCGCCCTCACCTTCATTCCCGTTCCGGGAGGCGAAGCAGGACAACTCACTCCGTCTGGAAACCTCGCCGCCTACCTTGATCGCCTTCTCCCAGGCAAGCTCTACATGGGCGTCTTCGACCCCGAAGGCCCCGTCCGCTTCCTGCCAGCCGCCGCCATGGCCCTCTTGGGGTCGGCCACCGGATCACTTCTGAAATCGCAGGAAAAAGCTAATCACGCCACCGCCTTCAAACTCCTGCTCGCAGGTGCCGCCGCCCTTGGCCTCGGCTGGGCCTGGGGAATGACTTTCCCCATCATCAAGCCGCTCTGGACCAGCTCCTACGTTCTCTTCTGCACCGGATGCAGCCTCGTTTTACTCTTCCTTTTCTACCTCGTAATCGATGTCTGGAAGCAACGCTGGCTCGGCTACATTTGGATTCCGATCGGCATGAATGCCATCACGATTTACGTCCTCGTACGATTCGTGAACTTCCGCACCATTTCCGAAAATATCCTCGGTGGCTACGCCGGAACCCTTCCGGATCACCCCGCCGAATTCACTCTCGCACTAGGAACGATCATCATCGAATGGATCCTCCTCTTCTATCTCTTCCGCAAGAAAACCTTCCTCCGCGCCTAAGCCATGAAACTATTCAAACTCTCCGATCTCTTGGATTTCCTCGCTTCCCTCATTTTTGTGGGAACCATCATCGGCGGCCTCACCCACTGGGCCCAAACCTACGCGAAGCCACCCCTCAGCTACGCAAAGGAGTCCACCATCGACCTTCTGCCCATCGACGCAACGATTGAAGGAGATATCCAACTCTATCCCACCACCGTTGAGGACCAGATAGAGGATTTTTCCTACGAGCACGGCAATAAGATTCTCGAAGAGCAACAAAGTCGCAAGGCGGGAAAATGGATAGGCTTAAAAGACTCACTCACTTGGATCTTCGCAACTGATTCCCCACAAAAATACCAACTTTCGTTCACCTATTCCTCTGACTCAGCGGGTGGTCAAATTCAAGCTACCCTCAACAAAGACACCTTCCTCGGAACTCTAGAAAATACTGAAGGCCCCAACTCATGGAGAAACCTCGACCTTGGTGAAGTGGCGCTTCCCGCCGGAACTCACACCCTCATCCTGAAAGGAACGGAACTTATCGGAGAAGAACTCCTCCGACTCGAAAGAGTGACTCTGACTCCGTAGTCAAAAGCTCTGCTTTTGATTGTCTCTGGCAGACAGCGGGCGGCAGGGCTACTTACCTTCCATCTCCATCATCGAGGGAGCGGCTAGCTTTCCCGCCTTGGCCTGGCTTTCCTCGGAAAGCTGCTTGAGGGGATAAGCCACCTTCTTTCCACTTTTCAATTCGAAGCTCACCTTCCCTTTGGAAAGCCCATGAAAACGAGCAACGATCTCGACTCCCTTGGCATTCGTCCACTTCTCCCAGGCAGGCTCCACCACAACCGGAGCGGGTCCAAATTGCTCCGTGACAATACGTCCTTCTTTAAACTTGAGGAGCTTCTTGGGATCCCATTTGTCCGGTCCTTTCTTTCCCGTCTCCCCATCAATCTTAGCCCCTTCGTGAATCCACTGCGCCACCGTCATAATCTCCTCCTCGGTTAATCGCTCACCTTTGTTCCTCGGAGGCATTGCCCCCTTCTCATGCTGCGGGCGGACAAGGGTAACAAATAAATAACTGGCATCCCAATCTCCTGGAACGACCACCTCGTTCTTGCTGAAACGCTTCAAGAAATGCTCCTCGTCATCCAAACGAAGACCACCCTTGATCTTGCCTCCCTCTTCGCTGTGACAGTCATAGCACTTCGCCTTGAAAATCGGCATCACGTCGCGCTTATAGTCCAAGGCCTGGGCACAAGTCACCAAACACATTATCGCCAGGAGCACTCTCATCAGGAACTTCCTTAGCGTGTTCCCCGCACGGGGTAAAGACTCCGCTTTTAGGGATCGGGATAATCCTGCACACGGTAGGACCGGAATCCTGCCGAAACTTCCTCTTCCATCAATGTCTCCTCGGAGCCAGAAGCGGCGCGTATTCCAATCTCTTCCCAATTGACCAAATCAGAGGAAGCATAAACAAAATAGCGCGTTCCCGGAACGGCATTCCAGGTAATCGCTGAGGTCAACGCCGCCGGATCATATTCGAGGTTCGTGATGGCCAACGGGGGACCATCAACGACTGGCTCGATGGTCTCAACGGTCACGTTATCAAGATCAAATCCCGGACTGTTTCCCCAGTGGGCACTGAAGCTAAATGCCCCCGCAGTTGTCGCACTCGGATCACCATCCTCAAACAAACCAAGATCCATCACCGAACTGGTGAATTCGGTTCCCCCGGCATCGGACAATTCAAGATCATAACTCGCCCCGCTCTCCCCCCAGCCATTGCAAGTGATTCTCAGATGATACCAAACATCAATCGCCAACCCGGGCAGGGGCAGCTCCTGCCACCCTCCGCTATACGCCCACCAGGTATCCCCTTGGTGACGGAGATTGATCGTTGCACCCTCGTAGGCCACCTCTTCCATGGTCATCACCATGAAATTGAACTGTCGTTCCCCGGGATGGATCCGCAGAAAAAAATCGACAAAAAGGTCACTCGCACCTCCTTCAAATATCGCTCCCAGAATACCGGTGGCGGGCTTGATTCTGGCAAACTTTGGTGAGCCCAAGGCACCCACTCCCGATTCGAGATCCGTATTCACGACAGGATTATCCCAATCATCACTGAGAACGACATACTCAAAATCGTCCACCACGATCGGGGCCGAGATCAACGACCCGCAAAATAATATTGCAAGCGCCGACTGGGGCAGGAGAGGTGGTAATCTCACAGTCATGGAAGAATAATCGGAACCTAGAAACGGATCAATGCAAAAGCCCGCAAGCGAAAACAGCATCTCCGTCTTTTTGTGATCGCCCAATCGAAATCCCTCTCTCTAAACTCCGCCAGTTATGAAAATCAAATCGACACTCCTCGCCGTTGGCATCGCCCTCTCGTCTCTCACCGCTTTCGGAGAAGAAAAGGTAGATTCTCTCAAAGCACCCGTCGACGTCGCCGCAGCTCCTGCTGATGCTAAAGCCACCGCTTCTGGCTTGAAATCAAAAGTCATCAAAAAAGGTACCGGCAAAAAGAGTCCTGTAGCCACTGACACCGTAACCGTGCACTACTCCGGTTGGACCACCGACGGAAAATTGTTTGATAGCTCCCACAAACGGAACAAGAAAGCCAGTTTCCCTCTGAACCGCGTGATCAAAGGCTGGACCGAAGGACTTCAGCTCATGGTCGTGGGCGAAAAGCGTCGCTTCTGGATCCCCGCCGAACTCGCCTACGGAAACAACCCTGGCGGTGGACGTCCGGGGGGACTCCTCGTCTTTGACGTGGAGCTTTTCGAAATCAAGTAAGCCCGGCTTACTTCTCGCCAAAACAATCGAGGCGCGCGCCGATGCGCACATAGAGACGGTCGTGAGCCACGGCCGGAGTCACATCGGACCACTCGATTGCTTCCCCTAGCTTCAGGCTGGTGCGTGAGATCTCTTTGTAGGACGCACCAATTTCCGCGACGATCAATTCGCCTTCCCGGGACAGGCAAATCAGGCGCCCGCCCACGATCAGTGGCGAGGCATAAAAATTCGCCATGAGCTTTTCCTCCCATTTCTTCTCACCGCTGGAGGCATCGAGCGCGACGAGCACTCCTCCATCAGAAACAGAGTAAAACATCTTCCCGTCGGAAACAGGCGTCGGGACATAAGGCGTGTTGCCCTTCATCCTCCAGACAATCTTCGCCTCCCCACCCGCTTTCACCGGAGGACGCACCGTGAAGTAAACGCCACTTTTACAGCCAACCGCAATCTGCACGTCTTTCGAATTCGAACCGGCGAGAACATTGATCGGCGAAACAATCGTTCGCTGCTTCATCGACCCTGGAACCTCCCAGCGAACCTTCCCGTCCTTAAGGTCCAATCCAACAACACCAATGCTCTGACTCGCCACGACCACTTCCTTCCCGCCGTCAGGCAATTCTCGAACGAGAGGAGTCACATAACTTGTCTTACCTCCTGGAAACTCAGTCTTCCAAATCGACTTGCCATCTTTCACACCGACCGCACCCACATATCCAACATTCATGTGCAAATGACACACTAGGATTTTTTCTCCATGGATCTCGGGCTGAATATTGAGACCATGTTGAGTTTTTCCGGAGCCAATTTCATGGACCCACAGCCTATTTCCTTCGTGATCATAAGCAGACATCATGGCCGACTCCTTCTTCGCATTATACCAACACACAACCACCATGTCCTCGTTCACTGCCGGGCTTGCCGCCGCCGTGTTGTTAAAGCGATGCAGGTGATACCCTCCCACATCAAGACTCTTCGCCCAACGCTTCTTTCCACTCATGGCATCAAGGCAGCTAAGGGTAACCTTACCCTTTTTGCGATCTTCTCCGGTGACAAACAAGGCATCTCCCCAAATCACCGGCGAACTGGATCCCGGCCCCGGCAATGGGACCGACCAACGAAGATTTTGCTTCCCAATCGCCTCAGGCAATTTCGCTTCAGAAACGCCACGTCCATCGACACCCCGAAAGCGGGGCCAATTTTCCTGGGCGTAGATCAATCCAGCGAGAAATGCAGAAAATAAAAGAGTCAGGCACAATTTCATGAGGGATTCTTAGCAGGATCTTAAAAAATCGGTGATCAAAAAGTATCATTGAAAACATTTGTAAGCCCATCGCAGACACCCCAATGATGGAAAGATCCTTCACCCGTTGATCTTCGGCCTGAGCCTCTCTCTCGCTTTCGCTGATCCTCCCAAGAAACATCCTATCGAAAAGTGCCTCAAGGAAGCCATTGAAGGATACAACAAAGAAAATTACAGCACCGACACCGAAAATCTGCGCGAAATGATCAACTTTCTCGAGGAAAAAATGAACTATGGCTGCGGACCCTTAGTCACCTTTACTCGATAGAATCGCTCGTCACCTTCCCCTCCCCCCTCATGAGAAAGAGTAGAGGAATTCCCGACTGCCTGATAATTCCCAGCTACCGATGTCCACGCATCTGTCAGCCCAAGGTCATCACTGAATTCGAGATGGTAATAGCGCCCGGTGACCGATGAGAATGTCACCTCGCTATCTCCGCCGATGACCATCACTGAGTTCACCTGAAACGCGGACGCCCCATCCAAAGGATCGGTGCCCGCAATGTCTTCATCGCCATTCGAGCGACCGTCTCCATCTTCATCTCCCCCAAACGCCAAGAGCATCACACTCGATGAAGTTTCCGGCGAAGTCGAAGCCACCCCGGCAACACTAACTGCCGTCACCGTCGCCTCGTAATTGGTCTCGGGAACTCCCACGAAGGAATATTGGTTCGAGCCATCCGTTACCTCCCCGGAAGAAACCACCACCCCATCTCCGTCGCTAACCGTGATCTGAAAACTCGCAATGTGATCATCAGGACCACCATTGGGAACCCAGGTGAAAACAACTTCAGCACCCAACTGGTAGGCCCCGGTCAAGGGAATCGGCGATGGTGGCGGCGTGACATCATAAAGTTTCAAATACTGTGCCTCAAAAGGAGCACTATCCCAGGCCCCGATACTCAGTGGAACTTTTTTCAAAAACACATCGAAGCCTGAAACCACCAAATCTCCGCCGCTGATTCCGCTACCCCACAACCAAAGCTCATCACGACCCACCACCGTCGGAGGGCGATTATAGGCCGCGATATTCTTCACATTGTAGGTCCTTCCGTCCGCAATCCCCAACAGGCCCCTCAATCCCGAAGGAATCTTAAAGCGATCACTTTGGTCATTGTCCCGATCCAGATTAGCAAAGGCGATCACAACATCTTGATACGCCGGAGAAGCTCCTGCTTCCTCATACTTCGCTACAGCATGGATTTGATCGTTGTTGCCATTGCCATCGAGAAACCACCTCAGGCTACTCGCCAAGGCCGGGCTCTCACGACGCGCGTTCAACATTCCCGAATAAACCGGATAAAGCTGATCATTCCCAAAGTCGGTATCATTCCAAATCGGCATCATGGAATTCCACCGCTTGAAATGCGCGATCTCTTTCCCAAAATTCGTTTCGTAATGCTGGTAACCGGCAATACGACTCACTCCCAATTCCTGCCCCGGAAAAACCATCGGCAAGCCATCATTGGTGCAAGCCACCGAAGTCCTCACCAAGGCTTCCCAGGGATCGGCATAATTCTCTTCATCGTGTGAGGTCGTATTCATCAACACCAAAGACTGACCGTAAGCGCTACGACGTGACTCAAAAATATTGCGATAGGAATACTTATTCGTGGCACTCTGAAGGGGAAAAACGATGTTCTCATTCAGAATCTCAAAGTGCCGCGCTGACCGATAGGTCACCGCGCCTCCGTCGAGCGACTCAGCCATCATCACAAAATTCCACTTCGTGCCGCGCGCTACATTGATGATGTATTCCCAGGCTCTCGGCGGCAGCCCTTGCCCAAAGTCACACCGTAATCCATCGATTCCCGCATCATCAATAAGATAACGCGCCGCCGCATCTCCGTCCGCCGCCGTTGAATTCCGATTAACCGCCCGCGTCTGTTCCAACCAATGCAAAGCATACTCCGCAAAGTAGTCCCACACCCGGTGAGTCACATTTCTCCCCTCTCCTCCTTGAGTGAAATCGATGGACGTCCAATCCGAATCACTGGTATCGAACCAATCCCCTTCACTAGTGTGACTGGTGTTTTCCGGAGCTGAATTAAATTCCACCAAGGCGTCATACCGACCAAAGAAGACATCCTTGACGTCATTCCATTTTCCAAAATCGAAACGATCAGGACCCGGCGCAATCGTTCCCGCGCTACTGGCCCGATTCCCATAGTTTCCCTCCCGCGAGAAGAGGCGTGCCTCGCGATTTCGAATCTCATCCGTCGGCTGCCAGGTCGACCCATCGGGCTGAAAGAGATCAACCCCCTGCTGCGCGAATTCGATATCAAAGGAAGTATGATTGAACGGCGCATCGAGCATGATTCCCACCTCCTTGGCATCCGCGGCCGATACGAAATTCTGCCACGCCGTCATCGCCAAGGCCCGATTGGCGGCCACGCTGTTTCCTGCGCTGTAATTCTTCGTCATCAACTCGTTGACTTTGAAGAAATTTTTCACAGCATACGGGCTTCCTGGTTCGTAGAGTGGCCCGCCATTGCCATATCCCGCCACTGGCTCCCGACCGTCGATGCCATTGGGATGAATCGGCTGAAACCACAACCAATTGCATCCCAAGCCCGTCAGATAATCCAGATCCCAGCGATTGTTCGCATTGTGCGGAGCTCCCGGAGCGTTATGCAAATCCTCCAAAGTCGACCGGTCATCCATCTCGTCGCCATCGGCCTCGATATTAAACACATTCACCTCGTAAAGGTTGATTTCCCGCGACGATCTGGGCGAAACCACCACACAATGATCCCGCAAGCCATACCAAATCCACGCTCCTCCCGCCGAAGTCCGATAGCGCGCAGTCACACGATACGCACCGGTGCGATTTGCGGGGATCGTCAATTCGTAGCGATCCCCACTCGCATCATAAGTCATTGTAAATCCCGCATAATAATGCCCCGTCACTGGATCGGCATCAGCCGCGCTTGAGCTAATCGTGTTTCCATTCACCGCCACGATCCCATCGGGAACCCCATCCTTGTTCTTGTCTGTCCGAGCGAGATCTCGGCGATTCAGATTGGTGAAGACCTCCACCTCATGAACCGCGCCCACGCCGGGAGGGTCGAAGTAAAACGTCAGATCGACACTCTCCTCCCGAACTTCATCAATGTAGACATGTGACGTGGTGTATTCTCCGCTCCGTGCCGGATACCCAGGTGCCTCCACCGTCAAATCACCATCAGCCATCACTCGGGACACCAGGGCGGTGGCCAGCAAAGAAGCTCTTCGAGTCGTCATCTAAAATTAACTCTACTCTTTTAATTGTTCCACCGTCCAACTCTCAATCCACGATTTATGCGCATTACGCAATCCTTGTAACTCATCTTTGCTGACCGGATCGGTCACATCATCCTGAACAGGATTCAATGCAGGGGGGGACCCTCCCAGCTCATCTCTTCTCTGCCGAAAGAAAGATCCCAATCTCAGACTCCGTTCTGTGACCTGGATGAAATTTTTCTCTTACCCTATTCTTTTTAGCCCCACGCTTCGCCAACTCCTCCAACCACCGTCTTCTCCACTTTCCAAAATGAACCTAAGAATTACGCTCTTCTTAGCCTGCTTCACGACACCCCTCCTCGCCGATAATTGGCCAGGATGGCGTGGCCCAAGCGGCGATGGCATTTGCCCCGATAAGAAGGCGCCCCTCTCATGGACACTCGAAAAAAACCTCAAGTGGAAAACCGAGATCCCCGGTATCGGCCACGCCTCGCCAATCATTTGGGACGGCGCCATTTTTCTCGTCTCCGCCGATGAAGAAAGCGGCGAGCGCCTCCTCCTCAAGCTCGATCGCAAGACCGGGAAATCACTTTGGCAACAAACAGTCCTCAAATCTCCCATCGAAAAAATCCACCGCAAAAATAGCCGCGCTTCCAGCACTCCCGCCACCGATGGAAAGCTAGTCTATGTCTCTTTCCTCGATAAAGAGGACATGTTCGTCGCCGCATACGACTTCGATGGCAAAAAAGTCTGGGAAGTTCGTCCCGGTATCTTCTCAAGCCGCCACGGCTATTGCTCCAGCCCGATTCTTTGGAAAGACAAAGTCATCGTAAACGGAGACCACGACGGCGACGCCTACCTCGTCGGCCTCAACAAAAAGACCGGCAAGACGATTTGGAAAACACCGCGTCCAAACAAAACCCGGAGCTACTGCACACCCATCATCCGCACTATTGAGGGCCGAAACCAATTGGTCATTTCCGGGAGCAAATGCGTCGCCTCTTACGATCCCGATACCGGCAAGCAGCACTGGATCATCGACGGACCCACCGAGCAATACGTCGCCTCCCCGGTTTACGACGGGAAATACATCTACATGACCTGCGGTTTTCCCACCCTCCATATGATGGCCATCAACCCCACCGGCAGCGGAAATGTCACCGACACCCACGTCGTCTGGCACACTCGCAAGGACCCCTCCTACGTCCCCAGCCCTGTCGTCACCAATGGCTACTACCTCGTGGTCTCCGACAAAGGAACCGGCTCCTGTTACCAGGCCCAAAGAGGCGAACGGCTCTGGAAACAAAAGATCGGCCGCGAACACTCCGCCTCTCTAGTCGTGATGCAAGATCACGTTATCTTTGGGTCCGAAAAAGGTATCATCACCATCGTCAAACCCGGCGCGGAATACAAACAAACCGCCCAAATGTCTCTCGGTGAAGACCTCTCCGCCTCTCCCGTAATCGTCAACGGCCAATGGTTTCTCCGGGGAGTGGAGCATCTCTTTTGTATCGGAAACTGATCGGGAAAAGGCGCAACAATCCTTCCCAACAACTGGATAAGCCAGAAACTCACCCGCTGTCAGACATATCTATATCATTGCGATCTTCACTCAAAGAAAACCCTAATCACTTGAGTTCCATCTTGTGAGATAGCCACAAAGGTGTTTTACTCTCCTTCCCGCCATGAAAAACACTCGACACAAAATCCTCTCACTCGGGCTCTTGGCAGCACTGCCCGCAACAACCCAAGGCTCCCAAATCACTTGGGGCACACCCTTCTCAATCACCGCTCCGGAAGACATTTCGAATCCCCCTGGAAGCATCATTCACGAGGCACTCGACTTCAACAATACCACGGGAGCAGACGCGGGAGACGATCTCATGATCAACGGAATCACCTTCACAGTTTCAGCAAAGGCAGGGACCGGAAATATTCTCACCAGCATGACCACTGGACCAGCCCACGGGACCAATTTCTTCCCGGGCGCTACGGGCGATGCCGATCTAGACACCCTTCTCGATAGTCATGCCTATACCGGAGCGAACCCTGCTGAAATCACCCTGACCATCAGTGGTCTGCAAGCAGGAACAAATTACCAAGTGCAGCTCATCGGTGTCGCCGACGCACGCGGCTGCTGCGCAGGCCGGACCTACGAACCCGATGACGGCTTGGGAAACTACAACACTGGAATTGAAATGCCGCGAGGCGACTTTGCCAGCGTTTTGGGAACCTTCACTGCCGACGCCGTTAACCAAAACATCCTCTGGAGATCTCTTGGCGGCGCATCGGGCAATAGTGACGCCGGGTTTTCCGGGATCGTCGTGATCGAACTGCCCGATTCCGAGGACAGCGATTTGGACGGACTCACGAACAGCTGGGAAAATGTTCACGGCCTAAATCCCAACAGCAATGACTCCGACGGGGATCTGATCCTCGATGGTGACGAAGACGAGGACAATGATGGCCTCGACAACCTCGGAGAACAGGCTGCCGGGACCGATCCAGCGGACGGAGACACCGATGATGACACCCTTCTGGATGGTGACGAGACAAAGACCGGAATCTGGAATGGCACCTCAGACACAGGCACCCATCCTCTCATTGGAGATTCCGATGGCGACAGCCTCTCCGATGGCGTCGAAAATCCCGACCTTCCCTTCGTCGATGAAAACCAGACGGGCTCCAACCCTAACGTTACCGATACTGATAGTGATAACCTTCCCGACGACGTGGAAGTTGGCATTGGCTACAATCCAAACGACGATGATACGGACGGCAACCTGACCCTCGACAGGGATGAGGACTTCGACTCTGATGGTTCTACCAACGGCAGCGAACTCGCCAATGGCACCGACATTGCCGACGACGACTCCGACGATGATGGCTACCTCGACGGTGTCGAAACCAACACCGGAGCTTGGGTGAGTGCGACCAATACCGGAACAAATCCTCTCGACAATGACACCGATAACGACGGGCTTCTCGACGGTGCGGAAAATCCTGACCTTCCCTTTCTAAACGCAACCCAAACTGGCACCAATCCACATCTCCGAGATACTGATGAAGACCTCCGCAGCGACGAATTTGAAATAACCAACAACTCAGACCCCACCGACCCAGGTAGCTTCACCGCTCTCCCCGAGGTCTCTTTCCTCCCCGGACTTCTCGGAGGCGACTTGACCGACCCTGAAAACGACGGTGTCGATACCGAAGGCACCGCTGGCACCAACTTCAACTGGGTCAGCATCACTTCCAGTTCGAAATCCTTCTTCACCGATGCGACTGCGGGTGGCCCGAACGAAGGAGCCTTCGATGTCTTCGACAACAATGTTGGACCAGGCCACTTCAAATGGTGCTGCGACGCTCCGCCTCAAGACCTCACGGTAGAATTCGAAGATCCCATCTCCATCACTCACTTTACCCTGACTTCCAGCAATGACTCCCCGCTTCGCGACCCAGTCGAATGGGAAATTCAGGGATCTGACGACGGTGTAGCTTTCACCCCTATTTATCGCAGCACGAACCCGGCAATTTGGACTGCCCGTAATCAAACCGCCCTCTTTCTCCTCGAAACACCAGCGGTAAGCTACAAGTTTATCCGTTACCAGGTCAACACCACGGGCAACAGCCTGAACCACGCTCTGGGTGAAATCGAGTATTTCGGCGACGCCGGTAGCACTCCGCTTGAAGTCACGGACATCAGTTACAATACAGATACCAATAGAGTGACCCTCGTCTGGACCTCCAGGCCCGGAAGGACCTACACTGTCTTCACGAACACCGACCTGGGTGTCTTCGATGCTGATGTAAACGATTCCGTTCCTTCTGGCGGAGATCTCACCACCTATGAATTCCCGAATCCCAACCCCGGGTCTGACCAACAATTCTTCAAGGTCGTCGAAAACTAATTTCGGTTTTCACCTCCTTTTTCCAAAATCAACCAATCAGCCCTCTCCTGAGAGGGCTGATTTTCTCTTTTGCCATAATGAAAAAACTCCATCCGCGCCACCTTTCACTGGTTCTAATCACCTCTTTGAACTGCAGTGCCTTATTACTATCTGCTGCTGAAATCGCCTGGCAACCCACCTTCAATCTTACCAATGCTAATCAGGTGGATACCAACGGAACTCTCGTAAGAGCAGTCAACGCGACAAGCGGCGGAGACAGCACAACCGTAAACATCGGTGGAGAAAACATCCTCTTTGCAGCCGAGGCAATCGCTCCCAGCAATACCAGCACGGGAACTTTTTTCACTGGAGGAGGAGGCGACTCTGGCAATTCCCAACTCAACACCGTCCTCAACAGCCACTCCTATGCCGGCGGTGGATGGACTTTCCAACTTACCGGACTCACCGGAGGTGCAGACTATCAAATTCAACTCATTGGAGCAGCTGACACCCGTGGCTGTTGTTCCTCCCGGAATCAACGAGCAGGCGACGACGAATCACCCGAGAATATCAGCGACGATTTCTCCCGCAGCGGAGTAGGCTCGGTCATCGGGACCTTCACGGCCGGCGGCACCACCCAAACGATCAACCTCCTCGGCGGAGTCAACAACGGGGTGGATCCCGGCCTCAGCGCCTACATTCTCCGCGCCACCGCGCCACCCACTCCCCAGCCGCCCACCGATATCGCACTGAGCAATGCCGACCTCGCACCAGACTCTGCCGCAGGCACCGTCGTCGGAACGCTAACTACTTCCGACCCCAACGGTGACAATAACCACACCTATAGCTTCGTCGACACCGGAAACTTCCCCGACAACAATCTCTTCACCATCGCCAACGGTGATGAGCTCCGTGCCGATTCCGCTCTCGGTAGCTTCGGTGCCAGCTACTCGATCCGTCTCCGCACGACCGACGCCGACACTCTTACTTACGAGAAAACGTTCACCCTCAGTGTCGAAGCGGCCATGGCGCCCACCGCACTCTCCTTCCCCTCAAATACCGTTCTCCTAGGCACTCCTTCCGGATCAACCATCGCCAACCTCGCCACCGAGGACCCCAATACCGCCGACGCTCACAGCTATCAGCTTGTCCCCGGTGCAGGTGATACCGACAATGCCTCCTTCACGATCTCCGGTAACACCCTCCAAACCGCCGCCGCCTTACCCGGCCTCGGTTCTACTCTCAATTTCCGCGTCCGCAGTACCGATCTCTCCGGGCTGTCCATTGAGCAAACCTTCTCGCTCACCGTCGTGGGAAACTCACTTCGCATTAACGAATTCCTCGCCAACACCAACGCCTCCAGCCTGCAGGACGAAGATGGCGAAACCTCGGACTGGGTCGAACTTCACAATCCCGACGGAGGATCGATCAGCCTCAATGGATACTACCTCACCGATGCCCCGGACCAGCTCACCAAGTGGCAATTGCCAAACGTCTCGATTTCCGGGAACGGCTACCTTCTCATCTTCGCCTCCGGTAAGGATCGCCGCCCAACCAATGGCGACGAACTCCACACCAGCTTCAAACTGTCCGCCAATGGGGAATACCTTGCTCTCGTCAGCCCGGATGGCACCACCATCCTTTCGGAATTCGGCACCGCGACCACAGACTACCCCGAACAAAAAGGAAACATCTCCTATGGCTTCTTCGGCGATCCTCTGCAGGTGGGCTTTCTTCTCAACCCCACTCCTGATGGATCCAACGCAAGCGGAAATGGCGTCTCGGGATTTGTCGCCGACACCAACTTCAGCGTCTCCCGCGGAATTTTCGGAAGCCCCTTCTCACTCACCATCTCAACCGCCACTCCAGGCGCCTCCATCCGTTACACTACCGACGGAAGCTGGCCCAGCGAAACCAGCGGCACAATTTACACCGGCCCGATCACGGTCAACCGCACCATGGCCGTGAAGGCCATCGGCTATCGCTCCGGCTACGTCTCGACTAACACCGACACCCACACCTTCATCATCCCCAGCACAGTGCTCGATCAAACGAACGCCAACACGCAAAGCCTCTACGGCCTCCCTTCAAGTTGGGACGGACAATCTCCCTACTACGGCATGAACAACAATTCCAATGCCAACCCCGCCACACACCCCACCATGGAAGATGACCTCACCACTGTCCCCAGCCTTTCGATCGCGATGGATGTTGACGACATGTTTGGCTCCTCTGGAATCTACTCCAATCCTGGTTCATCCGGCTCCTCGTGGGAGCGCAAAACATCTCTCGAACTCGTCGATCCCGACGACCCCACTGGAGACAGCAACTTCCAACAAAACTGCGCCATCAGAATCCAAGGCGGCGCCTTCCGCAGCTTTGGCCTAACTCGTAAGAAGTCCTTCCGCGTTCTCTTCAAATCGGAATACGGCACCAGCAACCAACCCACAGACGGTCCTGGATCGCTCAAGTTCCCTCTGTTCGGCACCGAACCCGGAGTCGCCCGAGAATTCCAAACTCTCGTTTTCCGCATGGAATCAAACGACGGCTGGCAATGGTCCGGCGCGGGAAGCCAACCACAATACGCCCGCGATGAATTTGGCCGCCGCACCCAGCTCGCCCTTGGCCAGCCGGCCCCACGTGGCCGCTACCTTCACCTCTATATCAACGGCGTGTATTGGGGGATCTACAACGTTGTTGAGCGTCCTGATTCAGGCTTCGCCGAGAGCTATATCGAAGATGCCGTTCGCGAAGAATGGGAAGGTCAAAATTCAGGCACTCCCATTAATAGCTCTGCCAATCTCAATAACTGGAATAGCCTCCGCTCTGCCGTCAATGAGATTTCCGGCACCAACCTTCAACGCGACGCCGCTTTCTTAAAAGCCTGCGGATTTAATCCCGACGGCACACGCAATGCCAGCTTCCCCGTCTGGTGTGATCCTTCCAACAATGCCGATTACTTCATCACCAACTGGTATGGCGGCAACAGCGACTGGCCCAACAAAAACTACTACGGCGGTATTCAGTCCCAGGCTCCGCGTCACGGCTACAATTACTTCATGTGGGATTCCGAGTGGTCCCTCTTCCTTCGCTCCAACACAAACTACAACCGCATTACCAACTACAGCGGCATCGCCGCCGCCAATGACCGACTACAAGACAGCCCTGAATTTCGTCTCCGCTTCGGTGACCGGGTCCACCGCGCCTTTTTCAATAACGGCCCCCTCACTCCCGCCGCGGCCCTGGCCCGCTACGAAGAAGTCACCGCCGATCACCGGAGCATTCTTAACCCCGAAGCGGCACGCTGGGGAGATCAACATGGCGGCAACCGCTCCCTCAGCAACTGGGAGGGCGAATACAATCGAATCGTCAGTGACTGGTTCCCCGACCGACCGGATCTCTTCTTAAGCAGCCTCCGCTCGGCCAACCTCTACCCTGATCTTGCCGCACCGACCTACAGCCAGCATGGTGGCTCCATCCCTGCCGGCTCTGGTCCTTCCTTCATCACCCCGACCACCATCGACAAAGTCTACTACATCTTCGGAGATGGTGACAATGACCTCACCGACTACGCACACTCCCTCGATCCACGCCTTGTCGGTGGAGGAATTAATCCCTCTGCTACCTTGGTCGCCTTGGGTGGCGGCGGTGGAGTCGGTGGCCCCACCACCACCCGCTATATTGAAAGCGGCCACACTTGGAGTTACCTCGACGACGGTTCCGACCAAGGCACCGCCTGGCGGGGAGTAGGATTCAATGATGCCTCATGGGATTCCGGTGCTTCTCCCCTGGGATACGGTGATGGCGATGAAACCACCGAGGTCGATTTCATCGACGTCGATCCCAGCACAAATGGAGATCAAAAAAATGCCACCACCTACTTCCGCACCACCATCAATATCGTCGACCCTTCCGTATTTGAAACCTTCACTCTAAATTATGTCTACGACGATGGCATTGTCGTCTACGTCAACGGCAACCGCGTCGATGGTCAGAACCTGGGAAACAATCCCTCCTTCGATGAATACGCTGGAACCACCAGTAATGAAAATGACACAGATTCAATCAGCTTGTCTCCTAACACCTTCGTCAGCGGCACCAACACTATTGCCGTCGAAATTCACCAAGCCTCCTCTAGCAGTTCGGACATCAGCTTCGATCTCGACCTCACCGGCTTCCCTCCCGGCGTGGGCGGTGGTGAAACCCACTCATCAGACCCTCTCTCTCTCTCAGAACCCGGCTGGCTCTTCTCTCGCTCTTACAATAGCGCCACCGGGGAATGGAGTGCGCTCAATACCGCATTCTTCACTCCGGATACCGTGCCAGCGGACGCTAGCAACCTGGTCATCTCCGAAATAAACTATCATCCCGGTGAGCCATCCACTCCAGGGGAACTGGCAACCTCGACCGATCGCGATGACTACGAGTTTATCGAACTCATGAACGTCAGCACGTCGACCATCGATCTAACCCATGTCCGCTTTACCCTCGGCATCACCTTCGCCTTCGCCGACAACACCCTGATTGCTCCCGGAGGACGTCTGGTTCTGGTGAGAAACAAAGCCGCCTTCGACGCCCGCTATCCCGGACTCTCAGGCACTATCAATATCGCCAACGATGTTCTCGGCAGCAATGACTACAGCGGACGCCTCGCCAACGAGGGAGAACAACTCATCCTCCTTGATGCCAATGATATCGCCATCCACAACTTCACCTACGACGACGATCTCCCCTGGCCTCTCGCCGACGGCAGTTCGTTTACTCTCGTGCTGAAATCCCCGGCATTGCCCATCCCGGATCACGGTCTCGCTGCCAGTTGGATCGGCTCCAACAATCCCAATGGAGCTCCCGGATTAGAAACCGAAGCCGGCTTTGTCGGTGACAGCACCGCAGACAGTGACGGCGATCGCTATTCCGCCCTTTTTGAGTATGGACTCGGAACCAGCGACCTCCTCTTTGGGGATGCGCAGACAAAAATCGACGCCTCCTCCACACCACTCACCGTAGGCGAAGAGACCGATGACTATTACGTGATCACCTTCGAGAGAAACCTCTATACGCAAAATGCTGTTACGCTGGTTCCACAACTCTCATACGACCTGGTCACCTGGGATACCGAAACCGAGTTGGTCTTCCTCTCCGAAAGCGACAATCTCGATGGCACCGCCACCGTCTCCTACCGCAGCGCCTCGCCCATGAGCATTAAGACCCAAGCCTTCGTGAGACTCATGGCAACCCAGCAGTAGAACGACGGCACAAAAAAACCGCGGTGCCATTTACAGCACCACGGTTTGAAAATTTTGGAAAGGCTATCGGCGACGGCGAGCGGCCAACCCAAGAAGTCCAACCAGCGAAAGCAGGGCTGAACTTGGCTCGGGAATCGTCACATTTCGCACTTGGTAGCCCGAAAGGCCACCGTCTTGTGATCCGTTAACAGTGATCGTTTGGGTGGCGCCATCTGCCACAAAAAACCCGACAACCGAAGCTGGATCAGAACGGGTAAGATCAGCACTGATCCCTCCACCACCATCATAGTTTTGCGTCCGGCCCGCACAGCAATTGCGGGTATCCCCAACCGCAATAATCTGAATCGCATAGGAGTCGCCGACGGTTAAGCTGTTAATATCGAAGGATGCCAACGATGGAGTTCCCCCAGTATAGGAATGACTGTTCAGCAGATCGTCCAAACCAGCATCACCTGTTGTGACGGCCCCCTGTGTCCAGAAACTGCCCTCGGCATTGCTACCCAGCGGATTTCCTCCAACGAAAGTGACACCGTTGATTGTATTGTCGTTGCTACTTGCAGCGTCAACAGCGATATGGAGCGAGCCGTCTGTGATAATATCCGCAGCCGTGGTATTGATCACCGCAGCGTCCCAAGTGATCGTCGCTGCCGATGCAGAGCAAGCTGCAAGCGCGACAAACGATAGGGTTTTTGTTGTCATTTTCATTAGCATTTTTTGGGGTTGGAAAAGCTGACTAAACTGGATGGACACTAGATCATATCAGCAATGTTCCTAATCTTCATGCCGCGACCCCCTCGGAGTCAATCTCAAAAGAGCCGCAAAGTTACAAATTTTTAGAACCATTCATTTTGAGCCGAATTTCTCCCTCCAGCCCTGTAACCACCTTGATTTGACCCTCCCCGACCTCACTCCTGTATCTTCTCCTCCGGCACCCGCTGTTTCGCCTTGGGATCGACCAGCCGTGGCCGATTCTGAAAAAAGGCCCTCCGAGACTCCGTCGAAGGCACTCCCTCTGGTGTCTTTGGAAGCCCATCGCCCTCTTTCATCCCCAAGAGATTCTTATCGGTAAAGGCGTGCATCAGGGCCACCAGGTCATCAACCTCCTGATCCGTCAGCTTCAAATCCCCCATATCGTCGTGATTCACTGTCTCGGGAAAGTCGGGCTTACCCCATCGCTCCGGCTCGACATCGCGTTTGTTATAAAACTCCATCACCTCTTTCAGCGTCTTAATCGAACCATTGTGCAGGTATGGTGCAGTCAAGGCGATGTTCCGCAAAGTCGGTGAACGGAATTGGCCCATCTCATTTTTCCGGCCCGAAACCCCTCCGAGGCCCGGATCCTTTTCTCCAATCGAAGGCGCGCCGAGATTATCATACCCAAAGTCACTCAAAAGCGGCTCCGGCCAGGTTCCCACCCCGAGGGGATGGCACTGCGCGCAGCCCGCCTTGCTTTGAAAAAGCGCAAGCCCCCGCAATTCGGAGTCATTAAGCGCCTTCACATCACCTTTCCAGAAATCATCAATCCGTGCATTGAAAGGACGAAACATGGGCTCCCGCAAAAAGGCCACCAGTGAATGATATACCTGATCCACCAACTTTCCGTCATTCCCCCAGACCTTCCCGCCAACCAACTTCTTGAAATCCGAGGCATACTCCGATTTACGAATCCGGTCCGCCAAATCCGCCGGGCCGGACAGGTTCATTTCATCCTTATTAAAGAAGGGCATCTGCACTTGCTCGAACTGATTGTGCGCCCGTCCATCGAGGAACAAGCCTCCCTCAAGAACATAAATCAACTCCCCTTCCTCATCATAAAAATCCTCCGCCGCTATCGGCGGAATGAGCGCGGCATACATTAAGGTCGGCGCATTCCGTCGCCCTTTCCGCCCTTTCACCGCTCCCGGCGACACCCGGCGCGAATCCGCGAAGGCCGCCTTCGGATCATGACAGGAAACACATCCCTGCCCGACCGGCTGGGACAAACTGGTATCCATGAAAATCTTCTGCCCAATCACCGCCGGAGAAACCTCCTCCGCCCGGGCAAGACACCCGACGACCATCATAACGAACGCAAACCAATTCATTTCCTCTTTCCAAGACCGATCTTCTTACAATAAGCGATACTCCGCTCGATGTCACTCAATTGGTATTTCTGAGTGTCCTCCTTCGACTTCCCTTTGAAGGGGGCCTTCTTCTTACCGCCGACCGCCCACTTTTTAAAGGCATCCAGACTGGCAGGCTTCTTGCCCCACTTCTCCCACATCGCATCTTCCTTGATCGCGAGCTCCCGGTTAAACCCCGAGATCGTCTCGATCTGCACCGGCGCATTGGGACACAGCTCGGCGAATCGCTTGAAGTAATTTTTCCAATCCACCATCCCTTCGCCCATCGCAGTCCACTGCACGGTCACGCCTTTCTCGCTTTCCCAAATCCGGGAATCACGAAGGCTCGTCGTTAGGGTATACTTTCCAAGATTCTCGAGGTTCTCGAGCGGAGTTTCGAACGTCCACACCGCATTCCCGGCATCGAGATTCACGCCTACAAAATCCGGCCCGGCCTTTTCGACCAGGCTCTTAACCTCCAGCGAATGCATGTCGCCGGCATGATTCTCCATCGCCACTTTCACTCCCAGATCCTGGCACAAACTCTTGTTTCTCTTCAGCACTTTGACCGTGTCATCGATACGCGCTTCAATCCCGCCTTCGGTCTGGCGATCCCGGCTATTCCCGAGCACCACTCTCAAAACCGGCGAGCCTAAGGCCTTCGCCGCACGAAGACCCAACTGCAAATGCTCATCGGCCGTCCCCCACTTGTCTTTGAAGGAAACCGAGGACGGACAAATACTCCAGGTTCCCAGGAAAATCTTCATCCCTTTGTCGTCGGCATACTTCTTAATACCGCCCAACGCCCTCAGGTCCAAGATCTCAAAGGCGTCGAGATCGGTGATAAACACCGTATCGACCTTCAGCTTCACGGCGTAGTCAATCAACTCCTTAGCCTTCCATCCCATCGCACGGACCGCAAAATTGTCATACCCCAAAAGAAGAGGATTCCTCACCTCATTCCCCAAGGCAACCCCGGCCGAAGCCCCCAACGAACTTCCAAAAAACTGACGTCGATTCATCACCCCCGAGTTTCCCAACTCCCCCCCATCAAGCAAGCTTCAGTTTCAACGAATAAAATAGGATCTGAAGGTTTTATTATTGGAACAAAGGCCTAATCTATCAATTCAAACCCTGCCCCCAATAATTCCTTTTTGCTCAAGAGCCTATTCAACACCACGGTATCGCCAAGCCTCATGAATTCTCCATCTCCCGCAATTTCTCCCATTCATCAATCAAGCTGGAATCAATCTGCCTGATCATCCCGCTCAGAAAATCCTCGGCTTCGGCGACCTCTTCGGTCTTCGCTGTCGGGGGAACGGTTTGCACGAGGACTTTGTAGACCTCCGACAGGTGACGCAGCAGCACAGCCTCGCTTCGTTCGAGTTGATAAGACTTCACGTAGTCTTCGAAGGAAGTCCAGTCTTCGACCATTTCCCGCACGATCGATTTCGGCCGCACCCCCGCCTCCTTTGCCCAAGGGTTTGCCAAAACGAACTCATTGTAGGTTGCGTAGATAAAATCCTTCCCGGGCTTTGGATGCTCCACCTCTTCCAGAGCCTCCAGCCGATCCTCGTAATCCATCCCTTCTTCTTTCAACTGCGCCATCAAGGCCGTCTTGATTTTATCGGTCTGCTTGCGAAGCACCGCAGCGGGATCCTCGACAATTGCTTCAATCAACGAGAGCAAATTAAAGACGTAGTTCGGATCCTCAGGATCAAGTTTTAAAATAGTCTCAATCAAGTAAAGCCCAAGGGCCTGGTTCATCGTAAAGTCGTCCTGCAGTTCGACATTCAACTTCACCTTGGCTGACCCAGTGCGTTCCTCTTTCGGAATGATCGTAAGCACTTCCCCTTCGACCAGTCCCTTGAACAGCGCGAAAGCTTTCTTCCGCAATCCTTTCTTCTTCACTGGTGTCTCATGACACACCCTGATCAGTCGTCTCAATTCGGCACAGCCGTCTTCATGTTCACGTGAAAGCACATTGAGCAAAGTACCATGCCAGAGATTGAAACTCGACGTGAGCTTCTCCGGCGGTGCGGTCTGTAATTTAAGAAAGGTTTTCTCATCCCAATTCACAAACCCCTTTTCCGGCGGACGCTTCTTTTGAGCCTTGCTCTTCTTCCCCTTCGCCGCCGCCTTTTCCTCGGCTTTGATATTCTCAATGACATATTCCGGAGCCTGCGCCACAACGTATCCTATCTCGTCGTAGCCCCGCCTCCCGGCTCGTCCGCTGATCTGACGAAAGTCACGCACCGCGAGAATGTTGGTACTCTTCCCACCGTATTTGAAAAGCTGGGTGAACAGAACAGTCGTGATGGGAACATTTACTCCTACGCCCAAAGTATCCGTTCCGCAGATCACCTTCAACAATCCGCGCTGCGCCAACTTCTCGACCAGTACACGATACTTCGGCAAGAGTCCGGCATGGTGAATTCCCAGGCCGTGCCGAAGGAGCTTCTTCACCTCCTTACCATAAGGACTTTTTAAATCGGCCTCTTCCAACACCTTCGCAATTTCCGCTTTCTCGCCCTTGGTGCAAAAATTACGACTCATCAAATTCTGCGCCGTCCGTGCACAAGCAAGTTGCGTGAAGTGGACTAGGTAAATCGGCGCCCGGCCAGACTCCACGAGCTCTTCCACTTTGTCCTCCAGCGCCGTCGTACTGTATTCGAACTCCAAAGGCACTGGCCGCTCCTCCGACTTCACCAAAACTGTTTCCGCTCCGGTGAGGTCCGTGATTTCTCTCTGAAAAAACTCAGTCTCTCCCAGTGTCGCCGACATTAACAAAAATCGCGCCTGTGGTATCGTCAGCAATGGCACCTGCCACGCTACCCCACGTTCATGATCGGAGTAGTAATGAAACTCGTCCATGATTATCTCATCAACCTGAGCCTTCGATCCTTCACGGAGCGCCAGGTTCGAGAGAATCTCCGCGGTACAGCATATCACCGGCGCCCCGGCATTCACGGTGGCGTCGCCGGTGATCATGCCGACATTGTCCGCGCCGAAGGTTTCGCAAAGCGAGAGAAACTTCTCATTCGCCAGGGCCTTGATTGGCACGGTGTAAAAGGATCGCCGCTTTTGGCAAATCGCGCGAAAGTGCAAAGCCAGCGCCACGAGGGATTTCCCCGAACCGGTCGGCGTATTAAGAATAACATTCTTCCCTTCGAACAATTCCAGGATCGCCTCTTCCTGATGATCATAGGGTTCAACACCCGCCTCGATAAGATACTCCAGAAAGGCATCCAAGACCTCGCTACTATCAGAGGGATCGGAGATGACACCGGGATCGAGATCAGCCATGCCGGGAGACCCTGAAGGAGTGCCGTGACATGTAAAGCCCCTCGGCTATTCTTCTACCGTCTTAAACAAACGAAATCCCCGCTTCTGGTAATTTGCCAAGGCATGCGGATGATCTTCGGTGCAGGTATGAAGCCACACCCGCGTGGTGTTCGTCCGCGACCAGGCCTGCGCTACGGCCAAACTCAACATCGCTGACCCCAGCCCTTTTCCAAACATCTGTGGCAGCAAACCAAAAAGGGCAATCTCAACGTGACCACCATCCTGCACTTCCAACTCAAAGTATCCCGCCACCTCTCCCTCCCAATAAGCCAACCAGGTTTCCAAGCCCTCCTGCACCGCAAACGCTCTCCACTGTTCCTCGCTCCAGACCAAACGATCCGTCCAATCCCAATCACCGCCGACCTCACGATACATTCTCTGGTTCACCAAACCATCTGGCGCATCCACTTTTCTCCCCTCAAACCCAGCTGGCGCATCCACAGGGAAGAATTCCTGCCGGGATTTCATTTCAAGATAGGAGACAATCGACGGCATGACTATTTTCTACGAATCTAACTCAGTAAGAATTTCCATAATTGTCTCACCACTCCGGTGATCAAAAAGACCTTCGACCCGAATCCACTGCGTGACTTGCGCCAACTCCGGCGGCTTCAGTGCGAGGCGATTCAAATCATCCAAGGCACCTTTCCCTTCTTCCCGCACCGCCCGATAGAAATGAAGATACTTTCTCCCGGCCCGACCCAAAAAGGTTACGGTAAGACTCTCACCAACCGGACGTTCTTCAACGCCCTCCCAAAAATCTTCCGGCAACTGACTCAACTCCAATCGGCCGGCCGTCATGATGTCCAACCAATTGGGCTCCATTGAAAACTTCTGCGCCACCTCGATTGCCGCGCTTTGCACCGCCAATGGGAGAGGAAAGGCATCGACCAATTCATTTCCCTGCTTTATCGCGATGACTTCAACGAGCGAAGATTCCTCATCGCAAATCACAAGATGAGCCGCCTCATCCAACAATTCCCCAAGACATACCAAGGCCGGAAAATTCATCTTAAGAAAAGAGCTCTTTCACCGCCGCACGTTTCAATGCAAGTTCGCGCCATTCGCTCACCAGACGCGATTCCTCGATCACACCGCAACCACTCGGTAATTGAAATTGGTCCCCCTTCCAGGCCGCCATACGAATCGCGACCAGCGCTTCGAAATCACCATCACGATACAGTCCAAAGGGCGCCCCAAATTCCGGCGGACAGTCCAATCTTTTCCGCCAATCATTCAATAAGGCCATCGTCTCAGGCGTACGAGGTAACGGCCCCAATGCGGGCGTCGGATGAAGGCGATCAATCAACGTTTGGATCAACTCGTAGCGATAAAGCTCTACTTTGATAAGCGTTTGAAAATGGATCAAATTGCCCAGATCCAAAATCCCTCGCTCCTGGCGGGTCACCATTCCCAGATCCGAAAGCTTCGCAATCAAGGTCTGTGCCACAAACTCATGTTCGCGGATTTCCTTATCATCAATCGCAAACAAGGCGCCCTCATCACTCCGTGCCGTTCCAGCCAGCGCCATGGTGTAGATTCGCCCATCGAAATATCGGAATAGCACCTCGGGCGTGGCTCCCAAAAACCCCTCATCTTCGCCAATCCAGCCATAAGGTCGCAAATTAGCCGAAAGATTCAGTAATCGTCCAAGCAGAGCATCCGGTGACACCTGCCCCCGCCCTCTCACTGTAACCACAGGGACCGACTTTTCGATCACTCCTTGCGAAATCGCCGATGAAACCTCCCGAAAGACTTCGGCAAATGGTTCCGGGTCGGCTTCCTCCCAGCTTATATCAGCCGGACGGGATTCCTTCACCGACTCGAGCACCTCAACGCGGTCCGGAATCAGCCAGGGCTTTTCCCGACTGAGCGAAAAATCGTTCTTGTAAAACGCCACTCCCGCTGAAGGCGCCTCGGACTGTGCGGTAAAAGGACCGTGACCAACGAGCACTTCGCCGGTTCTGGCTCCAAAAAACGCACGTTCCATGACTGGCCTACTCTACCACCCCGTTACGGATGATGTCGGCAAAGCTGGACACTTCCAGTCCGGCTCCACCCACGAGTGCTCCGTCGATGTCTTTCTGACCAAGGAGTTCCTTGGCGTTATCAGGCTTGACCGATCCACCATACTGAATGCGCACTTTTTCGGAGACAGAAACTCCGTAGAGGTCGGTGAGAACAGAACGCACAAATTCGTGGGCATCCTGTGCCTGTTGAGGCGAAGCCGTCACTCCGGTCCCGATAGCCCAAACAGGTTCGTAAGCAATCACCGTATCAAGCATCTTTTTTTCAGTAACATCCTTGAGACCATCGGTGATTTGCGTGCGCAAAATATCTTCAAGCTTTCCATCTTCGCGTTCTTGCAAAGTTTCACCGATACAGAAGATCGGCTTCAATTCCAGATCATGTGCCTTGAGAACTTTCGCGTTAATGAGAGCATCACTCTCACCATAAATCGCACGACGTTCAGAGTGTCCCAGGATGACATAGCTCACGAAAACCTCCTTCAACATAAGAGCACTAACCTCGCCGGTGTAGGCGCCACTATCTTGCTCGCTCATGTTTTGGGCCGAGACACGAACTCGTGAATGCGCCAGAAGCTCGGCCGCTTTCGGAAGAGAAATATAGGGGGGAGCTAATACGATATCGACGCCTTTGGGGAGTTCGTTGAGTTTGTTCTCAAAACTTTGGATAAAGTCCTCGGTGTCCGATGGTCCTTTGTTCAGCTTCCAGTTGGCGGCGATAATGGGCTTCCTCATGTTGGGAGCGAGGTAAACCAGACTCCCGACAAGGGCAAGGCTACTTTGAATTGGGAGTCAATTGTCCCACTTTGAGGGCCGCCGATTCATTGCCCTCGTTGAATCTTCAAAATTTCCGCCGCGTATCGCTCACCAAGAATCTTCATGCTTTTGGCATCGAAATGCCACCGGTCCATTGCCGTCAGGCCATCCGACTTGACCACTCCAGTATAGGGAACTTTCGATGACAGCTTCGCGATTTGATCATTCACCTCCTTGGCATTGTTTACCTGCCCCGCGACAAAGGGCAACTTTGGCAACTTCAAATCCATGCGTAAATTTTTCACCAGCTCTCTCAACTTATCGAGATACTCGGGATCCTTGTGATCGGTCTCACCCTGATGCCAAAGCACCCCTCTGAGCTTTCCTTTTTCCATCGCCGCCTTCATCCGACGAAGAGCCTCTTGATAAAATTTATCGTCACGCGTCCACTGCTTGATACTCGATCCTCCTTTGGCATTCACCACGAGACCAATCGTCATCTTGGGATCCTGTTTAAGCATCGCTTTTGAAAATGAATAGCCCGGATTCATCTTCTGCATGTTCAGCCCTTTACGAATCGTGGAGTATCGATTGAGGGGATTTTTTGCAGGCTCGAATTTATCTTCACCATTCAAAAGAAAACACCTCTCGATGACTCCTTCATCCCTCTTCACAATGGGCGCACGGCCCGCCATATTCGACTGGCCGATGAGCAGATAAAGGTCCATTTTTTCTTGCGCCACTGAAAGCGAGGCGCTGCTCATCACGAACCCTATCAGGAGAAAAAATCTTTTAAACATGATTCCTCTTATCGCATATAAACCCGCAATCCAATTAGATTGCAGTTGCCCCTTCATTTCTCTCTCCTAAATTCCTCGTATGTCCAAAGTCACGATCTACCATTTCAATCATTGAGGCTCCTCTGACAATGCCTTGGCGGTCGCCAAGGAACTTGGAGTTGATCTCGAAGTCATCGTCTACATTAAAACACCACCGGGCGAAGCCGAGCTCACCGAAATCGTTGAGGCGCTTGAAGACCCCGTAGAAGATCTCGTGCGTAAAGATTCGAAATTCAAGAAACTCGAACTCAATCCCGAAGACTACGTCGACAATCCGAAGGCCGTGGTCGACATTCTCGTCAAACACAAACAGCTCCTACAGCGCCCGGTTTTAATCAAAGGTAAAAAAGCGATCATCGGCCGACCGAAAGCCCGGATTTACGACTTTTTGTCCTGAATCACTTATTTGCCGGTCGTCCCAGCCTCCCGGTAGAAATTATCCGGGAAGGGCGCCCCCTTGGTTCCCTTGATTTTGCGGTGAAAATACTTGTTCCCCCGATCGGGCATTAAGGGCATTGCCTCGCCGCCTGATTCCTTGAGCAGGGAAAAAAGCGCCTCGTTCATTTCGGTGACCCGGACGGCCTGCGCAGAGTCATTGAAGAGATTAAACCGTTCTTTGGGATCAGATTTGAGGTCGTAAAGCTCATCGACATCCCACACTCCGTGATAGCGGATATATTTATAGTCCTCGCCAATCACGGCATGGGTCGTCGGCGTCTGCGGGTAGTTGCGCTCCCAGTAATATTCGTAGAGCAAATACTTACGCCAATCTGCGACGTTCTCTCCTTTGGCGAGAGGCCAAAAACTGGCTCCGTTCATTTCCCCCGCGCCCTTCAAGCCAGCCGCCTCCAACAAGGTAGGAGCGACATCAATGTTGGCGACAATTTTTTCCACGGTCGTCCCGCCCTCGATCGCCTTGGGATAACGTATCAACATCGGCACCTTTACTGACTCGTCGTAGGCACATCGTTTATCGATGAGCCCATGTTCTCCGAAAATAAATCCGTTATCGCCGAGATACAAAACCACCGTATTCTCCAACTCCCCGCTCTTCTCAAGATTGGTCATGAGACGTCCCACACTATCGTCAACCGCGAGAAGCGCTTCGCAGTAGCGACGATAGTATTTCTTCATGTCCACTCCGGTGTAATATGCAAACTCCACACCGTGACGGCTGTTGCTTTGATTGCGCACCCACATCGGCGGGTCTTTGAACATGTTCGGATTCGCGGTGGGCGTTGGCGGGGTGGGGATTTCCACTTTGTCGTATTTAAAGGCATGACGATCCGGAGGCAGAAAATCGGCATGCACACCTTTGTGTGAGAGGTAGAGCAGGAAGGGTTTTCCTTCGTCTTTCGCCGCCAACCACTCTTCAGCAAAGTCGGTAAGCTCATCTGTGATGTATCCCTTTTGCGGAACTTTCTTCCCATTAATATTGTAGCCCGAGTTGATCGCTTGGGGCACGAAGCGGCCTTTCGCTTTAAGCATCTTGGGATCGGGCACGTAAACTCCCTGCCCTTTAAAGCTGATCCAGTGATCAAAGCCCCGTTGCTTTTCCTCGCTGTCGCCCATGTGCCATTTCCCAATAAAGGCCGTCTGGTATCCCGCCTTCTGTAGAATCTCGGGAAAAAAGATCAGCGACTTGCTCACCGGATTGTAATTATCCACAACATGATGATTGTGCGCGTAGAGCCCGGTCAGAATCGAGGCCCGGCTCGGCGAGCACAGCGAGGTCGTAACGTAGGCATTTTTAAAATGAGCTCCCTCAGCCGCCAATCGGTCAAAATTCGGCGTCTTGAGAAAAGGATGCCCCAGAAAGCCCATCGCATCGTATCGATGGTCATCAGTGAGAATTACCACGATATTCGGCCGCTTCGCCGCCTGGGCGATCCCGAACACCACAAAAATCCAAACGACCAGTAACCTGACAACCCCTTGATTCATCATGCCGCCATCCTGACAGACTGCCCGCCGATGACAACTCATCCAAAAAATATGTCGCGAAAACGATTTTTAGGAATATTTTCTGACCTCAATCACGCCTGTCCCTCCTCATGCGATTTCTTCTCCCATTCATCCACCTTTGCCTTTACGGAAGCCTCTCCGCTAAAGAGCGTCTCGTCCTACTCGCGGACGGGTTGAACAAAGAGGACATCTCTACTCAAGTCCAATCCGCTCTCAATCCGATAGAAGGAGCAAAGGTCCTCCAAATCACTCCAAAGTCCATCACCATCGAATTCGATCCCGCCAAGGTGACAGAAGAGTCCCTCAAAAAGACCTTCACCGCTTCCGGCCCTACTATCACCGGCCAAAAAGCTTTCTTCAAAATTAAAGGACTCGTCTGCAGCAGCTGCTCCGCCATTCTCACCAGCCTCCTCGCTAAGGAGAAAGGTGTCATTTACGTCAACAGCATCTCTCACCTCAACGGACAGGCCGATATTTCTTTCGACCCCAAGGAAACCAGCCAAGCCAAGATTGAAGCAGCGGTGAATAAAACCCGCTATCAGGTTCTTAAGCCACTCCCACCTAAATCCCAGTCCTAATCCTTTTTTCTGGAAGGTTGAAACAAACGGTCAAGTTCCTCACGGGGCTTGGCTGTTTTTTCGCCCCCTGAACATAATTCATCTTTTTTGAAAAAACTTCTGCGAAACGTATTTTCGAAGGTAAGCTCTCTTAACATTAGATTCCTTTTTTCAAAAAGGGATCCAATGGCGGCCAGTCTTTCGGGGGGGAGATTGGCCGCACCTTTTTTTGCACACTGATTGTAGTGGAAATGCCTGCAACTCGCATTACTCTATCCCCATTGCCGTGTTTGGAAAACTACTCCTTCTCTTCATCCTCGTCCCCCTGACCGAGCTCTATCTCTTCATGACCTTGGGCGCCCAGCTTGGGTTTTCCAACACCATCGCAATCATCATTATCACTGCGGTGATCGGCGCTGCCCTGACCAAATCCCAAGGCCGCCTCGCCATGGCGAAATTCCAGCAAGCCACAAGCGAAGGACGCATGCCCCACAAGGAAGCGCTCGACGGTCTCATGATTCTCCTCGCCGGAGCGGTCCTCCTGACCCCCGGCTTTCTCACCGACGCCATTGGGTTTCTCATCCTCATCCCGCCGATCCGAGCCATCGTCCGAAATTCCCTAACCAAACGCCTTGAAGGAAAAATCAAGGTCGTCACGCCCGGCTTCCCTCCCGAGACAGGGGAGGAAACTCGTCCTCCATCGAAACTCGACGACGGCAAGGTCATCGACGTCTAACCACAAGCAGGCAGGATTTCCCCAAACTCTGAACTGTTTCCAAACTAGAGAGTCTCACTCAATATGGCCGCCCCAAAGACAGTCGCCGAACCTCACAAGGAACTCCGCTTCACCCGCGCCGGACAAGCTCAGGGAATGTTCATTGCCGCCACTGTCGCTTTCGCCTTCGCCTTGCTCACGGCGATCACCTGGCTCATAGGACACCCGGATTTCCATTGGTGGACACCTCTTCCTTTCCTCGTTCTGGCCTGGGTCCTCGCAAGAATCGCGCTCCACTGCACCCGCCACGCCTACATCATCCTCACCCCGATGGGCGTCGAGATTTTTCCACTCCTCAAGCCTGAGAAAAACCTCAACCTGATCTACTGGACCGAACTCGATCACGCCGATTTCAACGAAGACCTCACTCTGGCCAAACTCCATCGCAATGCCCAAGAAAGCTCCGGCGCGGTCCTTTCCCTGAAGCCCATCCTCGCAAAACAACGTCCTTTCCTCAAAAAAGCCCTCGAAGGCCGCCTAGCGGAGAAGACCGATGGGGCAAAGGCCTAACTCTGGGATACCAAAGTCCGATAGTCACCGTTCCGAATGGTGACCCTATCCCGGTCCAGACGATCAAGCAGCGGCATGATCACCTTTCGTGAGGTATCCAGCTCCTGCCGTAATTCCGAAACCGTGGCCTGACCATTCTTTTCGAGAAAAGCCGTCACCTTGGCAACCGTTGACTGAAAAACATCCCCTCCCAAAGTCACCTTGGGTTCCAGCGGAATAATCTGTCTCGTGCGCGACAGAAACTTATAGGCCGCCGTATGCGACGGTGTCCCTTGAAGATCACCCGGAAGCGGCGGATTCAACCCAGCATTGTCGAGGGTCTTCAAAATTTCAGCCGCCGGTGCTTCAAGCTCGGGAGGCAGTTCCAGCGAGTGCGAATTATGGCAGATCAAGTTATCTCCCACTTTGAAATTCTTCTCGCTCAACTGAATCAATAAGGCGTCGAGCAGTCCCGGGATTCCCATCGGAGCTCCCATGCTCTTTTTAAACAACTCCGTCGTCATGCCAATCTGATCCGGATGCTTCTTATGATATTCCTGCACCAACTGTGAGCTCTCTTTGACCAAGCCTTTCCAGTAGGGAGCGAACGAGAGATACTTCTCGCCCAAAGCCACCACCTCATTGGCTTTCGTCATCTTCTTCAGGGCCGCCTTAATCTCGGCTGGCGAGAATGGCAGCGCTTGAACCAGGTCCGCTTCAGTCAGGAAATGATCTCGAATCAAATGCGTTCGCAACAAAAGTTGCAAATCATCAGGCGCGGTCGCCCGCTCGATCAGAAAAAGCTGCCGGTCCGCTCCCCTAAAATTCCGCCGCGAAGGATGCGCATCGAGAATGGTCCCCCCCGCAATCGTGGCCTCTCCCGAAAGCTCGCGAATGACAATCCGCTCTCCCACAAAACTATGCACCGGATGATCAAAGCGCAGCTGCGCAATCGTTGACTCGCCGGGATGCAGGGTATTTCCCTCCGGGAACAAAACGCGCGCCTGCGTTCTCCCCGATCCATGGTGCACATAGATGCGATGATTAGATTTCAAAGGCCGCAGTGTTCCCTTCTGCCCCGGAATGGGACGAACCGAACGAATCAACTCCGCATCCACCTCACAAGATGCCTCAGCTAGCGATCCTCCCACAAGAAGATTCCCCCGCGAGACACCCTTCTTGCTTTTTGACGTCAGCGGAAGATCGGGGAGATTGAGCGCCGTTCGCATTCCCGGCATGGCATGATCCACCGACGAGGAATGGTTTTGAATGGCACGTACACTCGTCTTCAAGCCCGAAGGGTAGGCAATCAAGGAATCTCCCGTTTTCAACTCCCCTCCCGCCAATGTCCCCGTCACCACCGTGCCCACGCCCTTGGGAGAGAAGGCCCGGTCCACTGCTAATCTCGGATGTCCGAAATTCCGGGGCGCTGGAGTCTCCAGCAGCGTATTGGCAATCGTCTCCTTCAAAAGCTCCACCCCAAAGCCGGTCGGCGCGGAGACTGGCACGATGGGTGCGCCTTCGAGAGCCGTTCCCTGCAGATCATCCGCCAACATCTCCGTCACAAATTCCAGATCCTCACAAAGATCCGCCTTAGTCAGTGCCACGATGAAATTGCTAATCCCGAGGTAAGTCAAAATCTGTAAGTGCTCCTCCGACTGCGGCATCCACGAATCATCCGCCGCCACCACAAAAATCCCTAGGTCAATCGTACCCACGCCCGCGACCATGTTGTTCACGAAGTCGGCGTGTCCCGGGACATCCACCACTCCGAGTTCGAAGGTGTCATCCGATGTCTTGGGAACCGGCAGAAAAAAATGTGCAAATCCCAATTCAATGGTGACCCCGCGTTCCTTCTCTTCCGGAAGTCGGTCGGGATTGATTCCAGTAAGAGTTTGGACCAAGGTAGACTTTCCGTGGTCGATGTGGCCGGCCGTGCCGATGATGTAATTGCGGGACATTAGATGAACTACGGCGTGACGATATCAGCAATTCGCGCCTTTTCAAAATCGAAGGGTGTCATTTCTAAAGCGACCTTCACCCCCACCAGTAACTCGGGCTTGCGCGGGTTCATCGCCTTCGCCGGATGCCCGATCACTTCCTTGCCATTAGGCAGACGCACTGTGAAGGCACGGTCGCTCAATACAGCGAGAATCTCACCAGTTGTCATAATCGGTTCCACAGGCACAGCGGAAGAGTGAGGAGAGAAAAGGGAAATGTGAAGTGAACTAATTCTGATTCCGATTTTTCATGAATTATTTATCGTGAATAGCGTGATGATACTGTGGGCATGGCAAGCCAACTCTGACTCCTCTCGGTCGCGCCTATCATTGGCGGCGTCATCGGAACCCTCCCCCTTCAGTTCATTAGCTCGGAGGATTCCATGTAACTTTCTTTACGAGGGAAGTGGAAAATCCGCGTTGAAGGCAAAGACCTTCTCGCGAATTTTTGCTAGCTGGGTTTCATCCTCACGCGCCTTTAGAGCGTCGTGGATGAGATCCGCCACCGCGATAACATCGTCTTCCTTCATTCCACGGGTGGTGACCGCTGGAGTTCCGATACGGATACCGCTGGGCTTCATAGGTCCAGCTTCGTCGAAAGGAATCGAGTTCTTGTTCACCGTAATACCCACCTTGTCGAGGGTGTCAGAAACGATAGAACCATCGAGCCCCACAGGGCGAAGATCAACCATGAAGACATGATTGTCGGTACCCCCGGCAACGATGCGATAACCATTTTCCGCAAGACGCGCAGACATGGCCTGGGCGTTCTTAACAACCTGTGATTGATACTCCTTGAAGCAAGGCTTGAGAGCCTCACCAAAGCAAACCGCCTTGGCTGCGATGACGTGCATGAGCGGACCACCTTGCACTCCGGGGAAAACGCGACCGTCGATCTTCTTGGCATATTTTTCTTTGCATAGAATAATACCGCCCCGAGGTCCACGAAGTGATTTGTGGGTTGTGGTCGTCACAAAATCAGCATACGGCACCGGGCTGGGATGCACTCCGGCAGCGACAAGTCCGGCGATGTGTGCCATGTCAACGAAGAGATATGCTCCCACCGCCTCGGCAATCTTTCCCATGCGTTCGAAATCGATCGTCCGGGAGTAGGCACTCGCCCCGCAGGTAATGAGCTTCGGCTGCACTTCCTTGGCCTGAATTTCGAGCGCATCGTAATCGATTGCCTCATCTTCCGCACTCACACCATAATGCGTGACATCGTAAAGACGGCCCGAGAAATTGGCCGGATGTCCGTGCGTGAGGTGACCACCATGCGCGAGATCCATGGTGAGGATCTTGTCGCCGGGCTGAAGCACTGCGAAGTAAACCGCCGTGTTGGCCTGACTTCCGGAGTGAGGCTGCACGTTGGCGTGGTCCGCTCCATAAAGCTCCTTAAGTCGGCTGATCGCAAGTTCTTCGACGACGTCGACATTTTCACATCCGCCATACCAACGACGCCCGGGATAGCCCTCGGCATACTTGTTGGTGAGAAGCGAACCCTGGGCCTCCATGACCGCCGGGCTGCAAAAGTTTTCCGAAGCAATCAACTCAATGTGGCTACGCTGACGTTTTTCCTCGCCTCGAATCGCGTCGAAGACCTCCGAGTCCGTCATCGCGAGACGACTCCCCGAGGCCTTGCAGAGCCGCGCGTCGTGACGCCCACCTTCGTAGCCGCTGGACAGGAAAGCCTCCACCATTTCGATAGCGGTTTCAGCCGACACCACGGTCTGGCCGAGACAGAGCACATTGGCATCATTGTGTGAGCGGGTCGTCTTGGTCTCTTCCACGGTGCGAACGTTGACTGCTCGGACATCACGAAAGCGATTTGCCGCGAGACAAACTCCCACGCCCGAGGTGCAAACAAGAATCCCCCGGTCGCTGCGCTCTTCATGAACGGCCCGCGCCACCTCATTGGCAAAGTCAGGATAATCGACCGAATCCGTCCCCTGTGTCCCGTAGTCGATCACTTCGTGGGCAGTGCCTCTCAGCGCCTCCACGATCGCGTTTTTCAATTCAACTCCGCCGTGATCGGCTCCAACTGCAATGCGGTAAGACTCAGCACTCATAGGGACGCCCCTTCCCTGCATCCTCGGAGGACAAATGGCAAGCGCTCACTGAGAAAAGAAAGGCTTATTCCGCCCTCTCATCGAGAAAGCCGATAATCCCGCCTATCGCCTCGTTCATCACGCGCGAGACCGAGTCGTAGGCCTGCCTTCCCATACCGATGGGATCAGGCACATCCACGCCGACCTGCCCGTCGTATTCCACGAAGTCACAAACAAGATGGTATTTCTCCTCAAACTCCGGAAACATCATTTCCAGCATCTCGAGATGGCTCGCCGTCATACAGAAAACGGCCCCGGCATCCTTCAAAATCTCCTCGTCCACCATGCGACTCCGGAACCCCGGCAGCTCAACCCCCTGGTCCCGCAACACCTCCAAAGTCTCCCGGCTGGCCGAACTTCCCGGCTGGGCCGCCACGCCTGCCGAGCTCACCTTATAATCGGCGTCTCCGACGGCCTTGCGAAAAATTCCTTCCGCCATCGGGCTCCGACAGGTATTCCCAGTGCAAACAAATAAGATCTTTCGAGGCATGGGAAGGACGCTAACGCTTCTCCGGCATCTCTCAATAATCAATTCAACTCAGATGAAAATCGTCAATTTCCTCCTCGCCGCCCTATTCGCCTTCTTTGCCTGGGTCCAGCGCAACGACATTGACCCCTCGATCTACAGCGATCCCTTCATGGACAATCCAGCCCTAGATTCGGCCATCTGGCTCTTTTTCTACCTCATCATCGCCATCGGCTTCGTTGTGGTCTCCTTCCGGAAACTCCCCAAGTGGTATTTCGTGGTCGCCATCGTTGCCTGCTTCTTCGAAATGGCAATTTCCGGCCCCGGCCTCTGGGAAAACATCTTCGGAGACAAACCAGCCACCATGGCGCAAAACTCGATGTCTGCCGCAGACCCCCGCGTCGAACTCAGCCGCGAATTCTTCGGAGCGCTTATTGCCCTCGCCGCTGTCTTCTTCCAGCTTTGGAAAAGCCGCCGGCTCAAGAACGCCTGAGCATTAAAAACATCGGATAACTGACCGACGCGATCTTTCGGAAAGTGAATTTCTCGATCTCGGCTCCACCACCGTCCACTCGCACTCTTCCAAGGACGTCAAAAACGAGACAGCCAGCCTAAATATCATCCCCCTCTCCACCCTCGCCTCCTCGCCGCCGCCCGGAGTTACGCCCATTGGTGGCAGCACGAATTCTCCCGCGCACATGAATTTGAACCACTCCTCGGACAAAGTAACCACTTTCGCTATCGCCCCGCTCCCGAACTTGTGCACTCCAATCCTACGCCGCTTATGCAAATCGCGGCCGCTACCGTCGGAACTATGATCGTTCCCCAATCAACGCATCCCCTCGCCAAAGAACTCACCCACGAACCCTTGGCCAACGGACGCCTCGAACTCCTGCATTACCTGCGCGAACAATCGATCTCCGAAACGACCCACCGCCACGGCCGAGTCTCCCTTCAGTCCCATTCTTCATAAAAATCAGGAAATTACATTTTCCCGATTGAGATCACAGCTCCCATCCGTAGGGTCCGCGCGAGATTATGCTGAAAAAACTCATCAGTTCCGTCCTTGGAGCCAGCTGCGCAATTGGACTGACAGCCGAGTCCACACCCGTTAATCGACTTACGGTTAAGAAAGGTTTCCTAGTAGAACGCCTTTATTCCGTTCCCAAGGAGAAATTTGGTTCCTGGGTCGTTCTTTGCAAAGACGACAAAGGCCGCCTCCTCGCCGGTGACCAATACGGTGCGATCTACCGCTTCAAGGCTCCCACTCCCGGTAAAACCCTCCGGAACTCCGACGTCGAGAAGATCGATCTCGATATCGGTCACGCCTGGGGAATGTGCTACGCCTTCGATTCCCTCTACGTCGTGGTCAACGACAAGGCCCATCGAGGCCGCGGCCTCTATCGTCTCAAGGACTCTAACGGCGATGATAAATTCGACTCGGTCAAACTCCTCCGCAAGTTCCAGGAAAACGGCGGCGAGCACGGGCCCCACGCGGTCGTCCCAAGCCCCGATGGCAAATCCCTCCACGTCGTTTGCGGCAACCAAACCGAGCTGCCGAAATACGACGCCAGCCGGGTCACAGAATGCTGGGGCGAGGACTCGCTCATGCCACGCGTTTACGGCCGCGGCTTTATGAAAGGTTCGGAGGCTCCCCGCGGATGGATTTGCAAAACCGATCCCGAAGGAAAAAAGTGGGAAGTTGTCGCCACCGGATTCCGCAACCAATACGACATCGACTTCAATACCGACGGTGAAATGTTCACCTACGACGCCGACATGGAATGGGACCTCAACACTCCTTGGTATCGACCCACCCGCGTCAACCACGTCATTAGCGGAGCTGAATTTGGCTGGCGAAATGGTTCGGCCAAGTGGCCCGATTACTACAGCGATAGCTTCGGAGCCGTCACCGACATCGGACCCGGCTCACCCACCGGCGTGGCCTTTGGCACCGGAGCCCAGTTCCCCGCGAAATACCAAAAGGCCTTCTTCATCGCCGACTGGTCCTACGGCAAACTCTATGCGGTCCACCTCAAACCGAGCGGCTCGACTTACACCGCGGACTTCGAAGAATTCATCGCCGGACAACCTCTCCCGCTCACCGACCTCACCGTCGGAAACGACGGAGCCCTCTACTTCGCAGTCGGCGGCCGCCGCGTCCAGTCCGGGCTTTATCGTGTCACTTACACCGGCGACGAAAGTACCGCTCCCGTGAAACACTCTCCGAACAAAGCCCTCGCAAACCGCCATTCACTCGAGAAATTCCATCTCACCAAGAGCCCGAATGCCGTCAACATTGCCTGGAAAAACCTCGACAACAAAGACCGCGCGATGCGCTTCGCAGCCCGCACCGCCATCGAGAAACAACCGGTCGATATTTGGGCCGACCGCGCCATTAGCGAGAGCAATCCCGTCTCGAAAACCGCAGCCCTTCTTTCCCTCGCCCGCCTCGGCGAAAAGAAACATCAGGAAGGGGCCACCCGTTCGCTGCTTGAGCTTAACTACCGCGAGCTCGATCTGCAAACCCGCTTCGATCTCCTTCGCGCCCACGCCCTTGTCTTCATCCGCCTCGCTCCGCCGACCGAAAATCAAAAGGCCGCTATTATCGCCCAAATCGATCAACACTTCCCCGCCGACAATCGCGCGGAAAATATCGAGCTCTCCAATCTTCTTGCCTATCTCAACGCTCCAAACGTCGTGGCCCGCGCCATCGAAATCATGGACACCGCCCCGACCCAGGAGGAGCAAATCGCGATGGCCAAAACCATCCGTCACCTCAAGAACGGTTGGACACCCGAACTGCAGGAACGCTTCTTTAAGTGGTTCACCCGCGCCGCCAACTACAAAGGCGGAGCGAGCTTCGGCCAGTTCATGGAGGAGATCAAAAAAGATGCTCTCAAAAACGTCGGCAAGGAACGCAAAAAAGCCCTCGCTCCCATCCTCAATGCCAAACCCGCGAAAAGCGGCCCCGTCTTCGCCGCCAAGCCCCGCGAGTTTGTCCGAAACTGGACCATGGCTGATCTCAAGCCACTCCTCGCCTCCGGACTCGAGGGCGGACGCAACTTTAAGAACGGACGCGACGCTTTCGGCCAGACCACTTGCTTCGCCTGCCACCGCTTCGGCCAGGAAGGTGGAGCGATCGGACCCGACCTCACCAGCGCCGCCGGCAAGTTCAGCCCGCATGATTTCCTTGAGCAAATCATCGAGCCCAACAAAGAGATCAGCGATCAATACGGCTCCATGACTTTCAAAATGAAGGACGGCTCCGAAATCGTCGGCCGCATCGCTAACCTCAAAGGCGACGACTACCGCATTATCACCAACCTCTTCGCCCCCGGTGAAATGACCATCATCGACAGCAAAAAAGTCGAATCCGTCGAACCCTCAAAAATCTCGATGATGCCTCCCGGTCTCCTCAACACCCTGAGCGACGTAGACATCCTCGACCTCACCGCTTACGTCCTCTCCGCCGGCGATCCTAAACACCACATGTTTGCGAAGTAAGGCTCACCAACCCATACCCCAAAGGGCCTATGACAATAGCTCAGCGTCACCACCGGTTGCCATTGAGAAACCTCCCGTCAGTTTCTGGCTGGCTCCGATCACGGAAATTTCGTCCGACTATCTCTTGTCCCGGAACTCGTTAGATTTCGATAATAAAACCCTACGAAAGATCGGAGGACTCCTGACAAACGATTGGCAAAACGCACCCTTAACAAGTCATCGCTTGGCGATTAAAAATTGCCAAGGGCAACAAAACTTAACCTTTCCAAGCTTGCATTGAAGATTCGGGAAATTGACCTGAATATTTCCCTTTCCCCGAATAATTTCACCCTCAACGAACGTAGCCCATCCATGATTCGCCTTTTAGCCATCTCCTTCATTTTTTCCCTCCCGGCCTCAGCCAAGAAGCCCAATATCATTTACATCCTCGCTGACGATCTCGGATACGGCGATCTCGGGTGCTATGGACAGAAAATCATCAAGACTCCCAACCTCGATCGCATGGCGGCCGAGGGAATGAAATTCACCCGCCACTATGCCGGGAGCACGGTGTGTGCGCCGTCGCGGAGTTGCTTTCTCGAAGGAAAACACACCGGACACATTTATGTCCGGGGAAACGGCAGCTTACAAATGCGCGAAGATCCGCACGAGCCCATCCTTCCTCGTGCCCTGAAGGAAGCAGGCTACCACACCGCCATGATTGGGAAGTCCGGACTCGGTTGCAACACCGACGACTCTGCGCTCCCCGGCAAAAAGGGCTTCGACTACTTCTTCGGCTACACTTCCCACACCGCGGCCCACTTTTTCTATCCCAACTATCTCTGGCGAAATGACCAGAAGGTGAAGTATCCGAACAACACCCTTCACGAAGGCGACAACTATTCCTCCACCGTAGTGGCCAAAGAAGCACTCGACTACATCGAAAGACAAAAAGACGGCCCCTTCTTCCTTCACCTCGCTTTGCAAATCCCCCACGCCAGTCTGCGCGCCAAAGAAGAATGGAAGGAGAAGTATCGCCCCATCCTCAAAGAGAAACTCCTCCCCAAACGCGACAAACATCCGCACTATTCTTACGAGCGCGAACCGAGGACCACCTTCGCCGCGATGGTTTCCTACATGGACCACAACGTCGGTCTTCTCCTCAAGAAACTCGACGAACTCGGCATCGCGAAAAATACCCTCGTCGTTTTCTCCAGCGACAACGGCGCGATGCAGGAAGGCGGACATCGTCGCGACAGCTTCAACTCCAGCGGTCCGCTTCGCGGCGGCAAACGCGACCTTTACGAAGGCGGCATTCGCGTTCCCACCATCGCCTGGTGGCCCGGCAAAATCAAAGCCGGACAGACCTCTGACCACCCGTCGGCCTTCTGGGATTACTCCCCGACCTTCCGCGAGCTAGCGGGCGCCAAGCCACAATTGGACACCGACGGTCTCTCGCTGGTCCCCACTCTTCTCGGAAAGGACACACAGAAGAAACACGACTCCCTCTACTGGGAGTTCTTCGAAGGCGGCGGTAAGCGCGCCATCATTCAAGGCCCGTGGAAGCTCATTCTTTTCAACACCAACAAAACTCTCACACCTCAAGCCGAGCTCTTCAACATCGACCAGGACCTCGCTGAAAAAAATAACCTCGCCGCGAAACACCCCGACAAGGTCACCGCTCTTACCAAGCTCATGAATGATTCCCGCACCTCTTCGGTTCATCCGAACTTCAAACTGAAGTCCGAGCACAAGTAGCCTCATGAAATCCATTCCGATCATCTTCGCTCTCCTGCTCCCGCTCGCGGCAAAGCAGCCCAATATCATCCTCATCTACACCGACGACCACGGCTGGCCCGATATCGGACCAGCGGGCATTTACAAGGACCTCAAGACTCCCCATCTTGATGCCCTCGCCACTTCCGGAGTCCGGGCAACCAACGGCTATTCCTCCGCCCCCCAGTGCGTTCCTTCCCGCGCCGGACTCTTGATTGGGAAATACCAAAACCGCTTTGGTGTCGAATCCAACAAGGAGTCTCTCGACGGTTTCAACAAGGAACTCACCATCGCCGAGCGGCTGAAGAAAGTCGGCTACACCACTGCGCAGATCGGCAAATGGCATCTCGGAACCGGACCGGCAATCGGCCAACACGGCTTCGATTACTTTTACAACAAAAACCGCAACGCACCCTGCCACGGCAATTTCAATCTCAAAGGCGAACGCACCGAGACCCGCATCATTCCCCACACACTCTACCATCTCGATGACTGTTCCCGGCATGCCGTTGCGTTCATTCGAAAGCAGAAAGAGAATTCCTTCTTCCTCTATCTGGCTTACCGAGCTCCACACGTTCCCCTCGATGCTCCAAAGCATCATCTCGACCGCTTCCCCGGAGAGATGCCCGAACGCCGGCGTCAGGCCCTCGCCATGATCGCGTCCATGGACGACGGCGTCGGAGCCATCGTTGCCGAACTCAAGAAGCTCAACCTCACCGAGCAAACTCTCATCTTCTACATCGGTGACAACGGGGCTCCGCTCAAAATCCACAAGCTCGATGCTCCCGGCGGCGGCCCCGGTTGGGACGGCTCACTTAACAAACCGATGAACGGCGAAAAGGGCATGCTCGCCGAAGGTGGCATCCGTGTTCCTTTCCTCATCTCCTGGCCCGGCACGCTCCCCGGCACTACCTATCACCATCCGATCATCGCTCTCGACGCCACTGCCACCGCACTCTCACTTGCCGGAATCGAGGAACCTTCCCTCGATGGCATCAACATCATCCCTCATCTCAAAGAAAACACCGCGCCAAACCGCTCCCTCAAGTGGCGTTGGATTGCCCAAGCCGCCATTCGCAAAAACAACTGGAAATTCCTCGTCGGCGGCAAACGACAATACCTCTTCGACCTTGAAAACGATCCCGGCGAAATGAACAACCTCATTGATGAAAACCCCGAGACAGCCAAATCCCTCCACCAAGACCTCACCACTTGGTCCAACACCCTGAGCCCCGCCGGGCTCACCAGTGGAGCGATGTCTCCCACCTGGGAAAACTACTACGACTTCTACCTCGATGGAAAAGAAGTCGCTCCTCCCAGACTTCGAAAATCATCCCACAAAGGTGCCCCGTCCTCCAAAGCAACTACCCGGGGAGCCACGAACAAAAGCGCCAAGGGTCTCCTCCAAATAACACCCACCGGAAAACAAGCCCCCTTCCTTGTCAAAAATGGCGTCAAACTGAACGGCGACTTCACCGCCACCATCAAAATCCGCAGCCCCAAAGGAGGCACTCTGGGCGTGGCATTCCGTAAGCACGACGAACAGGACTTCGGCCCCGGCCGCGTGAGCGCTCCGCTCTCAACAACTCCCGACTGGCAAGAGGTCACTCTGAAAACCCCCTGCGACGGAACCGCCATTCATCTCCGCTTCCACCTCCCCAACCATCCTGTCGAAATCGATCAAATCACTCTCACCGACAAGAAGGGTTCCACAAAATGGAACCCCGGAAAAACTAGCAGAGACACAAGGCTCTAACCCGCCGTACTCAACGGCATGCAGACACTCAAAGCCCTGGAATGCGCCAGCCTGGCTTCCCTCTTTCCCCTCTTCGCAGAACTCATGCCCAGAGAGGATGTCGTCGAGATCCCCGCCAAAGCCGGACCGGAATAAGAAAAAAGCATCGCCCCTCCTCAGGGAGCGCCAAGCTCCAACTCGGCGGGTTCAGGCCCAATTCCACTCGACCACGAATTGGTCTTGGACCGATTTCGCGAAGCCTGCAATCATACCCCCTCTCTATGACTTCCGGCATCGTCACTTTCCTCGCTTTCTCGGCCTCCCTTCTCACCGCCGCTGAATTCCCCACACCCTACAACAGCGAAAAAGACAAGACCGCCAACCCGCCCTCTCCCGAAGAGGCGGCCGCCTCATTCAAACTCCCCGAGGGATTTCAGGTGACGGTCTTCGCAGCCGAGCCCGAGGTCCAAAATCCCATCGCGATGGCCTGGGATCAAAAAGGCCGTATGTGGGTCGCCGAGAACTACACCTACGCCGAGAGAGGGAAGCGCTTCGCTCTCGAACTGCGCGATCGCATTATCATTCTTCACGACGAAGACCACGACGGAGAGTCCGACACCCGCAAGGTCTTCACCGACAAGCTGCAAATGCTCACCAGTGTCGAACTGGGACGCGGTGGAATTTGGGCCATGTGCCCGCCACAACTCCTCTTCATCCCCGACCGCAATAAGGACGATATTCCCGATGGCAAACCCGAAGTCGTCCTCGATGGCTTTACCGTCGCCAAGAACAACTACCACAACTTTGCCAACGGCCTCCGCTGGGGCCCCGATGGTTGGCTTTACGGACGCTGCGGCGGTTCCTGCCCCGGCAATGTTGGCGTTCCCGGGTCGGCCGAAGCCCAACGCGTTCCGATCGAAGGAGGCATCTGGCGTTTTCATCCCGACCGCAAGACCTTCGAAGTTCTCACCCACGGCACCACCAACCCCTGGGGACACGATTGGGATGAACACGGCGAACTTTTCCACATCAACACTGTCAACGGACACCTCTGGCACATGATCCCCGGCGCCCACTTCGAACGTCCCTTCGCGCCCTCACCCAACAAGCTCGTCTTCGAACCCATTCAAATGCACGCCGACCACTGGCACTTCGACCGCACTGGCAGTTGGACCAAATCCCGAAACGGAGCCGCCAACGACTTCGGCGGCGGCCACGCCCACATCGGGATGTGTATCTATCAAGGCGGGCACCTTCCCAAATACTGGAAAGGCAAACTCCTCACCTGGAACCAACACGGCAAACGCCTCAACGTTGAACGTCTCGAACGCGAGGGCAGCGGCTACGCCGCCAAACACGAACCTGACGTCATGATCTCCGGCGACAAGTGGTTCCGCGGGCTCGAGATCACCACTGGCCCCGGCGGAGCCCTCTACGGACTCGACTGGTCCGATACCGGCGAATGCCACGACCACACAGGCGTTCATCGTACTTCGGGAAGAATCTACCGCTTCTCAAAAGGCCCAGTCGCCAAACCCGACTTCAGCCTCCTCGAGGACATCGACAATCGAAAGCTCGATAGGATTATTCAACATCCTAACGTTTGGTTCGAGCGCCAGGCCCGCCTGATTCTTGCCTCCTCCAATCCTCCCATTCAACTCTCCTTAGTCGCTGCAGGTCTGACCGAAAAAGGAGATCCCACCACCACTCTTCGTACTCTTTGGACCCTTGACACCCTGGGATCCGCTAAACCTCTTCAGTTAATGGAGCACCCCGACGAACACGTCCGAGCATTCGCCATTCGTCAGGCCACTGACGAACTCCCCATCGATCACGTCCATGGAACTCACCCCCGGCACGTCACCGAAGTTGATTCAAAGCTAATGAACTTACTTCACAAACTTGCCCAATCAGATCCCTCTGCCAAAGTTCGCCTCGCTCTCGCATCGACCCTTCAACGAATTCCTCTAAAAGACCGCCCCTCTCTGGCCTCAGCTCTCGCCTCTCGCGATGATGCCAAAGACCACAATCTCCCGAAGCTGATCTGGTTTGGAATCTCCCCTCTCCTCAAAGATCATCCCGAAGGGTTCATCCAGGTTGCCGAAGCCACCGAATGGTTCGACCTCCTTCGCTACATCTCACGTGCTTTGGCCTCCCAACCCGAGGCCATCATCAACCTCGCCATCGAGTCCCAATCAAAAGCCCCGCACATTCTCAAGGGTCTTTCTGAAGGCTTCAAAGGCTGGCGCAAGGCTCCGCTTCCCAAAAACTGGAACACTGCCATCGACACCCTCTCAGCCGCCAACTCCGATCTTATCCGTGACCTCTCCGCGCTCTTCGGAGATGGCCGCGCCATGGACTCCCTCAAGAAAATCGCCTTGGACAACAACGCCGCATTCAGCGACCGACAAACAGCCCTACAAGGCCTCATCGACGCCCGGCCCGACGATCTCCGCAACATTTGCGAAAAGCTTCTCAAGGTTCGTTACCTCAACAAAACCGCTATCCGAGGCCTTGCCACCTTTGACGATCCTGCCATCGCAAAAACCCTCCTCAGTCGCTACCCCAATCTGCGACCCGATGAGAAACGCACCGCCATCGACGTCATCGTTGCCCGCCCAGTCTGGGCCGATGCCCTACTCACCGAGATGAAAGCCGGCACCATTGCTCGCACTGATCTCACGCCCTTCCACGCCCGTCAGGCCCTCGCCCTGAACGATGAAAAGATCACCCGCCGTCTTAAAAAAATTTGGGGTGACCTTCGCCAATCAGACGCCTCGAAAAAGAAACGAATCGAAGAACTTCACAAAGCTCTTAGCAAAGACGTCCGCGAGAAAGCCGATCTCTCAGCCGGACGTGCCCTATTCCAAAATCTCTGTGCCACCTGTCACATCCTCTACGGCGAAGGCGGAAAACTCGGCCCCGACCTTACCGGCTCCGGCCGCGCCGACCTCGGCTACTTATTGGAGAACATCGTAGACCCCAGCGCCATCGTTCCCGCCGAATACCGCATGACCATTCTTAACCTGAAAGACGGCCGCTCCCTCACCGGAGTCATTGCCTCCTCCACCGACCGAACCGTCAGCCTGCGCAGTCTCGCCGAAGAAGCCACCCTCGAAAGATCTGAAATCACCGGAACAAGCCAACCCCCAAACTCCATCATGCCCGAGGGCCTCATCAGCGACCTCACCCCCGGGCAAATCCGCGACCTCATCGCTTATCTCTTGCACCCACAACAAGTGCCGCTGAAAAAATGAGGAACCCTCATCACAAAAACCTCCTCACGCTGGATTTACTTCTCTCTGCCGCCGGACCGGTGATTGTTCTTAAGGAAAAGCAAACTACCTCAGGTGACCATTGGTGCGACCCGAAGTTAACATCTAATAAAATCCTCGAGGGCAGGTGTCCTTTTGAAAATATCTGGCCGGAAAACACCCGCTATTTCCGGAAATCACACGACGAACAGCATCGTTCCCGAAGCTTCATTACTGATATACGTATCCGCCAAAGGAAGGTTCCCTCCCGGCCTTTGCCGGCTTATTTCGTTGCCCGTCTTGCTTTTCACGATCAAGACGATAATTACCAACGCGATCACACCGAGGACAATCCGACCGGACTTCTTCTCAGCAGCTTTACCAATTAGTCAGAGCATGTGCCATCATGGTCCACCCCCGAAAAAACGCAAGTCAGTGGTATTCAACATTTTCGATTTTTAATTTTCCCGCTCAGATTCCCCCGTGCCTATTTCAGACTACCAGGTCACTCAAATGAATCTTCCCCTCTTCCTCTGTGGCAGGGTGCCTCTCCACTCGCACACCTATCACAAGGACGCTCAGAAAAATATCGTCAATCCCGGCAAGGCGGTGGAACTCAACCGGATCTACCTTGAAGAAGACGTTGCCAAGTCGACCTCGATCTCACCGAATACGACGCCTCAGTGTTTTCAAGAAGCAAGAATGGCAAAATCATTTACTATCAAAGGCGGAGGGCCACTGCTCTGAATTTTAAAGGTTTAGATTTTGTTCCCGCTTCAAACGTGTTTTATTCTGGTCAGTGATCTTTCGTTTTCCATTCCTCGCTCTGACATTCTTATCCTCTTTGATGCTCAATGCAGTCGCCCAACGTGGACCGATTCCGGGGATCAACACTACAACACCTTATCTCATTTACTATGGCAATTGGAGCCCCACTCAAGTCGAACTTGCCCGGACCAACTATCAGCTCGTAATTCTGCATCCCGTCAGCAACATCACTGCTACCGACATTGCACAAATCCAACGTGGCACAGACAACATCGCAGGGACAAGCGATGATGTCTTGGTCGTGGCCTACATCTCAGTTGGCGAGGATGATCGAACCGCCGCCCCCGTCGTGGGTAATGGCAGCGGCCCCCGGGTGGATCCGAGATCGTCAGATTCCGAAGCCCTAGCTGGCATCAATCCTCTCGGCGATGCTTCGCCAAACGGTATAGGGTTTGCCTCTTACTACCTCGATGACACCACCCCCGACGGTCAACCGGATACCAACTCAATCTTTGGAGGCCCCTTCGTCAATGCCGGTGATCCCGCGTGGTACCAGGTGATCTTGAACAATGAAAAAGATGTGGATGGAGCATCGGGCTTGCAGGAAATCCTCACGACTACTGAAGGCAATGGCTACGGATGTGACGGAGTTTTCCTTGATACGCTGGACACACCCGCACCTAACAGCTTCGGCGCTACTCTCTTCGAATGGACCGCTCCGGGATTTCAAACTCTGCTGCAAAACATCAGCACCGATTATCCAGACAAGCTCATTCTTGGAAATCGCGGCATCTTTTTCTACAACCCTAACCTCAAGCAATATGAGTTTACCTTGAGGCCTTACTTGAATGCCATTCTCTTCGAGAGCTACTATACCGACAGTAGTGACGTGAATTCTTTCAGTCCGTTTTTCGACGACAATAAATTCAACTGGGCACCCAAGCTCAATGCCGAAGCAAATCGTGCGGACGGATTCACAGTCTTCGGTCTGGGCTACGATCATCCGATCAGCATCCCCCAATCGGTAAAGGATCAGGATTTCATCGAATCCATGCAGATTCAGGGATGGCCGCTCTATCGAACAAATGGCTTACTTAACGCACCATTCAACAACGAAGCCCAAGTGTGGGTGGCTCTTAACCCAGACAACGCTGCTCCCGTTTGGGACAGCACTGCCGCCACATCCGCCGACTCTGATTTCGCGATGCCCGGCAATCAACCGCCGGTGGCCAGAGTCGGCTTGCAAGAAGTCGAGGCTCTCGATGGCGCCGTGACCTTGCGTTGGGATGTCGCCCGTGATCAAACCGGTCCGGTGCGCTATCATGTATACTACACCGATTTCGGGACCCTCGATTTTAACACCGCAACCAAGTTGAGCAATGTCGTCACGAGCACCCCATCGTCCTACCTCTCCGGAACTGGTGCTGATAAGTATGCCTATGAAGCCACCGTCACCGGTTTGGAAAATGAAGAAGTCTATTTGTTCGCAGTCCGCGCGGAAGACAGCGCAAGTCCTTCCAACGAAGACAGCAACACGACCATCTTAACGGCCACCCCACAAGCAGACTTGGGCGGTAATTTTGCAACGATCAGTATCGATGGGGATTTTACAGATTGGGACGGAATTACTCCACGCTTTGAAGATCCAGCCGAAGGAACTCCGGTTGATTTCACAAGCATCCGGGTCGCGAATGATGGCGATTTTCTCTACCTGCGCTTCGCTTTGGCAAACTCTGCGAGTCCGTTTTCGGATTTCAACACGCACCTTTTCATCGACTCTGACAACAATAGTGCAACCGGGTTCATCCCGCCAACCTCTGGTTTTGGATCGGAATTCATGATCGAACTCGGGAATGGTTTCGATCAGCGAAATGGAGGATTCAACGAAGGCTCAACTTCAGGAACAGGGTGGCAGTTAAGCCCCGCCGGACCAGCCAACGAATTCGAGATCAGAGTTTCACTGGACGCTCTCTTTCCAGATTCCACTCCGATCTTTTCCGGACAGACGATCAGGCTTCTCCTCCAAGATAATCGAAACGATGAGATCTCAGGCGTCGAAGGTTTCGAATACATCATCGAGGAAGATCCGACAGCCCCTCCTGCCACGGTTTTCGCGAATATCGTCATCGATGGTGACCTCAATGATTGGGCCGGGATCACCCCGAAGCTCAGCCTCCCATCCACAGGAAAAGCTATCGACTTTAAAGATGTCTTCTTCGCGAACGACAACCAATTTCTCTACGGACGTTTTACGCTGCACAGTTCTGCTGCTCCGTTTTCGGATTTTAATACGCACCTTTTTATCGACACCGACGGGAGCCCCGCGACTGGCTTCACTCCAACCGCCTCCTCTTTCGGGTCTGAAGCTTTTATTGAATCAGGAAGTGGGTTTGACCAGCGAAACGGAGGATTTAACGAGGGCACAATCAGCGGTCTCGATTGGGCAATTTCGCCAACTGGCAATGCGCAGGACTTTGAATTTCGAATCTCCCGGACCGCTCTCTATGCAGATTTCGCAAATATCTTTCCAGTCGTAGACAGCCCTAGAAAAACGCTTCGCCTTCTTCTTCAAGACAACCGAGGTGATTCTCTCGCTGGTGATTCGGGCGTAGAATTTTCCTTCGCCGGACCAAATACTGCCTACGAACTTTGGAAAACCGAGCAGTTCACTCCAGCCCAACTTGCAGATCCAACTATCAGCGGTGATTTTGCCGACCCTGATTTGGATGGAGCGGGAAACTTGTTAGAGTTTGCTCTGGGAATGATCCCGCTGCTCTCCGATCCGGAAAAACTCCCACAAGGCATCATCGTCTCCAATGAGGGACAAGACTACCCCGGCCTCCGATATGACCGAATTGCCGGGAGCGGGCTCACTCTCCTGATCGAAGCTTCCGGTGATCTATTGAGCTGGGATGATGATCCAAATGCGTTCACCCAAGCCTCACTCAGTGATTTGGGAAATGGTTTCGAACGAGTCGAGATTCGTCACAATTCTAAAATATCTGAAAATATTCGTTTCTTTTTTAGACTCAAAGTTTTAAAATGAAGGTAACCTTCTTTGCAACATGAAAAAGTCTCTCTCCCTCATCGCCGCTCTTTTTGGGTCTAGTGCCCAAGCCGGAACTTTCCTCACTGCTACTATCGATGGCAGCTTCTCAGAATGGGTAGGAGTTCCAGTGCTTAGTTCCGACGGAGGAGACAATGCGGGTTCCGTCGATATCGGGAATGTCCAAATCGCCAATGACGATAATTTCCTCTATATTTCGGTCACCTATCCAAACACCCTCTCAGCCCCCACCTACATCTCCATCGATTCGGATAGCAATACCGCAACCGGTTTCGATATATTTTCGGTTGGCTTGGTGGGAGTGGAAGCTTCCTGGCAAAATGATTTCCCCTTCACAAACGGCGCCGGAGCTTTCAATAATGGCCTTGGAATGAGCGGCGATTTCTTTGGGTCTGGAGCTGCTCTGATTTCATCGCCCGGTAATGTCGCTCAGAAAGAGTGGGCCATTTCACTCGATATTACTTTTAATGAAGATAGCTCAAATGTCTTTGACGACCCTAATTTCGACATCCTCATCTGGACTGATGCCGGCGCTGGAGATGTTTCCGACCCCATCAGCTATACCCTCGCCACTGCAATCCCGGAGCCCAGCAGCATCGCTTTACTTGGGCTCGCTAGCCTCGGTCTGATGCGCCGTCAGCGTTAATACCGTTCAACTTCGGGCTGGCCACCGCTTTTAGGAATCGCAAGTGGCCACGATTTAGGATTTTCGATTTTCGATTTTCCCGCTTAGATCCCCCCGTGCCTGTTTCAGACTACATCGTCACCATCGGACTCGAAGTTCACTGCCAGATCAAAACCAACACCAAGATGTTCTGTGGCTGCGAAACTTCCTTCGCCGATGAACCGAACACCCATACCTGCCCGACCTGTCTAGGCCTCCCCGGCGCACTCCCCGTTCTCAACGAATTTGCGATCGAACGCACCATTCTCGCCGGCATGCTCCTCGGTTGCTCCACCCCCCCAACTGTCGTTTGGGACCGGAAAAACTACTTCTACCCCGACATGCCCAAGGACTACCAAATCACCCAAATGGATCTTCCCCTCTGCCTCGGTGGCGGCGTGCCTCTCTACTCGCACACTTACCCCAAGGACGCTCAGAAAAATATCGTCAATCCCGGCAAGGTGGTGGAACTCAACCGGATTCACCTTGAGGAAGACGTTGCCAAGTCGACCCACCTCGCCAATTCCACCCTCATCGACTTCAACCGCGCCGGCACGCCTCTCATGGAGATCGTCTCCGAACCCGACATCGCCTCGGCCGAGGAAACCTTCGCTTATCTCAAGTCACTCCAGCAAATACTCATCGCCGGTGGCATTTCCGATGCCGACATGGAAAAAGGCCAGATGCGTTGCGACGTCAATATCTCTGTTCGAAAAAACGAGAGCGATCCTCTTGGCACCAAAATTGAACTCAAGAACATGAACTCAACCTCCGCTGTGCGCCGCGCAATTCACTATGAAGTCGCCCGCCAATGCGAGGCCCTCGATACCGGCGAGCCGCTCGTGCAGTCGACCCGTCGATGGAGTGATGAGCTTGAAGAAACCCAGGAAATGCGAACGAAGGAAGACGCGCACGATTACCGTTACTTTCCCGACCCTGACCTTCTCCCGGTAACAACCGCTGCTTACATTGAAAAAGTTCGCCCGCTTGTACCGGAACTCCCCCACGAAAAGTCCGCCCGTTATCAAGCCGACCTCGGTCTGACCGAATATGACGCCTCGGTCATCACCTCCGACGTCCACCTAGCGGGATACTTTGAACAAGCCGCGGAAGCCACCAGAGCTCCCGGCAAGAAGATCGCGAACTGGATCATCAACAATCTCCTCGGCCTCCTCAACGAAAAGTCGCTCGAGATTTCCGATTCGCCCATCACCGCCAAAACCCTCGGAGGTATCGTCGATCTCATCGAAGCAGGCACCGTTTCCAACAGCCAGGCCAAGGATCTCTTCGCCGCCCTCTGGGACTCCCCCGACAGGGACCCGACCACTCTCGCCAAGAAAATGGGCTTTGAACCCGCCGACACCGGAGCCATTGATGCCATCGTCGACGAAGTCATCGCCTCCAACCCCGATAAGGTCGCCGAGATTCAGGGCGGAAACGAAAAGCTCCTCAACTTCCTCACTGGCCAGGTTATGAAAGCCTCAAAAGGCAAGGCCAATCCCAAGCTCGCCACCGACGCACTCAAGGCAAAGATCCTCTAGGCAACTCTGTCCCATCCCGATAGGTTTTCCGAGTGTTTCTACTCTTTCCACTGGCCAGCAGCATCCTCTACGTCATTGCTGCGCTCTTCCTGAAGCAGGCTGCGGCAAAAGGAATCGATATCTGGCGCACCGCGTTTGTTTGCAACATCACGACCTCCATACTCTTCCTCATTCTTTGGCCACTCGGTGGTGAGCCCATTCAAGGACACCTTCTATGGCAACCCCTCGTAGTGGCTCTCTTCTTTGTTTTCGCCCAACTCCTTAGTTTCCTCACTTTCAAAATCGGTGATGTCTCGGTCGCCATTCCGGTCATGGGATCCAAGGTCATCCTGGTTGCGCTTTTCACCACCATTCTCGGTGTAGGCAACATCCCAGCCTCTCTCTGGACTGCTGCAGTCCTGAGCGCCGTGGGAATCGCCTTCCTAAACCAAAAAGGCCAATCCCACCAAGGGCACGTTCTCCGAACTGTCTGGCTCGCCCTCGCTGCGGCAGCCTCCTACGCCGTCTTCGATGTCCTCGTCATGGACTGGGCGCCGCAATGGGGTGTCGGACGTTTCCTCCCGCTCGTGATGATCATGAGCGCTCTCTTCTCGATCACCTTCCTTCCCTTTTCCGAAAAGCAACAATCCAACGAAAACCGCAGATCCCATCGTCCGCTCTACTTAGGAGCCTTCTTCATCGCGCTACAGGCCCTCATCCTCGTCTCCGCGCTCGGGATTTATGGTGAGGCAACCGCCATCAATGTCATCTACAGCACCCGCGGCCTCTGGAGCGTTCTCGCCGTCTGGTTTGTCGGCCAGTGGTTCGCCAACACCGAACGAACGCAAGGCGGCACCGTCTTCAGAGCCCGCCTCATCGGAGCGGTCTGCCTCAGCGCCGCCGTTGTCCTTGTCTTCCTGTAAGCTCCCCTCTTGACCGCTTTAAAACCGCTCATATACTTCCGCCACCATGAGTATCAACGTTGGCGACCAAGCCCCTGATTTTTCTCTCGTCGCACTCGGCGAGAACGGACCCGAAGTCGTGAAGCTGTCTGAGCAAACCGGGGAAAAAAACATCCTCCTTCTCTTCGTTCCAATGGCCTTCACCGGCGTCTGCACGACTGAGTTCTGCGAGATCTCCGCCGGACTTGGAGCTTACACCGACCTCAACTGCAAGGTCTATGGCATTTCCGGAGACAACCCCTTCGCCCAAGCCGCCTGGGCCGAGAAAGAGGGCATCAGCCTCCCTCTTCTCTCCGACTACGACCACCGGGCCAGCGAAGCCTACGGCATCATTTACGACCAATTCCTCCCTGAGAAAAACCTCATCATGGGTGGTGTTCCCAAGCGTTCAGCTTTTCTCATCGATAAGGCAGGCGTGGTGCAATTCGCTCAAGTGAACGACTCACCGGGCGACCTTCCCGACTTCGAGGCCATCCAGGCCAAGCTTACCGAGCTCGCCTCCTAATTACCTCCAATGCTCATAAAAGCCCGTCGCTCACCGGAGTGACGGGCTTTCCTATTCGCTCAATTTCACCCCAAAGAAATCCTTCATCACCGCCTGATAGGTCTCCCGTTTGAACTTCGGAAGCCATGCCAGCGAAAATTTCTCAGGATAAATCCAACGCGATTGCGAAAATTCCCGCGGTTCCCGCATTAAATTTACCGGCGGAGCCCCCGGATTCATCCGACAAAGATAATAGGTCTGCTCCTGACCCACAAAATGGCTCTTGTGAGCCGGTTTGCTCACCCACGAAGGGAATTTATAGCGATACCCCCCCTTTGATTTCGCCACCGAATAATGCTCCGGCAAGAACCCCACTTCCTCCTCAACCTCTCTTAGTAAGGCTTTATCGTGCTCCTCGCCCTCATCCACCCCGCCTTGCGGAAACTGCCACGCGCCGGGCAAGCGGAAGCGCTCGCAGACCAAAACCCGCCCCTGCTGATCCACCATTAACGCCGCCACATTGAGTCGAAACTGCTCCACGAGCAGAGATTCACCCCAAGATCCCCCAAAATCAAACTTTGACGCCACCAAATGATCCGGCGATAGTCTCCGACATCATGAAAGTCTACCTACTTCTCCTCGCCCTCGCCCTTCCTGTCACCGCCCAGACCAACCCTGGCCGCCAAACCAACCAAAACGGACAAGGTAACAACTCCAATAACCAAAATGCCGAGCCGCCCGAAAACACCTCGGACGAAGAAAACAAGAAACGTCGGTGGCATGCCTTCCTTCCCGGGGGAGCCTACCACGTGGGCCTCGGCTCTATCACCGCCATCAGCAAGCATTCCTACGTTCTTGACGGCACCCTTTACGTCTCCGAAGTCACCATCGACACCACCGGAAACTCCCTCGCTCGCTTTTACTTTATCGAACCGATCTCTGCCGACTCCAAATTCAATGTCGTTCAACGACTTCAGGCCTCCCTCGGAAAAGCCCAGGAAAAAGCAGGCGAATACAGCGGTACTAAGGTCGACGAACTTGCGCAAAAAACCTATCCCCACACAACCCACGCCAAGACCATCGAATACCGAATCCTCAGCGAACAAGAGCTCGGGGCCCTCTTCGGCTCAGTCTATCGCGCCTGGGACTCCGGAAAAGGCCGTACCTTCCGCATTCGATAGGGCAAGTCGTTTTTTCCCCTTTGCATGAAATATTCGCACTTGCAGATCCGTCACAAGTGCGCAACTTAACAACGCAATGAAATCACTTATTTCCACCTTTTTCGCCGCAGCCCTCGCGCTCGCTCCCGCTTCTCTTCTTGCTGAGCAGGAAATCACCGTCAACTGCAACGACCAAATGCAGTTCGATAAAAAAGCCTTCGAAGTCAAAGTCGGAGAAGCAGTGAAGATCACCCTAAAAAACATCGGCAAGCTTCCCAAGGTCGCTATGGGCCACAACCTCGTTATCCTCAAAAAAGACGAAGAAGTCCCCGCCTTCGCCATGAAGGCCATGACCGCCAAAGACACCGACTTCATCCCTGCCGATGATGCCACCAAGGGTAAAATCCTCGCTAACAGCAAACTTCTCGGACCCGGCGAAACCGACACCATCACCGTCACCTTCAAAGAAGTTGGTGTTTACAACTACCTCTGCTCCTTCCCCGGGCACTTCGGCCTCATGCAGGGCAAAATCACGGTGAAGTAATTCATCCGGATTAAAGTCTTCCCAAAAAAACGCGGCTCTCTCCGGAGGCTGCGTTTTTTATTCCTTCTATCGCACCATGCAAAACATACTGGCCTTCCTGGGCCATCCATAAACTCATCCAGCTCTTCAGTCTGAGCTTGGGGAAGAGACCTCACGCAAAAGATCTTTCTCAACCAAGGGCCCACCTTCATCGCTCTTTAAATGAGAACTACTTCAGCTTGGGATATTCCCCCAACTCGAGGGTATCGCCCCACTCTTTCGCTTCCGCTTTGAGAGCTTCCAGAAGTTCTTTTGCCTTCTTTTTTCCTTTTCCATTTTCGAGAAGGTCCACTCTCTCGAGCGGATCTTTCTTGAGGTTAAAGAGACGGGCAATTTTCCCTCCGGGGTAAAGGATCAACTTGTACCCACCCTTGGTGAAGGCGCGTTGCGAGTCGACATACGCGGAATAAATTTGGGTATGCCCTTTGGACTTTCCTTCCAAAACCGGCATGAAACTATCGAACTGAATATGCTTGGGCACGCCCACATTCGTCATCTCAAGAATGGTCGGGATGGAATCCTGCAGGTAAATCGGCGAGGTGATCTTCTTTCCTTTTTCGATATCCAATCCGGAGATGACATAAGGAACACGAATGCTGTGATCATACATATTCTGTTTTCCAACGAGTCCGTGACGGCCGACCGAAAGCCCGTGATCCGCCGTGAAGACGATCAAGGTATTCTCACGCTGGCCATTGGCATCGAGAGCATCGAGCACCCGTCCGATCTGCGTATCGAGATGTGTGATGATCGCAAAGTACTCCCGGCGATTTACTTGCACTGCATAAGGAGTGCGGGGCATCGGGATCAATTTCTCATCACGCAATTCATGCGGAGCTTTCATCACTTTGTTATGAGGATATTCCGGGAGGAAATTCGCCGGGACGCCCACCTTTTCCACTGGATACATATCGAGATACTTCTGCGGAGCTTGTCGGGGATCGTGCGGCGCATTGAATGAGAGATAAAAGAAAAACGGCTTGGTATCCTTCTTGGCCTGAGCGAGGAACTTGACGGCGGTATCTGCTTCGACCTCGGACCAATGCTTGCCTCCTTTCCAAAATCCACCGTGCTTCGGATCAGCGGGGTCCCACTTGTCGGGTTGTCCTTTAACCGGACGAAGATAGCCTTCCTTCACCTGATTGGGCATTCCAGGACGCACATCTCCGACATGATCAAACATCGACCCGGCGTCCGCTCTGACGTGCCACTTACCTGTCATGTAGGTGGTGTATCCCGCCTTCTTCATGATTTGCGGCCAAGTTTTCCCCGCTGGCACCACTTCCTTCTTCAACTGCGGCTCTTCTTTTTTGGCAAACCAAAGACGCCGTCCCGTCATAAGCATGTTTCGGCTCGCCACACAGATCGCACCATTCCATCCACCCGGATTATAGGCATGGGTAAAAGTCGTTCCGCTCGCGAAGAGCTTATCAAGATTAGGCGTCTTCACCTCCGGATGCCCGAGAGCCCCAACGGCGGCGTGCGTCATGTCATCGGCAAAGATAAAGAGAACATTGGGCTTTTCCACCGCAGTAAGGGGCAGAACAAGGGTAAAAACAAGAGTCAGGAATTTCACAAGAGCGCGATTCTGCCTCCCTGAAAAACTTTTTCAACCAGGATCAGGGAGAATTCCCGCAATCTTCCTTACCGATTCTTAACAAAAAGCTCATTGCCCCGATTTCCTCACCTCCCTAGCGTTTGACTTACTCCATGGAAGAACTTTCGGTCACCGATGAGAACCTCCTCGCACAAGTGCGGGCGGGAACCGAGTCGGCTTGGCAGGATCTTGTGGAGCAACTTTCTCCCCAAGTCTTTGGTATCATTCGCAACCAAATCCGCGCCACCTCCGATCACGACGACATTGCCCAGGAGGCCTTCACCAAGATTTTCCTCAAACTTGACCAGTTCGCCGGAAAGCAACCTTTTCGCCACTGGGTGTCCCGCCTCACCATCAACACCTGCTACGACTGGCTTCGCAAACGTAAGGCCCGCCCGCTCGTGAGCTACTCCGATCTCGGCGAGACCGAAGCCGAAATTCTCGAAAAAACCCTCGCCGGCGATCCTCTGGAGCAAAAAGAAAGCATCGCCTCAATGCGCGCCCTCCTCGACCGCCTCATTTCCTCTCTCAAACCCCGCGAGCAAATCATCATCCGCCTCCTCGACCTCGAAGAAAAAAGCGTCCAGGATGTCGGTGAACTCACCGGTTGGGGAGCCTCCAAAATCAAAGTCACG